>MDSW01157445.1_pt1 | contig 15489 bp, 19 predicted proteins | sample 811171 | NCBI WGS metagenome assembly MDSW01 (sample SAMN05326641, study PRJNA326480) | marine metagenome | isolation source: seawater | place: Atlantic Ocean: North West | collected 2012 | reverse complement strand
TTTAGATTTTCTTTCCAACCTGACACGGAGAGATTTCCATCCTTTGCATCTAATCCTAAAGCAATTTGACCTTTAAACTTTTCGCAAGACTCTTTTAAAAATTCTTTATTTTTAATCGCACCGCTCCCTAAAATTACTTTCTCAACACCTGCATCGATATATTGCTTAACACTATCGAGAGATCTGACACCACCGCCTATTTCAATTTTTAAATCATATTTACTTATTATTTCTTGAATAACGTTTAGGTTAACTGTCTTACCAGTTAAAGCTCCATCTAAATCAACAATGTGTAAATTTTTAAAACCATGATCTTTGTATTTGCCTGCTTGATCTATGGGAGAAGTTTCATATTCTGTTTTATTTTTAAAGTCTCCTTTGATTAATCTCACACACTTTTTATCTTTAATATCTATGGCAGGAAATATTTTCATTAAAGTTTTATAAAGTTATCAATTATTTTTAATCCAATTTTATCACTTTTCTCAGGGTGAAACTGTGTTCCAAACAAATTATCTCTTTCAACCGAGCAAACAATTTTTGATGAATAATCTGTTGTTGCTGAAATGACTGATTTGTCTTCAGGAATAAACTCATAACTGTGCACGAAGTACATGTGGGATTTATTTGTTATATCTTTAAATAATTTACTTTCTTTTTGTATTTCAATTTCGTTCCATCCAATGTGTGGGAGTTTAAATTTTCCATTTTGATTATCAATTTTAGAAACTTTTCCTGCTATCCAACCTAATCCTTGTGTTTCTACTTCTTCGTAACCTACGTCTGCAAACATTTGTAGACCTACACAAATTCCTAATAGGGGTTTCTTTTTTGAAATAGCAAATTCTTTAAGTGTCTCACCTAATCCATTAATATTATTTAAGGAGTCAACACAACTTTTAAATGAGCCTTGACCAGGTAGAACAATCTTATCGCTTGATGTTAATTTCTTAATATCTGAAGTCACTTCTAGATTTATTTTACCTTTTGTTACCTCAGTAAAAGAGTTAATTACTGAGCTTATATTGCCCGATTGGTAGTCAACTATAGTGACTTTCATTTTTTTTAAATTGAACCCTTTGTAGATGGTACTGAGTTTTTAATTCTTTTATCAATCTCAAGAGCTTCTTTTAGAGCTTTTGCTAAAGCCTTAAAGCAAGACTCAATTTTGTGATGACTATTTTCTCCATAGATATTTTCAACATGTAAAGTGATTCCTGCTGATTGTGAAAAAGCCTGAAACCATTCCTTGAAAAGCTCAGTATCCATTTCCCCGAGTTTTTCAACTTTTAAATCCACATTCCAAATTAAATAGGGTCTATTAGAAATATCAATAGACACACGCGTTAATGTTTCATCCATAGGAATATACTTAGCAGAATATCGTTTAATTCCTTTCAAATTTCCAGCAGCTTTTTTTATTGCCTCGCCTATAGCAATACCAGAATCTTCTGTTGTGTGATGCAAATCAATGTGAGTATCTCCTTTTGCAATTATTTTCATATCTATTAGAGAATGCTTTGATAGTTGTTCCAGCATATGATCTAAAAAACCTATTTTGGTCTTTATTTGATACTTGCCTTTTCCGTCTAAATTTACTTCAACGGAAATATTGGTCTCTTTAGTTTTTCTCAAAATCTTAGCTTTTCTGCTCATAAATTACTAACTTATATGAAGATATATAGTTAAATTTAAGATTTAGCAATAAATGGTCACAAGCCCTTGAAGATTCAATTTAAATCTCCACATAATAAATTATGAATACAAATCAGAATTGGCATGGAACAACCATTGTTCTTATACGAAAAGGCAACGAAACTATAGTTGCTGGTGATGGTCAGGTAAGTCTTGGCAACACCGTTCTTAAAAGTAAAGCAAAAAAAGTTAGAAAGATTGAGAAAAGAAATGTGATTGCTGGTTTCGCTGGATCAACAGCAGACGCTCTTACTCTTTTTGAAAGATTAGAGGCAAAATTAGAGAAACATGCGGGCAATTTGACTAGGGCAGCGGTAGAATTAGCAAAAGATTGGAGAACAGATAAATATCTAAGACGACTAGAAGCATTAATGGCTGTTGCAGACAAAGAAAAAAGTTTTATAATTTCAGGAACTGGCGACGTTTTAGAACCTGAAGATGGTATTATTGGTATTGGTTCAGGTGGAAATTATGCTCTTGCGGCTGCAAAAGTTTTAATTAGTACAGACATGTCAGCAGAAGATATTGCAAAAAAATCCTTAAAAGTAGCATCAGAAATATGTGTGTTCACAAATAACAACATTACCATGGAGAAAGTTTAAATATGGCACAGAAAGTTCCAAATCTCAAAGTTGTTAAAGACTCCTCAAAGAAAGTGGGTTCTAAAGTAAGTGCTCTATCACCGAGAGAAATAGTTTCAGAATTAGATAGATACGTGATTGGTCAAAAGCAAGCAAAAAGAGCGGTAGCAGTTGCTTTAAGGAATAGGTGGAGAAGACAAGCTTTATCAGATGAAATGAAAGACGAAGTTCTGCCAAAAAATATTTTAATGATAGGTCCTACTGGCGTGGGGAAAACCGAAATATCAAGAAGGTTATCTAAATTAGCCCAAGCTCCTTTTATCAAAGTTGAAGCAACAAGATTTACAGAAGTAGGTTACGTTGGAAGAGATGTAGAACAAATTATCAGAGATTTAATAGAGATTGCGATTGCTATGGAAAGAGAAAAAAAAAGGAAAGAGGTCTATGCAAAAGCACAACAATTAGCTGAGGAGAAAGTATTAGATGCACTAGTGGGAAAAAAAGCAAGTTTAGCGACACGAGAAAGTTTTAGAAAAAGATTAAGATCTGGTGATCTGGATGATAAAGAAATAGAGATCGAAGTTAATGAAATGAAATCTGGTATGCCTAGTTTTGAGATACCTGGAATGCCTGGCGCAAACATAGGAATGGTAAATATAGGAGAAATGTTAGGTAAATCAATGGGCCCTAAAGGTAAAAAAAAGAAAATGTCTGTGAAAGAGTCACACGAAATACTTATCGCTCAAGAATCTGATAAAATGATAGAAGAAGATAAAATAATAAAGGAAGCGAAAGACTCCACAGAAAATAATGGAATAGTGTTTTTGGACGAAATTGACAAAGTATCGGCTCGAACGGATAGGGTAGGTGGAGATGTATCAAGAGAAGGTGTTCAAAGAGACTTGTTGCCTTTAATAGAAGGAACAACTGTTAATACAAAATACGGACCTGTAAAGACTGATCATATTTTGTTTATAGCATCAGGTGCTTTTCAATTAGCAAAACCATCAGATTTACTTCCTGAGTTACAAGGTCGTTTGCCAATAAGAGTTGAACTTAATGCTCTCAATGAGGAAGATTTTAAAAGAATACTAAAAGAACCAGACAATAGTTTGATAAAGCAGTATAAAGCGCTTCTAAAAACTGAGGATGTAGAATTAGATTTTTCTGATGATGGTATTGATATGCTAGCTAAACTTTCTACTGAGATAAATTCTACTGTAGAGAATATAGGAGCTAGGCGTTTACATACAATTATAGAAAAAGTTCTTGACGACGTAAGTTTTGCTGCATCAGATAAAGCTGGTCAAAAAATTAAAATAGATAGAGATTATGTTAAGAACAATTTGGGAGACCTAGTAAAAGATACTGATTTATCAAAATTCATTCTTTAATTTTTTTAATTTAATAATAATAGCTCCTTCGCCTCCCAAATCTTTACTCGCAATTCTCATTTTATTAATTTTGGAAATTAAATCAGGATTGTTTTTTATATAATCAGGAATTGTACTAGATAGTTTATTTGAGTCTTTTGAAACGTAAACATTTTGTTCTACTTTAGAATTTTTGCCTTTACCTGTTATAATTAAAAGTTCTAATATTCCCCTCTCATAACACTGTATAATAATTTCATATACTTTTTTATTTGCCTCATCTATAGAATAACCATGAAAGTCAAATTTGAAGTTAGACTTATTTTTTTTTGTTAAATTATCTGTATCTTTGTCTACGATTTGTTCTGTGTTCTTCCAAAAATCTTCCCAATCTTTATTATCTCGTTCTGATAGTTTATTTTTTTTGGTCAACTATTTTTAATTTCTGCAAGGAACCAGTTTGGATTATCACTTGAGATTTTTCGAGTAAATTTCCAATGATCGATAACAGTCTTTATTTTATTAGGATCACCTTCGATTACTTTGTTATCTTTGTCTTTAGTGACAGAAATAATTTCGCTTACAAATTTTACTGTAAAGAAAAGAGCATCTGTTGTTTTGTCGAATTTTTCAATTACGGATGACTTGATACCAACAAATGTTAATTCAGATTTAATATTTTTAGAGTTTCTTTCCTCTATTGCACTACTAAAATTTTCTTGCATCTCTTGGGTAAGTAAAGGTTTTAAATTTTTTTTATCGCCTTTTGCAAATGAATTTATTATAGTTTCATAGGCTATTTCCGCGCCCTTAAGAAAAACTTTTTTATCTTTAGAGTCAAATTCGGTTTGAGGTTTCTTTACCTTTGCTTTTAGTTTTTCTTCAAACTGCTCAAATTTTTTTTCTGAAAAATTTGAAAAAACTTTATCTTGATGACCTGTTCTTCTCCCCAAAATATTTCTTAAACGCAAAATTATAAATCCTGCTATCATTGCAAGAAGAATTATGTCTAAATATCCAAAACTATTACTCATTATTTGATAAATATACATTAATAATATAAATTTCAAAGCGACAAATGAACAGGTTATTTTTTTTATTGATAGCGATTCCCACCATAGAAATATTTGTAATGATAAAAATTGGTCAAAATATTGGTGCATTCAACACAGTAATTTTAATTTTTTTGACAGCAATTACAGGAATTTACTATGCTAGGATCGAAGGTCTAAATACTTTGAGATCGGGAGTTTACAATTTATATAAAAATAAAGTACCAATTTTTGAATTAATTTCTGGCGCTTCCATAGCAGTCGCTGCAATTCTTCTGATTATTCCAGGATTTATAACTGACACAGTTGGTTTTTTACTTTTAATTCCTTTTACGAGAAAATTAATAATTAAAACATTTTTTAATCAAGATAGTAACGTTACATTAAAAAATGATGATTTTATCGAGGGTGAAATTTTGAAAGACAAAAATAAAGACAAAGATGAACTATAAAATTGTATCAAGATATATAAAAGATTTATCTTATAAAATTCCAAACGCTAAATCATATTATTTATTAGATAAAAATATAAAAGATTATAGGGTAAAAATTGATGTAACTAGTAAAAGAATCAATGAAAGTGTTTTGGAAATTGATACAAAATTATATTTTGATTATAAAAAAAAAGAAGAAAATGATTTTAAAGTTTCTTTAATTTATTCAGCTATAATAAATTTTGAGGATAAAATACCCCCTGAACAATTAGAAAAAATCGTTTTGATTGAAGTACCAACCTCAGTTTTTCCTGATTTAGAGAATATAATATCTTCTCTTTTTGGGAAATGTGGATTTAAAGATTTTAAGTTACCTAATATGGATTTTAAAAAATCTTACGAGGATAGAAAAAAAAATTAGAAATGATTTTTTTTAATTTCTTTTGTTAAAAATTTTTTATGTTCTTTTATCTCTTCATTTTCTGGAAATACTATAATTTTTGAATATTCTTTTCGATCGTTAGTATTTGAACTATTTTCTGAAGTAGTTGTGCTCTCTTGAAATAACATTGTAGGCTCTTTTTGTTCGGTGAGATTTATGTACACTTCACGTAAAAGTTCGCAGTCTAGTAATGCATTGTGTTTTTTTCTTCTAGATAAATCTATGTTAAATCTTTTACACAAATTGTCTAGGGAGTTTGAAACGCCTGGAAACTTTGATCGCGCAAGCTCTAAAGAGTCAACAACGTTTTTAATATCAATAATATTTTTATTAATTTTTTTCAATTCATGATTTAAAAACGATATATCAAATGGGGCATTGTGTATTATTAATTTTTTTCCTTGAATAAAATTGATAAATTCTTCGGATATATCTTTGAAGATTTTTTTATCTTTAAGCATACTGTCATTATAACCATGAATTTTTAATGCATCCTCAGATACTTTTCTTTCAGGGTTTATTATTTTATGGAAAACATTATTTGTAGGTATTAAACTATTTGTTTCAATACATGCTATCTCAACTATACGATGATCATCAGATATTGAAAGCCCGGTTGTTTCTGTATCTAAAAAAACTTCATTCATATTTTTTTAAAAAAATTTTAATACTTTTTTTTAAAGATTTTATAGATCTATTATTATAGATCACATAATCACTCATTCTAATCTTTTTACCAGGTTTACTCTGCCTTTTTTCTAAAAATGTGAATATCTTTTTACTCCCACCAGCTGCCTGAAACCTTCTCAGTCTAATATTTTTTTTTGCACCAACAAAAAGTATTATGTTGAAATACTTTGTAAGTTTGCTTTCAATTAAAAGTGGTATCTCATAAACGGATATTTTTGCAAATTTATTTTTTCTCATGAAAAGTTTCATCTTCTTTCTCACATTTGGATGTATTAAAATTTCTAGCTTATCAATAACTTTTCTATCTTTTATTAAAAGATTTTTTATTTTATTTTTTAAATTTTTTGTATTAGAGAGATTAAATTCTTTTTTAATTTTCTTCATAAAAATTCTATCTCTGTATAAATTTTTTACAGTTTTATCAGCACTAAAAAATGGATATTTTTTACCTGATATTAATTTGGCAGCTGTTGATTTGCCGGATGCTATGGATCCGGTAATTCCGATCTTAATCATTTTCTAGTAACTCAATAACATTCTTATTAACCTGTGGTTTAACCCCCGTCCATATTTCAAAAGCTAAAGCTGCCTGGTAAACAAACATCATTTTCCCGTTCTCAATTTGATGACCTCGTTTTTCAGCCTTTGAAAGAAAACTTGTTTTTCTAGGGTTGTAAATAACGTCATAAAAGAACTTTCCAGTTTCAAATTGATCGAAGTTTAAATCTATTTTATCACTTATGTTGAGGCCTAAGCTTGTAGCATTTATTATCATGTCAAAATTTTTAATATTTCCCCATTTAATTAACTCTAATTTGGGAAATTGTTTTTTTAGATTTTCAGCTTTTTCTGCGGTTCTATTACTAAGCATAATATTTGAAGCTTCCATTTGCTCTAAAGCATAAATAATTGAGGAAGTTACTCCGCCTGCGCCCAAAATGAGAATTTTTTTTCCTTTAACATTATATTTAATATGCTCAAGAGCATATTTAAAACCTTTGATATCAGTGTTGTCTCCAATTATTTTTCCATCTCTCTTAAAAATCGTATTTACCGATTGGGTTTTTGTAGCGTAATGCTCCATATGATCTATAAAAGGTATTACTGACTTCTTAAATGGAACAGTAACGTTAACCCCTTCGATCTTACTATTTCTAATATCTTTGATCACATCACTAATATTATTTTCTGTGAGCTTTTTTTTCTCGTACACACCTTCAATATTATTTTGGTTAAACCAATAATTATGCAATTTAGGTGATAAAGAATGTTGAACTGGATTTCCTATAACTAAATATTTTTTCATTTCATTTGGGTTAAATACTGTTTTATTTGTTTCACTGGTAAGCCCATGATTGTGTCTTCGTCTCCCTCAATTTTTGAGAATAAAGATCTACCATCTGCTTCTATTTGATAAACACCATAAGCATATAACACTTTATCTTTTATCTTATTTAAATAGGATTTAATTTGGTCTAAATTAAGTTTTTTCATAGTTAAATTAGACGAGTCAGTATAATTCCAAATCATTGAACCATTTTTACAAATGCACACAGAACTAATTAATTGATGCTTTTTTCCATTAAGTTCCTCAAGAATTTTCAAAGCTTCACCTCGACTTTTTGGTTTTGAAATTAGTTTGCCGTTGTAATCTATGACACTATCAGCTCCCAGGACGATTCTATCTGGGTATTTTAAACTTACTCTACTAGACTTCACTTCCGCAAGATTCTTCGAAATCAATTCTGGGGTAGCTTTTTCGCTTAATAAGGCTTCTTTAATTTGGTCCTCGTCTACGTTAGATGGTACTACCTCGCAGTCTATATTATTTTTATTCAAAATGTTTTTTCGTACACCACTTTTTGACGCTAAAATAATTTTCATTTGTTTTTGTTGATATCATATATCCTTATAATTGAAGCTGCTGTTTCTTCAATTGATTTTCTTGTGATGTCTATTGCGGGCCAATTATATTTTTTAAACAGCTTTTTAGACTCTTCGATCTCTTGTTTTATTGAATTTAAATCAGTATAGCTTTTTAACTTACTCTCATTCATAATTGATACTCTATTTTTTCTTATATCTGACAATCTTTCAGGGTCTGCGTATAAACCTACGACACATTTTTCTGAGGAGTTATTTTTTAGTTGGTCTGGTATTTCTTGCTTCATAACTAAAGGAATGTTCATTGTTTTATAGCCTCTATTAGCCAGGTATATAGATGTAGGTGTTTTACCAGTCCTGCTTATCCCCAGCAAAACAATATCTGCTTTTGTTACATCATTTGTTTTCTTTCCGTCATCGTGCGACATTGTAAATTGAATGGCCTCAATTCTTTTATAATAATCTTCATCTAGAACATGTTGGGCACTTGGTTTTAGCATGGCTCTTTGATTTAATAGTCTAGAAAATGAGATAATTAGGTTTCCTAAAACGCCAAAACAAGGAACTTTTTTTTTTTCAGTCTCGTTTGAAATATATTTGGCCAGCTTTGTTTCGACTATAGTATATAAAATTACTGGGTTATCAGAAGCTAAGCATTCTTTAATAATTTTATTAATCTGTTGTTCTGTTCTTATAAATACAAATTCTTTTTTGTTATATTTAAAGTTCGGGAACTGAGACTGAAGAGCAAGAAATATTCTGTCTAAGGTTTCGCCCGTCGAGTCAGATACGAGAAATATTTGATATTTATCTGTCATTATCTTTGTGGATAATATTGGTATAAATAATAGTTATTAATAGCAAATTTAAATTTATTAATTTTTAATAACATTAATTAAATATTCATTAACAGCGAATATTGTTGTTAATAATTTTATATATAATAATTAACATTGTGTATAATACAGAAAAAATCTATATATTTGAGTAAATTTTATCAAGATTAGGTGTAGATAACGTAATAAATATCACCATTATCATTACTAACATGACCTATTACAATCAATATATATTGAATCTATATTATTAAATTAAATGAATACTTTATTAGAATGTATAAATAAAAAAAATAACTCTTACACTCCTATATGGTTTATGAGACAAGCTGGGCGTTATCTTCCAGAATTCAGAGAAATAAGAAAAAAAAATCAAGATTTTATTGGTTTATGTTTAAACACAGAGCTGGTTCCCGAAATAACAATCCAACCATTGAAAAGATTTGACATAGATGCGGCTATAATATTTTCTGATATTTTAATGATCCCATTTGGACTAGGCCAAGGCGTTGAGTTTCAAAAGGGTATGGGACCAAAATTATCTAAACTAGAAGTAGAAAAAATCTTATCAAACAGACCTGTAGATTTTATTAACAAACTTAATCCAGTATACGAGTCAATTTCTAAGGTAAAAAAAATTGCAAAAAATAAAGCAGTTATAGGTTTTGTAGGAGCTCCATGGACCCTACTAGTTTATATGTTAAATAAAGGGTCGCCAAAAAATAATTTCGATATAAATAATATTATCAACGATAAAAATTTAGTCGAAAAAATACTCAAAAAACTTGAAGATGTAATTTGCTTGCACATTTCTAAACAAGTTCAAGCGGGCGCCGATGTTATACAAATTTTCGATTCTTGGGCCGGTCTACTGCCAGAAAAAGAACTTCCAAAATATTGCTATAAACCGACATTTAATATTGTTAAGGAATTTAAAAATAAAGTTCCAATTATATGTTTCCCTAGAGGGATTAAAAATAATTATTATGATTTTTGCTCAATTGTTAAACCTGATTGTATAAGTATTGATTATGAAGTGGATCCCAAATGGGCAGCTAAAAACCTTAAAGACATTTCTATCCAAGGCGGTTTGGATCCAAAAATATTGCTCACGGAAAGAGATGCAATAGGAAAAAGCGTAAAAAAATATCTAGATACTTTCTCAAATAACCATTACATTTTTAATCTAGGTCATGGCGTATTACCAGAAACAAAGCCAGAAACTATTAGTTTTATTATTGATACTATAAGAAATAAAAATGGATAAAAATCATCCCAAAATAAATTTTGGTAAAACAGGTGTTTTGCTAGTTAACCTGGGGACCCCAGACTCTACGGGATGGTGGGATATTAGAAGATATTTAAAAGAGTTTCTTTCTGACAGAAGGGTAATCGAGGTAAACCCATTGATTTGGCAAATAATATTAAATCTTTTTATCTTAAATTTTCGTCCATCTAAAACCGCAGAAGCTTATAAAAAAATTTGGTTGAAGAAGCAAAACATGTCACCATTAAGATATTATACAATAATGCAAGCAAAAAAACTTAGCCAAAAAATCAGCTCAAAAAATATCATAGTTGATTATGCAATGAGATATGGAAGTCCAGGTATTAAAAATGTTTTGAAAAAATTACAAAGTCTAGGTTGCGAAAATTTAATTATTTTACCCTTATACCCGCAATACGCAGCAGCAACAACGGCAACAGTTTGTGACGAAATCTACAGAAGTTTGATGAAAATGAGATGGCAACCAAGTTTACAAATTATACCCCATTATGAGTCCGAGCCATTATATATTTCTTCTCTCGCTCAAAGCTTAAAAGAAAAAATTTCTAAATTAACCTGGAAACCCGATATAATAATTGCTTCATATCATGGTATACCAAAGAAATATTTTGAAAAGGGTGATCCATATCATTGTTATTGTCAAAAAACTTCACGTCTTTTGTCAGAAAGTTTTGGCAGTGAAATACCAATTCAAACGACTTTTCAATCAAGATTTGGTCCACAGGAATGGTTGCAGCCCTACACTGACAAAACATTGGAAGCTTTACCAAATGAAGGAAAAAAAAATATACTAGTAATTTGTCCGGGATTTGCTTCTGATTGTGTTGAAACTTTAGAAGAAATAGCAATCCAAGGCAGAGAGAGTTTTTTGAAAAATGGTGGGCAAAATTTTGATACAATTACTTGTTTAAATGATAGAGACGAACATATAAAACTGTTAGAACATTTAGTAAATAAGTATTTAGTAAAATAGTATGAACTCTTATCTTTTTTTAAAGTCCATTCATTTGATTGCTGTAATCTCATGGATGGCAGGTTTATTATACTTACCTCGAATATTTGTTTATCATAGTCAAAATAAAAAAAATAATGAACCTGGTGAAACTTTTAAAATCATGGAAAAAAAACTTTATTTTTACATAATGAACCCTGCCATGATAGTGTCCTGGATATTTGGTTTTTTACTTATTCATTCAATTGGAATTAATACGCTCACAGAGTTCTGGATGATCACGAAGATTATCTTGGTGATTTCATTAACTCTATACCATTTTTTCTTGTTTTCATGTTTAAAAGCGTTCGCAAATAATCAAAACAATTACTCCCCAAAATTCTTTAGAATTATTAACGAAGTTCCTACAGTTTTATTGATAGCGATAATATTTGTCGTAGTTTTCAAGCCAATTTAGACTTGAAAAATAATTTTAATATACTATATTAATAACACTTACCTAATTTAAATAATCAATATGAACCTAGAAGAATTAAAGAAAAAGTCTCCATCTGATCTAATATCTCAAGCCGAAAATCTTGGTATTGAGAATCCCAGCACATTAAGAAAACAAGAAATTTTATTTTCAATATTAAAAAAGCTAGCTGAAAAAAATGAGCAAATAACAGGCGGGGGAGTATTAGAGGTTTTACAAGATGGTTTCGGCTTCTTAAGAGCAATAGAGTCTAATTATTTACCTGGCCCAGATGACATTTATGTAAGTCCTAGTCAAATAAGAAGATTTGGGCTCAGAACTGGAGACTCAGTAGAAGGAGAAATTAGAGCACCAAAAGATGCTGAAAGGTATTTTGCTCTTCTTAAAGTAAATCAAATAAATTTTGAAAATCCTGAAAAAGGAAGAAATAAAATTGCCTTTGATAATTTAACCCCTCTTTATCCTGATCAGCAATTAAAAATGGAAGTTGAAAAAAATGTAACCGAAAAAAAACCCGACCAAACCGCCAGGTTGATAGATTTGGTTAGCCCCGTAGGGAAAGGCCAGCGGTCTCTTATTATCTCTCCACCAAAAGCTGGTAAGACAATAATTTTACAAAACATTGCGCACTCACTAGCAGTAAATCATCCAGAGTGTTATTTAATGGTTCTCTTAATTGATGAAAGACCAGAAGAAGTTACTGATATGCAAAGAACTGTAAAAGGTGAAGTAATAAGTTCGACTTTTGACGAACCAGCGTCCAGACACGTTGCTGTAGCCGAGATTGTAATTGAAAAAGCCAAGAGATTGGTAGAGCATAAAAAAGATGTAGTAATATTACTAGACTCTATCACAAGACTCGGAAGAGCATACAACGCTGTAGTCCCTAGTTCAGGAAAAGTTCTAACAGGAGGAGTTGATGCGAATGCACTTCAACGACCAAAAAGATTTTTTGGAGCAGCAAGAAACGTAGAACAGGGAGGATCTTTAACAATTATATCAACAGCTCTAGTCGATACAGGCAGTAGAATGGATGAAGTTATTTTCGAAGAATTTAAAGGCACAGGTAATTCAGAGCTAATTTTAGATAGAAAAATTGCAGACAAAAGAATTTACCCTGCAATAGACATCACTCGTTCTGGCACAAGAAGAGAAGAACTGTTGTTTAAAAAAGAAGATTTATCAAAAGTAAATGTGCTTAGAAGAATAATAAGTCCTATGGGTACTATGGATGGAATAGAATTTTTAATGTCGAAACTTAAAAATACAAAAAATAATTCAGATTTCTTTGTATCAATGAATAAACCTGGATAATTTAAGATCTAGTATTTCCAAAATCTTCAGTTTGGGCAATTATTTTTTTATCAGGTGAAGTAGACATTTCCATATTTTTAGCTAAAAACCAAATAAGCATAATACCTAGAGCCCAAGAAATTATCTGCCATACCCAGAGAGAAGGTATTCCAAATGACCACGTCTCTATATTTCCTGGTTTACCAAAAATATTATTACCTATTAAAACTCCTGGTCCAATAGAAAAGAATATCCAAGCAACGGTTAATATCCACGCACTTGGCTTTAAACTTCTTCTAAGAATTGAGCTACTTTTGAAATCTGAAATAAAATCATGAAATTTGTGCTTATAGTTTATCTCTTTAATATCCTGGGTAATAAAAGAAATTGTAACAGCTGATAAAAAATTAAAAATTACACCCCAAACAGACGAATGAATAGTTAATGGCCATTTATTCCATTTCAACAAATCAGGAAATAAAATTTGGCCTAAACTGTCAGTCAAAATAACAGCTAAAATACCAACAACAATCCCGAAAGCAACACCATGTCTCGTTAACCATTTCCAATAACATATTGCCAACAAAGGAACAAACATTTGGCAGGCTATAGCAAGAGAAAAACTAAAGATGCTGGTTATAGTCTGAATAGGCTGAAGAGAAACAATTAAAGAAAAAATAAAGAAAACACCTATTAAAATTCTTGTAGAAAATATTTGTTCCTTATTATTCATATTCTTTATAAAAAACTTTTTAAGAATATCTCTATTTACAATCGCGCTGGTACTTAGATAAAAATAGCTTGAAGACTGAATAGCGGCCAAAGAACAAATTGCTAATACTCCGAAAAGTAATGGGGAATAATCGCCAGTTACATTTATAATACTTGGTACTACATTTAAAATTTCATTTGGAAATAAGCTTTCGGGTATGATTTTAGATATGTTGTTACCACTTGTATTTATAGCCTCGCTACCTCCTAACAAAACCGACCCCAAACCAATTACAATCGTAAAAAACATTAAAACAAATCCTAGCAAAAAACCTGAAAACCAAATTTGTTGTGTAGCAAATGGTGAGACTTCTTTGCTTGAGAAAGTTAACATAGAAAAATTTGGAGACATTAATATTCCTGATAGACCAAATATAAAACTAAAAATCAACGAACTAGTCCAAAGTCCATTATAAACAAGTCTACCATCTAAGATTTCTGTTAGTTTAATCGAACCAGGCACAGAAAGATAGGCACTATAATTCTCTTTAATATTAAACATATCTTTTTTAATATTTGAGACTCTAGATAAACTTTCATTTAACAAATCCCATCCACCAACTAAATCAACTGTAATAAAACCTAAGGTTATTATTCCAAAAATAAAAAAAAGAAATTGAAGTGTATCTATATAAAAAATAGACCTTAAACCACCTAAGCTAATATAAACTACAATAGCCAGTCCAATAAGAACTGAACCCGAACCTGATGCTATTCCGTTATTAGTAACTACACTTAAAAGAGCGCCACCCAAAGCAAGCTGAACTGCAATAAAAGGAATTGCGAATCCCAAAGTAATTACAACTATTAAAATTCTTAACAAATCACTTTTAAAATATGTACCAATCATTTCTCCAGGCGTAACAAATCCATACCTTTTTGATAACATCCATTGCCTCTTCGAAAATAGAATTCCAATTAAGGGAATACCAATTGCAGCAAGAGAAACCATTGAATATGGTATCCCATTAAAAAATATTAAGCTTGGATGAATAAAAAACACCCAACCAGAAAAAATAACTCCGGTAGATATTAAAATATAAGCCCAACCCGGCATTTCTCTGTTAAAAATATAAAAATCAACTGGCGTAGTGATATTTCTTTGAGTTCTAAACCCCCAATAAAAACAATAAAACCAGAAAAGAACTAGGAAAAAAATAAGCGAGTAAAATTTAGCAGCCATGTTTTTTAATTATATCTAATTTTTTATACGCTTTTCTATTAAATTTTTTTGAAATTATCTATTAAATAAACGATATATCTCTTTAGCAATATCACTTTCCAAGGGGAAAGACAGCATACCCATTACGTCATACCCCAAAATATATGGCATAGCGTAAAATCTAAACATATAAAAAAACCATGCAACGTATAATGGAACAAAAAGAGGTATTATAAAACTTGGTGTAATGAAACTAAATACTTTTAAAATTGGGTTTGTTAATTTTACAAAAGCTTTCATGAAAAAGAACTGCGAGTCCTCTCTTTGGAAAATATTCATCGCAGATCTACCTATTAACGTCCACATTATTATCCCCAATATATAATCTAAAACTAAAATCCAAATTGGCATGGTCTAAAGTAACACGGGAAAACTTATGCTAAAAGTAAAAAAAAAGGGGCGAATAAATCGCCCCTTTTATTAAATAAAAATAATTTATTTAGTGTTGTTTTCCAAGAATAGCTCTTCCGCTAGGAACCCTAACGTCATCAACCATCTTCT
>MDSW01018926.1_pt1 | contig 15489 bp, 15 predicted proteins | sample 811171 | NCBI WGS metagenome assembly MDSW01 (sample SAMN05326641, study PRJNA326480) | marine metagenome | isolation source: seawater | place: Atlantic Ocean: North West | collected 2012 | reverse complement strand
CGGTTCATCGCCGCGGCGAGCTCGACGACCAAGGTGCGTTCTTACACTGGTCCCCATTGACCGCGTTGGCGTGGTGAACGCCGATCCTTAAGGACTTTGCCCGGCGTTTCTCTCCGCCCACACCTCGCTGCTTTCAATACCCGTCCTTGACGCCTTTCAACGCCAACTGACGCCTTTCAACTCCACCCCGCCATTCGCTTGTATAGAACGGCCCTGACGGAGACGCGGCGTTCGCGGAGGAAAAACGCGCGTTCGCGCGTCGATGCCCGGGCGCGCCGAGGACGTCGTTCGAGCCGTCGTGGCCGGTCGTCTTCGCCGCGATCTCCGTCTTCGCGACGCAGTACGCCGCGTCTGGGGTGCTGACGACGACGACGCCGCCGATCCCGTTCCCCGACCTCCCGAGCCGCGCCGCCGACGCGATCTTGTTCCTCTGGGGCCTCGGCGCGTGGGCGGCGTTCGATAACACGAAGCAAGGGTTCGCGATGGCGACGCTGACCGCGGTCGCGGGGCCGGCGACGGAGATCGTGCTCATCAACGCGTTTCATCTGTACGCGTACACGAGCCCGGATTTTTTTGGGATCCCGGCGTGGATCCCGTGGGTGTACTTTTGCGGCTCGCCGGCGGTGGGGCTGCTGTCGAGGGCGGTGCGAAGAGAACTCAGGTGCGATTTCGTTCTTTTACGTTTCGCCCGCCCGACCCGCGCGCAAACCCCTCGGTCCGGTCGATTTCGAAATCCGACGCGCGCGACCCCTTTCATCTGACCGACGCGTCGATCGATCGATCGATCGATCGCCCGCAGAGACGCGAACGCGCTGCCGCGGCCGACGGTGGAGATTATACCGGCGGCGCCGGCGAAGAAGTGGACGCCGCCGCCGCGCGGCGACCGCGTGCGCGGGAGACGGCACGGCGCGACCGCGGTGGAGCAGCCCGCGCGCGGGAAGATGACCGTGGTGCTCGCGCCGCCGGAGACGAATAAGAGCGGGGGTGGCGCGGCGAGGGAAGGAGGCGCCGGCCCGTCGGGGCGAGACCCGATCACCGCTGCCGCCGCCGCGCACGACCTCTCCGCGCGGCCGGCGGCGACCGCCGCCCCTCCTTCTGCGCCCCGAGGAGCGCCGTCGTCGTCGTCGAAGAATAAGAAGAGCCGCGGTATAGATACCTCCGCAGCGGCGCCGCCCGACGCGACGCGAACGCTCCGCGAGGAGCTCGCGTACGTGCGTAACCTCCAGCGCGAAGTCCGCGACTTGCGCGCGCTTCGCGCGAAGCTCGAGGCGCTGCGCGAGGTCGCCGCGTCCGCGGCGCCGCCCGTGCTCCCGACGATCGAGCGCCGCCTGACGTACCTCGCGCCGGACGGCCCGTACCGCGACGCGGTGCGGCAGAGCCTGGACGACGCCATCTTGCCCGCGTTCGAGCGGGAGGTTTTGCCGCGGCTGCCGGAGGGGGTGAGGTGCGTTCTATACACTGGTTCCCATACGACCGCGTTCGCGTGGTGAACGCCGATCCTTAAGGACTTTTCCCGGCGTTTCTCTCCGCCCACCCCTCGCTTTCAATCCCCGTCCTCGATCCCTTTCAACTCCAACTGACGCCTTTGAACTCCACCCCGACGTTCGCTTGTATGGAACGGCCCTGAGGCGACGCGTCGGCGCGCGCGGGCCGGAGACGGCGGCGACGCGCGCGGAGCGGCTCGAGCGACTGCGCGTCGTCGGGGAGGCGCTGAGGGGCGTGCAGGGGGAGTTGGAGGCGCTGAGGGGGAGGCTCGCGGGGGAGGAGGTTGGGGCGGGAGACGGCGACGAGGAGTGATGAGCGATACGGAGGCGGCGGCGGCCGGCGTCCGACGTTGCGTTGATTGATAGATTGACGACGCCTTTTAGTGATGACACAGTTAGTAGAACCGATCGAACGCGTCATCAGATCCCCCCGCGCACGGCGGCAGCGTGATGGGGTCTCGTCATCGCACGCGCGGCGCGACGAAGGCGTCGTGCGCGTCCGTCCCCGCGCCGACGATATCCCTGGAGCGGCTGCGCGCGAACGACCGCGGCGCGCTGCGCGCGTTGCGAGATGCGCTCGTCGTCGCGCCCGGCTTTTTTAATCTCGACGCGTCGAACGCGCTGCCGCCCGCGCTCGTGCGCGAGTGCTACGAGGTCGCGCGCGCGTTCTTCGCGCTGCCGCTGGACGCGAAGGCGGCGTACGTGCACACGCAGTACGACCGCGAGACGGGAGGGTGCGCGGCGTTCGAGCGTCGTCGTCGTCGTCGTCGTCGTCGCGCCTCGGAGCGCGCGCGCGTTTTTCATTTCATTCCCGTGGTCATCGTTCTCTTCATCAACTAGTAGAGCATCTAACGCTCATCGCGCTCGTCGCCCCTCTCGAACAGGTACGTCCCGCTCCTCGAGGAGTACGCGTACCAGCCGAACACCGCGGCGATGGTCGAGTCCTTCGACGCGTGCCGCGACCTCCCGCTCTCGCACCCGGCGCTGCACGACGACGACGACGCCGTCGGCGTCGGCCCCGTGGATTGGCCCGCGGAGGCGCCCGGGATGAAGGTGCGTTCTATCTCACACTGGTTCCCATACGACCGCGTCGGCGTGGTGAACGCCGTTTCTTAAGGACTTTCTCTCCCGGCGTCTCTCCACGCCCAACCCTCGCTTTCAATCCCCGCCCTCGACGCCTTTCATTTCAATCTGACGCCTATGAACTCCACCCCGACGTTCGCTCGTATGGAACGGCCCTAAGACGGCGTTCGCGGCGTTTTACGACGCCGCGGACGACGTCGCGCGGGACCTGTTCCGCGCGCTCGCGAGGGTGTGCGTCATGAAGGACGAGGATGGGGACGAGGAGGAGGACGAGGATGAGGAGGCCGCGGCGGCGAGCGAGCTGGCGAGGCACTTTTTGGAGAACTTCGGACCGACGTCGCACTGCAGCTTCCGCGCGTTGCGGTATCCGGGCGCGGCCGACGCCGAGGCGCGTTCTACACACTGGTCCCCATACGACCGCGTCGGCGTGGTGAACGCCGATCCTTAAGGACTTTTCCCGGCGCGTCTCTCCGCCCACCCCTCGCTTTCAATCCCCGCCCTCGACGCCTTTCAACTCCATCTGACGCCTTTCAACTCCACCCCGACATCGCTTCGTATGGAACGGCCCTGAGGTGGCGTCCATCGCTCGCGGGATGGGGACGGACGACGACGGCGCGAAGAAGACGAAGAAGAGACGACGCATATCAAGCGACGAATATCGATCGATAACCCCCGTCGGCATCGCGGAGCACACGGACTTCGAGGCGTTCACGCTGCTGCACCAGACGCGTCCCGGGCTGGAGCTCAAAGATCTCGCCGGGACGTGGCGCGACGCGTCGTGCGCGCCGGAGTCGTCGACGTTCACGGTCATCATCGCGGACGTCATGGAGCGGTGGACGGGGGGGTTGCTGACCGCGACGCCGCATCGCGTGGCGTTTACGCCGCACGAACGCCTGTCGCTTGTGCGTTTCAACGGGCTGGACCCCGGGACGGTCGTCGAGACGCTGCCGGCGTTTCGCGGACGCCCCTCGCCGACGCACCGCGCGGCGACGACGACGCAGGGCGAGCACGTCGGGCGCATGGTCACCGCCGCGGCGAAGAACCTCGAGGACATGCTCGAGACGTACCCGAAGCGCGCGCTCACGACGAACCCGAGACGGTTCGCGCAGCTTATCGTCACGCGGGGGCGGGAGGCGCGTTCTATAATTGGTTCCCATACGACCGCGTCGGCGTGGTGAACGCCGATCCTCAAGGACGTTCGCCGTCGCCTCTCTCCGCCCACACCTCGCTCATAATACCCGCCCTCGGTGCCTTTCAACTCCGCTTCTGACGCCTTTCAACTCCACCCCGACGTTCGCTCGTATGGAACGACCCTGAGGTGCTCCTCGGGAAGCACGCGTCGGGGGAGTTCGAAGGGCGATGGACCGGGTTCATCGAGGAGGTCAAACCGCGCGAGACCCCCGCGCGCGCGGCGCTGCGAGCGGTCGCGCGCGGGAACTTGCGATGGAACTTGCGATGGGCGGCGGCGGCGGGGTTGACGCGCGACGCGGTGATGGAGGCGCTCGAGTCCAATACGCACGAGCGCGCGAGGCTCAGGTTTCGCGGGTGGCACGACGGGCTGGTGATCGAGCACGAGTTCACGTTGGATCTTGACGGCGCGGACGGCGCGTCGTTGATTCCCGAAGACGACGACGACGACGAGTCCGACGAGTCCGACGCGCCCGCGCGGATGCGCTCGAGGTGGTTCGACGAGGGCGAGATTCCGTACGACGAGATGCCCGAGGACGACCGACACTGGTACCCGCGCGCGTTGGCGTTGGCGCGCGAGTGCGGCGGCGGGAATGCCGCGGCGGGGACGAAGCCGGGGTGGAGGGAGCTGATCGTCGGCGAGTTTCGGTTCGGCGGGGACGACGCGCGATTGGTGTCGAAGACGTTGGAGAGGATCGCGACGGACGCGTAGGTAGTGTAGTCGTCGTAGATGTAGGCATTCAAACGAGAGGACGTGCTCGTCTAGCTAGTTTACGCCGCCGGTTGGGTGAGTTTGCGGAGGCATTTTGCCGCGATAACGACGCCCTTCTCCGCGGCTTTCGTGTACCACTCGATGGCCTTGGAGATGTCTTTTGTCACGCCGAGGCCGTCTTCGTAGAGGATCCCAAGGTTGATTTCCGCGTTAGCGTATCCTTGAGCGGCCGATTTAGTGTGCCATTTGAACGCCTCCTCGTATCGCCCCTTCTCGTAGTGACATCTGCCAACACCGTTTTGTGCCGCGGCGTGACCCTTCGCGGCTGCCTTCTCGAAGTATTGCATCGCCGTGTCGAGGTTTCGCTCCACGCCGACGCCTAGAAAGTAGAGGCACCCTAACATCCTCTCACACTCAGTGATGCCATGCAGATCTCCCTTCTTATACCACTCCAGCATCTTAGGGCTGAACTCGAGCGCGGCCGGCAGCGAAGACGCGACTTTCGACGCCCTACGCCACACGGAGCTCACCAGGGAAAGGGCGACGCGCGTCCGAACGTCCGTGACGTGCGAGAACACCACGCTCGCGAGATGCTCGTTGACGTCGAACGTCGGTGTCATGGATTCGACGACATCAGTGAGCTCGGCGAGCGCCCTCCGCGTCGCCGTGAGCTCCGCCCCGACGCGTTCGAGCTTTTCTTCTTGCTTTTCGAACCGCGCTAAAAGGAGGCGAAGGACGTCGCCCGGGGAGACGTCGTCGTCGACGTCGACGCTCGGCGCTTCGCGCGCGGGCGGATCAACACGACGGCGCTTAGATTCGTTGCTCATGACGCCCTCGATCGGTCGCGAACGTGCGGCGGCGCGGGAGGAACTGGCGCGGGACGACGTCGTTCGCTCCTAGACAAGTTGTAGTTTTTGTGCAAGCTGGCAGCAGTTGCAGCAGCAGCCAGTCGCGCCTTTTCTTCACTCCGACCCGCGCGCCTTCGTCGTCGAGTCGCGCCGTCATGGCGAAGAAGGACAAGCCGAGGAAGCTCACGAAGAAGGAGCGGAAGGAGCTCGAGGCGCGCGCGGCGCGGGGCTTCCCCGAGCCGCCGACCGCGCCGCGAGCGCCGGAGGACGATCGCGCGGCGACCGGCGAGATCCAGCCCGCGTTTTCGGATCCGCCGTCGCGCCCCTCCGCGTTCGCGCCGACCGCGGACGACTCGGACAGCTCCGACGCGGAGTACACCGCGGGCGAGGGCGCCGCGCCGGACGCGGACGACGCCGCGGGCGCGTCGAAGCCGAGCAAGCTCGCCGCGCTGCTGAAGAAGGGCATCGTGATCAACAAGGAGGAGGATCCGAGCAGCGCGCGACGAGACGCGAGGGATGCGGCGACGCCCGTCGCGATGGGGCTCGCGCCGCCGCCGCTGATGCCGCCGCCGCGGAGCGGGTCGCAGTCGTCGATCGCGCCGCCGCCGCCGTCCGCGCCGCCGTCCGCGCCGCCGCTTGTTCCGCCCCCGGCGCCGGCGGCGGTCGCGCCGCCGACCGCGCCGCCGCCGCCTCTGATGAGACAGGAATCGCGATCGCGGGCGGCGCCGCCGCCGCCGCCGCCGTGGCCGCCGGTGACCGCGGTCGACCTCGCCGCCCACCGCGAGAAGTACGACGCGCTCGTCTCGACCGCCGGGGACGACCCGGTCAAGGGGCTCAGCGCGCGGTCGATCGTCCCGGTCATGACGGCGCTCGCGAACGGCTTATCGAACGACGTGTTGAAAGACGTATGGGACCTCGCCGACGCGGACAAGGACGGCGGGCTGACGTTCCGGGAGTACGTCGTCGCGATGTACCTCACGGAGAGAGCCGCGGGCGGGGTCGCGCCGCCGAGGGCGCTCGGGGAGCTGCCGCCGGGGACGTTCGCGGCGCTGGAGGTGGGGGAGGCGTCGACGCGGGGCGAGGAAGCGGCGGAACCGGTCGCGGCAGCGCCGGAACCCGCGGCGGCGGCGCCCGCGGCGGCGGCGCCCGTAGCACCGGAGCCGGAACCCGCGCCCGAGCCGGAACCCGCGCCGGAGCCGGATTCTCAGCCGTCGTCGCCAAAGTACGTCAGCGAGCGCCCGCCGCCGGTGACCGTCCCCGAGAACGACCCCGCGCCGGACGAGCCGACGATATCGCGCGCGTTCGAGCCCGAGCCCGACGCCGCGTTCGCCGCCGCCGCGCTCCCCGCCGCGCCCCCCGCGGCGGCGACGACGCCGGCGCCCGAAGGCGAAAACGCGGACGCCGCCGACGCGCGAGACCCCCCTCGGACGTCGTTCGAGTTCGACTCCGCCCCCCCCTCGCGCGCGCCGTCGCCGTCGCCGCCGCCCTGGCCCGCGCTCACCGCGACGGACGCGGCGACGCACGCGCGCGCGTTTGAATCGCTCGCGCGTCAGAGCGGCGACTTCGCCGATTCCGAGCCCGTCGCGGCCGACGCCGTGGTCAACGCCGGTCGCGTCGTGCCGCTGCTCGTCGCCGCGCAGCTCCCGAACGAGACGCTGAAGACGATATGGGACCTCGCGGACGCGGACGTGGACGGCGCGTTGACGCTGCGGGAGTTCACGGTGGCGATGTATCTCACGGAGAGAGCCGCGAGCGGGACGGCGCCGCCGGATAAGCTGAGCGACGTCCCGCGCGCGACGTTCGCGGTGCTGGGCGACGCGGGCGCGGACGCGGCGGCGAAGGCGGCGACGGCGGTCGCGAAGGAGGAGGAAGAGAAGAACAGGGACGCGATGTTCGGGTCGTTGATGGAGCCCGTCGTGTTCTCGCCCACGCCCGTCGCGGCGGCGGCGGCGGCGGCGGCGGAGGAGCCGCGACGAGAGCCGCCGCGGGCCGCTGAGACGTCGTCGTCGTCGCGCGAGGACGCAGAGCCGTCGACGGCGCCGCCGCCGCGGTTCGCTTCGCCGACGCTGCGACTCCGCACCCCCGCGACGGTGGACCTGAGCGCGAGGAAGAGCCGGGCGAGCGAAGGCGGTTCCGCCGGGGGGGGCGAGGGAAAGAAACCTGCGGCGGCGAAGAAACTCGACCAGCGGTACCCGACGCCCGCGACGAAGCGCGACTCGCCGTCGCTGCGCTACCGCGCCCCGAACCAGATCGACCTGAGCGCGCGCCGCGCCGCGAGCGCGGAGAAGATGCGCGTCGCGGAGGCGTTGGGGACCAGAGCGCCGAGGGCGTTGATGCGCGCGAGCGCGGCGACGACGGCGCGCGTGCGGCGGTGGGAGGAGTTGGAGGTGCGCCCTCCTCGCACTGGTTCCCATACGACCGCGTTGGCGTGGTGAACGCCGATCCTTAAGGACTTTCGCCGGCGATTCTCTCCGCCAACTCCTCGCTTTCAATCCCCGACCGCGACGCCTTTCAACTTCAACTGACGCCTTTCAACTCCGCCCCGACCCGAAGGCGTTTTTACGCGCGCCGGACGCGTTGTCGGAGGACGGCGGCGACGTCCGACATGGGGCGTCGATGGACGATCTCGCGATGCGCGCGCACAGGAGTCATCAGACGCTCAGGAGGGCGCTCTCGCCGATGATTCAGGACGAGCACGCGGGGAGGGCGAACGTCGACGCGTATGAGATTCGGAGAGCGCGGGCGATGGCGTGACGACGCGATCGACGCGCGCTTTGGTATTCGACCACACTTTATAGTTTGTATTAACAGCGTAGACGACTGAATATCCTTTGTGCTGGAGGTCTTAAAGGTTGCGATGAGAAGTGGGTGTGCGCTCGTATCGTGACTCTCGTCGTCATTCAAACGTGATGCCGTGCTCGTCTAGTTCACGCCGCCGATTGGGTGAGTCTGCGGAGGTAATCTGCCGCGATAACGTCGCCCTTCTCCGCGGCTTTCGTGTACCACTCGATGGCCTTGGAGATGTCTTTTATCACGCCGTGGCCGCGTTCGTAGAGGAGCCCAAGGTTGATTTCCGCGTCAGTGCAGCCTTGAGCGGCCGATTTAGTGTGCCACTTTAACGCCTCCTCGTATCGTCTGTTCAGGAAGTGACAGCTGCCAACACGGTTTTGTGCATCGGCGTTTCCTTTCGCGGCTGCCTTCTCGTTGTATTGCAACGCCGTGTCGACGTTTTGCTCCACGCCGATGCCGTGAATGTAGACGTGCCCTAATATCCTCTCACACTCAGTGTTGCCAAGCCGTGCACCCTTCTGATACCACTCCAGCATCTTAGGGCTGAACTCGAGCGCGGCCGGCTGCGCAGACACGACTTTCGACGCCCTGCGCCACACGGAGCTCACCTGGGAGAGGGCGACGCGCGTTCGGACGTCGTTCACGTGCGAGAAGACCACGCTCGCGAGTTGCTCGTTGACGTCGAACGTCGGTGTCATTGATTTTACGACATCGGTGAGCTCGGCGAGCGCCCTCCGCGTCGCCGTGAGCTCCGTCCGCGTCGCCGTGAGCTCCGCTCGCGTCTCCACGTGCTCCTCCCTGACGCGTTTGAGTTCTTCTTCTTGCTTTTCGAACCGCGTTAAAAGGAGGCGAACGCCCGGGGAGACGTCGTCGTCGTCGTCGACGTCGACGCTCGGCGCTTCGCGCGCGGGCGGATCAACACGACGGCGCTTAGATTCTTTGATCATGACGTCCTCGATCGATCTTGTACGTGCGGCGGCGCGAGAGGAACTGGCGCGGGGACGGGGTCGTCCCCTCCGAGAAAATATTACGGCGGGGACTGGACGGACGACCTTCAGCCAACAGAACTCGACACGTCGACGCACTTTTCCGACACGCGCGCCAGCCGCCGCGACGCGCCGCGCCGCGACGCGACTCGACCCGCCGCCGCGTCCGCCAGCGATGCCGCGCATCCTCCCCCCCGTCGCCGTCGTCGACACCCCCGAGGTCTCCATCACCGAGTTCGCGGGCAACGGCAGCAGCGGACAGTCCGCGATCTCGATCGCGCGCGTCGTCGCGAGAGGCGGATGGGCGGAGCCGTGGCAGACCCCGGAGTTCGACGAGTGGGTCGTCGTGACCAAGGGCGAGGTGCACATCGAGCACGGTCACGGCGCGACGGTGAAAGTCGTCGCGGGGCAGGGCGTGTATCTCGCCAAGGGCGAGCGCGTGCGATGGGTGTTCCCGGAGGGCGACGACGGGTGCGAGTACGTGCCGATCTGTCTGCCGGGGTTCACCCCGGACAACGTGCACCGCGAGGACGACCCGAAGGTCTCTCCGCCGATCCACGATAAACACGTGTGCGTGTATCACATGGCGCAAACGCACGAGTGGGAGAAGGCAAAGGCGAGCGAGACGAGGGCGTACTACCCGCCGACGTACGCGACGGACGGGTTCGTGCACTGCACCGCGGATCCGAAATACCTCCTCACGATCGGTAACCACTTTTACAAGGACACGAGAGACCCGAACGACCCGGAAACGCCTTCGAAGTGGACGTTACTGAAGATGACGCGGCAGAGCATCGAGGCCAAGAAGCTGGACTTGAAGTTCGAGCCGCCCGCGCCGGTGGGGGACGCGAAGACGATGGACGACGGCGAGCTCGGGAACGAGTGGTTCCCGCATCTCTACGCGGGGATCCCGACGGACGGCGGCGTCGTCGTGGAACAGTTCGAGATCACCAGAGACGCGGACGGGTCGTTCACGGGGATCGTGGGGATGTGAGTCGCGCCTTCGTGCACAACAACACCGAAAATAAAATCCTTCTCGTATACACCCTCCCCGGCCGCGCCATCCCCCACCCCCTCTGCTTCTTCTCGCTCACCCGAGCCACTCCTCGATCGTCGCCTTCGGCTCCGCGAACGCCAGATCCGCGTCCGTCACCGGCGCGCTGTCGCGCACGAGCGTCTCGAGCGCCGCCTCGAGCTGCGCGCACAACGTCGGCTGCGACACGAGCGCGTTGAGCTCGGCGAATTGGCCGAACGACCTCCGCTTCAGATTGCAGCTCCCGAGCATCGCGACGCGATCCTTCTTAATTCCTCTCGATATCGAAGTTTTCGCCGTGTTTGTGTTTCTCCCTAGGAACACCTTCGCGTGGAGCATGTCGTCGCACAGGTACGCGCGCAGTCTCCCGCCGTTTCCGTTTCGCGCGCTGTGATTCTCCTCCAGCTCCTTGAGCGCTTTTCTGTTGGCGTCGTGATACACGTTGGGATTCCGCGGCATCACGAGCGTCATCGCGCACCCGCGTTCAAGCGCCATCTCCAACACTTTGACCCCGGCGCCGTCGACGTACGCGGCGGCGACGATGAACTCGTCGTAACGCTCGTCCCGCATCAGTTTCATTAACGCCGGCAGGACGTCGAACGACCCCGGGAAAGACCTCGCCCAAGGCGCGGCGTACGCGACGACGTCGAACCCCGTCGGCGTGTTCGTGATGAATTTGACTCCGCCCGCGCGCGCGATCTTGTCCGACACCGCGTTCCGGTCCCTGGACCCGACCGTGAGCGTCGCGGTATTAAGGGTTTTGTCGCGCACAGCGCGGACATCGTGGGTATCGCCGCGCTGGTCCTTCCGCAAGTCGTTCAACACGCGATCGGCGGCGCCCCCCGCGGGGCCGTTGACGCGCATCGCCAGCGCCCCCACCGCCGCTCTCCCCTCCGCGCGGATCGCGAAATCCCTCCACGGCCTGAACCGATCGCCGATGTTCACGCCGCCGAAAACGGCCGTCGGGAGCGCGTTTAATCGATGACACATGAGGTACTTGGCGTGCGTCGGCTGCTCGCGCGGCGCGAATCGCACGAGCTTCGGGAACGCGTCTTCCAACTCTTTCAGCTCGCGCGCCCAGCTCTCCGTGCCCTCGCACCAGCGCGTGAACGCGCTGACGACGGAGCAGTCCACGGACGCGTCCACGCGCACGCCGCGCGCCGCCGCGCGTCGAAACGCGTCCAGAACGCGTCGCGCGCTGGCGCCCGGCTCGAGGACGTAGACGCAAAATTCGACGCGGTCGCCGAAACGCGTGGCGTCCACCTCTCGCACGATGACGTCCACGGTCTCGTCGTAGCACGTCAGGAGGCGCACGGGCGGGACCGGGTCGGAGGCGACGCGGCGCGGCGTCAGCGCGCGCGTGGACGGGTTCCACCACGCGTCGTCGAACGACCTGAGCGGGTCTCTCGCCATCGCGTCTCTCGCCGCGTCTGATGCTCTCTCCGTCCCTCGCGTTCGCTCGGACAACGAGCGGTCCGCCGGCGGCGTCGAAGTCGTCGCGCGCGCGTTCGCGTCCTCCACCGCGCGCGCGCGCGTCGTCGTCGAGACCGTCGTCCTCTTCCGCGACGACGACGCGACGGCGCGGCGGCGATGGAACGTCGGGGGGACGCGCGAGGCGAGCCCCGCCGCCGCCGACATCGCGCGCGCGCTCGCGGCGGCGTTCGTTTAGGATTGCGCGGGGAAAAGAAACGAACGCGTCGAGGAGATCTCCCTCCCTCGCGCGCGCGACGACCGTTCGCTCCCGCGCGCTCCGCGTCGAGCCGCGCCGAACCGCCTTCGCGACTCCCTCGACGCCGCGGTCGCCCTCGCGCGCGCTCGCGTCCGCGCGTCCGCGCGGCCGTCGCCGTAGTCGCGAGTGATGCGAAGCGCGAAGATACTTTCATACTTTTGCGACAGCTGGCACGAGAGCGCGCGAGATTCGCATTCGCGCGGAAGATTCGCTCTGCTCGATCGCGAGATTGTTTGCTCGTACGACCCGCGCGTCTCGCGTACTACGCCGAAAAAGCACTTCTTTCACCCACCGTTCGGTTTCAACATTTGATGGCGTCCCCTTTCAACTGATCGATGAACTTCAGTTCTCCTTTGGAATGGACCTCATGCCCTCTGTCTGTCGGCTGCGTGCAGGAGCGAGAGTGATGCCGCAACGCACTCGGCACTTCGCCCCCCGCGCCGCCGACGCGGCCGGGACGATGCGCCTCGCCGCGCGGGGTTCCGTCGGCGTCGCGTCCCTGGCGCGCGCGTGGGCGAGGCGACACGCGGCGCCCGCGGCCCTCCTCCACCACCGCCCGCCGCCGCCGCCGCGTCGTCGTCATCACCACGCGCGCTGGCGCTCGTCCGTCAGCGCGGCGGGCGCGTCCGGCGGCGCCGCGGCGGACGCGCCTCCGTCCTCCTCCTCATCCTCCTTCGAGGTCGTCGCGCCGATCGACGTCCCGAAGCCCACTCCCGCGCGCCTCGACGCGTACATCGCGACGCACGCGCCGCCGTCCGAGGGCGGCGGCGGCATCACGCGCGCGCGCGTCGTCGCATCCATCAAGGCTGGACTCGTGGACGTCAACGGCGTCGTCGCGCGGAAGGCGTCGGAGCGCGTCTCCCCCGGTGACGTCATCCGCGTCGCGCTGAAACCGACGCCCCCGACGGAGGCGGCGCCGGAGGACATCCCGCTGGACGTGAAGTACGAGGACGAGCACGTGCTCGTGGTGAACAAGCCGGCTGGGATGGTCGTGCACCCGGCGCCGGGGCACTCGAGCGGGACGCTCGTCAACGCGGTGTTGTTTCGATGCGGCTGCCCCGCGATGCGCGTCGCCAGCGGGAACGCGTCCACGTCAGATGCGTCCTCCACGTCAGATGCGTCATCCACATCAGACGGAGAGGATACTGACGTGGACGCTGACATGGAAGCTGACGTGGACGACGACGAACCCTCCTATTCGCCGCCGACGCTCCCCAACGGCGCGAGAAACACCGCGGACGGCGTCGCGCGCCCCGGGATCGTCCACCGCCTCGACAAGGGCACGAGCGGGCTCATCGTCGTCGCGAAGAACGAAGCCGCGCACGCGTCGCTGTGCGATCAGTTCGCGACGCGCGTCGTGCGACGCCGCTACCTCGCCATCTGCCTCGGGTCGCCAGAGCAGGGCGAGGGACGCGTCGACGCGCCCATCGGGCGGGACCCGAGGGACCGGCTGAAGATGGCCGTCGTCAGGCGCGTCCTCCTCACACTGGTTCCCATACGACCGCGTTCGCGTTGTGAACTTCATTCCTTAAGGACTATCTCTCCCGGCGATCGTTCCTCTCCGCTCACCCCTCACTTTCAATCCCGACACGCCTCGATGCCTTTCAACTCCGCTTCTGACGCCTATGAACTCCACCCCCACGTTCGCTCGTATGGACAATTACCCTCAGAGGCGAGAGCCGAGGCGGGAGACGCGCGGCGAGCAACTACAAGGTTCGAGCGTCGCTCGCGCGCGGGAACGCGTCGCTCGTGGAGTGGCGGCTCGAGACGGGGCGGACGCACCAGATACGCGTCCACGCGCGAGAGATCGGGATCCCGATCTTAGGAGACGAGACGTACGGCGGCGCCGGGAACGGCGCGGAGGAGAGGCTGCGGTCGAAGGGCGCGATGACGCCGGCGGAGGCGAAGCGCGTCGCGAAGATATCGCGTCGGCCGATGCTGCACGCGCAGACGCTGGGGTTCAGACATCCGCGCACGGGGGAGGAGATGGACTTCAAGGCGGAGCCGCCGGAGGATTTCGCGGAGGTGTTCGAAGCGCTGCGCGACGCGAGCGCGTGATCACTAATTACAGTCACAAGAATTAATAAGTTAGCGCGGTGCCGTCGTCACCGCCGTCTCCATCGAATCGGCCCTAAGAGCTCCTCGAGCTCGGCTAAGAACAGCAGCCGGTGCCCGTACGACGTCATCCCGAACACGTTCACGAGGAGCTCGTGGTGCGCACCCTCCGCGGGGTCGCCGAATCCGATCTCCTCGTGGAACTTCACGAGCGCCTTGCCGTGCAGATGCTGCTCGCGAAACGCCGTAGAGTACCGCGCCAACCCGCGGCCTTCGAGCCACATCGCCATCGTGTCCGCGGTCTGCGGCACGCTCTCTTCCGCTCTCTTCTTCTCCGCGCGCGCGGGCGCGGCGGCGGCGGCGGCGCCGCCGCCTCCGCCTCCGCCGCCTCCGCCGCCGCCGCCGCCGCCGCCGAGCTTCAACCCGTCCAACTTCCCGGCGTCGACGCCGTGCGCCGCCTCAACCTCCCCGACGAGCCCCGGCAGCGAGCGCTCGATCTCGTCCTGGTTGTGCATGTTGTAGTACAGCTTCGTGCCCATGATGATCCCGAGCCAGCCGTCGGCTTTGTACCCTTTTTCGAACATCACGGGAATCAGCGTCTTCTTGCGCTGAGGGTCGTTCCACACGAGCGAACGTCGGGGTGGAGTTGAAAGGCGTCAGAAGCGGAGTTGAAAGGCGTCGAGGTCGGGGATCGAACGCAAGGGATGGGCGGAGAGAGACGCCGGCAAAAGTCCTTAAGGATCGGCGTTCACCACGCCGACGCGGTCGTATGGGAACCAGTGTGAGATAGAACGCACCTGATACGCGTACTCCGCCTCCGTCCGACACGCCTGCGACTCTTTATACCGGTGCGTCACGCACATGATCACCGCGTCGCTCTGTTCCACCGCCGCCGCCATCGCCTCCAGCGTGCTCCCCATCATGCGATCGACATCCATCCACACCGTAAAGCCCCTCGCCATGAGCTCGTCGCGAAGCGCGAGCGCGCGCTGCTGCGTCCGCCACTCGTACGACAGCATGACCTGCGCGGTGGCGTTCTCCGTGACGCCGCCGCCGAGCGCCTTGACGTCGCGCTCGCTGAGCTCGTACTCGATCGCCTCGTCGCCCTCCAAGTGCGAGCCTTGGATCATCCATAACGCGCCGCGCGCCTTCTTCTTCGTCGCGTCGCTTCCGAGGCGCCGCGCCTCTTCGAGCGCGTCGATCGCGCCGGGCTCGCTCGCGATCGCCGCGCGCGCGGCGTCGTCGAACGCGAGGTTCCACAGCGCCGTGCACGCCCATCGCCTCGCCTTGTCCCACTGATGCTGCCGCTCGTTGAGACACCGCACGAGCATCGGCACCGCGCCCGCGTTTACTATCCTCGCCTTGTTCGCGTCGATCGTCGCTAAGTTCGCGATCCCCTGCGTCATCTTCCACACCGTGTAGTTTAACCCGTCGAGCTTTCGCCCGTCCAGCGCGGCGGCTAAGGGTCGTTCCATACAAAGCATTGTCGGGGTGGAGTTGAAAGGCGTCAGTTGGAGTTGAAAGGCGTCGATGGCGGGGATTGAAAGCGAGGGGTGGGCGGAGAGAGACGCCGGGAAAAGT
>MDSW01065314.1_pt1 | contig 15490 bp, 15 predicted proteins | sample 811171 | NCBI WGS metagenome assembly MDSW01 (sample SAMN05326641, study PRJNA326480) | marine metagenome | isolation source: seawater | place: Atlantic Ocean: North West | collected 2012 | reverse complement strand
TTGTTTTTGCTCCACTAACTACTGGTTCTCCCCACTCAAAAGTGGTGTAGCCCAAACCGTGTCCAAATGGGAACGCAACATCAATATCTCTAGTTTGATACCAGCGATAACCTACAAATACCCCTTCTCCATAGTTGACTACACCTGCTTCACCTGGATAATTAATGAACGCAGGAGTGTCTTCTAATCGATGGGGCCATGTATTGGGAAGTCGTCCTCCTGGCTCTTCTGCACCAGTCAAAACATCCACTAAAGCATGGCTCATCTCCTGACCACCGAACCAAGTTTGGAGCACTGCAGGTGCTATATCTGCCCAATCAGTTGTTACTACTGAACCAGAATTCACAACGACAACAGTATTTGGATTTGCCTCACAGACTCGTCGAATCAACTCAGGTTGATTACCCGGCAACTCCATGAATTCACGGTCACGACCTTCTGTCTCCCAATCGGCATTTGTTCCAACCACTACAACAGCAGCATCGCAGTTTGCAGCAGCATCAACCGCCCTTTCAAGCAAATCACCAACAATTGGGAACTGAAGTCCGAGTTGAACTCCATGCAAGAAAACACTTTTTTCGCTTGAGAACTCAACAGTAAGCTCAACAGGCTTATCGGCAGATAAAGAAACAATTGCTTCTATTTCTACGCTTCCCATTCCGAAAAAAGCTTCTCCTTGTGGCGGTGGTTCAGAAATTCCGTCTAGAACTATCTCACCATCTACATAAACGCGAGCTCGACCCGCTTGAATAAGGGTCAGTGTGTGATCTCCATCAATCTCGGTATGGAGTTGAGCTGTTGCTCGAAATGAAAAAGATCCGAGTTCATCTGCTCCAGATTGATCTTCGGGTGTAAGTAATCGTCCACTTTTACCCGTATGGGTTGCATAAGGTTCCCCTTCCCAAGCCACTCCATTGAAATATTCAACTCGGAATCCATTACTTCCTTCAGAATTGGTCAACAATCTCTGAGGAACTGGACGAGGTGTTCTATCAGTAATCGCCCCAATTTCGTAATGAATCTCGGTTTGAGGACTTAGTCTTTCTTTTAACGCTTCTAATGGGGTGATCTCATATTGTGGAACAAGGGATGCAGAACCCCCGCCCATAAGCATTGCGCCGGCCGCATTTGGCCCAATAACTGCTAACGAAGAAATGCTTTCCATCTTGAATGGAAGAACATCATTATTTTTTAGGAGAACCATTGCTTCTGTTGCTGCAGTTCTCGCTAACTCACGGTGAGCACTTACATCCAACGTTTCTTCGGGCTGGTTTAATGGCTCTTCAAAAGCGTTAGTTCTCTCAAGAAGTAAAAGAAGCCTCTTAACCGCTTCATCGATAACTCCTTCGGGCACTTCCCCATTTTCTACCGCTTCTACTAAACGGGCTCCGTAAAAACGTCCCGGTCCGGGCATTTCTAGATCTAGGCCTGCTAGCGCCATTTCATTTGTTGTTTTTGCGGCATACCAATCTGTGACTACTATCCCAGTAAACCCCCACTCTTCGCGGAGAATTTCTGTCAATAACGTTGGATTCTCACAAGCAAACGAACCATTCACTCGGTTGTAGGACCCCATTATTCCCCAGGGCTCAGCTTCTTTTACCGCCATCTCAAATGGACGCAAATAAATTTCCCTTAAAGCTCGTTCAGGAACTCGGGAATCAATACTGTGTCTTTCAAATTCAGAATCATTGGCTACAAAATGTTTAATCGTTGTTCCCACATTTTCGCTTTGGACACCTTTGATAAAACCGATTGCTATACGACCAGTCAAATATGGATCTTCGGAATAGCATTCAAAATTCCTACCTCCAAGAGGCGTTCGATGAATGTTCACAGTTGGAGCTAATAGAACATGACTTGCACGAGCGCGTGTCTCTAAACCAAGCACTTTGCCTATTTCTTGGATGAGTTCAGGATTCCACGTCGCTCCAAGAGCAGAACCACAAGGGACACAAAGAGCTGGAGTGCCAGTACCTAAGAGTCCTGCACCGCGTGCCCCATTCGGTCCATCTGTAACTTTTAATGCAGGTATTTGAAGACGATCTACAGGATTAGCATCCCAAATGCCTCGACCAGTCATAAGAGAGACTTTTTCTTCTAAAGTCATTTCATTTACGAAACTTTCATGGTTGGTATTCATATCTCTCCTTTCTCTCTCCCCAAAGAAATTACTGCTTACTAGATTCTTGATTCCTTAAAGCCCACCAAGCATCAAGGCGGATGCGAAGTTCTTTTGAATCTAAATCTCCTTCAGTTCGTTTTATCTCTAGTAGATACGAAAGCGCTTCGGCAACATCTGGTCCCGGTTCAATGTTCAAATGCTCCATTACTGCTGTTCCATCTAATCCGGGGCGCTCTGCAGCCTGCCGATCCTCTTCTGCTAAAGCAGCGATCCGGCGTTCAAGATCGTCCATTGCTTCTTGAATCCCTCGGGCCTTAACTTCATTACGTGTTGTACAATCGCATCGAATTAAGTGATTCAATTTCCCCAATAAGGGGCCGGCATCTCTTGCATATCTCCGTACTGCTGAATCAGACCATCCATCGATATAACCTTTAAATCGGCCAGAAAGTCGTACAAGTTCTACTACTTCCTCAATGACGCTTTCTGGATAACCAAGCTTTTCGAGCCTCTTCCTCGCCATTCTTGAGCCAACAACCTCATGATGACGGAAAGTTACTCCGCCATGTTCAAATGAACGGGTTTTAGGTTTTCCAATATCATGGAAGAGCGCGCCTAGCCGAACTGTTATTTCCGGGTCCGTTTTAGATACCACAGCAATGGTATGAGCCAAAACATCTTTGTGTCTATGTATCGGATCTTGTTCCATGCTTAACAACAGCAACTCTGGAACAAGCGAATCCATCTCGCCTGTTTCGATAGCTTCTAATAACGCGGACTCACAATCAGAAGCTAATAAAATTTCTGAGAGTTGCTCACTAGACATACTCAGAGTCTAGAGAGATCTGAGGTAACACCTATGTGCGGCATAGGCTAATAGACATATAACGTTCTCTTTGCGGAGATTGATATTAGATGACTAATTGGATGAGAGACCCACGAGACAGTGGGAATAGAAGTTTTGGACCGGCTTTTGGCGGTCCGCGTCGATCTTCACCTAATCGTAGAGGGGGTGGGCTTAGGGATTTACTTCAAGAGAGACGTGGCATTGTCATTATTGTGGTTATAGCTATTTTCTTTATTGTCGCTGCAATTGGTGCAAGTAATAGACCAAATTCAGAAGAAGGACAGCAAGACCTTTTGTCTGAAGTTCAAAGTGCGATGGTACAGGCTGGCCTTCCAACGGTTGAAGTTAGAGTCATAGATTGGACGGTCATCCTAGAGGGACGTGTACCAAGCAGTGACTTAAAGGAGGCTGCGGGAAGAGTGGCACAAGCTCAACCTGGCGTTGTTAGTGTTGACAACCGACTGATCATTCCTGAAGTAGTCGTAACTGAAATAGAAACTGAAGTTGTTCCGGAGTTACCAGCCGCTCTGAGTGACCTTTTACTACAGGCTCGTCTGAGCGAAGCCGCTGCTAGGTCACCTATTGAATTTGAAAGTGGTGGCGATCGAATCACCGAAGACTCTGCTTCAACTCTTGACCAAATCGCTAATTTCTTATCATCTAACCCAAATGTTCGAATTCAAATTATTGGACATACAGACAGCGATGGAGATGAGGTAGCGAATCTGAATCTATCTACTCTCAGAGCTGAAGCAGTCCGATCACAGCTAGTCGCTCGAGGTATAGATCCTGAAAGGCTTCTAACACTCGGTTACGGAGAGTATGACCCTGTATCCGACAACATCACACAAGAGGGAAAGAAAAGGAACCGACGTATTGAATTCATCGTTCTTCCAGAAGGAAACGAAGGCATAGAGCCTCCAACTACTACAACAGAACCTCCAGCCACCACCACAACTGTCTTAGAAACTCCAACTACATCAACAGAGTCTTCTGAAACTACCTCAGAGTCTTAGTATTTCACTTAGTAAAATTAGTTATGGCAAAGAAATGGCGCGATCGAGTCACTGAGAACACCGTAGAACTCTTTAGTCACGCCCCAGATCCTTTAGAGAACACTTTTGACCATTTAGGAGATCCAGGACTTTTTGGTCCTGATTCCGTCACTTGGCTAGTTATGAGCGATGTTGCTTCTTTTATTGGTGGTATAAGAGCGCTAATCGTGCAAGCTGCTCATCCTGAAGTAGCTGCTGGGGTTAGCGATCACTCCCAGTATGAACAAGATCCGCTAGGGCGACTTTCACGAACAGCGTCCTACGTTACGGCAACAGCATATGGATCAATGGCCGAAGTAAATCAATCAATTAGGGCTGTTCGATTCGCTCATCGGCCAGTATCAGGGATCTCTCATCGCGGAAAAGAATATTCAGCAGATAAATCTGATCTCGCCGCTTGGGTTCATAACGCCTTGATTGACTCTTTTCTCACTGCATACCGCATATATGGTTCTCGCTCGATGACTCAAGCGGAAGCCGATACTTACGTTCTAGAGCAAACTCGTCTTGGAGCCCTACTAGGAGCAGATCCTTTACCTTCTGATGCTAATTCTCTGTCTTGCTGGCTAGCTGAACATCCTCTGGTTGACACGTCTCCCGCCGGTAGCGAGGCCCGTAAATTTTTAGCTCGACCTCCCCTACCTTTATTTATCTTGGTCGCTTACAAAATTCTTTTTTATGCTGCTGCTGCCACTGTCCCACGCCAACTAAGAAAAGCTGTGGGAGTCCGAAATCTACCCGGTGCTCGTATCGGAGGGCATATTTTGATCAGAATCCTACGTTTTGCTCTTGGCTACTCGCCAGCATGGGGAGCTGCCTTGGATCGTTGTGACCAGCCACGCCCAGCAAAAGAACGAATAAGAGATACTTCGGGTACAACTAGATAAAGTCCTTAACAAGTAAACACAGGTAGAAATGAATACCCAATCAAATCATATGACAGATGTAATCATTATCGGAGCCGGCGTAGTCGGAGCATCAATCGCTTTGGAGTTACAACGTTCGGGGCGATCAGTAACCGTTATTGATAAAGGTGAGTCTGTCGGTGGAGGCTCTACTAGCGCGAGTTCCGCTCTTATACGATTCAACTACTCAACTCGTTCAGGCGTAGTTGCTGCTTGGGAATCTTTCCATAGGTGGAATGCATGGGAAGAGCACCTCGGATACGTAAACGGTCCGATAGCCCAATTTCATCCTCTGAGCATGCTTCTACTTGAGCCACCAGGGTTTGACCGTTCTTCTTACCTAAAACATTTCAACGAATTGGGAATACCATTTGAAGAGTTAGACGAAAAGAGTTTGTCTGATAACTACCCGATGTTTGATACTGGTCGTTTCTGGCCTCCCAGTCTGCCAAATGATGATCAGTTTTTTAAGAATTCTGAAGGGAAACTTGGCGGGTTCTTTGTTCCATACGGAGGGTTTATTGATGACCCTCAGTTAGCAGCTCAAAATCTTATGGACGCAGCACGTCATTTTGGTGCAAAAGTTTCTCTGCGAACCTCAGTAGTCGAAATCAAAAAAACAAAAAATAAGGTTTCTGGAGTCAAGTTAGAAAACGGTGAAGTTATTGAGTCTTCAATTGTCATTAACGCAGCTGGGCCATGGAGTTCACATATAAACGATTTGGCCGGAGTAAGTGAATTGATGGAGATGTCCACTAAAGCTATGCGGCAAGAAGTTCACGCTATTCCAGCTCCTGCAGAATTTAACTTCACCAATACCCCAGTAATGATCGGCGATCTTGATTTAGGCTTCTACACAAGACCGCAGCCCGGTGGGACTTTAATTGTTGGTGGAGTGGAAGCTGACTGTGATCCTGTTTTTTGGGTTGAAGATCCAGATGATGACTCTTTAAATCCGACAGTTGATAGTTGGGAAGCTTTGGTTTGGCGTCTTGCTAAGCGCATTCCTGGAGCTTCTGTTCCAAATAGACCAACAGGCCTAGCAAGTCATTACGACGTTACGCCTGATTGGACTCCGATTTATGACCGAACTGATCTAGGAGGCTTTTATATCGCTTGTGGCACTAGCGGGAACCAATTTAAAAACGCTCCTCTAATCGGTCATTTAATGAATCAGTTAATATCCGCTTGTGAAGCTGGACATGATCATGACAATGATCCTGTTCAAGTGCTTTGCCCTATGGTCAATGAAATAGTTGATCTTGGAACTTTTTCACGAAACAGAAAACCAGTAGCCGGCACTGGCACAGTCTTAGGATAAAGAGTTGTTTTCAAAGAAACTGAGGGTAAAAGCAGTCGCTTTACTTTTACTGATTGCTGGAGGTTGTAGCTCTAGTTCCATTAGTCTCCCCCCCGACGTAACAACTGCTGCGGAAGGTTTAGCAGTTTTTTGCACTCTGTACCGCAACATTGAACTTATTGACCACAACACTGGGAATGCTGATTTAAACCAGCGTTCTTGGAATCAACATCTCGGTTTAGCTCGTAATCTAATTAATTTAGCGCCTCGACAAATTCAAGGAGCAACATGGGATTACTTACACATTTTGGAAGTAAAAGCGTTACAAGTAAAACAACTAGGGTGGATCAATAGTTCAGAAATCCCAGTAGTAACTCAGAGAGCGTTGAATAGCCAACTCCGTCCGCTACTAACCGGCGCTGCTTCTTTGAATGCTTTCACAAACGCACAATGCTAAATACTTGATCTACCAGACAGCTTTTGGATCAAGTAAAAAGACTTCTCTTATTCTTCCAAACAAGTAATCAAAATCAGAATGCCTTTGGGTTCTATTTTCATTATCCGCTTGAATAAACAACCCTGAATCTAATACCCCAAATCTTTCTTCAAGTCGTGTGCGCCAAATCGGAAGCAGGTCAGAATATTTTCCTGAAACTACTCCACAAGAGATTGCCTCTTCTTCTCCAGGAATAGGAGAAAATAATCCAAGAACTTGAGGAACTACTACCTCCAAAGCATTCATCAAACGCAACTTGCTGTCAGGAACCATAAGCAAGTTCTCAACAAGTGCTTCAGCATGACGGCGATGATAAGTCTCTTCTTTTAAAGCCCGCTCGGAAATTGAAATTAATTCAGGTAGCGACGAATCACTAAAAAGCTCCCAACGTAGATCTTCCGCCATGTCATAACACCAATGTCTTATTAATGCCTCTTCCCACCTTCGGTGGGTTGATTCAACTAACTGGCAAGATCGCCATTCTTCAGATTTACGATTAAAAACGTAAGTATCTATGCCTGAAGGACATTCCAATATCAACGTATATAACATCAAAGCATGACCTAATTCATCTTGGCCAATACTGGCAAAAGCCATATCTTCTTCCAAAAAAGGGGCTACTCCTATCCATTCGGTATGTTGCTGACCCATCAAATGTTCATCATCTGCAAAAGCCAGTAAATACTCTTTTACTGGAGGGGTAAGAACTGAATCATTCATTGTTTTTCTTGTTTCGTTGTAGCTTTCTCCAGCGCGCTACTCTTTCTCCGTCGTTATGGCGATGTGGCTTATCTAAGTTTGAATCGATAAATCCTTCTTCGCTCACACAAATATTTTCTCGATTAACTAACCACATATGGGTACCTTCTGCGCGTCGCGCATAATTCTCACGCGCTAGCACTAAAGCAAGTTCATCGGTTGCTGCTTCAATACTTCCTGCATGACGGAATTCTTCTTTTCCATCTGGTTTAAGAAAAACTTCATAGACACGCATATTTAATCCCGGAGAACCTCTATAACTTCACGACAATTTCTACAAAGATGTATTGATCTACAGCGACTCGGACCAAAATGGGATTTCTTATCTGTCATAGATTTGCATCTTGGGCATTCAACTCTTTCGTTTATTTGTACAGCAACAGTGAAATTTTCTGCAAGATCTTCTTTTGCCTTTGCTGTGATCCGATCTACAGTCCAGACCGGAGTGTTCAGCCACTGAACATCTACTTTTTTTACTCCCGGTACTCCTCTAACAACTTCCTCGATGTCTTGAGCGATAACACCTAAAGCCGGACAACCAGAAAAAGTTGGTATGAGTTCTACTAACACTTCATCAGCCGTATTAATCTCTATATTTTCTAGTAAGCCTAAATCAACTATTGAAATCCCTGGGTACTCAGGGTCATTAACAGTATTTATCGCTGTATGAATATCCTGAATTGAAGTCGAATTATTTGATGTCATGTCGCAACTTTTTCCAGAGCTTCGCGAACCCAACTTGACTTCTCCCAACTCCCTGACGCCTCAGAAATACGTCGAGCTGAATCAGGACCTCCCATAGCTAATGTCCGTTTTAAGGGCTCCCAGTCAATAGGGCCTATCTCCCACCGATTTTCTTCTTTATTCCATCTCAAGTCTGGGTCAGGAATAGTAAATCCATATCCTTGTAAAAGAGGCACGAATTTCTGTATCCATCGATCACGTAGAACCTCATTTCTTTCAGATTTTATGTGCCAACGAAGTAGCAAATCATTCGGCTTTGAATCTGGTCCAAACAACTGAAGTGCGGGCCACCACCAATCATTTATTGAAGACTGGAACATGCTTCTTTGGATTTGTGTTCCCTCAGCAATCCGTAGTACAGATTCCTCTCCAAATCGGAGATGAAAACCCTCTTCAGCAATGATTCTTTTAAGGATCCGTTTGTAAGGACCATAAGAACAGTTCTTGAAAACTGCCTGTTGACTTACAAGAGCTGCCGCGTCTACAAGAAAAGCTATCGCTACTTGGTCTCCCCAAGTTTTAGCTCGATAGTGAAATACATTATGAAATTTACTTTTACCAGCAAAGAGATCTCTCATCATTTCTTGGCGTGTTTTTATTTGTAAATCTGCAGCAACCATGTACAAAAGATGAGCATGACCTATCTCATCTTGTGTTTTAGCTATTACAGACATTTTGTGACGTAACCCAGGCGCTCTGGGTATCCAATCTCGTTCTGTTAAGCCACCCATGAGTTCGCTGTTCGCATGCATTTCTATGAAGTCAAAGACAGCCTGACGATATTCTGTGGGCATTTCATCAACTGGTTCAACAATCCCGCCACTATCTAGAAAATTTTCAAAAGTTTCTAAAGAATCCCATGACCGGTTCATACTTATCTCCTAAATACAGTTTAGATTTAATTAAAGTTTTAATCAATTTTTCATTGTTCAACTTCTGGGAAACTGCACTTGAGAGTTAGGCTGTGACTATGACACAACTTGGCTACCAAATCCCAAATTTCAATTATCCGAATGGCTCCAGAGAAACTCTTTTTGAAGATGTAGTTGCCCAAACTCTTGCTGCCGAAGCGAGCGGCTTTGACACTGTCTTCGTGATGGACCACTTCTACCAGTTACCAGGAATTGGAAATCCTGATGACTACATGCTTGAGTGCTATTCGCTATTAGCAGCACTTGCAGCAAGAACTTCAAAAATTCATCTCGGTTCACTAGTGACTGGCAATACTTATAGGAACCCTGCCTTTTTAGCGAAAACAATCACCACCCTTGATGTAATTTCAGGTGGCCGGGCCCTACTTGGTATCGGCGCTGGATGGTTTGAGTTGGAGCATGACGCTCTAGGTTTTGAGTTTGGGACTTTCACCGATCGATTCGAAAAGCTTGAAGAAGCTTTACAGATCATTCTTCCAATGCTGGAGGGGGAACGCCCAAGTTTTTCTGGAAAACACTACTCAGTTATTGATGCAATAAACGAGCCCCAGCCCCTTCATAAAATCCCCGTAATGATCGGTGGCGGAGGTGAGAAAAAAACTCTTCGAATGGTGGCGCAATATGCGGACGAGTCCAATTTGATTTGTAATCGTGAAGAAATACCTAGAAAACTAGAAGTCCTAGAAGAGCATTGTGGCCGACTAGGTCGTGATAGAAACGAGATTTGCGTTTCTTGGCTTGGATTCTTGGGCATTGCTCCCACCGAGGAAGCTGCCGAGGTAGTTAGAAAAGAGTATTGGCAATCTAAAGGTATTGATTGGGATGCTGCTGATGATGACTTTAAAGCCATGCTTACTTCGAGGATGGTTTTTGGTGGTCCCGATCAAGTAAAAGAGCAGATCCAAGGACTAATTGATCTCGGTTTAGACGGATTGACCTTAAATATGATTCCCAATGGACATGATGCAGAGATGGTTGCACTGGCCGGAGAAACACTGGCTCCTTTATTTAAATAGTGCCACAAAGAGATTTCTGTAATTTAGAAGCATTTGTTTCTCCAAGAGCTAGTCGGAGCGGCGTTCTTTATAACCATGGGATTATCAAAATCAGAGTTAATGAAGCTCCAGTAAACGGCCGTGCCACAGAGGCAGCATGTAAAGAATTAGCTAAAGCGCTTGGCATAAAGCGGTCGCAGGTCTCTACTTCGGCGGGGTCAAAAGCTCGTACAAAAAGGTTTCATGTAGAAGGACTCAGCGAGCTTGAAGCCCTGTCTCGTCTCGGTAGATAGAAGGACTCAATTTCTTTGGTAATCCTATCCTTACTGGCACTCCTGGTGAATACATCGCATGGGGTTCTCCAACAGGTTTGGGCAGACCAGCAGCTTCAATGAACTCATCTTTAAGATGATGCAATTTGGCTTTATACAAAGGCCAAGGCGGGTGGTCAATAGGCGCCCATATGAAATTCTTTGTTGGGGATTGTGCAATCAAACCCCAACGTGCTGTTAAAAACCGTTCTAAATTGCCATCAGTTTTTTCTTGTTTTTCAATAACGATGTTTGATTGAAGATCTCGAGTAGGCCATCTACGCATAGCTTTAGTTGAAACATAATTTCCAACGCTGGTATGGCTAACTTTTCCATAGCAATACGGAATTTTATAAACAGTTCTTGCGGTTAAGGTTGGGATGATCTTGTTTATGTCTAAGGAGAAAAACCATACTCCCGACTTTTCACCGCATCTAACGTATGTCCGAACATTAACCTCGGGGAAAGACCCAACATGGGGCAATGGATGCATCATTGGAAATCCTAGATCGTTCATTTGAAAAGGAATCAAGCCAACCCATGCATCTCCGTCAAACGTTTCAACTTCAATTCCTTTAGGAAGTAGCCTCGCAACAGTATCTACTGGATACCGCCAGTGAAGAAAAACAAGATCTATCCAATTTTGAACCATTACTGCCCTTTTAATTTTTACTGGGCAAGAATTTGAAAGAAGTTGACTCATTGTTACAAAATGATCATTAATGCAATAACCGATCGCGAAGACCAGCCGATTGTTCGAATCCAATTAGTTTTGATTAATGCGTTAATGACATCAAATGTGTGGCTGTTAATTAGTAGTGAATGTTTTGGAACTTGAAGAAAAACTGTCGATAAATGCACTTTTATCAGGATTAAACCCCCGATGAAAGGGAGAAGTCGGCCATTCACAGGGTCAAAGAAAAGCCATAATGTAGTTACTCCCTCTGCCAGCATCGGAAACCCAACCACCCAGGAAGTTCTTTTCTGATGCTCGGAAGCATAAGATCTTGATTCGTTTTCACCTACCCTGTGGAAGAGGGGGTAGTGCACAATTTGCACGAACCAAATGATTCCTGCCATAAAAACTGTTGATATGAAATGAACATATGCGATGGTCACGTTCTGTAATGTACCGAGATGATTATTTAGGTCAGCATTATGTGACAGATGTAACGATTGGCAACAGCATAATTTCTGATTGGCTGTCTTACATTTAAATTCATCAGGTTAGAACACAATGACACTTAAAACGCAGGCAAAAAAACCAACCATTCTTGTTATGGGAGATCAAATCAATAGGAACATTTCTTCTCTTATGGGCCACTCCCCTTCCACCGCTCGAATTCTTATGGTTGAAATTGAAAAAAAATTTGATTCTAACCAATGGCATATTCAGAAAGCTCATTTGATTCTTTCGGCAATGCGACATTTTGCTGATGAACTTCGGCAAGAGGGTTTTGAAGTTGACTATCGGGTTTCAAAGGATTTAGTTACCGGCATCACTGAGCACTCGAAAGAATTCATGCCAGAAGAAATGATTGTGATGGAGCCAATGAATTGGAATGGTCAAAAGATTGCTGAGAAATGTGGTCTCAAAATCATAAGAAACAATCAGTTCCTCTGCCATTATGAAGATTTTGCTGGATGGGTGGACTCTCGTAAGTCATTCAAAATGGAAGATTTTTACCGTTGGCAGCGTAAACGGCTACAGGTTCTAATGGACGGAGATTCTCCAATTGGTGGAAAATGGAATTTTGACCATGAAAACCGTGAACGGCCTCCTCAAGATGGTCGGAAATGGCCAGAAGTTAAATTATTCACTCATGATCAAATTGATAAAGAGGTTTTAAGTAGTTTGGGCAATGCCTGGGGGGCAGTTCCAAAAGGAGTCTGGCCCGTAACAAGAGAACAAGCTCTAATCCGGTTAGATGAGTTTATTCATGACGCTTTACCAATATTTGGACCATACGAAGATGCAATGCTCAGCCAAGAATGGAAATTAGCACACTCAGTTCTTAGCTCCTCGTTAAATATTGGACTATTACATCCCAGTGAGGTGGTCGCAGCAGCCGAATTTTCTTATCACGATGGTAATGCTCCAATTAACAGCGTTGAAGGTTTTATTAGACAAATAATTGGATGGCGAGAATACGTCTGGGGCTTGTACTGGCTTTGGATGCCGGAATATAGGAATTCAAATTATTTAGAAGTCAATCGAGAAGTGCCTCCTGCTTTTCTAGAAAAAGATGCTACAGAAATGGCGTGCATTAGTGGAGCTATGGACCACTTGCATGAGTATGCGTATACGCACCATATTGAAAGACTTATGGTCTTTGGAAATCTTTCTTTAACTAGTGGATTAAATCCGCAGGGTGTAACTAATTGGATGTGGTCTCGTTTTATTGATGGTGCAGAATGGGTAATGCTGCCAAATGTTTTAGGAATGGCTGTTCACGCTGATGGCGGGAAAATGGCAACAAAACCCTACGCCTCTGGTGGAGCTTACATAAATAGAATGAGCAATTACTGCTCGGATTGCATTTACGATCCTAAAAAACGTAGTGGAGAATTAGCCTGCCCTTTTACTACTTTGTATTGGGATTTTCTTGCTAGAAACGAAAATAAACTTTCTAACAACCCGCGGATGGGTCAACAATACGCTGGATTAAGAAGGCTTTCGAATCTTGATGAGGTCCGCAATAGAGCTTCAGAAGTACTGTTTCACCTTGACGACGGAACCCTCTGAAGCAAGGCTTAATCATTAATGAAGAGCGGCAATGTGTTTTGAAGGTAAGGAAACTAATGGGGAACTTGGTCGAGAAGCCACTCACTGATGCTTTTCCCTTGAAATCTTATCTTCCTTCCGCAGATAGAAAGACCACCAGTTACAGCATCAATTTTTTACTGAAATTTCAGAAACTTCCCCACCAGATGCAGTAACTAAATCCTCCGGACCTATGGAAAAGACAGCATGAGGGGTTCCCGCTGCGGCCCATACTTCGTTGTAACCAAGAAGATCTTTGTCTATAAACACTCGGAGTTTTTGTCGCAATCCGAAAGGGGGCACCCCTCCAATAGAAAATCCTGTGGCTTCTCTTACTGTATGAGCATCCACTCGTTGACATGCTTCTCCCCCGGCTACAGAAGCAAGGCTTGATTCGTCTAACTGATTCTTTCCGCTCACATAAGCTAAAACAAGTTCATTATCTACTTGAAAAATGAGGCTCTTTACTATCTGGCCGACATCAACTCCAATAGCATCAGCCGCTTCTTGAGCGGTTCTTGTGCTCTCAGGAAAAGTTTTTGGCTTAACTATGACGCCAAGCGTCATTCCAGTTTCTACAACACGCTGGGTGGCTTCAGGTAATTCTTGATTATCCATCTATGAAGTACTTAAGCATCTACTTCCGATCAATTCCAACTCATAAACCTTTTAAGATGGATTAATTACTTTTTTCTTGATCTGCTTCATGGTTGAATACATGATTTCGAATGCCTGAACCAGATGGCAGCAACCGGTCAGCCATAACGTCTCTGCGTCTTGTGAGGTCGCGCCAAGTAAGGGCTTCAACATCATCTCTTATTCCAGCCGCACGCCTAAATGATGCTTCAGAAACTTGAAGATCATTTATCCCTAGTCCAAGTTCTGCAGAAACCCTAAATCCATGTTTGGTTAAAAACCCGGAGCTGATTGTTGAGAATTCTTCTAACAAATCCATATCGGGGTCTAACTTCTGAACAAATGAGGCAAGGTAAGCAAAGTTCTTCACAAATAGCATTAATTCCTTAGGTATTCGAGCCCCACTAGCAAGTAATTCTTTCAAAAGTTGCTGAAATTCTGAAACAAACTGTTCCTCTGTAAGTTGAAGCGGGTCAAAATCTATTCGATCTAATTGGAGCTTTTCTATAAGTTCACTCACGTCAGTATCTGGAGGAAAAGCCCCCAAATCTCGCACTGCTAATACTTGAGATTCAACATCGCCAGACATCAAGCTTGTGATGTAACGAAGAAATGAAACCCGTCGATCATGATCAAGTCGACCTACCATGCCATAGTCGACAAGGCCAATAACCCCGTCTTCAAGAACAAATAAATTTCCCGCATGGAAATCTCCGTGGAAAATGCCATGAAGAGCAGCTCCTTCTAATAGCCCACCTACCATATTTCTAAATAAGTCACGAGCAGCTGTTTCATTCAGTTGTTCTGAATCAAGCCGAGTTAGTGGAATCCCTGGTACACGCGACATAACGATTACACGATTAGTGGTTTTATCAAGAACTGGGTTTGGAGCAACCCATTGACTCTTATTTCCTGTCGCTAATGCTCGTCGAATTTCAAACAAGTTGGCTACCTCTAGGCGAAAATTCAGTTCTTCGGATATTGTTTCTGCAAAAAGTTGAACTAATGCTGGCGGGTTAGCTAGTGCCGAAATTGGTATTCGTCCAACTAAACGAGGAGCTACCCATGCCAATACACGTAAATCACGAACAACCTTTTTTTGTATTCCGGGTCTTTGAATCTTAACTACTACATCAGATCCATCTTTAAGCGTTGCATTATGCACCTGAGCTATAGAAGCAGCAGCAAATGGTTCTATTTCAAATTCTTTGAACTCTTCATTTACTTTCCCGAGGTCTCCACGAATAATACGATTAATTCTCCACCACTTAGCAGGTTTTGCTTGATCTCGGCATCGTGAACATTCATCGACTAGAGACTGAGGGAAAACACCTTCAGCGGCAGAAATCAACTGTGCCAATTTCACATAGGTGGGCCCTAGACGTTCAGCAGCGATACGAAGCCGTCGATAAAGAGACTCTGTTCTTTTTTCTTTGGAAAGTTTTCGATCAAGAATTTTCCAACTTAAAAAAGCCAAGCCAAAACGAACAGTTGTATGAATCAATCTTGTTATTGGAGGAAGTGTAGGAGCGTTAACTAGACGTGGTATTCCTGAGGAAATTGCTTTACGCACTTCATGAGCATCCTGAATCCACTTATTTTCATAATCTGGGGCTGTGGT
>MDSW01217497.1_pt1 | contig 15492 bp, 13 predicted proteins | sample 811171 | NCBI WGS metagenome assembly MDSW01 (sample SAMN05326641, study PRJNA326480) | marine metagenome | isolation source: seawater | place: Atlantic Ocean: North West | collected 2012 | reverse complement strand
TGGTAAGCAGATGCAGAAGACTGTGTACACGACTGGTGAAGCGGCCAAAATCTGTAAGGTGAGCCAGCAGACGATTATTCGTTGTTTCGACTCAGGGCAGTTAAAAGGGTTTCGTGTTCCGGGCAGTCGGTTTCGTCGTATTCCGCGAGATCAACTGTTCCTTTTCATGAGAGATAATGGCATTCCAACGGATGCATTGGAAAGTGGTCGCAGAAAAATCCTTGTTGTTGATGACGACCAAGATCTTGTTGAACTGATCACGGATGTCCTGGAGCGTGATGGACGGTTCGAGACCCGCAGTGTCAACAATGGTTTTGATGCGGGCATGATGGTAAAGGACTATCGTCCAGACCTTATTGTCCTGGATGTCATGCTTCCAGATATCAACGGGAAAGAAGTCTGCCAGAGAGTTCGTAGCGATTCGACTATGGATGAAGTCAGGATCATTTGCATATCGGGTATGTGCGAACCTGACAAGATTGAAGATCTTAAGGCATGTGGTGCTAATGAGTTCCTTCAAAAGCCATTCGAAGCAGATGTTCTAGTTGACAGAATTTGTACTCTGCTCGACATTGAATCCGTCCCGGCAGCATCATGAGATGATGGCCGTCGTTGGATGGTTACTTGTGAACCGTAATTCGAAGCCATATTTGGCACTTCCAGTCCCGCGTCAAGCCTTGATGGGCTTGACGCGGGCGGTGTCGTTTTCGCTTCAAACAATTACGGAAGAACAGTCACTGCTTCAGCAGGACCGTAGAACGAGTGGCTCGTGGCGAGACAGATGCTGGCGACTGGCAGCATCTGATCCAACAGTGGCCATCTGGCTTGCTTCAGAAGAGAAGCTAAGCGGAAGCGGGAGTGCTTTCGATGCGAATAATTGCTCCACAGGTCAGGCCGCAGCCCACTGGCTTGAGCGTTTGGAAGAGAGTCTTGTCACGTTTTCAAGCCCTCAGGGAATGACTGTTCTCAAGCAGGCGGAGTTCGTTTCTGTTGAGAAGTTGTGTTCGATAACGGGCATGCTTTTCTCGGACGCTGATGCAAACATTGAACGGACAGCGGGCACGCGGGCAACCGCTGTTCGTTGGCTTGATCAACTCCTTCGAGAATCACTGCCTCGTCAGGCTGATAAAACAGGAATGTCTCAACAAGAGGTGGCAAGTGCTGTATCTCTTGGTGAAGGAGATCCGCAGGTTGCCATGCTTGAGGAGCTACTGGTTGCAGCGAAGTCTCTGAGAGGTCTTTTTGGAGACTTTGCCGGCAGTGTTTCTTCCGCCCGGCTCGAAGCCATACGAGAGCTTGCTTATGGGGCAGGTCACGAGATCAATAATCCGCTTGCCAATATTGCTGCGCGTGCACAAGCGCTTCTTTATGATGAACGTGAGCCGGAACGCCAACGACGTTTGGCAACGATTGTGGATCAGGCATTTCGAGCAAGGGATATGATTGGTGGGCTGATGATTTTTGCAAGGCCACCAAAGCCGAATAGAACAGAGGTCAATCTTGCAGAATTGCTTCAGAGCGTGTTGTCTTCAATGGAGTCAACGGCAGAAGAACATGGCGTACGGCTTACGCTGGATGTCCCCTCAAATCAGGATCATGTCTTTGTGGATCGCGGGCAGATCGAAGATTCGTTACGTGGCATTCTCTCAAATGCTATCGAAGCAATCCTTCATGGTGGAACCGTTGCCGTTGAGGCTGTTCGAAGCGGTCAAGGGTTGTTTCTACTCACCGTTCGCGACAATGGAATAGGAATGGATAGGGAAACAATGGCCCGTATATTCGACCCCTTTTTTAGTGGCCGTGAGGCCGGGCGAGGCATCGGGCTGGGGCTTTCAAAGGCGTTTCGCCTCATTGAGGGCAATGGTGGCAGCATTTCAATCGAGTCTCGGTTGCAGCAGGGAACCACTGTCTCAGTGAGCCTCCCGGGGCCGCAAAGTTGACGCATGCTTCCTAGTGTGACAAAGCGGTCGTTTTCCAGGGCGTCTATCTGGGAATTGTGAGAAGTAAAGGTATTTTCTTGTTGGTTCGGACTTGCCGATGATCACCGTTGTTCTCTATTCTCCGCAGATACCACGATTCAATTAATCTTAGCCGAAGGAATGGCTAAAGTTGGATACGTGCGGTGGAACGACGGAGCACGGACGCCCCTATGACTCTTTCTGGACGAAGTGAAACAACTTCTGCATGGAGTAGCGATTCGGCCAACGGCCGATCTGACCCCAAACAGCGGCACGACAGTGTCGGTAAATCCTTCAACATAAAAAACATGGGCTGTCAGCCTGAGTTGTCTGGTCAGCAGGTACACACGAATAGCAGTTTAAAAGTAACGGAAAGTTTGGCAGATCTAGCACTGAAACAAACGGCACGATGGTTTATTAAAAACCAAAATGCTGATGGTCACTGGAGGGGGCCGCTGGAGGGGGATACTATTCTCGAAAGTGAATATCTTCTGATTTGCGGGTGGGCTGGCCGTCTTGATCAAAACACGATGGTCGGGTGTACTAAACGTATTCTTGCAGAACAGTTGCCAGAAGGTGGTTGGTCGATCTATCCGGGGGGAGCGGCCGATCCAAGTGCCAGTGTGAAGGCCTATCTAGCCTTGAAAATATGCGGTTGTGATGCCGATTCTGAGCCTATGAGGCGGGCCCGTACCGCGATCGAAAAAGCTGGTGGGCCGTGGGCTGTAAATAGCTTCACTCGTTTTTATCTGGCGCTCCTTGGACAAATTTCTTACTCAGACTGTCCGGCTGTTCCTCCCGAGATGATCCTTCTTCCGGATTGGTTTCCTATAAGCCTTTACCGGGTTTCAGCTTGGTCACGAACGATGATCGTGCCGCTTTCATTAATATGGGCCTTCAAGCCAGTACGAACGTTACCGCAAGATAGAGGCATTCAAGAGCTCTTTGCAGATTGTTCTTTGGGCACAAGAAATTGTCCAGTTGGTGGCAATGACGCTTGGTCGCGATTCTTTCGGATTGTTGACTCTGTGATCAAGTCCATCGATCGCCTTGGCTTCCGTCCACTTCGGCGACGAGCGGTCATGGCGTGTCGACAATGGATGCTTGAGCGTTTTCGAGGGAGTGATGGTCTGGGTGCCATTTTCCCCCCTATTGTCTGGAGTATCGTAGCGCTTCGTGCCATGGGTTGCTCCGAAGATTCGGCTGAAGTTTCTGAGTGCTGGAAGCAATTAGAAGGTCTCCTTGAGCGTCCCGATGAGCAAACAATTCGGGTTGAGCCGTGTCGGTCACCTGTTTGGGATACGGCGATCGCATTACGAGGACTCGCTGAACTTACTTCGCCGGTGAGCAATGTTTCCAGCAGTATGAGTGCCGCTGTTGACTGGTTGCTTGACCGAGAAGTTCGTTTTGCGGGTGACTGGTCTCGTCGAGTTCCGGCCGCTCCATCTGGTTGGTGCTTTGAGTATGCCAACCAGTATTACCCAGATGTTGATGACACAGCGATGGTTCTGATCGCATTTTCATCATGGATGAGGCAACAGAATCTGTCACTTCAAGACAGCGGCTGTCGACGTCTGAGTCATGTGGAAAAAGCAACTCGTCGTGGCATCGAGTGGCTGACTGCAATGCAGAATAGTGATGGAGGCTGGGGCGCCTTCGACCGAAATAATAATCATGAACTGCTCTGCAAGGTTCCCTTTGCAGATCACAATGCAATGATTGATCCAAGTTCACCGGACCTTGCAGGCCGTGTGCTTGAAGCATTCGGCAGCCTTGGCCATGGAGTGGGTGAACCTGCTGTCAGTCGAGCTATTGAATACCTTCGTGCGACTCAGGAACCTGACGGAAGTTGGTTTGGTCGTTGGGGAGTCAATTATATTTACGGTACGTGGCAGGCTATCGAAGGTCTTCGAGCGGTGGGTGTGTCCCGGCATGATCCACTTGTTGCACAAGGCGTCAAGTGGCTCAAGTCAAAGCAGCAAACAAATGGTGCGTGGGGTGAAAGCCCTGCAAGCTACGCTGATCCGTCTTTGAAAGGTGTTGGAGAGCCGACAGCCTCACAAACAGCCTGGGCAGTTGCCGGTCTTGTGGCGGCCGGTGATTACAACTCTCCGTCAGCACGTCGGGGTGTTCAATGGTTGCTCACGACTCAGCGGCCTGATGGCGACTGGAATGAGACCGCATTTACTGGGACGGGTTTCCCGAAGGTCTTTTATCTTCGGTATCACTACTATCGAATTTCCTTTCCACTGATCGCAATCGCACGATGGCACGCGTCGTTAGGGAGTGAAAACACGAAACAGAATCGTGAGCAGATTCGACCACGAAAGAAGTCATCCAAAATGTTTGAAGGGGTATTGGCATGAGTGTTCCTGTTGGACAAATGATGGCAGTCTTGCGACATGTTGCAGTGCAACGTATCAGAGGAAATCACAGGTACCCGCTGGTGCTAATGCTCGAACCCCTTTTTCGATGCAATCTTGCGTGCGCCGGTTGTGGGAAAATTCAACACCCACGTGAGATTCTGCGACAGCATCTCTCGCCAGAACAGTGTTTCAATGCGGTGGATGAATGTGGCGCTCCGATTGTTGCCATACCGGGTGGTGAGCCTTTGTTGCACCCACAGATTGAAGAAATTATTGCTGGAATCGTGGCCCGTAAGAAGTATCTCTACGTGTGTACGAATGCGATCAAGCTTGAGGAGATGCTCTCACGTTTTACGCCGTCAAAGTATCTCGCCTTTTCGATTCACCTGGATGGGCTGAAACAAGAGCACGACGCATCGGTCTGTCGTGACGGAGTCTACGAAATGGCAGTCAATGCAATTCGCGCTGCACGGAATGCCGGCTTTCGTGTGACGACGAATTCCACTCTATTTGCGGATGCTGAGCCAGAGCGTTGCCGTCAGTTTTTTGACGAAGTGATGCAACTTGGCGTTGAGGGAATGATGGTCTCCCCAGGTTATTCCTATGAGAAAGCACCAGAGCAAGATATTTTCCTGAGTCGTGAAAGAAGTCATGGTCTTTTTCGAAAGATTTTGAAGGGGGGAACCAGGCGATGGAAATTTAATCAGTCTCCAGTTTTTCTTGAGTTTCTAAAAGGCAATTGGGATCTGGAGTGCAGACCCTGGGGGACGCCGTCGTATAGTCTTTTTGGATGGCAGAAGCCATGTTATTTACTTGACGAGGGGTATGCTGAAAGTTTTGCGGACCTCATGAATACCACTGATTGGGATTCATATGGTCGAGCGAGTGGAAACCCGAAATGTCAACAGTGTATGGCACATTGTGGGTACGAGCCTGCAGCTGTCGAAGCCACCTTTGGATCGTGGAAAGGTTTTTTACGAACTGCCCAACTGGCAGTATTTGGCCCACCACGAGACCAGGATGAATCTGCCCCGAGCCTGCCTGAAAAGCGGCAGGCCGCAGCACTTCCGATGCTCCCCATCATTGATTCGATACCAGCGAAGACCGTTGCCTAGAAAACGGTTTGATGAATCTGTAGAGCCTTACCCAAGCAATCTTTAAGATTATTGCTTGGGTAAAAGTGCTCGTTGAGCTTCGATTGCAGCACCTCGGGCACCCGCGGTATCTCCATTTGGCATGATCTCAATTGCAATGCTGAGCTGTTCTTCTCTCTGGCTTGGCATGCCTTGTCTTACCTCGTTGATAAACCACTTTTGAAAGGCTTCCTCGGTTTCAATGGCCCCGCCCCCAATAATCAGTGTGTCGGGGTCGAATACATTGATCATTTGGTCGAAGAACAGCCCAAGAGCTCTTGCTTGAACCCGAAAAATTTCTTGGCACATGTCGTCACCAGAAGCAGCAAGGCCACGAACTTGAACCGCTGCCTTGGCGGGATCAAGAGATGCCAATGGATGGTCGCTGTGCCTTTGGAGATAATGAGGCAGGAGGTTTTTCCTGATTGCTGTAAGCGAACAGAGTGATTCGAGGCAACCATCACGACCGCAGTTGCAAGGTGCCTTGACTCCCGCTAGTTCCGGAAGCATTGCCGTGAGACTCTCGGTTGGGATCAAAACATGGCCAAGTTCACCACCAAAGCCACGGCTACCAGCAACGACAGTTCCCTTATGGATAATCCCACCACCAAGCCCCGTCCCGATGATGGCAGATACCGATGTCTTGTTCGGTTGATTTCCGAAGATGGTTGTGTGGCCCCACACCGCGGCTGCATTGCCGTCGTTTAAATAATGAACAGGAACACCTAGTATTTTCTCGAGGCCACCACGAATATCAAAACCGGCCCAATCAGAGTGAACAAAGTTTGTTGAACCACGGCTGCTAAGAACTCCATCTGCTGTTGCTGGCCCAGGTGTATCGAGCCCAATTGCGGCGATTTCTTCGCGTGTTCTTCCTGCTTCGGCAACGGCTTTCTGTAGGCCATCAACAATTTGTTGCAAGCAGATAGCTGGTCCTTCAACACTCCGTGCAGGATGTTCACAAAGATTAGAAATAAGAAATGTTCCAGCACCGTCCAGTAGCGTTGTGTTGACTGCGGTCCCGCCGAGGTCAACTCCGGCAACAAGTGGTCCGGTGTTTTTTTGGGAGTCTGGTATGGTCATTGCCCAGTTTTTTTCCTTTTGTCGGTAAAGAAAGTTGCGTACTGTCACAAAGTAGCAGCCCGTTTGCCAGTCACTCCAAAGTAAAATTATTCGGCGTCGATTAGCTCCCGACGAACCCGGCTTACTATGGCCCGCAGTCCCCTGCTTCGTAACATACCAAGTACGTCGGCCAGCCCCATTTTTTCAAGTAGGTCATCAGGTAGCTCCTGTGCCTCAGTCTGAGGGCGGCTAGCCACTGCCTCGGAGAGAATTGCAACAAAACCCTTCACAGTTGGTGCCTCTTCGGCAACCTCAGCTACAAGTTGCATCGAGCCATCAGTGATTTCTGGCCAAAGAAATACAGAGGTTTGGCATTCATGGACTCGACGGTCCTCATTTTCTTTTTTGGCAACGTAATCAGCGCTCAATGGCGGTAGACGGTTTGCGAAGTCGAGAAGCAACTCGAGTTTCTCTCGGCCGTCTAAGTCAACAAACTCCTCGACAATCTGGTCGATTCGTTCGTTCACTGTTTCCATATTTTAAATCCTCGTACTCTAAGATTCTTGAGTCGCTGAGTCGGCTCTTGGTTCACCGCTAGGATGGGACCCTTTAATAATTGGGACACCGACACAGTTGCCCCATTCCATCCACGAACCGTCATAATTGCGGACATTTCCAAAGCCGAGAAGAAATTTCAGCACAAACCACGTAAGGCTTGAACGTTCACCAATTCGGCAATACGCAATCGTTGGACTGCGACGTTTGAGATGATTTTCTTTGCAGTACAGTTTCTCAAGTTCTTTGGCTGACTTGAATGTCCCGTCCTCGTTAACGGACAGTGGCCACGGTATATTTACTGCCCCTGGTATATGACCTCCGCGAAGAGCGCCTTCATTCGGGTAGTCAGGCATATGCAAACGTTCGCCAGAATATTCTTCAGGGCTCCGAACATCAACAAGATTCTTACCAGCTTTCTGGTGCTTCAGTACTTCGTCCCTAAGAGCTCGAACAGAACTGTCTTGTTCGGGGGCAGAGTAAGTTGTCTTCGGATACGTCGTCCGGTCAGTTGACCAGGTGCGTCCCTCAAGCTGCCATTTTTTTCGACCTCCGTTCATAACCTTGCATTTTGGGTGGCCGTACAGCTTAAATACCCAAAAAGCGTAACAGGCCCACCAGTTATTCTTATCGCCATAGAAAACAACCGTGGTGTCGTTACTGATGCCATTATTTCGACAGATTTCTTCAAATCCCTCTCGATCAACGTAGTCACGAACGATCTGGTCTTGAAGATCAACCTGCCAATCAATCTCTACAGCCCCCGGAACATGTCCCTGAGTATAAAGAGCCCGATCCTCATTCGATTCAACGATCCGGACAGTGGGATCGCCGTGGTGTTCAGCCACCCACTCAGTTGAGACGAGAACGTCGGGATCTGCATATTCAGCCATGGAAGCAACTCCTTCTATCTAGCAAATTTTCGAAGTAAACTGATCGTAGTGGATGCTATGAAGCCCTGCAACGACTGCCGCTAACTCCGCAAACTTGCGATGGTCGTCGCGTGGGGTGGGTAGTCACTCTTTACAACGGTAGTATCTCGTCGATCACCAAACGATGCGGTACGATGGTTCGGCGGAGAGAGAATGACGGTCACTTGCGTCATCAGTTCTCGGCTCGATCGAGGTATACGTACTCATAGGAGAATCGATGGGTCCCCAGTTCATTTTTCAGATTACTGATCTCACCAAAAAATTTGGTCAACGCGAACTGCTGAAAGAAATCAATGTAGCTTTTTATCCAGGCGCCAAGATTGGGTTGCTTGGGCGCAACGGTGCGGGCAAAAGTACGCTGATGAAAATCATGGCGGGCATTGATACAGAATATGAGGGTGAGGCGCGATTATCGGAAGGATTTAGTGTTGGGTATCTGGAGCAAGAGCCAGAACTTGATGCCGAGAAAACAGTATTTGAAAATGTGATGGATGGAGTAAAGCAGTCCCGAGCAGTCCTCCAGCGATACGAAGAGATTAATGCTAGCTTCGCTGAGCCCCTCACTGATGATCAGATGGAAAAGCTTCTTGCTGAACAAGCAACTGTTCAGGATGAAATTGATGCAAAGAATTTATGGGATCTCGACCGGCAGGTTGAAATTGCGATGGATGCCATGAATCTTCCGCCTGGGGATTGGAACGTCACAAACTTATCGGGTGGGGAGCGGAGACGAGTTGCTTTGTGTCGTCTTCTGCTCGAGAAACCCGACCTTCTATTGCTTGACGAACCAACGAATCATTTAGATGCTGAAAGTGTCTTGTGGCTTGAACAATACCTTGCTGAATACGCTGGTACAGTGGTTGCAGTTACCCACGATCGATATTTTCTTGACAACGTTGCGAAGTGGATTCTTGAGGTTGATCATGGCAGAGCTATTCCTTTCGAAGGGAATTATTCTTCATGGCTTGAGCAAAAGCAGGCAAGGATGGCACTTGAAGAAAAGCAAGCAAGTGCGCGTCAAAAAACACTTTCCAAAGAGCTTGAATGGATTCGGATGTCACCGAAGGCCCGTCAGGCCAAGAGTAAGGCGAGAGTGGCCTCTTTTGAGAAATTAGCTGCAGAGGAAGCAGCTACCCGAGATACCGACGTCGAAATTACCGTCCCGGCGAGTCGTCCTCTCGGCGATCAGGTCATTGACGCCGAAGGACTTTCAAAGGCGTTTGGTGACAAGTTGTTATTTGAAAATCTTTCATTCCGACTTCCACCTGGCGGCATTGTTGGAATCATTGGTGCAAATGGTGCTGGGAAAACGACGCTTTTTCGAATGCTTGTAGGGCAAGAAGAACCAGATACCGGTTCGATCAAAGTCGGCTCGACAGTCGATATCGGATATGTCGATCAAAGCCGCGACGCGCTTGATTCAGACAAAACGGTATTTCAGGAGATTTCCGGTGGGCATGACACAATCGAGCTTGGTAAGCGAACGGTGAATGCTCGGAGTTACGTTGCCAAGTTCAATTTCATGGGCCCAGATCAGCAGAAGAAAGTCGGTTCGCTTTCTGGAGGAGAGAGAAACCGAGTGCACTTGGCGAAATTGCTGCGAAAGGGTGCGAATCTGTTGTTACTTGATGAGCCAACAAATGATCTCGATGTTGATACCCTGCGCTCGTTAGAAGAGGGCATCACAAACTTTGCCGGGAGTGTTGTTGTTATCACGCATGATCGATGGTTTCTTGATCGACTTGCCACACATATCATCGCCTTTGAGGGGGATGGGTATGTCCATGTCTGCGAAGGAAATTTTGACGTCTACGAGCAGGGCCGCAAAGAGCGATTAGGCGCTGATGCTGCGGAGCCTCATCGGTTTCGCTATAGAAAACTTCAGCAGTGATTTTTCTGACGAGCGACGTAATTAAGATATCGCAGTGGCTCAAGAAGACGGCAATGTGGTGGGGTCAGAACGGATGTTCGTGAGAGCCTGCCAACCAGTGATTTGAGGGCTTAGCCCATTGGTAATTGTACGGCTGCTGCTGCTGACCGGATTTCTTTCGGAAGAGGGAAGAATACGTCTTCATCGCGTACGACTTTTTCTTCAATTGAAATGCCTGAAGGAGTTTTTTCGAAGCGTTTACGAAGCCATTCAACGCAGTCTTGAACGACCTGTTCTGGTGCACTTGCGCCCGCTGTAATCGCAACTATTTCAACATTATCGAACCATGATGGGTCAATTTCATCAGCACCATCAATAAGGTACGCAGGAACGCCCTGTTCCTTTGCTAGTTCGGCTAACCTTTGGCTGTTTGAGCTGTTTTGGCTCCCTAAGACAAGGACAAGATTGGCTTCTTGGGAAAGCTGACGAACAGCTTCTTGACGATTTTGTGTGGCGTAGCAGATGTCATCTTTTGGTGGGCCGATCAATTGCGGGAAGCGAGCTTTGAGCCGACTAATGATACGGGAAGCATCATCGACAGAGAGAGTTGTCTGCGTGAGGTAGGCGAGTTTGTCTTCAGGCCCAAATGGTAAGGTGGCAACTTCTTCCGCAGTTTCAACGAGTGTGAATGCGCCAGGGGCTTGACCCATCGTGCCAATTACTTCGTCGTGTCCTTCATGACCAATCAAGAAAATATGATAACCCTGATTTGAGTACTTAATGGCTTCAAGGTGGACCTTCGTCACAAGTGGACAGGTTGCATTAATTGCCTCTATTCTTCTTTCAGTAGCGATGCGCCGTATCTCCGGGGCAACACCATGGGCAGAAAATAAGAGTGTCGCTTTCTCCGGCACTTCTTCGACTGTGTCAACGAAGACAACCCCTTCTTTTACAAAGCGGTCAACAACATGCTTGTTGTGAACAATTTCATGGAAGACATAAATTGGTGTGCCATAGAGACGAATCGCTGTTTCAAGTGTCTCAATCGCCATATTTACGCCGGCACAGAATCCTCGAGGTCCGACAAGCAGGATCTTCATGATTTTTTCCGTTGTGTGTGCTGGTCTTTTGTCATTCGTAAAAGGCTGGAACTATGTTCGCCACGATCTACTGTAGCATGTGGGACGAGTGCCACAGTAGTAGGCATTTTTGGCTTATTGCCACCCTGCCCTCTTGCTCAGTTTTAAAAGGGAGACAGAGCCTTCCGCTCGCCAAAGTATGGCGTCGGGCGGTGTACAGCTGAGAGCGGTTTCCTTGAGAAGTCGACCAAACAGAGGCGGATTCTTCACCTCTTGGAGAATTCAGTCGATGCCAGTTGTTCCGGTAGTAGGCATTGATCCGCTCGTGACCCTGAAGAATCACGCAGATTAGTTCCATTCAGCGGCAAATAAGAGTCTTGAGGTTCGAAGGAGTTTGTCTGCTCCTACTGGATATGGGGAACACTGGTTATGAACTATCAAACACGACTCAAGTTTTCCGATACGTAGTATTCGTCGCCGAAAATGAGGGAAGTATGTCTGGAATCACAATCGAACAAAACGAGAGATCTCAGATCATTCGGCAGAGGCTGGCTGTGAAGTTCTTTGTGACACCACTCGTTTTCTACATGTGTTGGAGAATTTCTACGTATGCTGTTGCGCTGGCTCCTGAAGAAATGACCGGACTCGGCTGGCGATGCCTAGGGAGCCTGACTGCAGCCGGTGTAGCCGCATCAATTGCTGTTGGTTTTGTTCGCAAAAAAGCTGATTTAAGAAGCGGCATAGCGGACTGAAAAAGTTGTGTTTTCGATGCCCGGAATGCCTTCTGAGAACATGTTGTGAGAGTTTCCTACTGTTGCTGTAAGATGAAGGTGCGTTGCAAGTAAGTCCCTTGATTATCACGTGGGTGCCCCAGAACAATGTCGGTCGCGAATGCTGAACCAAGTCAGGTGACTCGACGGGATCCGACAGCATGGAAAATTGCTTCGCTGCCAAATGACCTTGAACTTGCATCGGCCGAATCATTCTGCCGACAGGTTGCAGCGGCCCACTACGAAAATTTTACTGTTGCAACTCATCTTGTTCCGGCTGATATGCGGCAAGATCTCGCGAACGTATATACCTTTGCGAGATGGAGTGATGACCTGGCAGATGAGTCAGATGGAGATGCAACAGACGCATTGAAAGCCTGGCGGTCCGGTTTGGAGGAATGTTTTGCTGGTGCTCCTAATCATCCTGTTTTTGTAGCTTTGTCCAGAACCGTTGAACGTCATGGTTTAGCAATACAACCGTTTGCTGATTTAATCGATGCGTTTCTTCAAGATCAAACGGTTAACCGGTATGAGTCTCGAAAGCAATTACTTGACTACTGTCGTCGGTCTGCAAACCCAGTAGGACGGATTGTGTTGTGCCTGGCAAACTGCCGAGAAAAGAGCCAATTTGAACTTTCAGATTCCATCTGTACGGGGCTTCAACTTGTGAATTTCTGGCAAGACGTGCGGCGCGACCATGTGGCTGGACGAATTTATCTTCCGGCCGAAGACATGCGACGGCATGGTGTTACTGAAGCAATGCTTGAATTCACACCCGCGAGTCCCGAATTTATTGCACTCCTCAAAGATGAGGTTGCATGGGCGGAGGCATGTTTCGATAGAGGGGAGTCGTTGGTGAAAACAGCCCCGGCCGTTCTGAGGCCGGCGATCGGTCTGTTCCTGGAAGGGGGCCGCGGTGTCGCCAATGCAATTCGGCGATCGGGTTACGATACGCTTGCAAACCGGCCAACACTGCATCGCATGGCCAAGCTACGGCTCGCTGGCCAAGCAGCTATCAGCATGATGCTGAGTCGAATGAGCAATTTGTTTCGGGGATCGTTGTCATGATCGAATCACAGCGCGAGGACGCAGCTTTCTGCCAATCGATTTTGCAGAAGAGTGGTTCAAACTTCGCTTTGCCTCTGCGATTGCTATCCCCTGAGAAGCGGAGGGGTTCCAACGCTTTATATGCATTCTGTCGCCTTGCTGATGACATTGTTGATGGTGATGCCGCATTGGGTGACAAGAATAGCTCGCTGGATGAATTTGAGAGGATGCTACGAGACGCCCTGAATGGGCGGATGGTGGCCGATCCAGTACTTCGTTCAATCGCTCGCACGGCTGGTAGGTACTCTATCCCGCACGAGCATCTTTTCGCCATCATAAAAGGTGTGCGGTCTGACCTCACGCAATCACGGTACGAGACTACGGACTCGCTCATTGAGTACTGCCGAAAAGTTGCCTCTGCGGTGGGGTTGGCTGCTGTTCCAATATGGGGCCTTCGGCGAGGGATATCGGCAGACGAATGGATGCCTCCGGCGGACGCATGCGGACTTGCATTTCAATGGACAAACATCCTTAGAGATATAGTTGAAGATCGAGAACGTGGGCGGGTGTATATTTCTGAAGAGTCATTTCGTGACGCAGGCTGTGATAGAGATGATTTATTGGCAGGTCGGATTGGGCCCAATTTCAATCTTCTTGCATCGAATGAAATATCACGGGCTGGCCGCTGGTTTGCCGAGGCAAAGCACCTAGACGAGTTTCTTTCAAGTGATGGGCAGCGTGTATTTCGAGCGATGTATGGTGTGTACCGGGAATTGTTTCGGGCAGTCGAGCGGGCTGGTTCAGCAGTTTTTACGCAACGGGTTCGTGGCTCAAAGTGGCGACTTCCGATGATGGGTGTCTACAGTGTTGTTGTAGGGATTTCATGAGCAAGAACACACAAGACGAACTAGGTGTTGGCACTACGAGTGACCACCGGCGCGTGGTTGTAGTCGGTGGTGGGCTTGCTGGACTTTCTGCTGCAGCAACTCTTGCCGAAAGCGGGTTTGCTGTTGATGTTATTGAATCAAGGCGGAATTGTGGTGGGCGTGCAGCCTCTTTTGAGGATCCACAGGATGGGAGTCTGGTTGACGCCTGTCAGCATGTCGCAATGGGCTGTTGCACGAACTTTTTAGACCTCTGCCGGCGAGCAGGTTTCGGATCAGAACTTCGCCGTGATCGCACGCTTTGGTTCATTGGTCCTGATGGCACTCGGTCAGCATGTACGCCGGCGGGCTGGCTTCCTGCCCCACTGCATCTTTTGCCACTCTTGTTTGGGATGTCACATTTTTCTGTCTGGGAAAAGCTGTCGCTCAGCTATGGCATGATGCGACTTGCGGTTCGTCAAAACATCGTAACCGATGATTCAGAGCCGACCGCAGCCTGCTGGCTTCAATCGCGACAGCCGAAGCGCGTCATTGATTTGTTTTGGCAGCCCGTGATTGAGAGTGCCCTTGGAGAATCGATGGACTTCGTCGGAATTTCAGCAGTACGAAAAGTAGTTGTAGATGGGTTTCTCGCGCACCCACAGGCAGCAGATCTTTTGGTGCCGACAGAGCCACTCGGAAAACTGTTTGGCTCGAAGCTTGTATCTTGGCTCAGGAACCAGGGAGTCGTTGTTCATACGGGTCGGACAGTAACTGGTATTCAGTACGACAACTCACATGACGTGACAGGGGTTTATTGCGGCGAAGACGTTATGCTGGCAGATGCGGTCATTCTCGCTGTCCCGTGGCGAGCAGCGGCACGATTGGTGCCTGATGTTTTACCCCCTGTCGATGAATCTTTTATTGGGTCCCCGATTACGGCTGTCCATCTGTGGTTTGATCGGCAGATATTCGATCTGCCTCACGCTGTACTTGTTGGGCGTGTCTCGCAGTGGGTTTTTCAAGGCGAAGAAGAAGTCATGCAGGCAGAAGAAAAAAAATCTGCGAGGAAAGGAGAAGAGATTGGTCACCATTGCCAGGTTGTGATCAGTGCCTCTCGCGGGCTATGCGACGGAAACAGAGAACAATTACTAGAGACAGTAGTGGCTGAGTTGCGAGATATCTTTCCTGAGGCACAAGCGGCCCAGTTGATTCGTTCCCGTGTGGTTACTGATCCCACAGCGGTTCTTTCAGTGCGACCGGGAATTGATACGGTGCGGCCAAAAGCAAAGACTCCGGTCAAAAATCTCTTTCTTGCTGGGGATTGGACGCAGACTGGTTGGCCTTCGACGATGGAGGGCGCTGTGCGCAGCGGCAGGCATGCCGCTGCGATGCTCATTGAATCAATGAATGGAACAGATCGGCCTCTTGTCAACGATCTTCGGAAAAACCCTGTGATCCGTCTGTTGGTCGGTGGGTAGATCTGCTGTCCCGTTTTCTGTTGTGATCGCTACGAGAGCAACTGCCTGTATGGTCGCTGTCGATGAGGGAACGATGTGTCTCTGATCACCCAAAGTTTGTGGATTGCAAAAGTATGAAGATCGAGTTGTCTGATATATGATTGTGTTTGCTGGATGTTCGTCGCTGGCTGATGCGTGGTGATGTTTCCTCTATTCCTTGTCCTTTTTATGTCATTAGTTGGTTCCCAACGTCAGTTATATTTCGTGGAGAGTTCGCCCGCACGGAAGACGGTTGACCTCACGCCATGGGCCCTGCTCGGCTTGCAGGTGTTGGCCTTGTGGTAACGGTAGTCAACATGTTTTCCACCGTTGCGATGAAGTAAACAAAGAAATAAGA
>MDSW01195018.1_pt1 | contig 15494 bp, 13 predicted proteins | sample 811171 | NCBI WGS metagenome assembly MDSW01 (sample SAMN05326641, study PRJNA326480) | marine metagenome | isolation source: seawater | place: Atlantic Ocean: North West | collected 2012 | reverse complement strand
TCGTCATCAACGATTAGTAGTGATTTATCCTCAAAGTCCTCTATCTTTAGCTGAGGTATGTTTTTTAACGTTTGCTTCATACTGAATATATAGGTCTTAAATTTAAAATTTCAACCCTGTCAGTAAGGGTATTTTTTTCTTTACATAAAGGTAAAAAAACCTTAAATGCGGAACAATAAGGTTTTTTTAAAAATTTTTTAAAAACCTTTTTTGTGTAAATTAACGAGGGACACATGAGATGGAAAAATTTAGTAGTGTTGACGAACTAGTTAACACACTCAAGCCAGTTGATCCGGTGTATTGCATACGACCGGCGGCAATAAAGACTTCAACAGACTTTTTCAAAAATAACTTTCCTGGGAAGATACTTTATGCTGTAAAAACTAATCCAAACATATTTGTTTTAAAGCAAATTATTAAAAATAATATTAATAATTTTGATGTTGCCTCTTTAAATGAAATAAAATTAATTAATAAATTAAAACCTGATGCAAGAATGTATTTTATGCACACAGTCAAATCTCGTGAAGATATTTACGAAGCTTTTTTTAATTACAACATTAAGGACTTTGCGTTGGATACCAAAGAAGAACTACAAAAAATTTTAGAAGTAACAAAAAATCCAAAAAATTTAAACCTTTATGTAAGAGTGGCTATTTCAAATGAACATGCTGAAATAGATTTATCAAGAAAATTTGGAGCAATGCCAAGTGAAGCTTTAGGTTTAATGAGGCTATGTAAACAACACGGAAAAAAAGTTGGACTAAGTTTCCATGTTGGGTCCCAGTGTATGCACAAAATTTCATTTTCAAAGGGTATTAAAGAAATCGGTAACATAATTAAAAAAACTAAAATAATTCCCGATGTAATTAATGTTGGTGGAGGATTCCCGTCTGTATATCCTGACCTTAAGCCTGAACCACTCGAAAACTATATGACAGAAATCAAAAGAGGTTTAGAAAACTTAAAACTTGAAAAACTACCTGAGATTTTCTGTGAACCGGGTAGAGCTATTGTTGCTGAAAGTGGATCAACAATTGTAAAAGTAAAATTAAGAAAGAAAAATAAACTATTTATTAACGATGGAACTTATGGTTCTTTATTCGACGCTGGTGTTCCAAATTTTATTTTACCTTCAAGAATGATATCAAATGGAAGAGTTCAATCAAAAAAAATTACAACATTTAATTTTTACGGACCAACTTGTGACAGTCTAGACTATATGAAAGGACCATTTATGTTACCTAATAATATAAAAGAGGGAGATTATATTGAATTAGGTCAATTAGGAGCTTATGCACTCACTTTTAGAACAAATTTTAACGGATTTTATTCAAATAAAATAGTTGAAGTTAACGACAAACCGATAATGTCATTATATGACGACACTACTAAGGTGAGCTACCTAGTCGCCTAATGAACAAAGATAAAAGTTCAAAAATTGGGCATAATAAAAAAAAACTATTAGATAAACCAATCGAACATATAGATATAAAATCATTTGATGCTAGAAAAATAATTGAATCCATGGACTCCATGTCTTTCACATCTAGAGACACCGCTAATGCATCTAAGATTTTTAATGAAATGTTAACAGATAAAGATTGTTCAATTTTCCTGACTCTTGCAGGATCAACCTCTGCAGGGGGCTGCATGAATCTTTACTCTGATTTAGTGAAATATAATATGGTGGACGCTGTGGTGGCCACAGGTGCATCCATAATTGACATGGACTTTTTTGAGGCTTTAGGCTTCAAACACTATCAGGGGTCGCAATTTCAAGACGATAAGGAACTAAGGAACAACTATATAGATAGGATTTACGATACATACATAGATGAAGAAGAGCTTCAGGCTTGTGATAAGACTATTTGTGATATTGCTAATAAACTAGATCCAAAACCCTATACCTCTAGAGAATTTATTTTAGAGCTTGGAAAGTACTTAAAAAAAAACGCAAAAAAAAAGGGATCTCTCATTGAGGTTGCTTACGAGAATGGAGTGCCAATTTTTTGCCCAGCATTTACTGATAGCTCTGCTGGTTTCGGTCTAGTAATGCACCAAGAGCAAAATCCAAATAAACATATTACCATAGACTCTATAAGAGAATTTAGAGAATTAACTGAAATAAAGTTAAAATCAAAACAGTCGGGGCTGTTAATGATTGGCGGCGGGGTTCCAAAAAATTTTGTTCAAGATACCGTTGTTTGTGCGGAGTTATTAGGTAAAGAGGTCGATATGCATAAATATGCTATACAAATAACAGTGGCTGACACAAGAGATGGTGCTTGCAGCAGCTCAACTCTAAAAGAGGCAAGTTCATGGGGAAAAGTAGATACCACAAAAGAGCAAATGGTTTTTGCAGAAGCAACGAGTGTTTTGCCATTAATAGCAAGCGACGCCTATCACAGAAAAAATTGGCAAAATAGAGAGAGAAAGAATTTTCAGAATTTATTCAATAAATGAGCAAAACAAAAATAGCTTTGATACAGATGAAAATGGCATCTGATCCAAAAAAAAACATTGATCATGCAATAAATAAAATTAAAATTGCTTCAAAAAAAGGAGCAAAAATAATTTGTTTACCGGAATTATTTTTAACTAAATATTTTTGTCAGACAGAGAAACATGCAAATTTTAATTTAGCTGAAAAGATACCGGGTCCTTCTACTGAATTATTCTCCGGCTTAGCTAAAGAGTTAAAAATTATTTTGATTATTTCTTTATTTGAGAAAAAAACAACTGGCTTGTATCATAATAGTAGTGTTGTAATAAATGAAAATGGAAAGATTTTGGGCAAATACAGAAAAATGCATATACCAGATGATCCTCAATACTATGAAAAATTTTATTTCACGCCAGGTGATACTGGGTTTAAATCTTTCAAAACATCTAAAGGCAATTTAGGAACTTTGATATGTTGGGATCAGTGGTTTCCAGAAGCAGCAAGATTAACCGCTTTAAAAGGTGCTGAAATAATTTTTTATCCAACTGCAATTGGTTGGCACCCAAAAGAAAAAAGGAAATTCGGAAAATCTCAACTTGAGTCTTGGCTCTCAGTTCAAAGAGCACATGCTATTGCTAACGGCATTTATGTTGCTGCAGTAAACAGGGTTGGCATAGAAAAACATGGTAAAAGGAAAATTGAGTTTTGGGGAAATAGTGTTGTCTTTGATCCCAGCGGTAAAGTTATTAAAAAATCTAATATTAAAGAAAATATTTTAATTTGTGAAATAGATTACAAGAAAGTAGAATCTTCTCGAAGACATTGGCCTTTTTTTAGAGATAGAAGGATAGACTTTTACAAGGGTTTACTTAAAAACCCAAAAGATGCATAGAAGTAAGAAAATGTTCTATAGGCTACCAGCAGAATGGGAAGAGCAAAAATCTACCTTAATCGCCTGGCCATATAATAAGAGCGATTGGCCAAAAAGATTTGATAATATTCCATCAGTATTCGCAAAAATCATATCAAAGATATCATATTACCAAAAAGTAAATGTATTGATAAAAAGCACTAGTTCAAAAAAAAAAATCAGCTTTTTATTGAAAAGTTTCAAAACTAAATTCAAAAATATAAGATACATTATTTGTACAACTGATAGAGTCTGGATACGTGATACTGGTCCAATTTTTTTAAAAGATAAAAAAAATAATAATGTACTGTGTAATTGGAAATTCAATGGTTGGGCAAAATATGCTGATCATAAAAATGACGACAGGATAAATATTAAAATAAGTAAATATTTCAAGGGCAGAATTATAAATCCTATATTCAAAAAAAAACGTGTCGTTCTCGAGGGTGGATCTATTGATGTTAATGGTAAAGGGTTGATGCTCACTACCCGAGAGTGTTTACTTAGCAAAATTCAACAAAGAAATTCGAATTTAAAAATTAATGATTATCACAGTGTTTTTAAGAAATATTTTGGTATTCATCATGTAATTTGGCTTAATAGAGGAATAGTAGGAGATGATACGCACGGACACATAGATGACATAGCTAGATTTGTGAGTCCAAATAAAATTTTTTTAGCATATGAAAAAAATAAAAATGATAAAAATTATAAAATGCTTAATGAAAATTTTATGCTACTTAAAAAGGAGAGAAAAAATGTCTCAAATTTAAAGATTAAAAGGATACCAATGCCAAGACCTATCTATATTGATAATACTAGGGTTCCAGCATCTTATTTAAATTTTTACATTACTAATAAGTTAGTTCTTCTACCAGTATTTAATGATCCCAATGATAAGGTTGTAATAAGAATTTTCAAAAAAGAATTTAAGAATAGAAAAGTTGTTCCGATAGACTGTTCTGAATTAATTTGGGGATTAGGCGCAATACATTGTATGACACAACAAGAACCGCGTTAATTACCTTAGATTGTTTACTGGGAAATTAATGGATACTTTTGCACCTCCCAACTTTTCGCTTTTACTAAATTTTAAACTAGCTCCTTTTCTCTCTAAAAGAGTTTTTCCAAGAAATGTTCCAAGACCAGTGCCTGATTTTGATGATATTTCCTGAGATTTAGATCTAATATATGGCTCTCCAAGAATTTGGATTACATCTTCAGGAAATCCTGGCCCATCGTCTTCTATGATAATATTTACATTGGCGGCATCACTATCAATTCGAATAAATATATTTTTTTTTGAAAATTTTACAGAATTTCCAATAAAATTTCTTAGCCCATAAATTATCTCTGGTGACCTCTGTACACTATTTTTACCTTGATCTTTTTCAATGTCTAATGAAATTTCTTTTTCAGAAGTTGTTTTAAAAGATTCTCTTATTTCTTCTAACAAATCCTCAAATTTAGTGAGGGTAAAAAATTTGTCTTCTATAATTTGTTTCTTCGAAATTTTTTTTAAAATCTCACTGCATCTTTTAGTTTGGCTTAATAATAAATCTAAGTCTTTTGAAATTTTTGAGTCTTGACTAATTTCTTTTCTAAGTTCTTTTACAACAACTGAAATAGTTGCTAGTGGGGTTCCAAGTGAGTGTGCTGCAGCTGCGGCTTGACCACCTAATGATTCGAGCTCATATTCTTTTGCGATAATTTCTTGTAATTTATTTAAAGCTTCGGATCTCTTTTTTGTTTCACCAGCGAATCTAATGCCAAAATAACTTAAAAAAATAAGACCAATAATAATCGAGATAAAAAAACCCATAAGGTAAAATTTTGGAAATGTAAACGCATTTTCATGAATACCCGGTAACGGATAATGAAATATTGTTAAAAGAAATAGACTTAAAAAAGTGAATGATCCAAGAACTATTGTTGTACCCATACTTAAAAAAGTAGAAGATACAATAGTTGGAATTATTAATAATATCGAGAATGGATTTGATATGCCACCGGTAAGATACAACAAAAGACTCAATTGAATTAGGTCATAAATGAGTATAAGACCTGCAAATATATCTTTTATTCTTGCAGCTTTAACAACAAATTGTAAATAAAGGTTCGAAATAGATCCAATTAGAATAATTACAAGCGAAGCCACTAAGGGGAATTTAAAATCCAAGAAAAAGTAAACAATACATATCGCCAAAAATTGGCCAGCTATTGCAATCCACCTTAATATAGCTAGAGTTTTTTTATCTAAATTTAAATTTTCCTTAAGCCTAAATAAGGTAGTAAAATCCATTTTATTAAATATCTAAATTAGATACATCTAATGCATTGCTTGTAATGAATTCTTTTCGAGGAGCAACGTCATCGCCCATCAAAATTTTGATAATTTTTTGATCTTCCTTAGAGTTCTCTTTCGTTCCTTTAGAATATTGAACTTTTAATAAAGTTCTATTTTCAGGATTTAAAGTTGTATTCCAAAGTTCTTCGGGGTTCATTTCTCCTAGACCTTTAAACCTTTGAATTGAAAAGTTTTTTTTCTGTTTCTCAATGAAACTTGAAAAGTTCCCCTTTTTTTTATCAAATTTATTGTCTTTGTCTGCTGTTTTTAAGATGTACTTCTCTAAAGTTTTCTCATCTTTTATATAAGTTGATTTGTTGCCTTTTGAAACTTTGAAAAGCGGTGGTTGTGCTAAATAAAGATGCCCTTTTTCAATTAACTCGTTAAATGGAAAATTGTTAAAAAATGTTAATAATAAAGTTCTAATATGAGATCCATCTACGTCTGCGTCTGTCATAATTATAATTTTTTCATATCTTAAATTTTCAATATTAAAATCTTTTGTACCTGTGCCTAGTGCATTTATAAGAGTCACTATCTCATTTGATGACATCATCTTTGAAAGGGCCTTAGTTGTAACATCAGCACTATTTCCATTAGCTTTTCCATTTACGTTTACAAATGTGTTAAGTATTTTTCCCCTTAAGGGTAAAACTGCTTGAAATTCTCTGTTTCTGCCCTGTTTTGCCGAACCTCCTGCTGAATCTCCCTCAACGATATAAAGTTCAGTTCCTTCCTGTTTGGATATTTGACAATCAGCCAGCTTTCCGGGTAGACCGGATAATTCAAAACCTCCCTTACGACGAACACTGTCTCTAGCTTTTCGGGCCACTTCTCTAGCCATTGCTGCTTGAGTAATTTTTTCAAGCACATTCTTTGTTACAGAGGGATTTTGATCAAACCAAGTAGAAACTTTTTCACTAATTATACTTTCAACGATATATCTAATCTCAGACGAAACAAGTTTGTCTTTAGTTTGAGATGAAAATTTTGGATCTGGCATTTTAATAGAGAGAACCGCGGTTAATCCCTCTTTTATATCTTCTCCTGATATATTTATTTTGTTTTTTTTGTTATAGTCATTTGAATATTTGTTTATAACCCTAGTTAATGCACTTCTAAAACCTAGTAGATGAGTTCCGCCATCTTTTTGATTAATATTATTCGTAAAAGCCAAAACCTCCTCAGAATAGCCAGCATTCCATTCAAAAGAACAATCAACGACAACATCATTTTTGTTGGATGATATTAGAATTGGTTTTTTAAATACCTCTTTTTCATTTTTCCCTACAAAAATTGGTTTTTTCTTATTAATAAAACGCACAAACTCTGAAACACCGCCATCGTATTTATTTGGATATTCTTTTTTCTTCGAACCTGTATCATCAATCAAAACTATATTTATGCCTTTATTTAAAAATGCTAGTTCTCTCATTCTTTTTTGAAGAACGTTAGAACTAAATTTAATTGAGGAAAAAACATTTTTAGATGGTAAAAAAGTAATCTTAGTTCCTTGTTTTTTTGTTTTACCGACTTTTTTAAGTTGTTTTATGGCATTGCCGTCTTTGAAGGAAATAAAATACTCATAATTATCTCTATAAATGTTCAAATCTAGTTTTTCTGAAAGAGCGTTTACTACAGAAACACCTACCCCATGTAAACCTCCTGAAACCTTATATGATTTGTGATCAAACTTTCCGCCTGCATGAAGTTGTGTCATGATAACTTCTGCTGCAGATACTTTTTCTTCTTTATGAATATCTACTGGAATACCTCTACCATCATCTTCAACGGATATTGTGTTATCTTTATTCATTAAAACTTTTATGTTTTTACAATATCCGGCTAAAGCCTCATCAATAGCATTATCTACAACCTCAAAAACCATGTGGTGAAGACCTGATCCGTCATCAGTGTCACCTATGTACATACCGGGTCTTTTTCTGACAGCTTCTAACCCTTTTAATACTTTGATGGATTCAGCCCCATAGGACTGTCTATTTTTTTTTTCTATTTTATTTGACATTTTTTAATAATTAAAGATTTAAAAGTATAACATTTTTTTTTGATAATATAAAACAAGGCTAAATATTAGCCTTGTAAAATCGTTGGTCTACAACAGTTTTAGATCAAAAAAATTATTTTTTAGATTTTCATTGGCATTATTACATAATAACTATTTTTATCTGAATAATCCTCGATCAAAACAGGTGAAACTGGATCTTTAAAATTGATTTTTAATCTCTCGTCTTCAATTTGCGATGCAATATCTATTAAGTATTTTGAGTTAAAGCTTATTGTAATTTCATCATCATTGTAGTCGGCTTTTATAATCTCTTTACCGTCACCTGAATTCGCGCTTGTTACAGATAATTTTACACAGTTTTTGGAAACGTTTAGTTTTACACCCTCTTTTTTGTCACTAGAAACTGTTGTAACTCTCTCAACAGAATTTATGAATTCTTTTGTAGGTACAACAAGAGCTTTTTTATTATCTGTTGGAACAACTTTTTTGTAGTCGGGAAACTTACCATCAATAACTTTTGAAATCAATTTTGTGTTTCCAAAAATAAATTGAATCCTATTTTCACTTGTTTGAACTTTTACATCTTTACTGTTTTCAGCAAGAAGAGAACATAATTGATAAACAGTTTTTTTTGGAAGAATAATAGAAGGAAAATTATTTAAAGAGTCTATTTTGAGCCCACACGATGAAAGTCTATGACTATCAGTGGAAACACCTGTCAAAAAATTTTGTTGATTGCCTGAGGTAATGTGTAAAAAAACTCCATTTAAATAATGTCTAGTGTCATCGTTTGAAATTGAAATTCTTGTTTTATTAAGGAGTGACAGAAATTGATCTCTGTTAATAGAGATAATATCGCTAGAAAATTCCTCAGGGAAAGATGGAAAATTATCTGGAGCTAAACATAGTAGATTGAAGTCTGCATTGTCAGCTTTAATACTCAATTTATTATCATTTGAGAGATTAAAAGATACAGAAGAATTATTCGTAATCTTTCTCAAAATATCGTATAAAATGCTTGCAGAGGTTGTAGTGCTACCCTCTTTCTCAACTTTTACATCAGAAATTTCATCATAAAAAACTATATCCATATCAGTCGCAACTATTTTTAACTTTCCCTCATTAAGTATTAGGAGAACATTAGATAAAATTGGAAGTGTATTTTTTTTTTCAACAACTCCTTGGACAAACGTTAGTGATTTAAGAAGAACATCTCTTTTTACTGAAAATTGCATCGTGATCTAACTTTCAAACAATATTCCTTTAATTTGTTCAATATTTTTTTTCATTTCATCATCTTTTTCTGAGAGTCTATCTATTGTCTTTACAGCATGTATAACAGTTGTGTGGTCTCTATTTGCAAAACGTCTCCCTATTTCAGGTAAGGATCTGGTAGTAAGTTTTTTTGATAAATACATCGCAACCTGCCTTGGTCTTGCCAATGGTCTTGATCTTCTTTGGGATAGCATTTCACTTAACTGGATATTAAAAAAGGTCGACACGGTATTTTGTATTTTGTCTATTGTAATTAATTTTATTTGATTGAAAACATCTTTCAAAATATTTTTGCAATCAACTATTGTAAGTTCTCTTTTATGCATCCTACTGAACGCCAAAATTCTATTTAATGCCCCGATCAATTCTCTAATATTTGTTTTGCTCTCAGTGGCAATATAGTTAATAACCTCATCGCTTAATTTAATTTCCTCTTTAAACTGGATACGAATATCATCTATTCTCTGCTGAATAATTTTCTTCTTAAGATCTAAGTCAGGAAAGTCGATATCGACAATTAAGCCGCCAGATAGTCTTGATTTTATTCTCTCTTGAACTCTATCTAACTTATTAGGAGGCCTGTCTGCAGATATTATTATTTGAGACCCTTTTTCAATTAAACTATTAAATGTATGAAAAAATTCTTCCTGTAAGCTCTCTTTTCCTCTTATAAACTGAATATCATCAATTATAAATATTGATGATTTTCTAAAAAAATCTTTAAAGTTTACCATATCATTTTTTTTAATTGATTTAATAAAATGGTACATGAATCTCTCTGCAGAGATAAACATCACGTTGAAATGTTCTTGAAACTTTAAACCAATTGCATTTAATAAATGTGTTTTTCCAAGTCCCACACCCCCATAAATATAAAGAGGATTATACCTGTTTGATTGCTCACATACTTTTTTTGAGTATGATAAGGCTACCTCATTACTCGATCCTTTAATAAATTTATCAAAATTTAAATTTGGGTTAAGTCTATTATAGTTTAAAATAGAGTCCTTGATTGGAGTAACGCTATCGATATCATCCTTAAATTCTTCGTTTTGTTTTACTTTTAATTCTTCGGTAATTTTAAATTCAACCCTATTTATGCTCAATTTGAAGCTTTTTAAAAGCTCAAGCATTTTGTCGAGATATCTCGAGACTATCCAGTCCCTGAAAAACCTTGTTGGAACTCCTAAAATTAAATAGTCATTATATTCTTTAATTAAAACAATGTTTTTAAGCCAACTTTTATATATTTCTGAACCAAAATTCTTTTCTAAAGATAGCTGTACATCATTCCACTCGAGAGTTTTTTCCTCTTCTGTAACAAATATATTTTTTTGATTAATTTTTTTTTCCATGTAATTAAAGTTATCTTGAATGTCCTTTAAACATTTTATTAAAAAAATTTGCAAGATTTTTCTTTTTAAATTCAAAAATATTTTGACTTAGGTTGTAAGGCTAGCGTAAGAAGAGAAAAGTTTTAAATTAAAAATTGTTTAGTAAAAAAATTACAACTTTAAACAGAAACATATGTATTTTTTTTAATTTAAAACTATATTGTGTAATGTGGAAAAAAAATTATCAACTCAAGATTGATAATTAAATCTAAAATTTATTTTAATTTTTTGCTTATTCTTGAAATTTTTCTTGATGCAGTTTTTCTACTTATAATTCCGGATTTAGCAACCTGCATTAGAATTGATTGAAACTTTGGAAAGAATTTTCTCGTTTTTTCCTTATTGCCTGATTTTATTAATTTTTCTATGTCCTTAATTGCTTTTTTATATTTACTTTTTCTTATTTGATTAGTTCGAGTTTGTTGTTTTACTCTTCTAACTCTTCTTTTAGCTGATTTCGTGTTTGGCATAAGAAAGATATATATGCCTGAATATTAAGGGTCAACTTATTATTTTTGGCAACTTTTACAATAAAATGTTGATCTTTGCGAAATAATCTCTTTTTGAATAGTAGACCTGCAATCTCTATTCAAGCACTGTTCTTTGCTCCTTCCATATACCATAAATTTTTGTTGATACGCTCCCTTTTTACCTTCTCCATCAGAAAAATCTCTTATTGAAGATCCGCCAAATTTAATTGATTGATTTAGAATTTCTTGAGTATTTTTGATTATTCTTTCTATTGATTTTATGTTTAAACTCTTTGCTTTCCTTTTGGGTCTTACTTTGCTCTGAAAAAGAATTTCATTGACGTAAATATTACCTAGTCCAACAACAAATTTCTGATCCATTAATATATCTTTTATATTTCTAATTGTGTTTTTTACTTTTTGTTTGAAGTATTTTATATTGAATTCACTAGATAAGGGCTCTGGCCCAAGGAATTTTAAATGTTGATTTTCATTAATCTTTTTTGTTTTAATAACTTTAATAAAACCAAAGCGCCTAACGTCATTGTAGATAAGTTTAGATTTGTTGTCTAATTCAAATATAATATGGTCGTGCTTGTTATTTGAATCTCTATCAGGATAATAAAAACTTGTTCGGTGGAAGCGCATAAATCTGTCTTTTAGAAAAAATTTGCCTGTCATACCTAGATGGATAATTAAGGAAAAGCCGTTTTGAAAATTTATCAGTATATACTTCGATCTTCTTTCAATTGATTTTATTTTTATATTTTCCAAGCGTGTAAAATCTCTTTTTTTTAAAGCATATCTAAGATTAATGTTATTAATTTTAACCTTTTTGATTGTTGTTTTAATAATATTCCTTTTAAGAGACCTTTTAATAACTTCAACTTCTGGTAATTCTGGCATATAATTTAGTTATGGATTTCAATAATGTAGAAAAAAATAAACTAGTCAACTCCATATTTACTGACGTTCACAAAAAATATGACTTGATGAATGATATTTTGTCACTTGGTGTTCATAGATCTTGGAAGAAAAATTTAATCTATTGGATGAAACCGTCTGTTAACGATAAAATAATTGATGTAGCATCAGGAACTGGTGATTTGGCAAAGCTTTGTTCTTTGAAGAATAATAGTATGAATGAGATTTCATGTGTTGAACCTAATCATGAAATGTTACTTGCGGGAAAAGAAAAATTGAAGAAATATAAAAATATTTCTTGGTTTAAAGCTTATGCTGAAAACTTGCCTTTTGATGAAAATAAGTTTGACCTATATATAATAAGTTTTGGTTTAAGGAATGTTTCAAATTTAGAAAAAGCTCTAAGAGAAGCTTACAGAGTTCTGAAAGTGGGAGGAAGGTTTTATTGTTTAGAATTTTCAAAGGTAGAAAACGAAATTTTAAAAAGCATTTATAAACAGTATTCTAAAATTATTCCAAAAATTGGAAAATTAATCGTAGGTTCAGAAAAGCCATACAAATATCTTACAGAAAGTATAAAAAGATTTCATGATCAAAAACATTTACAAGAATTGATGAAAAGAAATGGGTTTTCAAATGTTGAGTATAGGAATTTATCAAATGGAGTGGCAGCTATACACATGGGGTGGAAAATTGATTAATGTTTAAACGTCTTTTTATCCTTTTCAAAATTGGTAGAAAAATTGCAACTTCGGGTGCATTGGACACTATAAACAAAATTTATGATGTTCCTTTATTTGCAAACTTATTCATGGGTTTATTATCAATTGGATCTGGTAAAAGAGTTTTGAACGAGAATAAAAGGCCTGGTGAAAAATTATGTGATGCTCTTGAAAGTATGGGCACAACCTTTATTAAATTAGGGCAATTTCTTGCTACCAGACCAGACATTATTGGTAAAGAATTAGCGGACGATTTAGAAAAATTACAAGATAAGCTTGAACCTTTTGGTTTAGAAGCTGCTAAGAAAATCTTGATAAAAGAAATAGGAGAAAAACAATTTAAAAACATTTCAAATTTAAGTGAACCGATAGCAGCCGCTTCGATAGCCCAGGTGCATTATGCTAAAATAATAATTGATGACACAGAAAAAAATGTTGCTATTAAAATTTTAAGGCCAAATATTGAAAAAATTTTTAATGAGGAATTAGATGCATTGATGTTGATGGCATACATAATAGAAAATTCTATTTCAAGAACAAAAAGATTAAAGCTTGTTGAGGTTGTTCATTTATTGAGAGAAATAACAAATATTGAGATGGATTTAAGATTTGAAGCAGCAGCTGCTAATGAACTATTTGAAAATACAAAGTACGACAGTGGTTTTATTGTTCCAAAAATTTATTGGCCATATACCTCAAAAAAAGTTTTAACTCTTGATAAAGTTGATGGAGTTTCGATTAGAGAACAAGATAAACTTATCAAAGAAGGTATAAATCTTAAAAATTTGGCTGAAAATCTTATAAAACATTTCTTAAAACAAGCAGTTCGGGATGGGTTTTTTCACGGGGATATGCATCAAGGTAATTTGTTTGTAGATAAAAAAGGAAACATAATTCCAGTAGATTTTGGAATAATGGGAAGATTAGATGAGGAAAACAAAAGATATTTAGCAGAAATTTTGTATGGTTTTATTCAAAGAGATTATACAAAAGTTGCTGAAGTTCATTTTGAAGCTGGTTTAGTTCCGAGCAACGCGTCTAAAGAGGAGTTCGCACAAGCTTTGAGATCAGTTGGTGAACCAATATTTGGTCAGTCGATTAAAGATATTTCTGGAGGAAATCTTCTTGCACAATTATTTGAAATTACAGAAAAATTTAATATGGCAACACAACCTCAGCTCATTTTATTGCAAAAAACGATGGTTGTTGTTGAAGGTGTTGCAAGAAAACTGTATCCGGAGACAAATATTTGGGAAGTTTCAAAACCGACTTTGGAAAATTGGCTTAAAAATGTTAAAAGTCCAAGAGTTTCTATTGATAAAGCTATATCAACTTCAACTGAAATAGTAAAACGTATACCTGATTTGCCAAAATTTATGGATCAAGCTGATAGAGCCTTAAAATTAATCATACAGGGAAGAATGGGTTTAACTGAAAACAAAAATAATTCACTAGAGGCAGAAAAAATGAAAATAAAGGGTTTCAGAAATAATCTCATCATATCTTTTTTAGGTGTTGTAATTGTTGTTTTTTTAGTATTTTAATAATTTTATGACCAGAAAAACAAAAAAAATTCTTATAATTATTGGCGGTGGTATATCCGCTTATAAATCTTTAGATTTAATTCGTTTATTTAAAAAAAAGAATTATGAAATAAAAACAATTCTAACAAAAAGCGGTAAAGAATTTGTTACCTCCTTATCTTTGAAAACTTTAACCGGTTCAAAACCTTTTGAAAATCTTTTTCAAAATGAGTCTGATGGAGACATAGACCATATTTCTTTATCTAGATGGGCAGATGCTATAATTGTTACACCAACAACAGCTAATTTCATGAGTAGACTCTGCGAGGGAAAAGCAGATGATTTAGCTACAACTGTTTTGTTAGCAGCCGATAAAGAAATTTTTCTTGTGCCTGCGATGAATGTAAGAATGTGGATTCATCCTGCTACACAAAAAAATTTAAAAATTTTAAATAATTATGGATATAATTTTATAGGACCTGAAAAAGGAAAAATGGCATGTGGAGAATATGGTGATGGTAAAATGTCATCTCCCCGACAAATTTTTTCTTTTATTGAAAATTATTTTAAAAATAAAGATTTAGTTATTAAAAAAAAATTAAATGCATTAGTAACTACAGGACCTACAAGAGAATATATTGATCCGGTAAGGTTTATTTCAAACGAGTCTAGTGGAAAACAAGGTTTAGAAATTGCCAAAGCTTTAAGTAAAGCAGGTGTAAATACTACTTTAGTGTCAGGTCCTATTGATTTTAAAGATATCTTGGATCTAAAAATTATTAAAGTAAAAACTGCCTCTGAAATGTTGGAAAGTGTTAAAAAACTTTTACCTGTTGACATAGCTGTGTGTGCAGCGGCAGTTTCAGATTATAAACCAAAAAATTTTGTGAAAAAAAAAATCAAAAAAGACAAGATAAAATTTGACAATTTATTACTTGAAAAAAATCATGATATTTTAAATTTTCTTGGTAAGAATAACCGAAGTAGGCCAGGAATTGTAGTAGGTTTTTCAGCAGAGACTGAAAACCTTTTAAAAAACTCTGAAGATAAATTAAAAAATAAAAATTGTGATATGATAGTAGCTAATGACGTTTCAAAAAAAGATATAGGTTTTAACAAAAATTTCAATAGTGTTACCGTAATTGACTCGAAAGGAAAAAAAATACATTTTAAAAAAGCGAAAAAAAATATAATTGCTGCAAAAATTGCCCAGCAAATTTTAAGCAAATTTTTATTGAATGGTAAAAATTTTAATTAAAAAACTGTCCAAAAATGCAATGATTCCAAAATATGAAAGTAGTGGAGCATCTGGATTGGACATTTCAGCGTTAACCGAAGAGAATATTTTAATCAAACCTAAAGAAAAGGCAATAATACCAACAGGTTTGGCTTGTTCAATTCCAAAAAATTACGAAATACAAATAAGACCTAGATCTGGTCTCGCTGCAAAGAATAAT
>MDSW01156264.1_pt1 | contig 15496 bp, 18 predicted proteins | sample 811171 | NCBI WGS metagenome assembly MDSW01 (sample SAMN05326641, study PRJNA326480) | marine metagenome | isolation source: seawater | place: Atlantic Ocean: North West | collected 2012 | reverse complement strand
CCTGGACGGGTGGGCTGTCGTGCTTCGTTCCCAGCCGGTTGATCAGGGCCAGGGGGACACGGGTGGTTTTCCCTGCACCCGGAGGTGCCTGCAGGAGCACAGTTGCACCATCGACAAGCAGCTCACAGAGCTGAGGTAACAGCGCGTCGATGGGGTAAGTCCGCAATCGTGATGCGTTGGGCAGTGAGCGGAGATCTCGTCTTAGCGAACGAAGTTCAAGGCGCCGAACAGGAGAAGGCTGCTGATCGCCCCCAACGTCGCGAGCAGCTGAACCAAGGGACTGACGGACTGCGTGAGACTGGCCATAAAGTTTTTCTTAAAGGCCGATATCCCTTCGTCATAGATCGGCCAATTGTTGAGGCGCTGTAGTTGTTCTTACGCCTTAACACGACTCACCGCACGTGACGGGTGCCATCGACGGGGTGGTACTCCTCGCCGGTGAGCTCTTCAAACACGATCGCTGGAAGTCCTGTCTCGAACATGGTTTGCAAGGCTTCCTTGAGGTATGGATTCCAGCCACCGGTGCTGACCTGACCATGGCGAACAGTCCAGTCCCAGGTCCCTTGAAGATCCCTTGGAATACGGCCTTCACGATCGCGGCGGGCCACAAGATCAAGGGACTCCACCAGACCGACCTGGATCGGGTCTTTGCCGTAGGCCGGTGTGAGGCTCAGCTCAAGCCTGACAGGATCTTCCTTGAGGAGCCGCAGCCGGAATCGGGGCGGGAGCTTAAGGCTCTTAATCACAGCGACAACAATGCGTGTTCTCTGGTCCACTCGGTCGACCCCTATCGAATCCGTGAAGGTGCCGGATTGGGCACCAGCTCTCTAACTTATTCAGGACGCGTTCCGGCTTCTTCCGAAGGTGGCTCTTCATCGGTGCTGAAGCGAACTGTCAGCAGGTCCTCCTCCGTGATCCGCCCGTCCTGATCCAGCAGTTCCGGATGGACGGTGACCTGTCCTGTGCGGTCACCAGCGCCGTTCGCACGATCACTGGAGAGCGGAGCACTGGCTGCCTTGAAACCTTTGCTCATCACACGGAAGGCCTGCCAAAGCAGGGCGATGAAGACAGCTCCGTAGAGCAATGGAAACAACGAGCTGAGCATGGCGAGCCGGTCCTGTTCCGACCCTTGCATCATTGCCAATCAGGTGGCCCGGTTGCACCCGGTCACAGCTTGGACGGATCTCCGTCTTTTCTGCATCGGGCGATCTGCGTAACTTCAGCACAACAAATCTTGAACTCTCCGCTGTGAAGTCGCTCTTGCATCCTTTGCGTCGCTCTGTCGTGGCAGGTGGCGTGGCGGCAGGACTTCTGGTTGCTGGAGGAGCCGCGTCCCAGTTGATGCCGCCGCTACGCGATGTCGCAGCACAGCCGGCAGGAGGGGCATCGCTCTCACGACAGTCCTTCGTCGCAGAGGCCGTGCAGCGCAGCGGTCCGGCGGTGGTCACGCTTGAAACGGCGCGCACGGTGCAAGGACCGTCGGTTTCAGGCCTCCCACAGGGTTTGTTGAGGGATCCGATGTTTCGTCAATTCTTCGGTCTACCCGGCGGCATGAGTCCGCAATCGCGGGTGCAGCGTGGACAGGGCAGCGGTGTTCTGTTCGCTGAAGAGGGCTTGCTGCTCACCAATGCTCACGTCGTGGACAACGCTGATCAGCTCACCGTTGGACTGGCGGACGGTCGGAGAGTTCCTGGACGGGTGATCGGCAAAGATTCGCTCACCGACCTGGCTGTGGTTCGACTGGAGGGGGATGGACCATGGCCCACCGCTCCGTTGGGCAATTCGGATCGCCTTCGCGTTGGAGATTGGGCGATCGCCGTTGGCAATCCCTTTGGTCTGGAGAGCACCGTCACCCTGGGCATTGTCAGCAATCTCAACCGCAATGTTTCTCAGCTGGGTATCTCCGGCAAGCGTTTGGATCTCATCCAGACAGACGCTGCGATCAACCCCGGTAATTCCGGGGGGCCTCTGCTGAATGCCGATGGAGAGGTGATCGGCATCAACACCCTGGTTCGATCTGGACCGGGGGCGGGGCTGGGATTTGCGATCCCGATCAATCGAGCTCGTGTGATCGCCAAGCAGTTGGTGGACAGCGGGAGGGCGCAACACCCGATGATTGGCATCGGCTTGTCAGATGTCCCTGCGCCCACCCCTGGAGCATCGGTGCCCGCTGGAGCGGTGATTCGATCCGTGCAACCTGATGGACCAGCTGCCCGTGCAGGACTTCGTCAGGGTGATGTGATCATCGCCATCGAGGGGAGACCGATGGCGAATCCTGCAGCGGTCGTGAGTGCAATCGAAAAACGTGGAGTCGGGGAGACGTTGAACGTGACGATTCGTCGGGGCGATGCGTCGAAGAAGGTCAGTCTCACCCCGGTGGATATCAACCAACTGCAGCAACGCTGAATCGATTCAGCCGTCGGTGTCCCTGAGTTGCTCCACGCATTTGGTGATGCAGTCACCGTCGTCCAGGGAGCAGGTGGTGATGCATTCGAAGTAGGTCTCCACGGCATCCCAGGTCTGGTCGTGCTGGTCAGAATCAGCTGCGCTTTGATGGCTGACACCCGGACGCGGACCCATCGTCATTGCATCGTTTGGATTGGTTTTGTCAGCCTATGCAGACGTAATGATCTGGTAAAGGAAAATGAGATTTTGTGCTTAGCGGGCTGTGAAGTTTTTCTCTTCTTTCTTCTGAAAGCCAGTCAGGCAGGCTTTTTTCGGCGGTCTTTCCGCTCTTTCTGCTTCGCTTGATTGGCCTTTCGTTTGGCTTCGCGTTCTCGCTCTTGCTGCGCTTGGTTGGCCTGGGCTCTTTCCTCTTCCTTCTTCTCGAGGTAATAGCTGTAATCACCTCGATACAGGATCAGCTCTCCATCGCGGAGCTCGACGATCCTGTTGGCGACCCGGGAGATGAAATAGCGGTCATGCGAGACCAGCAGTGCGGCACCCTCGTAGTCCATCAGGGCATCCTCGAGCATCTGTTTGGCAGGGATGTCGAGGTGGTTGGTCGGCTCGTCGAGGATCAAAAGGTTGCATGGACTCAGCAGCATCAGTGCGAGAGCTAGGCGTGCTTTCTCACCTCCGCTGAGCTTGCTCACCTGTTTGAAGACGGTGTCGTTGCTGAAGCAGAAGCTGCCCAACAGAGAGCGCACCTGGGTCTGGGTCCAGTCCGGCACGGCTTCGAACATCGTGTCGATCACGGTCTTGCTGAGATCCAGTGCTTCGGCCTGGTTCTGCTCGAAGTAGCTGGCCACAACGTTGTGTTCTCCCAGACGGGCGGAGCCCTCATCCGGAGACTCCAGCCCCATGATCAGCCGTAGCAGTGTGGATTTTCCAGCACCGTTGGGGCCGACAAAGGCGATGCGGTCGCCGCGTTCAACCTCCAGCTCGGCCCCTAGAAACAGGATCTTCTCCCCATAGCTGTGGGTGAGATTTTCGATCAAGGCCACCTGCGCGCCTGAACGGGGCGCTGCTGGGAAGCGGAAGCTGGGCCCAGCCACGGACTCGATCGGAGCCTCAACCAGGTCCACTTTGTCGAGAAGCTTTTCGCGGCTTTTGGCCTGGGTGCTTCTGGTCGCGCTTGCTCGGAAGCGATCGATATAGGCCTGTTGGGTGGCGATCTCCTTCTGTTGACGTTCAAAGGCCGCCTGAGTGGCCTCCTGCTCCAGCTGTTTCTGTTCCAGGTGCGCTGTGTAGTTGCCGAGGTAACTGCGGGACACCCCGCGCTCGGTGGCCACGATCTGATTGCAGACCCGATCGAGAAAGGTGCGGTCGTGGCTGATCACCACCAGAGCTGCTGTCTGCTCCAGCAGATAGCCCTCGAGCCATTGGATTGTTTCCACGTCGAGGTGGTTGGTCGGCTCGTCCAGCAGGAGCAGATCCGGATCCTGCAACAGGATCTTCCCCAGGGCGATGCGCATCTGCCAACCACCGGAGTAATCCCGTACGGGTCGTTCGGCTCCATCGGCACTGAACCCGATCGTCGGGAGCAGTTTGTCGATGCGGGCATCCAGTTCGTAGCCATGCAGGGCTTCGAAGCGGGTTTGAAGCCTGCCGAGTTCCTGAATCAGAACATCGAGATGATCAGGGTCGTCGGCTGCTTTCTCTCCAGACATCTCGATCTCCACCTGCTGCTGTCGATTGAGAACGTCCGCGGCTTCTCCGAAGGCCTGGAACAATTCCTGGCGGACACTGCGATTCGGATCCACATCGAATTCCTGCTGCAGGTAGGCGATCCGCGGTTCTCCCTGACGGACGACCTGCCCGCTGCTGGGTTCCTCCTGTCCAGCGATCAAACGCAGTTGGGTTGATTTGCCGGCACCATTCACGCCGACGAGACCGATGCGATCCCCTGACTTGACTTCCCAGGTGACATCGCGCAGGACTTCACCAGTGGGATAAATCTTGCTGACGTTCTCGAGTCGCAGCAAAGGAATGGAGCATGGATGCCCATCATCGCCGTCCGCTTGATCGCCCAGGGGAGGTCGTGCCCGGCAGACTGAATGGAAATGACCTCGAGCCAGTGATGCTGAAGCTTGAACAGCTGGCTGCGGTAGTGGTCGCGGCCGGGCTGGCCATCGTCAGCTACTGGCTTTTCTTCAGCTGGGCCGGTGGAGGCGGGTACGAGCGTCGTGGACGCAGCGTGAATCAGGCCTCAGAGGGTGTGGAACTCAGAGCCCACCCCGCGCCTTGACCACCCAGCGGTTGGTGTCGGAATCGTCCAGGGTGTTGAGGTGGGATCTCACCTCATCAGCTGTGACCGGCAGGTTGAGCTGAGCGCCTAGGGCGCAGATGGCCTCCATGGCCCCGTTGGGATCCTGAAGCGCTTGCCGGAACAGAGCCTGGGTCTGATCGGGGTTGCTGCGAATCCGTTCGTACAGCTCTGCGGCGTTACTTCCCATCAGCGATCAGAGGTCTTCAAGCACCGTATTCACGGTGAGCTCCAACGGCATCAAGCCGCCAGATCCACCTCGTCGTCGAGCTGTCCCAGGGCAGAGGCGTCCTCCATGCTGCGTGCATCCATGCAAAGCACCTTGCGCAACTGGGCGTAGTTGGATGCTTGGGATGAGCGGCCCTCCTGAGTGGCTCCGTATTCGGCCCGTTGCAAAACGTGGTGCAGGTGGGTGAGCAGGTAGGTGCTGATCACCGCCGACACGAGCACATCACTGGTTTCGGAACTGCGGCGGCGGCGTGCTGCGTTGGACGTTGAGCGGCCTTTGGCAGACCGACTGTTCTTGACGGAGCCGCTGGTCGCCGCTGTGCTGCCGCTCTGGGAGCGACGGCGTGTTCTCGGGGAAGCGGATTGAGTCATGAATCACTCCGAGACGGCCCGCTCGCAAGGATCGGAACCGGGTGGATCAATGCCATCAGCATAGTCTTGGATACTACCCTTGACCACCTCTGTACACTGATCAGTAGCTCATCCCATTTCTGGAGCACGGGTGTGCCGACCCGACAGACCTCATCCAGCGGGAAGTCCAAATCCCCCAGAATCCAAGTGGTTCTGCCGGAGGATCTCTGCGCCAGGCTCACGGCTCTGGCAGAGCAGGAATCAAGGACCGTGAGCAACATGGCAAGGGTCCTGATCCAGCAGGGTGTTCAGCGTCATGAGCAGGGACAGGCCCCCACGCCTCCGGTTCTCTCAGAGCAGGAACGGTTGAGATCCGCTCTTGAGGCGCAGCAGCCCCGTCGTCTCAGGGGTGCACCACGCCGTCTGCGCTTGCATCGCCCGGGTTGATCGGCTCTTCCAATCAGTCCGGCTTCACCAGAACCCCCAGGATCACCTCCCGCGAAGCTCCCGTGACCGCAGGGGCATTCCCTGGATGGCGTTGATGGTGCCACCAGGCCAGCAGCGCAAACACCAAGGCTTCCCGTGCTTCTGCTGCAAGGCCGAGATGATCACTGCTGAGCAGCTGAACTCCATGGCAGCGTTGGCGGAGTTCCCTCATCAGAACCGGGTTGTTGCGCCCGCCGCCTGCCACCACCAGTTCCAGAGGGCGGATCCCTGAGCGCTCGTGCAACCGCTCAAGATCCTGGGCAACGAGAGCTGCTGTGAACCCTGTGAGCGTGGCGACAGCGTCGTTCGGCGAATGGTTGATCAGCTGAGCCAGGCGCTGATGCAGATCCTCCATTCCAAACAGCTCCCGGCCGGTGGATTTGGGCGGTGCTGCCAGCAGATAGGGATGCTGCAACCACGCCTCGATCGATGTTTCCTGGCTTTCTCCCGCAGCAGCCATGGCGCCATCGCGGTCGTAGGTGTGTTTGCCGCTAGTGAAATGGCCAATGGCCAGGTCAATCAAGCTGTTGGCTGGTCCGCAGTCCCAACCCAGCACATCGGCGTCCCGATCCGGCCCGCGACGCGGCGGTATCAGCGTGATGTTGGCGATCCCTCCCAGGTTCAGCAAGCCGCGCCAGCCGTCGATTCCCCCCAGAAGTGCAGCATCCGCTTTCGGCACCAGGGGGGCGCCCTGTCCGCCAACACACAGATCGGCGGCGCGAAAGTCGTGAACAACATGGCGGTTGAGCAGTCTGGCGAGCAGGGGAGCTTGCAGCACCTGCCAGCTCGCCCCCCGCCGCAGCTCCTGGGGGGGGCGATGCCAGACGGTCTGACCATGGCAACCCACCAGCTCCGCGCTGGATGTTGGATCACAGGCCCGGGCTGCGGCAGCCTGCACTTCGGTGATCGCTTCCGCCAGATCCAGCCAGTCTTCCCCGGAGAGAGGGTTGCCTTGGCCGGCGGCCACGATCCGACGCTTGAGCTCGCACGGGTAAGGCGTGTGCTGATGGTGCAGGAGAGACCAGTTCGGTCGTCGCACGCGACCGTTGAACTCCGCCAGCACGGCGTCAACCCCATCGGCGCTGGTGCCGCTCATCAGGCCGAGACAGCGCATCAGCTCAGACCCTTGGCAGTTTCTGCAGGTCTTCCATCAGGCCCATCACCACCAGCAGATGACCCTGTTCGAGCACATGCGAGGCCGGTGGATTGACGGTGAGGCTGCGTTGCGGTCCTGCGGCCAGCACATTCACCCGATAGTTCTTGCGCAGATTGAGGTCCCGCAGTGACTGTCCCATGAACGGTTCCGGCACCTTGATCTCCTCGATGCCGTGCGTTTCGTCCAGGGCCAGTCGCTCCATCAAATTGGGGCGTACCAGTTCAAGTCCCAAGCGCTCCCCCTGCATCCGCGAGGGAAAGATCACGCGATCGGCTCCAACCCGTTTCAGCATTTTTTCGTGCAGATCGCTCGTGGCCCGCGCGATCACCTGCTTCACCAGAGTCCCTTCACTGTCCTTGGCGATGAGCGTGGCGGTGATGCTGGCTTCGATCGGTTCGCTGATCGCTACAACAACAGTGCCCATATCCAGCACCCCTGCTTCCCGCAGGGATTCCTCGTCGGTGCAGTCCACGACACGGGCTTCGATGGAGGGCTCCAACTGGCGCAACTCTTCGATGGCTCTCGCTGACCGGTCTACGGCCAGAACATCGGCGCCGTTCTGCATCAATTCACGGCACACAGCAATGCCGAAGCGGCCAACCCCGATCACGGCGAAGCCGAGTCGTTCACTGCCCTGAAGCGGGCTCCATTGCCACCACTCCCTCATTGTCGGAACGCGTCGTGAGGGCGAGGCTCAGACATAGAGATCCTCCCGTGGATAACCGATTCGATTCTGACGGTGAATGTGATTTTGCTCCCGCGTGAGCATTTCCCAGATCGCACTGAGCAGAAGCAGGATGCCGAGTCGGCCAACGAACATGCCCACCAGAAGAATGCCTTGACCGACGTGACCCAGTTCGGCGGTTACCCCCATGTCCAACCCCACTGTGGCGAAGGCCGAGATGCAGGTGAACAGCATGGCCAGGAAGGTGAAATCGTCCCTGCCGTCCAAGTTGCTCGCCAGGCTGATCAGCAGGGCCATCCCCAACACGAACAACAGTGAAGCCACGGTGATGCCGACGGCCCGTCCCACCACTTTCTCGCTGTCCTTGATCTCACGGTTGCGGATCACCACAGCGTCTCGACCACGCAGAGTGGATCGTGTCACCGCCATCAGAGCTGCCACGGTGGTGGTTTTGATCCCGCCTCCGGTCCCGCCCGGGCTGGCACCGATGAACATCAGCGTCATCACCAGCAAGGCTCCGGATTCCGTGATGTTGTCGGCGGAGACCGGGACGGTGTTGAAGCCAGCCGTGCGCGCAGTGACCGACTGGAACAGGGCCGCAAGCCAGCGTTCTGACCAGGGGAGCGTGAGAAACATCTCCCCTTTGTTGAGCCATTCGGTGAGAACCAACCCCAAGGCTCCCAGCACCACCAGCAGAAGACTGGTTCGCAGCACCAGTCGGGTGTGAAGACTGAGTTGGCGGCGACCACGGCTCAGCAGCTGCGTGGTGATGTCACTGGTGACCCGCCAGCCCAGGCCACCCATCACGATCAGGATCATCACCACGGCGTTGACCATGCCGTTGCTGCGGTAGCGCTCAAGGCTGTCGGGCCAGAGGCTGAATCCAGCGTTGTTGTAGGCGGAAATGCTGTGGAAGAGCGAGGCCCAGAGCCGTTCACCGGGATCAGCAATGTCGCTGAAGCCATAGCCGTAGAGGAACGCTGCTCCGATCACAATCACCAGGGTTGCGGTGATCGCAATGCCCCTGAAGGTGCTGCCGACGCCTCCGACTCCGAATTCATCGAGGGTTTGTCCCCGATCGAGCCGTTGGCTCAACGCGGTTCCTTTGACCACAAAGCCCTGCAGGAATGTGGTGATCGCCATCAGTCCAAGCCCTCCGGCAAGGATCATTCCGGCTAACACGATCTGCCCGAAGCCAGTCAGTTCCGTCCCGACGTCAATGATCGAGAGCCCTGTCACCGTGACCGCTGAGGTGGCTGTGAACAGGGCCTCCCAGAGGCCGACTCTGGAGCTCGAACACAGAGGTGTCACCAGCAGGAGTGATCCAGCAAGAATCACCAGCAGGCCAGTGACCGCGGTGAACTGGGGAACGGTCAGGCGTCGATGCCTGACCGTTCTGCGCATGAAGGCCTGGTTGCGAGGCACTGGGGATGGCTCAGTAGGTGAGCTCTGGGAGCCACCGGTCAAAAGATTGCCTCAGTTTGGTCCTGTTGTCGCATAACACCAGAGGATCAGCGCTGGAACCAGCAGGGTCATGATCACGGTGAGGCCGATGCCGTATCGGGTCACATCCAGAAAGCGGTAGCGCCCTGGGCCGAACACCATCAGGTTCGTTTGGTACCCAACAGGTGTGAGAAAGGACTGACTGGCGCCGAACAGCACGGTGATCAACATGGCGATTGGTGGCAGTCCCAGGCTCGGGGCCAATTGGACGGCGACAGGTGCCAGCAAGGCCACGGAGGCTGCGTTGCTCATCACCTGGGTCACCAGAGTGGTGCCGATGAAGATCACCATCAGCGAGCTGTAACTGGGCCATCCGGTCAGTCCTTGTTGCAGGCTTGAGGCCAGAGCATCGGCCAGCCCGGTTTTCTGCATGGCGACGCTGAAGCTGGTCAGGGATCCGAGCAGCAGGATCACATCCAGACGGATCGACCGTTGTAATTCCCCAGCTCGCAGACAGCCACTCGCCACAACGGCCACTGTCGCCATCAGCACCGAGGCCACGAGTGGCACCGGTGTGAGCGTGGGTAGGAGCAGCATCCCAATGGCGATGCTCACGGCGATGGGTTTGCGTCGCAGCGTTGGAAGATCCTCTTCCAGGCGATCCAGCACAAGCAAATCGTTGCTGGCCTGGAGGCCGCGGATGGAATCCATGGGTGCCTGGAGCAGCAGGACATCCCCCTCTCGAAGGATCACCTGACCCAAACGCTCCTGAACTGTTTCCTGGCCACGACGCAGAGCTAGCACTGTGGCGTTGTGACGTTGCCTGAAACGCAGTTCCCGCAGGCTGGCTCCGGCCAGGGTGGAGCCAGCGGGTAAGAGCACTTCGACGGTTTTCTGGCCACTGGCCCCCGCGTCGAGCAGAACCTCTCTGGACTGTTCCTGGGTGGTGAGCTGAATGGTGTGGTCCTGCTGGAGGCGCAGCAGGTCCTGGCGGGTGACGCGGAGCAGGAGATGATCTCCGGCCTGCAGTTTTCGGTCCGCCAGAGGAGGGAGCAGCCGTTCGCTGCCTCTCTGCAATTCAAGAACGTCCACATCGAAGCGTCTCTGCAGACGACTGTTCAGAAGAGACCGTCCCACCAGTTCCGAGTCAACCGGAATGGTCACCTCCGTGCAGTAACTGCTGCGTTCTGGCGTGTCCAGCAGTTCGTCGGTATCACTGCCACGATCCGGCAACAGAAACCGTGGTGCCAGAACCAGGTAGAGCGCTCCGGCGAGCCAGATCGGGATGCTGATCAACGTGAAGCTGAACAGACTGAGTGAGCCATAACCCAGCTGCTGGCTGATGTCGCTCACCAGCAGATTCACGGAGCTGCCAAGCAGGGTGAGGGTGCCGCCGAGAACGGTGGAGAACGAGAGGGGCAGCAACACCCGCGATGGGGAGAGCCCGCGGCGGTGACACCAGTTCTCCACGACCGGAAGCAGAGAGGCCACCACTGGTGTGTTGGGCACCACGCCGGACACCGGGGCGATCACAAAAGCCATCAGGGCGATCAGCCGCCTGGGGCTGCGGATCCTCTCGGAGGCGATCAGACCTCGCAGTCGATCCAGAGCGCCGCTTTTGAACAGTGCCGCCGAAACAGGGAAGAGCCCCAGCAGCGTGATCAGGGCCGGACTGCCAAACCCCGCGAGGGCCTCTTCAGGCCCGAGCACGCCGGTGGCCATCAGCAGCCCCACACTCAACAGACCGGTGAGCTCAGGTGCGATAGCACCGGAGATGAACAGCACCACGGCCAGTGCGAGGACGGCGAGGCTGATCAGGGCTTGGGGGTCCTGGATCGTGCTGATCAGCTGGGCCATTCCGGTATGAACCCGGTCAAAGGAGCGCCTGATTCTGACGCTTGATCGAAAAATTGCTTAAGCAGCCACTGACGCAGGCCGCACAGGCCATCACCGCGCATGGCAGAAAGAAACAGGCTGTTCGGTTCACGCTCTCTGATCGCTTCGATCGCATCCAGTCGACAGCGGTCGATCTGATTGGCCACCACCTGTCTCAGGGCGTGGCAGCCGAGGGAATCCAGCAGTTGATGGACGGTGCTCAACTGGCCTGACCAGTTGGGATCCGCCAGATCCACCACCAACAACAAGACATCGGCGTCGAGGGTCTCCTCCAAGGTGGCGCTGAACGCTTCCACAAGAGGGCCCGGAAGATCACGGATGAATCCCACCGTGTCGGTGAGCAGGACCGTTCTCGGTGGAGCGCCGGGGCAAGGCAGCTCGAGGCGACGCGTTGTTGGGTCCAGAGTGGCGAACAGTTTGTTCTCTGCCAGAACGCGATCCTGTTCACGGCGGCCACAGAGGGCGTTCAGCAGGCTTGATTTGCCGGCGTTGGTGTAACCGACAAGAGCGACGCGCGGCAGATCACGGCGTTGATCCCGTAGGCGGCCCCTGTGTTGCCTGAGTTGTTTCAGATCTCTCAGCAGACGATCGATGCGGCGCGCGATGGCACGACGGTCTTTTTCCAGTTGCGTTTCCCCGGGACCGCGGGTTCCGATTCCACCTCCCTGACGCGACAGGCTGCGACCACGTCCAAGCAACCTCGGCAGTCGATAGCGAAGCTGGGCCAGCTCCACCTGCAGGCGTCCGGCGGCGCTGCCGGCCCGCTGCGCGAAAATGTCGAGGATCAACTCGCTTCTGTCCATGACAGGACAGTCGAGCAACCGTTCGAGGTTGCGGGCTTGCACAGGGGTGAGTTCCCGATCAGTGATGACCAGCGAGGCCTGGCTGCGGCGCACCTGCAGAGCGGCCTCCTGAAGCTTCCCGGTTCCCCATAGGGTCTGCGGGTTGGCATGGCCAGGACGCTGTCGAATCACGGCGACTGGCGTACCCCCGGCGCTGCGAACGAGGCCCTCCAGCTCCGAGAGGTCCCGCTCGCTGCCGACGGGATCCCCCGTCGGCAATGTCAGCAGCAGCACCCGTTCAAGGCCTTTGTCCGGGCCAGTGGGAGGCGGAAGGCTCACTGTGTCGTGGCGGCCTGGATGCCAAGCACAGAGCTCGAAGAGATGGCGGCTCTCGATCAGAGCCCAGCCGTTCGCCGCGTCACGGTCCGGCTGGAACAGGGCTGCATGTCGATGTCCGTCAGGCGAGGGTTGGGTGTTGAAGATCAGCCAGGTGTTGGGGTTGAGGTCGAGCGCCATCACGGCGACGTGACGGTCCGGCTCGAGAGCCTGTCTTTGGCTGCAGCTGATCAATCTCCAGCCCCCGGATTGCCGGCGCCGCGCAACGGGGAGGTGCTGCAGCAAGGGTTCGGAGCCGGAGAGCGGCCCGACCCAGAGCACGCGGCACAGGCCGCGTCCGTCGAGCACAAGATGCAGTGGTTGCTCCAATTCTTCGGCCAGCTCAGCCAGACGCTCAAGGGTGAACAGATCGGCGCCGGAGCTGTCGGGATGTCTGCGATGGCTGAGTCGCTCGAGCTGTCGTTGCTGGGACGGCCGCAGCCCTCGAGTGCGTCCCGCGAGATGGGCCTGCTTCAACGACCAAGCAACCAGGCGCCTGCTGACCGCAGACCGAGAGAAAGACCTGGAAGGCGAGTGAGGTAGGTGGCCCTCCTGATTTGGAATGCAAGGGGGCCTGCCAGGGTGATTCCCATGCCCGTGAGCGTGGCATCACCGATCCCGAGACTGAGCATTTCTCCTCTGTCCTGAAATTGAAAGACTGGAGCAATTCCGCCTGAGCGTGTGGCCTGAATCGCTTTCGCCACCGTTGCTCCCTGTTGCATCGCCACCTGCGCTGTGCAGGGCCACGCTTCCGTGTTGCAGTGGGCCACATCGCCGATGGCGAAGACGTCCTCGCTTGTCTCCAACCTCAGTTGGACGTCGATCGGCAGGCGATCAGTCGTGGAGCGGGGCGAGGGATTGAGCTTCGGCGGGAGAGGGCGGTTTCCAGCAGTCCAGATCAACCCGTCATGGGGAAGGTGGTCGCTGTTGTTCAACAACACTTGATCTTCAAGCACTGATGCCACAGCCGTGTTCAGGTGAATGCAAACGTCTCGACGCTCCAAAGCGGACAGCGCCTTTTCACGGTTGAAGGCGGCACTGTTGGCAAGAATCGTGGAGCCCCTCTCAACCAGATGGAGGCGTGCCGCACCCTGCAGCAGGTCGGCGAGTTTGCAAGCGAGCTCCACTCCGGTGGGTCCTCCTCCGACGATCACCAGGGAGGCCCGGTCGCTGCGTTGCGTCTGCAGGTCGCGGATGCGTTGGCGCAGCCGATTGACATCGTCCAAGGTGTGGAAGCCCAAGGCGTGCTGCCGAACACCGGGGATCCCGAAATCATGGGAAGCCGAACCTGTGGCGATGATCAATTGAGCCCACTGAACGGTTTGGCCTGTGGACGTGCGCAGGGTTTTTGATGGTGTGTCGATGCTCTCGGCCCTGTCCCTGATCCAGCTGATCCCCTTGCTGGTCAGAAGCTGCTCAAGTTTTGGTGCGACTTCCCATGCCTGCAGCTCTTCACTGAGAAGTTCGTAGAGAAGGGGCTGAAACAGGAAACGATCCCTTGGCTCCACGACAGTGATCGGGGGACGGGGGGTCTGACTGGAGAGCTCGAGGGCTGCTGTCAGACCGCCGAAGCCCCCGCCAACGATCACCACGGCATCAGTTGACGACGCAAGCTGAGGCACGTGTGATGTCGAGAACTTCGGTCACGTTAGGAACGGACTTAGGACCGTCGGCAGGGGAGAATGGAGTGATGAGGGAGACGCTTGCCGGGATGGTGCGAACAGCCGCGGTTCCAGAGGAGCTGACCACCCCCTCCAACCGGGCTCTCGACGAGATGCGTCAAGCGCTTGCACCGATGTCACCCCAGGAGCGACTGGCCTGGGCGATCGACTCTCATCAACACCATTTCGCTCTGACCACGAGCTTTGGCATTCAGTCCGCCGTCTTGCTTCACATGCTGAGCCAGAACGCGTCTGGCTCAGAGATCCCTGTGGTCTGGGTTGATACGGGGTATCTGCCTTCCGAGACGTATCGCTATGCCGAGACCTTGACCGATCTGCTGGGGATCCGCCTTGTGGTGGCCCAGAGCGATCTCTCTCCAGCGCGGATGGAGGCATTGCATGGCCGGCTCTGGGAAACCGGTGATGTCGCCGACCTTGAGCAGTACCACCGCATTCGCAAGGTGGAACCGCTTGAACGTGCCTTCTCATCTTTGGGAACACGCTGCTGGTCCAGCGGAGTGCGGCGTCGCCAGACGGACCATCGTCAACGGATGACGTGGCTGGATCCGATCAGGACGCGTTTGGCGCTGCATCCTTTGCTCGATTGGACCAACAAAGAGATCTACTACTACATGGCGGAGCATGAGTTGCCTCAGCATCCGCTTTTTGATCAGGGCTATTCCACGGTTGGTGACTGGCATTCCAGTGCCCCGGATGGCGCTGATCAGAGCGGTCGCGAGACACGGTTCGGCGGCTTGAAGCAGGAATGCGGGATTCACCTGAGTGAGTCCGCCGGGGAAGGAATGATGGGAGACGGCATCTGAGGTGGTCTCCGCTCGCCGCGGTCTGCTGATCGGAAACAGCCGCTGGCATTGGGCTGAACCTGAAGCCAAGGGGTGGCGTTTTCGTCATTCACCACCGGACCCATCGCAACTGTTCGGGGACTCCCCGGCATGGGCTGCTGTCGGCAAAGTGCCCGGCCGATTCAATCTCGACCCGGAGCAACGGATCAGCTTGTCCGACGTGCCCCTGTGCGGATGCCCACCATGGCTGGGAGTGGATCGCGCCCTGGGAGCCTGGTCAGCCTGGCGAATCAGCCAGCGGATGGAGCTGGATCTCAGCCATGGTCTTCTGCTCGTGGATGCCGGAACAGTGCTCAGCCAGACCCTGCTCAATCATCACGGTGCGTTTCAGGGTGGCCAGTTGATGCCTGGGTTACAGCTGCAGCTCTCATCCATGGCATCCGGGACCCAAGCGTTGCCTCATCCGACTGTCAGAAACAAGCCTTTCCCGCTGTTTCCCCGAGAAACAAGCGAGGCCATGGTTCGTGGAGCCATCCAGGCCATGGTCAGCTCTGTTCAGGAATCCAGTCGCCAGAGCCGTGCTTGTGTCTGGATCTGTGGGGGGGATGCCGACGTCATCGCCGGACAGATGGACCGAACGACACGACCGATCCATGTCGATCCGGATGTTGTGATGAAAGGCCTCGTCGCATTGATCAAGCCGTTGATCAAACCGAAGGTGCGCTCAAACCCAGATCGGTGAGGATCGTGTCGGCCATGGTGGCTGCCTTCACTTTCAGGTAGATCCGCTCGAGATTTCCTTCAGCATCCACAACAAAGGTGTGGCGCATCATGCCCATGTATTCGCGACCCATGAACTTCTTCAGTCCGTAACTCTCGTAGAGCGTCGCCACCGGGCACGGCTCAGGGTCGCTCAACAGGG
>MDSW01133629.1_pt1 | contig 15497 bp, 9 predicted proteins | sample 811171 | NCBI WGS metagenome assembly MDSW01 (sample SAMN05326641, study PRJNA326480) | marine metagenome | isolation source: seawater | place: Atlantic Ocean: North West | collected 2012 | reverse complement strand
GCCGGACCTTGCGCCGCCGACCCGGACATTTTCCGGACGCGGGCTTTCGGGTGAGTGCAAGGCCTTGGGGGAGGTATACCCAGCCACCGGGCCGGGTGGTAACCAGCGGACGACCTGCAGCCCCTGGCGCCGACAGCTGCCGCCGTCGCAGTTGGTGGCACGGCGGGCGCCAGAGCCGACGGCGTGCGCGCGGCGGCCATACCTCGCCGCCCCAAACGCGCGGTTGGGCAAGTGAGTGCCCGGCTCGTCGCAGGTGCTGCGGTTGTCGTTGGTGCCGCTGGCGCCGAACGATGCCGCGCGAGGAGGAGGCCTGGTTTCAGACGACGCCGCTGCCAATCCAGCTGCCATTGCCCGAAGGCGTGGTGCCGCCGCTTGGGTGGGAGGCCGTAAAGAGCGTGGTGGGCAAGCTCGTGCGGATTGACTGCCACGCGTGCGTGCTGCCGCCACGCGTGTGGGCGTGGAACGACGAGCACGGGTGCGAAGTCGACCAGGACGGCTACACGCGCAAGGGCTTCCACGTCTTGCACGGGTTCGACGTCTACGGCTGGTATCCCGGCGACCGCAACAGAGACAACGTGCAGAAGCCCGGCACGCTCAATGCGCTTGCGAGCGCGTACTGGGGGGACCAGACGCTCTCTACCGAGGATCTCGCGAGGACCGAATGGGTGGCCGAATGGGTGCCGCACGACAAGCACCGCTGGGGGAATGCCGTGTTCATGTGCGACCTGCGTTACGTCTCTCCGGACGTGAAGATCGTGAGCGACCTCAAGCGGTCGATGGACGCGTTCGACCTGTCGACCGAGGGTGGCGGGTTCGACGCCAACAACAAGGACAGCGACGGGCGCGACGTGGACGGCTACGACACCGACGGCTACGACAACGAGGGCGTGGACTCGTACGGCTTCGACTGCTTCGGCGAGTACGTCGGCAGGCAACGATGCAAGCGGCTGCGCTGCCGAATCGGCAAGCGGGAAGGGAAGCCGCGCGTCACCGGCGCCGCTACGGGGAGGCCGCCCCAACAGAGCGCCAACGGCGCGCCCCGGCGCGACCAGGGCCCGTGCTGGGACCGCGTGCTCACCGCTGGAACCACCGACAAGGTGTGGCAACTGGCGTGCAAGGGCTGCGGCGCAAAGTGGATACCGGTCGCGGCGTTTGCGCCCGACCCGCGCAAGCCCAGCGAGAGGGCCGACTTTGCGATCTTCGCCGAGCTGCACGAGGACCTCAACAGCGACGTGCCGGTGGTCTGCTCGGCGGCGTCGGACAAGCTCGGCTTCAAGCCGCCGCGCCGCGAGGCGCGTGCGAACGACGACGCCGACGGCGACGGGTTGGAGCTGCTGTGGCAGAAGAATGAGGAGCTCAAGCGACTTCCGGTTGAGCAAGGCAAGCCGAAGACCTACCGCGCCGCGCGGTGCCGCAAGTGCCGCGAGAAGGGCAGGAAAGCAAAGGGGGACGAGACGCCGGCGGAGGCGGCGGAGCGCGAGTACCAGCAGGGCAGGTGGGACGCGCTGATCGACAACCCGGCAAAGTACAAGCTGGACGAGAACTTCGGCAACGGTTCCGCATCGCAGGCGAGCCCGGAGGAGGAGCACGCATCGGCAGCGCAGTACGTGGCGCTGGCCGGGGAGTCTTCACCGGAAGCAATGGAAGAGCTCGAGAACCAGTTGAAGGGGGCGCACGCAACGCGTCCGCAGCCGCGGCCGCGGCCGCACGTTTCGGCGCCAGCGGTGCAGGGTGCGCGACCATTCACCGAGTCGGTACGTTGCTGAGTCGCTAGCACAGACCGGTGCGTTTGTAGGGTTGCGGATTCGCGGGGTTTCAACGTTGCAACGCAAGTATGGTTTCGGTGCCAGACACCATGAGGCAGATGCTGCTGGCCATCGGTCCGCGGGTGCAGGACGCCGGTAAGGCCATCGAGAAGTGTGAGGCGGTCTCGCTGGGCGACTGCCTTCGGCGCGCGGCCTTCACAAACAACAAGGACGTGCTGATGCGCAGCGCGCCCGTACTGCTCGCCGAGTCGCTACAGGCAGACGAGTTCGACCTGCACGCGCCGCACCCCCGCAACGGCGAGGTGTACGCAACGGGCCCGACGACGCTCCCTCAGAAACTGCACGGGCTGAAGGTGCTCTCCGGGTGCATGATGCAGCTGCGGCGCGTGAGCCTGCCGGTGACGGTGCTCGGCTGCAAGGAGAAGGGCGTGGTCGTGGTCAACGTGGACAACGCGCCGCTTGCGGTGCTCGAGGCCGAGATGTACGACAGCGCCTTCGACCCACCCGAGAAGTCGTGGGAGGCGCACGTGCTCGGCGAGCAGCGCGGCGAGCGTCTGCTGGCGCACCGCAAGGAGGCGGCGATCAAGGGCCGCACGCGCGGGTGCCACGCAATGCCCAGGGCGCTGCTGCGCGATCAGACGGTACGCGTGAGCCGCGAGGGCATGCTGCCGTACCTGAACCTGCGCCTTGCGCAGAACCAGGCGGAGCGCGCGCTCGTGCACGCCGAGGTGGCCAACATGCTCAAAGTGCTCCCGCCGTCGCCGAGCACGCTGAGCAGGGCGTTTTCCAAGGCAGGCGACCTGCAGATGCTGGCGCTGTTCCACTCGGGCACGACCGAGGCGACGCCCGAGCAGCGCGAGGCGCTCAAGTCCGAGAGCGAGGACCTGGGCGTGGTGATCGGGTCCATGCTGGAAGAGTCGGTGCTCACGCCCCTGGCGCTGCTGATGCTGGGCAACAAGGTGGACGGAGCGACAGACTCCAACAACGAGGCGATCTCGGAGGCTCCCGTCGAAGCGCGCGCCGAGCGCTACTACGACACGGAAACGGTGCTGATGAACGCCGCGGCTTCCAAGGAGCGCGAGGCCATCCGGCAGGCCAAGGGCCGGGCGACCACGCCGCTCGAGCGTCGGCCGGCGTCGACGCTAACGCTGTCGGCCGTGATGCACGGGCTCGGGCGCAAGTACGACACCAAGGTGCTGCACAAGGGTAGCTGCGTGCGCACGGCATCGGAAAAGGTGGCGGTGGCGCTCTTTGGCGACTCCGACCCGAGCGCATGCTGCGCCATGGCGATGGAGGCGGCTGCGTCGGCAATGGCGCTGCCAACGGCGCTCAGCATCGTGGCCGGGCACCTGTCGGAAGAGCAGGCCTTCGTGGTCGTGACGCGCGAGCCCGACGGGCGCATCAGCGCGATACGCCTGTTCAACGAGAAGGTCTCGATCCCCAACGTGGGTCGCCAAGCGCTTGCACGGCTGGTGCTCTGCACGTGGGCCTTTGTGCTCATCGTGGACGACGACAAGGTGGCCCAGCTGCTGGTCAAGGACCCGGATGCGTCCACCAAGAACGTGCCGCAGCTGCAGCCGCAGCACGCGCGGATGCGCGTGGGCGTGCCTCCAGAAGTGTCGCAGCCGCAGCCGCGGCCGCGACCGCAGCCGCGGCCGCAGCCGCAGCCGCAGCCGCAGTCGCAGCCGGTCGACATCGGTCCGGCGCCCAATCACAACGCGTCTCCGGCCGTAGTGGCGACGCTCGCGTCGCTCAAGCGCACCATTGGCGAGATCAAGGCGGTCGAAGCGCGGCTGGCGAAGCGCTAAGTGCCTAGATATCTAGCGCTAGGCGTTGGTGGGGGGGAGCGGGGGGGGAGTGGTGCACGTGAGTGTCTTGCAAGGCGCGTCTTGGGAATGGTGCTACAGTTTAGAGGGACCGCACACCCGCCCCCAGGAGTCGCTTCCCCCGACGTGGCCAACCTAACCGCCGCGGAACTGTCGCTGACCGACCTGGGCAAGGGCGGCGGCTTGCCGGTGCTGTACGAGCACAACACCCACGACCGCGTCGGCCACTGCCTGACGTCTTGGGAGGGCCCCAACGGCGAGCTGCGCGTCTCGGGGGTCATCGACGACGCGCGGATCGAAAGGTCGGTGCGCAGCGGGCGCACACAAGGACTCTCGCTCGGAACGGACGTGGTGCAGGACGGCGACGGGCGCGCGCTGTTCAAAGACCAGCAGGAGCTGTCGGTGTGCTCGGAGCCGCGGCGGCCCGGTTGCTACATCGACACGGTCGACGGGAAGGTGGTGCGCAGCAAGCGGCGCTTTTCTCAAGGCGCGCCCGCTAGCCAAGAGCCAACGGCGCCTACGCCCAGCCACGATAAACCCGCCACGGCCCCCACCCACCAGAGCAGGCCCACAGCTCCGTCGCAATGGCCGACACAAACACCGACGCTTCGGCAGGCGACACCTACTCCAAGGAGTACGTCGAGAAGCTTAAGGCCGACGCCGCGCGCAACGAGTCGGAAATGGCCCAGCTGCGCGCCTTCAAGGCGGGCCACGACGAGCAGCAGCGCAAGATCGTGACTCAGCTGCAGCCCGAGGCCAAGAAGTTCATGGGCGTGCTCACCGAGAATTTCCCCGACCACGTCGCGCAGATGGAGGGCATCAGCACCTTTACGGGCAACGCGCACGAGAGCAACTCGCTCGACACCGCCGTCTCGCTCACCCGCACGATCGCCTGCGCTTCCGCGCTGTACGAGAAGACGCGCGAGGAGGCCTCGCAGCTCAAGGAGCAGGCGGGCAGCCTCGGCGAGACCATGAAGAAGGTCGAGGAGCTCGAAACCGACATCGGTCACAAGAAGCAGCGCATCAGCGAGCTCGAGGCGCTCTGCAACGAGAGGCAGGCGAACAACGAGGAGATGCAGGCCGCGCTGGCAAAGGCTGGCATCATCAAGGAGAAGATGGATTTCTCCAAGACCACTTCGCGCGAGGCCGTCACTGCGCCTGGGCACACCACGGCCGCCGACACCGTCGCCGCAACGATGAAGACCGATGCCGCGCCGCTCGGGACTAGCAGCGAGCCGTCCTCCGCCGCCGCGCCAACGCTGCAGGCCGTGACCGTCAACGCCTCGCGCCGCATCGAGGACGACCTGATGTCTTACGTGTCGAACAAGGCGAACGGCGGGGGATCGCACCGCATCAACCAGTCGGGCACTGCGCACGCGCACCTGGGCGCAACTGCGGGCAGCATGGACGACGAGATATCGGCGGCCATTCGCGGCCACTCGTTTTGAGGAGCGACGCGGCGGCGTGGCGGCGTGGCGGCGTGGCGTCGCGGCGTTGCGGCGTGGCGACGCGGCGCGCAACAAGAGGATAAGAGTTGCTTGCGTTTAGAGTGCGGGCGTCGGACGTCGGGCCAAGGGGGTAATAATAACAACGGAGAGAGTGCCGATTCGGAAGCACACACTCCCCTTTGCTCGCTAAACGCGCCCTTTCTGGATGCGCGTCAGCGCATCTTGGGGGGGGGTCGAGGATGCGGACCCCCCCTCCGGTGGATGGCGCCCGTGAGACTGGGCTGTGCGCGACGCCGCCACCCAAATTGACGCTGCCACCCACAATGCAAACGGCGGTGGCGCGGGCTGGCACTAAGCGCGCCGCGGCGCGCCTGGAGCCCGCGCCCGAGTCCGAGCCGACGATTGACGCGCTCTGGCAGATGGCCGACGCCTGCCTCGCCGAGTACATGCCGAGCATGAACAGTCCCCCCCCGCAGGATCTGGACTCGGACGACGAGGAGGGCGCAGCGGCGCGCTCCACGGTAAATCCGTGCGTCACGTGCTTGCTGCCCTGTGGCACGGTGCACGTCTGCGGCCACGGACGCAACTGTCCGTACGCCGTTCCCAACGAGGACCGCGAACTGGTGTGCATGTACACGGGAGTGGTGGTCGGCAAGGAGCGGACGGACGAGTTCTTTGACCTGAACGGCGGCACGGGAAAGCGGAGCGGCGACCCAGACCAGTGCTGCGGCCAGGCGCTGCACAGCAGGTGGAAGCGGCGCGCCAACCCGCACGCGGCCTCCCTCTCTGCGCGCAACGAAGCCGAAGGTGTGGACAGCGACGACGAGGTCGAGGCCTGGGACGCGGCGGCCGCCAAGGAAGCGATGCTTGTGGCGACGGCGGCGGCGGCGCAGCCGCTCGTGTCCCGCAGCGGCAAGCGCGGGGCGCGCTGCGTGGGCGATCCCGACGATGCGTCGGCCCGCACAGCCAACAGCAAGTGCGCGCGCCTGAGCAAGAAGCACTTGGAGCGCGGGCAGAGTGCGGAAATGCTGGCCGGCGAGGCCGAGCAGGTGCTAGGCAGCCTCATCAACTACGACCGAAGCTCAAGCTACAAGCAGAAGCGCAAGAACGGCCGCGCCGATCGCCAGCGGCCGCCTCCGGACCCGCGCATGTGTGACGAAGCGTTCGTCTTTTCCGCGTCGGTCCGAAAGTACGTCAAGAGCTGTCTGGTGCGCGGCGCGGTTCCAAGCATGGACGCGCTGCACAACCTGTCGCTGATGGCTAGGCGCGTGAGCTCCGAGGCGCGGGCCAAGGCGCAGGCGATGGATGTGGACGCGCTGCGCACGGTCAAGTTCCGCACGGCCTGCTCTGAGCTGATCGTGTCGCTGTGGAGAGCAGCGTGCGCGACGCCGTACATGAAAGTGGCGAAGCGCGGCACCGACGCGTACCGCCCGTTCGTCTGCGGCTGCATCTACGGCTTTAAGCGCGGCGTGACGCTCGCCGACGGTTCGGTGCTCATTCCGACCTGCCCGGCGCTCGCCAACGCACTGCCGGCGCTGCGCGGCACGGGCGGCAACCAGCTCGCCAAGACGCTGCACTCGTCGAGCCATCGCGGGGTGTGCACGCTCTCGCGCTGCATTGCGAGCGTGCCGCGCGAAGAGCAGGCGGACGTCTTCGATGCGGTGGTGCGCAAGGCGCGTCAGTTTGCGGCGTCCACCTTCAAGGCCACCGACATCTAGTCGCTAGGGACCCCTATTGCATGTGTTCAGTATTAGGCGCATGGCGCATGTATCGTGACGTGTCTCGCATGGTTAGAGAAGCCAAGAAAACGACGTTGCACACGCACACGCGACACGCGGCGCCTCAATCCAACTCTTGGTTGCAAAGCGCGCTCCGAGCGTCGTCGACGGGCGCCGTGCCCTTGTGACGCTTGCGGAACTCGGACCGCCAGTACTTGCAAGTGACGCAAGCGGCCACGATGCTCTGCAGCGACAGGATGCCGATGATGGTCCACGCGACCGTGGCGAGCGTGACCGTCCACGGCTTGGGCGGCCACCGGCCGCACGCCTCGTCGATGCTGGCGCGCAGCGGCTGGAACCACGCGCGGTCCTTGCCCCAGGATGCGCCCCACTGCGCGTGCGCAAGAACGCCATTAAACTGCACGAGCCCGTTGTGGCGGTCCATAAACACGGTGGTGATGACGACCTCGTCGCTGGTGATGTTTACTGAGGTGATACTGCAGGGCTCCTGGATGCTGACCGGCGCGACATCGAAGCTCCATTTGACGTTGCGCACGGGCGGCTCGTCGAGCCTCCAGTCGAACAGCGGGCGGCTAATGTACAGCAGCTCAAAGGCCGCGCCCTCGCTGCCGGGCGCTGGAGCTTGCACCAGGCCGACGAGCGTGTTCCACAGTCGGTCCTCGGAGGCCATGCACGGGGTGCGCGAGTGCACAAAGCCGACGAACTGGTCGTTGCCAATCGGCACGAGCGGCGACCCGCCGTGCACGATGTTGTGCGGCATCGACGAGAAGGTGGGCGGCACCGGCTGGCCGGTGCGCGGGTCGCGCGGGCGCGCGCACTGGCCCGTGCGCCAGTCGTCGCAGCGGAGCACGAGCAGCGGGTCCCAGGCGTATACAAAGTGCAGCGCGCCGTCGTGCACAAACGGTCCCCAGTTTTTTTCCCGCTCGGGGAAATGGTCTTCGGCGTGCAGCCGCACGTATGCGCTACAGCCTTGAGTGCGCAGGTCGTCCACCGAGGCGATGTGCATGGCCCACGTGTTTGAGTACGGGGTTTCGCCGACGCACGCAGTGACAACGAGTAGTATATCGCCGTTGAAATCGATCAGGCGCGGGTCTTCCACCCACCAGAACGGCGCATCCATCTCTCCTCCGCCGACGCACGCAAGAGCGGGGTCGCGCTCACCGCTGCCGTCTCCGTGCCACGGCATCGTCGGGTTTGTGAGGTGCTGGCGATACGCGCTCCCTTCGTACCACGAGTGGTAAATGGCGATGCCGACCCCTGGCTCCTTAGGGCCGTTGATGCGCACCGCGTAGTGGTACGTGTCGTTGGCCTCGTTGTGCACGAGCGCGCCGAACATCTCGTGTCTGTGTGGGTCGGCGAACAAAGGCACGTGCTTGCCGCCCGCGGCAGCACGGATGTCCGCCGTGCTCGGGTCGAGCCAGCCGAGGTGCGTCACCACCACGGGGGGCGCCGTTGCGGCGAGCGGCACGACCGGTTGCTGCTGCTGCTGCTGCACAGGCGCGCGCAGCGCGCCGCTGGGGATCATCGCGGTGGCGATGATCGTGTTGGCCAGCGCGGCAAGGCTCACCACCAGCAGCGCGATGCCGGTGCAGCGGTAGCGCGTCTGCATGGCGCGCTTCTCGTCGAGCGCCTGCAGCGCGGCGTAGGCGGCGCCGCCGGCCAGCGACGCCGCCATGCCGAGCACGGCCGGCAGCGTGCGCGCCTCGCCAAACACGACCACGCCAAACGCCACGACGAGCACCTTGTTGAGGTTGATGAGCACGAGGAAGCTCGTGGCCGACACGCGGCTCTGCACGTGCAGTCCCGCGGCTCCGATGGCGATGCCCACAATGCACGAGAGCAGCAGCATGAAGTGGTTGAAGGTGATCTCGGAGGGGTCCACGTTAGGCAGCGGCGTTAATGCCGCCCACGTCTGCGGCTCGGGCGTGTCGTACGCGCTCGTCGGCACGAGCGGCACCGCAAGCCCGACAATGAGCGTGCCGATGGCGTTGTTGATGAACAGCATGGCGTTCTTGTTGGTGCTGACGGGGTCGACCGCCATAAGGTGGCGCTGCACCAGCCGCTCGCTGGTGGCGACAACGATGTTAAGCGCAATGAAAGCGACGCCCGCGGTCGACGTTGCCGCGCCGATGTCGGCGTGGATGTAAACAATGGCGCCCGATAGCACGAACACGAGCGTGGCCCACTCACACGCCGTCGCGCGCGGCCGCTCGCGCAGGAGCGCCGCCTCGAGCGCGAGCGAGAGCAGTGGCGTCACGTTGCGGCCCACCACGACCGCGCCCATCGACGCAAAGCGCAGCGCAAGCATGCCCGAGCCGAGCATGAGCGTAAAGAGCGGCGGCACGGCACGCGCCCAGCGCAGGACGTCGCGCGTTGTTCCAAAGGCGAGCGTGTGGCGCAGGCAGGTGCCAAGCACGACGGTGGCAAAGAGCATTTGAATCAGCAGCACTGTGAGCGGCAGCTTGTAAAAGCGCACGACGTGCTTGTTAACGATCATCATCGACGCGGAGCACAGCGTGTAGCCAACAATGGCGAGCGCCGTGGACGCGCGGTCCGCCTTCATGGCGCTTAGAATTGTATAATGTATAAGTGTGCGGACACCGACGCACACGCTACAGTGCAGAAATAGCGGACGGCCCCCGCTGTAGTTATTACACGACTCGTTCAGTCACGACGCGCTGTTCGCTTTGCAGCCCTCCGTGGCAAACGACACCAGTTGCTGGATGAGCGGCTTGCTCGCCGCCGCCACCCACAGAGCGGGCCACTCCGCGGGCCACTGCTTCTTCTGCATGTGCTCCGGCCGCAGCGCCTGCTCGCTCCGCAGGTCCCACCGAAACTGCCCCGAGAGCGGAGGCCGAGACGCCTCGCGCAGCCTGTCGCCGTAAAAGTAGGACGTGCACATCATGGCGAAGTAGGCCTGCAAGTCGAACGGCGTGTGCGCCTCGAGGAGCGCGTACTCGAGGCGCAGCGCTCGCGCGTGGAACAGCCAATCGCCGTCGTAGTGCGAGCGGTACTTGATCAGCTGCGCGAGCACCGGCGCAACGGCGTGCGTCCAACCGGCAACACAGTGGCCAAAGCTCGTGTTGCGCACGTGCGCCGAGAGCATTGCCAGGTTGAGCAGCATGAGGCTGTGCCAGTCGTACTGCTCTGGTAGCCGCACAAAGAACGTCGAGTCAAAGTCGGTCAGGTAGTAGCTGACGTCGGCGCCGTCGATGCAAACCAGGATGTTGGCGGGCTTGATGTCGAAGAAGGCAACACCGCAGCGAGAAAGCCGGTACACCAAGTCCACCACGGCGTACGCGCAATCGCGACCAAAGTCGAAGTCGTCGCGCTGGGCCTCGAGGGCACGGAACAGGTCCATGTCCGCCCTTTTCGTCAGGTACGCGCTTCCGTAGCGCAGCGTACGGTTGATGCTCAGGCCCTCGTAGCACGCAATGGAGTACAGAGGCACGCTCAGGCCGTTCAGCGCCGCAAAGGCGGAGCACACGGCCTCTCGGACGACGACGTCAATGGCCTCGTAGCGATGGTCGTTGTGCGGCGTCTGGTCCGGCCGGGTGATGCGCAGGGCGGTGGCCAGCCCTTGCCCCGCACTCATTTGCGGTAGCGCGTTGGCCGTAGTCGGCTGGAGCACCAGGTTAAACATGCCGCCACCGACCATTGCGAGCCCGTGTCCACCGTCGCTTTGCAGAACCACTCGATCGGACTTTGGATCCACAGTCACCCAGATGCGACTCGCCAACTCGCGCCACGCGCACGCGCGGTACCACTTCGAGGCGTTCATGCCGTCTGAAACATAGGCCCCCCCCCGACGCACCAGCACCAACCCGTTGCGGATCGCCGTGTCAACAGCGTCGGCGTCGACCTCAATCGGCGCCAACGACCCCTCGCGCCGCGCCTGCTGCTCGTAGGTCTCCGCGGGGGCAGCGGCGGTGCCGAGCGGCGTTTGGTTTTGGCCGCATTCGGTTTCCCCCCACACGAGCCGCAGTCCACACAGTTCGGTGCACCGACGCTGGGCCGGCTGTGCCATGACGGTGTGCGGAGATGCTTCATCCGACGCGAGTGTAGGCGGTTTGCGGATGCGATCCTGCTGCACTGTGCGCGCCGCGGCCGAGGCCGCGGCCTCGGCCTCGGCCTTGAGCTTGAGCTCCGCAGCCTTCTGCATGCGCTGCTCTTTGAGTTTGAGTTTGGCCTCGGCAGCGATCCGCTCTTTCATACCCTCGTACAACTGCTGCGCCTCACGCTCGCAAGCCTCGCGGCCGCGCCGCACGTTCTCGGCGTGCTCAGCCGTCCGCCGCTTCCACTCTGGGGTCGACAGACCGACGATCTCTGGGCACGACCCCAGTTCCCGCCTTAGGGATGGGCCGTTGCTACCGGAGTGCTTGCGGCCACGGCCGCCGCTGGCGCCGCTGGCGCCGCTGGCGGGCCGCGTGCGCTGGGGCGCCAGCGCCACGGCGCGCGCATCAAAGTCGGCTGATCGGTGCCGCGCCTTCGGCATGCAACGTGGCCGTGCAATGCCGGCGGCGTCGAACACGAATGCAAGGCATTCCGAAACTGCGTCTGAAACCGTGTCTAATGGTCGTTGCTTGGCGCCCTTGGCGCCGAGTCAAGGGGCGCGCTGCGGCCATAAACGGGCGCAGCACCCTGCCGACACAACACTAGCAACCAGACACGACGATATAATACATTCATGAACATCATTCGACTCGTACTAAACAGTCAGGAGCTCAAGGCGCGCTTTGGTCCAATCTGTCCCGACTGCGGCACGCGCTGCACCCGCGACGAGGAGGCATCCGCCGCGGAGGCAGACGTCGCCATTGACAAGTGCATCGTCGAGTGCCCGGTCTGCGGAACCGAAGTGTTGTTTGAGCCGTGCGACGAAGTGGCCGTGTACGACGACGACCGGGACGACGCAACCAGCGTGCACGAGTCGCCGCAGCCGCCGCAGCCGCCGCAGCCGCCGCAGCCGCTGCAGCCGCTGCAGCCGCCGCAGCCGCCTTCACAAGTCGCGTGCGAGGATGCTCCCGGCAGCCCCTCGCTCTGGTGGAACACGGCCACCACTCCTGCGTTCTCGAAGCACGGCACCTTGTGCAACGGGCGCAACGGGCGCGGCGGGCGCGGCGGGCGCGACCGGCACAACAAGGCCAAGCGCGCGGGGTTGCGAGCGGGTCACCTGGCGCCCATGCGCGACTGTCCCGAGTTCACGCGCGCTGACACGGAGGAGCGCACGTACAAGCTGCAAAAGCGCATCAACGGAACAGTGCCACGTCTGGTGGAGATGAACGCGCACCGCAGAAAGCTGGTCAGCGACATTCGCAAAAAGTGCGGAGCGGCGATGGCCGTGGGGGGGGCCGAGGTCACGCCGGCCGAGTTCCAGGCGCTCTTGCTCGAAGCGGGCTACTCGGAAGGAAGCGTCGATCCCACCAACCCGGAGAAGTGCCGCAAAGACGGCTGTGTGTACAAGTACCCGGCGTACATGGCCGAGTTCTTTGCGGCCGGCGTTGTGCGGCTGCGCGCCGACTTTTTTGAGTCGGCGACCAAGCAGCGCGCACTCGAGTTTGCGGCGGTGTACGGCGAGCGCAAGGCAACGGCGTCGCCCAAGTACGCGTCGCTGTCAAAGGAGGGGCAGGCGCGTCTGCGCAATAAGCACGCGATGAATCTGATGCACGGGTTCAGTGTGTACGTCAAGTTGGCGAGTGCAGCAAGCAGTTGCGAGGCGTAAGATTGTCCAGCTCTACGCGCGGGTCTGATGGGCGCGGTGCGCGTGTAGCGGGCGTCTGTGGGGGGTGGGTGTTCTTCTGAAAAAAACACCGCCACTGCCGTGACTAGTCCCAGCTCAGCGTCGCCCTTTACGACAACTAAGCGCAGGGAACCTTGACGCGGCACTTGCGCGCCAGCGGGTACTCCCTGACGGCGCTCTTGGACACGACGAGTCAAAGTCCGAGGAATGTCCGGACAATGTCCGGACAATGTCCGGACAATGTCCAGACAATGTCCGGACAACGTCCGGAGAATGTCCGGAGAATGTCCGGGGAATGTCCGGGGAATGTCCGGGTCGGGCCCCGCGCTGCCGGCCCGGACTTTTTCCGGACGCGGGCTTTCGGGTGAGTGCAAGGCCTGAGGGGAGTATAATCAGCCACCGGGCAGGGTGGTAACCAGCGGACGACACACGCGCGCTTCGGCGCCAGGGGCTGTAGGTGTTTGCGGGCCCGTTTAGTCCCACTTGGCGTGTTCGTACGTGGACCGGTCGTCGCCAAGGCCAATGTCCACCATCGCGTGATCGTCTGTCGGCCGCTCCTCGTCGCCGGGCAGCTCGGTGATGCGCACGCCGTAGTCGTCGTCGTCGTCGTCGGGACCGACGCATCGCTGTCGCCGCATGCGGAGCGCGCGCGCCACGCGTCGTCGCAAGCCGAGGCGTGGGCGGCCAAGCGCGGCGGCGGCGTCGTGCGCGAGTACGACCACGTGGCTGCTTCCCTCTGGCAGCGCCTCGGCAGGCACGAGCGCGCGCAGCCAGCTGTTGATGGGCAGGAACACTGAGGACAGCACGAACAGCAGCACGATTGCCAGCTTTCCCGGCGAACTTACCGATTCGCTGAAGTCGCCCCACGCTATGGAGACGGCGCGCAGCACGGCCTTGAGAACGACCGGCGACGCGCGGTCGGCCGCAGCCTGCAGACACGCCGCGCGCATCTTGGCGCTGCCGCGCGCACTGCCGGAGCGGCACAGCTCGAGCAGCTCGTAGTCCTGCGCGCGCTCGTCGCGCACCGCGCTCAGCGCCTCGAGAAACAGCACGGACACGCGTGCAAACGAGACAAAGGCCAGCATGCAGCTCGCCACGGCGATGCTCTTCTTTGCGGTGAGCATGCTGTGCGGAATGCCGCGCTGTCTGTGCGGCCTGTGCGAGAGGCTGTGCTGTCGCGAGTGCGCGCTAGGCGTGGGGCGCGCGTGCGAGAGTGCACGTTCTAGCGGACGATAAGCCCGTCGCTGGCGCAACACGGCAAGGGCTCGACGATGTTGGAAGCCGACGCCGACGCCGACGCCGACGTCGACGCCGCTCTGCTGCGCATCGACGTCACGGGCTTTAGCGTCGACCTGCTGCGCAAAGTGCAGACGCCGATCTGCGAATTGTGCGAGAGCCAGCAAGAGACCGAAGAAGAGCGCGAGCTCAAAAGGTTTCAGCAGTACGAGATCGACAACGTCGAATGCTGCTCGACGCGTGGGATCTGGTACCGCGTGCTCTGGCGAAACAGGGTGTACAAGTACGACAAAATGGGCAGACCCACGTCGCTGCTGACCTTTAAGGGCAGCTTACTTGGGTCCACCGGACACCTCGAGCGGATGAACGCGTGGAGCCACCTCTTTGCTGCAATGCTGTACCTGGCCTATTTGCCCGTGCGTCTGTACGCCACCCCAATGGGACAAGAGACGAGTCTGAGCAGCACGCTTGCGGCGGTGTCGTACGCAAGCTTTGTGGGCACCTTTGCGTCGTCGGTGGTGTACCACGTCTACTCTCCCAACTACCGCATGTCAGCGGCCACACGGATTCTCGATTACCTTGGCATCTACGCGGGCATCGCGTGCGGTGCGCTCTCCGACCTGAGCACCACCACGCTCAACCTGAATGGCGTTCCAGCGCAGTCTGTCGCCGACATCTTCTGTGGCGGGGTGCTGCTAGTCGCGTTCTTTGTGGTGCGACGCGTCGTGCTTCCCATCGAAGAGACGCGCCGGCCGGTCCTCAGGCAAAAGTGCTCGCTGGGCTTCGGCCGAATGGCCAACGTCGACTTGGAACACAGCTCGCTGCGCGCGGCTGCGGGCGTTGCGCTTGCCTTTGGCTGGATCCTGATGATTCCCGGAGCGTTCGAAACGCTCGAGCTCGACTGCGCGTGGATGTTTGCGGGGTCGCGCTTCGTGGGCACCGGCGTGCTGGTCGTTGGCATGGCGTGGGACAACATAGTGGCGTTCCCGGACGCTTGGTACGACAGCGACGAGCCTCCGGGGAGCTTTGCGTGCTGGGATGATTCCAGCACACCAGGATGTGGCGGGTGCGTCGTCAGCTCACACACCCTCTGGCACTTTCTCGCGCTGCTCAGCACAGTGGTCACCAGTGTAGGCACGGAGTACGTGATTGCGGAATCCGAAGTGCTGCGTTAAAGGATGAAAACGTCGCTCTCGCGCGCACACACACACACACACCGTTTTATCTAATGCTCGACCACCCATCGCGTTCAACGCGCCCCCACGCGCCCCCACGCGCCCCCACGCGCGTTCGACCCTTCACCGCTGCTGCTGCTGCTGGTGGTGCTTTCCGTGGCCGCCCATGCGCCCGCCACCACCAGCCCTTGCGTAGCCGTTGTTGCTGCTGCCGTTGTTGCTGCTGCTGTTGTTGCTGCCGCCGTTGCCGACGCCGTTGTTTGCATGGTGGTACGCTCCGCCGATGAAGCCGTTTGCACACGGCGGTGGCATCCCGCTGGTCATCGAAATGAGCATGTCATTCTTGGTGCGCAGCTCTGCCAATAGCATGTCGTTCTTGATCTGCAAGTCGTCGGCGACGCGCCGGTGGCCCGGTGCGGCGCGCGCCGTTGCCAGAATGTTAGACAGCGTGCTGTACATGGTAGACACCAGTCCCTCAAAGGCGTCGTCCTTGACCCAGGGCTGCGTCGGGAACGGCGACCCCACAAAGTGCGGCTGCGGCTGCGGCTGCGGCTGCGGCTGCGGCTGCGG
>MDSW01013647.1_pt1 | contig 15499 bp, 14 predicted proteins | sample 811171 | NCBI WGS metagenome assembly MDSW01 (sample SAMN05326641, study PRJNA326480) | marine metagenome | isolation source: seawater | place: Atlantic Ocean: North West | collected 2012 | reverse complement strand
TTTCTTTTTTGCTTTCATAATATTTGGTAATGAAGCATATCTTGGTTCGTTCAATCTTAAATCGCAAGTTATAATTGCAGGTAAAGTTATTTTTAACATCTCTAATCCCTCATCAATTTCACGAGTGATTGAAACATCATTATCTCCAACTTCTATTTTCGAAATAAAGGTTCCTTGAGACCATCCTAATAATGCAGATAACATCTGACCAGTTTGATTACAATCATCGTCTATTGCTTGTTTGCCCATAAAAAACAAATTTGGATTTTCTTTTTCAGCTATTTTTTTTAAAATTTTAGCTACAGCAATTGGCTCAATATTTGATTCGGTTTTAACAAAAATTCCTCTATCTGCGCCCATAGCTAATCCAGTTCTTATTGTTTCTTTGGCCTTTTCCTCCCCAATAGATACAATTACAACTTCACTTGCTTTACCAGATTCTTTTATTCTGAGCGCTTCTTCTACAGCATTTTCATCTGGAGGATTCATTGACATTTTTACGTTTTCAGTTTCAACACCACTTCCATCAGATTTAACCCTGACTTGAACATTGTAATCAATTACTCTTTTTACAGCGACTAAAATTTTCATTATGCTTTCAATAAATTATTTTGTGGATCATAAGGACTTTCTTCGAATATAGTTACTTCATATATTTTTCCAAGTATATCAATTTCTAATTTTTGTCCAACTTTTGCAAGTTCGGGCTTAATCATTCCTAAAGCTATAGATTTATCTAATCTAAAACCAAAATCTCCACCAGTCGCTCTACCAACAACATTGCCATTTGCGTATATTGGATTATTACCCAAAACATCAGCATCAATTGTATTATGTACCTCTAAAGTAACTAGTTTATTGTCAAATCCTCTTTCTCTCCACTTTATCAAAGAATCTAAGCCAATAAAATTTCCTTTATTTGGTTGAATGAAACGATCCAATCCACTTTCATAGGGTGAATATTCTATTGAAAGTTCAGTTCCTACTAGTTTGTAGGATTTTTCAACTCTTAAACTATTCATAGCTCTGATACCATAAGGTTTAAGATTTAAATCTTTCCCATATTCCATGAGCTTATCAAATATATGATTTTGATATTCTATGGGATGATGAAGCTCCCAACCAAGTTCACCCACAAAATTTACCCTCATTGCATTAACAGGTGCATTGCCGACATTAATGTTTTTTGCACTTAACCATTTGAAACTATCATTTGAAAAATCATCTGTTGAAACTCTTTTTAATAATTCTCTTGATTTTGGTCCAGTAAGAACCAACACACCTATGCTATTTGTAAGATTTTCTATTTGAACACTACCATCTTTAGGCATCCATTTGCTTATCCAATCATGATCAAGTCTCTGAAATGCGCCAGCAGAAACTAGGTAAAAGCTATCTTCTTTTTCTCGCATTATAGTAAATTCAGAATGAACTCCCCCTTTAGTATTTAAAGCATGACATAAATTGATCCTTCCTTTGGATTTAGGTAATTTGTTAGCAACTAAATAATCAAGAAATTCTTCAGCTTTTGGTCCTTTAATTCTACATTTGGCAAAAGCAGTCATATCAAGTAATCCAACATTTTCTTTTACATTTTTGCATTCTTTTTCAATTGACTTAAACCAGTTTGATCTTCTAAATGACCAATCATCTTTTTGTTCCAAACCATCTGTCGCAAAAAAATTAGGTCTCTCCCATCCGAATTTCTGTCCAAAAACAGCTCCCAATTTTTTCATTCTATCGTAACAAGGTGCTGTTCTTAAAGGTCTGGCAGCCTCTCTTTCTTCATCTGGATAATGAATAACAAACACATTGCTGTAAGCTTCTTCATTTTTTTGCTTAAGATAGGATTTAGTACAATAATCACCATATCTTCTTGGCTCTACACCTAGCATATCAATTGTAGGCTCGCCATCAATTATCCATTCACTTAATTGCCACCCTGCTCCACCTGCAGCAGTTATGCCAAAACTATGGCCTTCATTAATCCAAAAATTTTTTAATCCCCATGCTGGGCCCACTATTGGGTTTCCATCTGGAGTATAACAAATTGCTCCATTGTAAACTTTTTTAACTCCAACCTCTCCAAAAGCAGGTACTCGATGAATAGCCCCTTCAATATGCGGTGTTAATCTGTCTAAATCTTCTTGAAATAATTCATACTCAGAATCCTTTGAAGGTCCATCAACATAGCAACATGGGGCACCGTCCTCGTATGGACCTAGAATTAAGCCTCCAGCTTCCTCTCTCATGTACCACCGGCTATCACTATCTCTTAAAACACCCATTTCAGGAAGACCATCTTTTTTTCTTTTTTGTATTTCTGGGTGAGGTTCGGTCACGATGTACTGGTGTTCAACCGGAATGACTGGGATATCTAAACCAACCATATTTCCTGTTTGTCTTGCAAAATTTCCCGAACAAGAAACAACATGTTCACATTCAATAGATCCTTTATCTGTCTCTACTATCCAACCTTCTTTAGATTCTTTAATTCCTACTACGTTTGTATTTCTATAAATATTTGCACCTTTGTTTCTTGCTCCTGTAGCAAGAGCTTGTGTAAGATCAGCCGGTTGAATATATCCATCTTCAGGATGCTGAATCGCTCCAATCAAATCATCTGTATTACATAATGGCCAAATTTCTTTGACTTGTGAAGGAGATAGAAAATTAACATCTACACCTATTGTTTTTGCAACACCGGCATATTGATAATATTCATCCATTCTATCTTTGGTACTTGCTAGCCTAATATTAGATACAACACTGAACCCTACGTTTTTTCCAGTTTCTTCTTCAAGAGTTTTATAAAAATTAACAGCATATTTATGAAGTTGACCTACTGAATAACTCATATTAAACAATGGCAATAAACCAGCAGCGTGCCAAGTAGATCCAGAAGTTAGTTCTTTTCTTTCAACTAAAACTACATCATCCCAACCTTTTTTGGCTAAGTGATACAGGGTGCTTACACCTACTACACCTCCACCAATAACAACGACTTTAGTTTTAGATTTCATAAATTTTTAATTAATTCTGTACTTCTCTAATCATATTAACTATTGTTGGTCAATCATGCACTTTTACTATCTTAAGATTTTTATAATCGTATTTTTTTCATTTTTTTGGCGTTTTGCCAACGCGGAAATGACAATAGAGGAATTTGTTTTTGATGAAAGCATGCCGCTTCATCTAAAAATATTGGAAGTTCTTCCAGAAGAAGCAATCATTCAAATTGGAGACAATAATTCAGAAAATACAATAATAGAATTTCTTGATTATTTTTGTGGATATTGCAAAAAACTGCATTTTGAATTAATTGAACTTGTCAATGAAAGAGAGGATGTTAGGGTTGTTTTTATACAACACCCAATTTTAAATGAAAGCTCACATATAATTTCTAAAATGGTTCTAGCTGCAAACTTACAAGGAAAAGGAATAGATCTTCATAATGCAATCTTTTCAATTGAAGGTTCGTTAAACCATAATAAATTAGAAAAAGCTATAAAGACATCAGGAGTAGATGAATTTAAATTAAGTATCGATATAGGAAAAATACAAATAAACAAACTTTTAGATCTTTCTTCATTTGTAGCTGGAGGGTTAGGGGCTAGAGGTACTCCATCTATATTTGTTAATGAAAGTTTTTCACCTGGATATCTTCCAAAAAATTCTATTATAGAACTTCTTAAATAATAAATTAAGCGCTTCAGAAGGAAGCACTTAATTTAATTGATAAAAATAATTATTTTGCTACGTCTCGTGTATTAGGATTATGTGATTCAGTAAAAGGAATTGGAACAACTTCTGCATCTACTGGAACACCAGGTGAATCCGAATATTGATCTGGCAAATGAACTTTAAATTTTTGTCCAAAGTTACCAGTTGGTAAGCCATTTGAATTTAAAGTGCCATCAAAAGGAACATACCCCATAGCAATATTTCTTCCTTGTTCAGGGTGATACCATGGAGAAGTAATATAACCACATGGATCTCCACCTTCTGCAGGAGAAACTAACCAGAAATCTGGTGCATATTCTTCAATAGGCTTTCCACCCAAAGTCATTCCTACTAACTGAAGTTTGTATGGTTTATTGCCAGCAGATAAATCTGCCTTCATTTTTTCCAAAACTTTCTTTCCAATATAGTCATTTTGTTTTTCCCATTTACCTACTCCTGAAAGAGAAACTTGATATCCAAGATTACACTGAAAAGGATTATGCTGATTATCCATATCTTGACCCCAGGATAAAATTCCAGCCTGAATTCGTCTATGATGAGCTGGAGCAATAACCATTAAATTATGTTTCTTACCAGCGTCTAATACTGCATTCCACATATCGTCCGCATATAGAGTAGCATCATAAAGATAAATCTCAAAACCTGCTGCCCCTGAAAAACCAGTCTGTGAAATTACACATTTTCTACCACCAATTGTTGCTTCGGCCAAACCATAAAAAGGCATTTTTTCAACTTGCACTTGGTCACCTATTAAATCATTCATTAATGCATGAGCTTTTGGACCTTGAATTTGGACAGGACAAACATCTATCTCATCTATTTCTACGTTAAATTTTTTATCATGATTTACTCCCTGAAGATAAAGTCCAATGTCTGAGTCAGAAAGAGAAAACCAAAATTCATCTTTTGCTACTCTTAAAAGTATAGGGTCATTTAATACTCCTCCCATATGATTACAAAGAATAACATATCTTGCAGCTCTAACAGAACCATCAGGATTCATGACAGGGATCCTTGTAGCATCACGTGTAATAACATAATCTACAAATGCCTCGGCATCAGGTCCCTTTACTTGTATTTGTCTTTCTACAGCAACATTCCACATAGTAACGTGATTTTTAATTGCTTCATATTCAACCATCGCCCCGCCATCCTCAGGTTTTACATAACCTCTTGGATGATAAACACGATTATAAACTGTTGCTCTCCAGCATCCAGCTTTCATAGATAAGTGCCAATATGGAGATTTTCTAACTCTAGTAGAAATCAACATTTGCACAGGTGTTGGACCACTTTGACGAAGATTATAAGGAACCTTTCTGTCAGACTGATCAACTGATGTTACATGTTTACTCATGCCTTACTCCCATAAAAAAATTAATTAATAAATGCCGTAACTAAAGTTTATTTTCAACGCAATAATATTTTTTACAAATTTTAAATATTTTGGGGACTTAAAAATATAAAAAAATACCTTAAATATGACAATTTCCAACCTTACTTATGACAAAAATAAAAAATAAATATATCATTTTATGAGAAAAATAGTATCAATTTTTTTAACAGTAAGTTTAGTGTTTATCGCCTCATGTTCTAAAAGTTATAATGATTTATCAAATATTACATCTATACCCAGTGACGATTTCAATAGATATGTTTTAGAATTTTATTCAGAAAAAGCTGATTTTGAAGCCAAAAAAATGCACGATTGGAATTCAGCTAAGCTATATTCTGAAAAAGCTATAAAGGCCTTAAAGGGCTCGAGGATTAAGCCTGAAAAAATAAGTTACTGGAATATTCAAGAAATTAACAAAAAAGAATTAAACTTATCTTATAAAAATTTAATGACTATATATGATTTTGCATTAACAGAAGATCCCTATAATTTAGCAAAGGCCATAAGTTCCCTAGATTGCTGGGCTGAACAAGAGGAAGAAGGTTGGCAAGAATGGGATATAGAAAGTTGTAAAAATGATTTCTTAATAGCAATACAGGAAATTTATAAACTATACGAAAATAAATCTAAAAACGATAAAACAATTGATGAAAATGTATCAAATAATAAAAATTCAGTAACTGTTGTTACTAAAAATGAAAAAAAAGAAATATTGCAAATAGTATATTTTGACTTTGACAAATTCAGTCTATCTGAAGTGAGCATTAACAAAGTTAAAATATTTATAAATCAAAATATTGATACTATTGAAAATTATCTAATAGTCGGTCATGCCGATACAAAAGGTACAGATATTTATAATTACAACTTATCTCTAGAAAGAGCAATTACAGTTAAAAAACTTCTTATTGATTTAGGTATAGAAGAGCAAAAAATAAAAATATTAGCTAAAGGAGAAAAAGTACTTTTGGTTCAAACCGAGGACAATATTGCTCATCCAGCAAACAGAAGGGTTGAGATTTCGCCAATAAATTAGTCTTCTATATAATGACAAATTGGTATAATAAGTCAGCTTTTAATGTATACCAAAACAACTAATAGTATTAATATTACAGTAAACCCTTATTATCTAGAGGAACATTCTGAGCCAGATGAACACCATTATGTCTGGGCATATCAAGTAACTATTAATAATCTCGGTGAGGAGACTGTAAAGTTAAAAAATAGATATTGGAAAATAATAGACTCAAATGGAACAAAACAGGAAGTCAAAGGTAAGGGAGTAGTTGGCGAACAACCTATTCTGAACCCTGGAGAAAAATTTGAGTACACAAGTGGCACCCCTCTTTCAACTCCTTCAGGCTTCATGGAAGGATATTATGAAATGGAAACAAACAATGGTGGAAAATTTGATGCTTCTATACCTTTATTTTCTTTAGATAGCCCTCATACTAAATATAAAATAAATTAATATTTACTTATTATATTATAATGAAAGATTATCGATCAATTTTATACATTATAGGAATCTTGCTATGCATTGAGTCATTAGCAATGCTAATACCAATGATCATTGATTTAATATATTCAAATAATGATTGGCAAGTTTTCTTCTTTTCAAGTTTTATAACATTTATTATTGGATTAGTTTTATGTATTTCATTTAGAAATACAAAAAATAAGATTAAACTTAAAGAAGCCTTTTTATTAACTGTATTTTCTTGGATAATAATAGCTGCATTTGCTTCACTACCCTTAATGTATGCTTCTTCAAATTTATCCTTTAGTGATGCTTATTTTGAATCAATTAGCGGAATTACAACAACTGGAGCCACTTTGATTACAAATCTTGATCAAATGTCAGAGGGAATTTTAATATGGAGAGCTTTGCTGCAATGGTTTGGTGGTATAGGAATTGTAGTACTTGCTATAGCTATATTGCCAACCCTACAAATTGGAGGAATGCAATTATTACATATGGAACATGATGATCCATATGAAAAAACTTTACCTAAAATAACTCAATTTATTTTTGAGATATTTATTATTTATCTATGCCTAACAATTATATGTGGGATTCTTTATTTTTTAGTTGGAATGTCGAGTTTTGATGCTATCGCACATTCATTAACAACCATTTGCACAGGTGGTTTTTCTACTCATAATGAATCTTTTAAATTCTTTAATTCTATTGAAATTGAGTCTGTAAGCATTTTATTCATGATTATTGGAAGCTTACCATTTGTTATTTTTTTAAAAGTAGTACATGGAGATTATAAAAGTTTTTTTCGAGATGAACAAATACAACTTTTCATATTTATAGTATTAATTTTAATTATATTTACTTCTTTATGGCTAATTATGAATTACAATTATAAGCCTATTCTTGCCTTAAGAATGTCTTCATTTAATATGGTATCAATCTTAACAGGAACTGGCTACACAAGTTCAAATTTTAATTCTTGGGGTGGTTTTGGATTAATAACTCTTTTTATTATAATGTTTATAGGGGGTTGTGCTGGATCTACGACTGGTGGCATAAAAATTTTCAGACTTCAATTATTATTTAAAGGTGCAAGGATACAAATTAGAAAACTAAGCAAGCCACACGGTGTTTTTGTTACAACTTTTAACAAAAAAACTGTTGCCGAAGAAACATTTAATTCAATTATGGGCTTCTTTTTTATTTATATATTAATTTTCATATTATCTTCAATTCTTTTAGGCTTTCTGGGATTAGATTTTTTAACTGCGTTATCAGGGGCGGCATCAGCAATTTCAAATGTTGGGCCTGGTCTAGGGGAAATAATTGGCCCTGATGGTAATTATAGTAGTATTTCAACATCAGCGAAATGGATTTTATGTTTTACTATGTTGATTGGAAGATTAGAGTTATTTACTTTTTTAATTTTGTTAACAAGATCATTTTGGAAAAAATAAATTATATAACATAATCAACCATATGTTTGTTGATTAATTCTACCGATTTTTTTGAAAGATCTTTAAGTGCCTCAAAAACTAATAAATCTAATGTCCGATTTCTTTCACTTAATGAAATAAAATCCTTAGATGTAGTAGATCTTTTTACTTCAACTTTTGTAGTAGATAATACATAATCGTTTTCGTCTAAAAGTATGTAACCAACTAATATCTTGATTTCATATATATTTTCCTTATTTTCTATAAATTTATTTTTATTTTCAACTGGCAGATCATTTTGAGTTACTGAAATATCATAAATATTTATAACAAGTCTATTAATTGAACCAAATGTAAAAATATTTTCATTTATCCATGACTCTATTCTTTCAGCTGGATGTATTTCCATAACATGATCAATAAACGGTTCAGAAAACTTTATTTCATTTAAATTAATGATTTCTTTTGATTCAGCATTAATATTTATTTTTTCTAAAATATTATTATTAAAAGATATATCTTCATAAATATCTTTTTGCTGACAAGAATAAACAAATAAACATAAGAAAAGAGTAAAAAATAAACTTTTATTAAAATACATAATTTTATTAATATAAATTTTAATTTAAGTTTCGGTAGAAATCAAGTTAAGCAATATTTGAGAATACTTTGCTGAACAAACATTCTATTTCTTGCCTGAAGCCAAACAATGGAATTGTGTCCATCAATAACAGAATCAGTAACTTCTTCGTTCCTATGAGCAGGTAGACAATGCATAAAAATAGCAGATTTCTTTGCATTCATCATTAAATTCTTATTAACTTGAAAGGGCTTTAATATTTTCTTCTTTTTTGAAGTTTCTTTTTCCCCCATTGATATCCAAACATCTGTCATTATACAATCAGTATTTTGTACGGCCTTAATTGGATCATTAAAAAAATTTATTTTTTTTGAATTATATTTTTTGATAAGTTTAATATTTTTATCTAAAATTTTTTTGGGAGTAGCTATGTTTAATTTAAAATTTAATACAATTGATGCCTGCATTAAAGATATTAGTACATTATTTATATCGCCAACCCAACTAATATTTTTATTGTTAATGGTTCCTAATTTTTCTTCAATTGTAAAAATATCAGAAATTATTTGACAAGGATGACTAAAATCTGAAAGACCATTTATTATAGGCATAATGTTCAAATTTGCTAGTTCCTGAATAGTTGAATGTTGTTTACTTCTTATAACTAGCCCATCTGTATATTGAGAAAAAACTTTTATTAAATCATAATTAGACTCTCTTGTACCAAAACCAACATCATTTTTATTAATTTCAATAAAATCCCCTCCTAATTTTTTTACTCCAATTGCAAAAGATAAACGAGTTCTTGTAGATTGTTTTTCAAATATCATAGCTAGAGATTTAAATTTTAACAAATTAGAGTATTTGATAGGATTTTTTTTAATTTTTTTAGCAAAATTCAATATCTCTCTTAGTTCTTTTTTTTTAAAATCTGATAAATCAATGAAGTGCTTAACCATTTTGTGTATCCATAACTTTTTTTATTATATTAATTGCTATCTTACATTCTTTTTTATTTATAATCAAAGGAGGAGCTAAACGAATTACATTATCTCCTGCAGGGACTGTTAACAAACCTTTTTCAGATAGCATTTTACAAAATTTTATATTTTGTGTTTTAGTTTTAATACCTAATAATAATCCAGCTCCTCTAACTTCCTCAATTTCATTATATTTTTTCTGAAGATTTTTTAACTCGTACCATAAATATCTAGCTACACTATCAACCTTTTCTAAAAATCCCTTTTTCTTAATCTCATTTAAAACTGCCGTTCCAACTGCAATAGCTAGAGGATTCCCCCCAAATGTTGAACCGTGAGTTCCTTTAGTCATAGCAATAGAAGATTTGTTATTTGCCAAGCATGCCCCTAAAGGAAATCCTGACCCAATTCCTTTAGCTAATGCCATTATATCTGGTTCTATATTGGACCATTGATACGAAAATAATTTTCCTGACCTTCCAAAACCGCATTGTACTTCATCTAAAAATAATAGTATTCTGTTCTTTACACATAAAGATTTTATTTTTTCTAAAACTTTTAGAGATATTGGTCTTACACCACCTTCTCCCTGAATCGTCTCAACAAGTATAGCAGCAGTATTTTCATCAATATTTTTCTTTAAAGCATTAATATTATTAAATTCTACTTGCTTAAATCCTGGTAAAAAAGGCTTAAAAATATTTTTATATTTTTTATTTTTTGAAGCTGATAGTGCTGCGTAACTTCTTCCGTGAAAACTTCCTTCAAAAGTAATTATATTTTTTTTATTAATATTCTTTTTAAAATTATGATAGCTTCTTATAATTTTGATGCCACACTCTATAGATTCTGTTCCAGAATTTGTAAAAAAAACATTATCAGCAAAAGAATATTTGCATAATAATTCTGCATATTTTTCCTGGTCATCATTTAAATATAGATTTGAAGTGTGCCATAATTTTTTTGATTGATTATTTAACGCATTAATTAATTTTGGATGACAATGACCTAGAGAATTAACCGCAACACCACTTCCAAAATCTAAATATTTTTTTTGTTTATTTGAAAAAAGATAAGCCCCTTTGCCTTTTATAAAATTAAGATGCCTTTCTCCATATGTTGGCATAATAAAACTATTTATTTTTTTATTCATAACAAAAACTGCTAATAAAAGTTATTGTAAAATAATCAATAATTATGATTTGAGTTTATATCCAGTCCTGAACATTAAAAAACACAAATAAATCAATATGATATTAATAAATATTAAACAGAAAACTCCTAAAATAATAGGGCTATCGGCATATCCAGTAAAAGCATATCTAAATCCATCAATATTATAAAAAAATGGGTTAAATAGTGCTAAATTTTGCCAAAATTCTGGTAATTTTGATACAGAGTAAAAAGTACCAGATAAAAAAGTCATTGGAAGAACAATGAAATTAGAAATTGCCTGTTGTTGCTCCCACTTATCAGCCCAAATTCCAACCATTGTTCCTAAACAACCCATCATTATACTTCCCATAAATGCATAAAATAACAATGCAGAATAAGAGTAAAAACTAATTGGTATAAAAATTAATACACCACAATATGTAACAATACCGCATAGAATTCCCCTTACAACTGATCCTCCTACATAGCCGATAGTTAATCCAAAATTACTTAATGGAGCCATTAATACATCCACTATATTACCTTGAGTTTTAGATTGCCCAATACTTGATGCAGCATTTGAAAATGAATTTTGAAGTATGGTCATCATTATTAAGCCTGGAGCTATAAATTCTTCAAATGAAATATTGTTTATATTTTCTACTGATCGACCTAGAGCTAGAGAAAAAACACCCAAAAAGAGTAATGAACTGATAGCTGGACCGGCGATTGTTTGAACACCAACTTTTATAAATCTAAGTATCTCTTTGATAAGAAGGGTTAAAATTGAAAGAGAGTTTGAACTATACATAAAAATCATTTAATCTTTTAATACATTTTTAAAAATTTACAAATTTATTTGATGAATAATAAAATATTAATGAAGAAATATGCTGTTAATTATTTAAGTCGTTATGCTTCATCAAAAAAAAATTTAGAAAGAGTTTTAAAAAAAAAGATCATCAGACTCAAAGATACTCCAACTGAAGAAAAAGTTGTTTTAAATAAATATATCTGCGAAATATTAAATGAATTAGAGTCGAAAAATATAATAAATGATAAAGAATTTATAATTTCAAAAATAAATAATTTCTTTACTCAAGGAAAATCAAAGAATTTTATAAAATTAAATTTACTAAAAAAAGGATTAATTAAAGAATTAATTGAAGACTGTTTGCTAAAATTTGAATTAGATAACCCTGAATGGGAATTAAATTCAGCTCAAACTTTTGCTAAAAAAAAGAGGTTGGGTAAGTATGGAAAACAAATAAATAAAGAAAAAGATCTAGCAAAAATGGCAAGGGCAGGGTTTAGTTATGATATCGCTAATAAAATATTTGATTGATAAAAACTAAATTTTATGATGAATTTTTCCTTCAAGTAATCTAGCTATCGGAAGCGTATTTTCAAATTTTTCAAATGATATTTTGATAACTGCTGTAATTGGTGCGGCAAGAAGTATGCCAATAGTGCCCCACAGCATTCCCCAAAATATTAAAGATAGAATTATTGTTACTGGATGTAGTCCAAAGGTTTCGCCAAAAAGTTTGGGCTCTATAATATTACCAATAATTATATGAACTATACCAGGAAATAAAATAACAAAAATAATGTAAGAAGGATCACTAAATTGAAGAAAGGCAACAGGAATAGGTAGAAGAACTGCAATTATTGATCCCAAAACAGGAATAAAATTAAGCAAAAAAGTCATAGTTCCAAATATTAATGCTAATTCTAATCCTAAAAAATAATATATTATTCCAGTTAAAATACCTGTAACAGCAGAAGTAATAAATTTTGTAAATATATATTTTTTTACATTATTATTTATACTCATCCATGTTGAAGACTCTTCTCTTGGTTTTGTGCCCAGTAGAAGAAAAAGAGTCATCATTACAACCAAAAATAGATTGGTTATAAAATTTGCTCCATTACTAACTATAGCTGATGCCCAATCTAAAAAGGGTAAACTAAGAAAACTATCTCGAATTATTTGTCTGTCTATGTTAATATCAAGTTGATTTAAATAATTAATCAAGACATCTAAAAGTAATAAAACTTTAGTATTGTATTCATTTGCAGAGTCTAAAAAAGTAGCAACAGACCTTGCTATAAAAGGTATTATAATCATAAATAAACAAACAATTAAAATTATACTAACAAAAACAGCTACTATTCTGTGAACTTTCAAATTATTAATTTGGAAATTAATTATAGGGTCGATCAAAATTCTTACAAATAAAGCAAGAACAAAGGGTACCATAATTGGTCTAGTAAAATATAAAGTAAAAGCTACTGCAACAATAGCAATAATCATCAGAGAAATAACTATAAATTGATTATTTTCTTTACTTTGATTGATCATTTTTAGAATTCAAATTAATTGATTTATTTTCATTTGGAAAATTTTCAAAATATACAGATTGACTTGGAAAAGCAAATCCAGCTTTTTCTTTTTCAACAATTTCTTTGATTTTAATTGCCAAATCTTCTTTAATTTCAATAAATTTTTTCCACTCTGCATATTTTGCAAAGCACTCAACCATCATGTCAATTGAACTATCAGAAAAATTTTCAATTCGAACAAAGCTTGATTTATAATATGTACTTCCATCATTTGAGAAATTATCACTTTTATCAATGTATTCTTTAACATTGTTTCTAATTGTTTTTAGTTGTTCTACAGTAGTTCGATATTCCAAACCTATAATCCACCTTATGCGTCTATTAATTCTGCGTGAATGATTTGTAACGGATTGTTCAGCAAATTTAAAATTAGGAATTGTAACTATATTAGAATCAAATTGCCTAATTAGAGTTGATCTAAAACCTATTTGCTCAACAGTACCCTCAGCTTCACCGCTAACACTTATAACATCGCCTATCATGAACCTTCTTTCCATCAATATCATTATTCCAGATATAAGGTTTTTAAATAAATCCTGTGCTCCTAATGCTACTGCAACTCCAAATAAACCTAATCCTGCAATTACTGGTCCAACCTTAATCCCCCATAATTCAAGAATAGCAACAATACCTAAAATTATTACAATAATTTTTAAACCTTTTAGGGTCCAATCAACAAGTGCAGTGGTTAACTTTTCTTCAAAGCTTTTAATTAAAAAAGCAAAAGGAACTATTAATTGATGTAATAACCAAAAAATAAAAATTGTAATTAATGTTCGATTAATAAGATCAACTGCATTTTGAATTTTATCTGTAAAATCGACATAAGAGGATGCAATGAAAAAACCAATTACTACAGGAAAAAATTTTAATGGACCCTCTATTACGTCAACTATAGTGTCATCAATTTTGTTTTGAGATTTAGAGACAATTTTATTAAGCCTTCCTATTACAAAGCGTGCAAAAAGCCTTCTAAGCACATAAAATATTAAAAAAATAAGAAAACCAATTATAATTTGAGAGGCATTAAGGCCAAAGATGCCTTGATTCCATACATCTAAAAAAAGCGTAAAAAAAGAGTTGATAGAAGACATTTGTTATTTATTTATATAATAATGTATTTTAACATGAAAAAAGTAAAAAAAATTTTAATTTTTACGTTTTTTATATTATTGAATTTTACCACTATGGCTAATGAAAACTTAACTATTTATGATTATAGTTTTATTGATATTGATGGAAATAATGTTAATTTGTCAAAATTTCAAGGAAAGCCGTTACTTTTAGTGAATACAGCTTCTCGATGTGGTTTTACGCCACAATATGCAGATTTACAGGAATTGTTTATAAAATATAGAAATACTGACCTTACTATCATAGCAACTACTTCAAATTCTTTTAATCAAGAATTCTCAACAAATGAAGAAATTAAGAAAATCTGTCTTTTAAATTATGGTGTTGGATTTATTACCTCAAGCCCCATTGAAGTAAAAGGTGCAGATTCTCATCCAATATATGAATGGCTCGATACTGAATATAATAAAAAACCTAAGTGGAATTTTTATAAATATTTGTTCAATAGAGAAGGAAAATTAATTGGATCATGGGGCTCAATGACAAAGCCAGTAAGTTTAAAAATAATAAAAAAAATTGATAAATTAATTTAAAAAAAAAGAGCCGCAAAAGCGGCTCTAATAATATTCAAAAAAATTGATTAAATTACATCATGCCGCCCATGCCGCCCATGCCGCCCATGCCGCCCATGCCGCCCATGTCAGGCATAGCTGGAGCTGGTTTATCTTCTGGAACGTCGGCTACCATGGCTTCAGTAGTAATTAATAATCCTGCAACAGATGCTGCATCTTGAAGAGCTGTTCTTACAACTTTTGTAGGATCGATTATACCCGCGCTAACTAAGTTCACATATTTATCAGCTTGTGCATCGTATCCCCAATCTGGATCCTTGCTTTCACGAACTTTGCCAGCGACAACAGCTCCATCAACTCCAGCATTCTCAGAAATTTGTCTAAGAGGATGATAAAGTGCTCTTCTAACAATATCTACGCCAATTTTTTGGTCTTCATTGTTAGTTTTTACAGAATTAAGAGATTTAGTAGCATTTGCTAATGCAACTCCTCCTCCTGGGACAATTCCCTCTTCAACTGCTGCTCTGGTTGCGTGCATAGCATCCTCAACCCTATCTTTTTTTTCTTTTACTTCAACTTCTGTAGCTCCTCCTACTCGAATAACTGCTACACCACCTGCTAATTTAGCAAGTCTCTCTTGAAGTTTTTCTCTATCATAATCAGATGTTGTCTC
>MDSW01038353.1_pt1 | contig 15506 bp, 7 predicted proteins | sample 811171 | NCBI WGS metagenome assembly MDSW01 (sample SAMN05326641, study PRJNA326480) | marine metagenome | isolation source: seawater | place: Atlantic Ocean: North West | collected 2012 | reverse complement strand
TCTCTCCGCCCACCCCTCGCTTTCAATCCCCGCCCTCGACGCCTTTCAACTTCAACTGACGCCTTTCAACTCCACCCCGACGTTCGCTTGTATGGAACGGCCCTCAGGCTCGTGCGACGCTGCTTGCCTGCGCCGGCGCTGCGAGCGGGGACGCTGCTGGCGTCGCCGCCGTCGCTGCCGACGGCGACGTCCGGGTGTTGGCGCGAGCGGAGGTTCGTGTTGGACCACGAGGCGTTCTGGACCGCGCCGGGCGAGGGCGGCGACGACGACGCCGACGACGACGCCGACGACGCCGACGACCGCCGCGGCCTCGGCCCGCTCGGCTCGTGGGCGTCCGTCCCGCAGCCGACCCCCGCGCGAGGCTTCGCGGACGCGGACCCGAACGACGCGACGACGACGACGACGACGACTACGCCCCCGGCGTCTTCCGGCGGGACGCGCTGGGGCGTCCACGTGAACATGGAGGACGTCGTGAGGCGCGTTCTCTTTCGCAACGGTCCCCATACGACCGCGTCGGCGCGGTGAACGCCGATCCTTAAGGACTTTTCCTGGCGGTCGTTTCTCTCCGCCCGCCCCTCGCGTTCAATCCCCGACCTCGACTTATTCTTTCAACGCCACCTGACGCCCTTAAACTCCACCCCGACGTCGGTCGCTTCGCGCGGACCCTCGACCCGCAGCGTGCAGCCGTGCGCGGACGCGTCGCTGCCGCGTCCCGGGCACGGGTTCAGGGTCGGACTGAGAGACGGGCGTGGGCACTTCTTCGTCGCGCGCAGCGAGGCGGAGCGGGAGGGGTGGGTGGACGCGCTGACGTTGGCGCGCGCGCTCGTGTGCGGCGGACGCGGGGACGCGCTCAGGAGGGAGCTCGCGAACGCGGGGAGGGCCTCCCAGTAAGGTAGTTAGACGACGAGCATCGAGAATTAAAATATTTGCCCGGTCGAGCCGGGTCATCATCAGCCAGCCGCCTTTCAACTTCCTTTCAGAGGTGGCATCGTGAATGAGACCGTTCGCTTTTCATAATCCGATCGAGTGGGGCTCGCGAGAAGCCAACGAGAGCGGAAACCACCGCGTATGAGCAATTAGTCTAAGTTGTTTACAATTTGTAGCTCGAAACGACGCAAATCGCGCGGATCTGAACGCTGCATTCACGAAATGAAATGACAGCCGCGTTCTGCTTCGAGCGCGCGCTTTTTGCGGGAGAGCGCGTCGACGTCGCATGCCGTTCGGTCGACGCGCTGCGACGCATTCGCGGCCGCGCGACGACGAGACCGTCCACGCGAGCTCGGTCGCAGAGTTCGCGCGCGCGCTCGCGCTCGTTCTCCGTCGGGCGCGGACCCACGCGCGGGTCGCGCGCGCGTCTCCGGTCGCGTTTCCGGTCGCGCCGCGTAAACCCTGAGACTCTCCTCTCTCTCTTCTCCCGAGGCGAGAGGAAATCGCGTCGCGCGCGGGCGACATGACGCCGCCTGACGCCCCGCGCGCGGGCGCGACGGACCCGGTGAAGCGACGCAGCGCGCTGACGAGCGCGTTCGAGGAGCTCGCGCTGCATTCGGAGCGCGACGTGGAGGAGGTGCGCGCGCGCTCCACCCCGCCCAACCTCGCTCGCGCTCGTTTCAAATAATCCCCCGTCATCATCCGGAATGCGACCGCGTCCGCGCGCGTCCCTCGCGCGTCCCGTCGCCGAACCTGACGCGCGCGCCTCCCTCCCCTCCCCCGTCCCCTCCAGGGCCTCCACGCGGAGGGATTCAGCGCGCACGTCGTGAACGACGACTCCCCGGGGTCGCCGTCCGTGCAGGTGGACGCGCTGCGCGGGCCCTCGTTCAGCGCGGCGCGCCCGCGAGGATCCTTCGTCGACTGCTTCTCTCTCGACGACCCGGAGCTGCTCGCGCGCTCCGCGGGGCGGCAGCACGGCAGCTTCTCGTGCCTATCGATGCTCAGCGACTCCCCGCGGACGCGAGGGTTCGTGTTCCGCGAGGACTCCGCGCAGGAGGACGGGAGCGGCGGCAGCGACGAGAACGACGAGGGCGCCGCGGCGGGGTTCTCGGCGGGGGACGACGACGATCACGTCAACTCCAGTCGACGGGCTAGCTTCGACGTCGCCGCGGCGCGCGCGAGGGACGTCGCGAACGAGGAGTTCGAATTCGGACTCTCGCCGAGCGAGACGATCGCGCGGCTGCGGTGCGACAGCGGCAACGAGGGGAGCCTGAGCGATATCGCGATGCATCGAGGCGCGTCGCCGAGCGGGAGGAGTCTGTCGTCGTCGCGGAGCGCGCCGCGCGTGGGGTGGGCGGCGCCGCCGAGGGTTGTCGTGGTGCACCCGGCGGAGGATGACGTGACGGAGTGCGACGCGGCGAGCGCGGGGCGGAAACAGCGGGGGAGCTTCAACTCGCTGCTTCTGCTGGAGGCGGCGAAGCTGTCGCATCTGGGAGGCGATCGGGGGGGCGCGGAGGAGGCGACGGAGGCGTCGATCGCGGAGGTGCGATTTCCGGTCGAAGCCGCGCGTTGATGGTCGAGAGTCGAGCGATCGCGTCTCGAGGGGCGAGAGAGCGAAAGATTTTTTCCGCGGTCGGCTGACGATCGGCGGACGCGACCGAGACTCGGCGCGCGCCCGCCGCGGTGGCCCCGCGTCGATTATTTCTTGTACAAGTGAGAGGGGAGGAGGAGGTCGTCGCGTCGCGACGTTTCCACGACTCGTGTGATAAACAAAAAAATAGCCGAGACATCTGATGACGCCCTCCCTCCTCGCTTCCTCTCATCGATCAACTCTTCACGAGCAGCGCCTCCATCGTCGCCATCCTCTCTCTGACGCTCGACAGCTGCTCCTCGAGCTCCGCCAGCTCCTTCCTGCTCTTCTCCACGACGTCCGCGGGCGCCTTCTCCGTGAACTTCGGCGACTTCAGCCGCCCGGCGAGCCCGCTCGCCTCCTTCTCGAGCTTCGTCGCGCGCTTCGTCAGCCTCGCGATCTCCTTCGCCGGATCCACGATGCCACTCAGCGGCACGTACACCGTCACGCCGTCGCTCACGACGATCTGCACGAAAGCCGCGGGATCGCTGATCGCCGCGTCGGGCGCGACGTCCGTCACCGCGCTCGCCTCCGCGTCGAGCCTCGCGAGCGTCGACAGCAACAGAAGCTCGTCTTTGAGCGCCTTCCGCAACGCCGCGTTCGCGTCCGCGTCTCCACCAGAGACGACCACGATCGCGGGGACGCGCTTCGCGGGCTCCACCGAGTACTCCGCGCGCGCGTTGCGCACCGCGCGCACCACCGCGCGCGCCGTCTCGAAGGCGGCGACGGCGTCGTCGTCGCGCGCCGCGTCCAGCGTCGGCCACGCGCGCGTCATCAGCGTCTCGCCCTCGTGCGGTATGTTCCTCCACACCTCCTCCGTGACGTACGGCACGAACGGGTGCAGGAGCCGGAGCGTGCGCTCGAGGACGTATAGGATGACCGCGCGCGTTCGCCTCGCGGCGGCGGCGTCGCCAGAGTAGAGCCGGCTCTTGGCGCCCTCGATGAACCAGTCCGCGAAGTCGTCGTAGAAGAACGCGTACGCCGCGCGTCCAGCCTCGCCGAAGTCGTGCTTATCGTGCGCGGTCGTGACGTGGTCCACGGTCGCGTGGAGTCTGGACACGATCCATCGCTCCGCGAGCGGCAGAGACGCGAGGTCATTCGGCACAGTCTCCGCCTCTCGCACGAGCGCGACGCGGTCGTCGTCCGACATCCCCTCCAACGCGTACAGCAGAAACTTCCCAGCGTTCCAGATCTTGTTCGTGAAGTTGCGGTTCGACGCGAGGCGGTCCATGTTCAGGTTCAGGTCCTGCCCCGCCGCGGTCCCCGTCGCGAGCGTGAACCGCAACGCGTCGCACCCCTGCTCGTCGATCACGTTGAGCGGATCCACGACGTTACCCAACGACTTGCTCATCTTCCGGCCCTTCTCGTCCCTGACGAGGCCGTGGAGGTAGACGGTGTGGAACGGCAGCGTGTTAGTCATCCCGTACGACATCATCACCATCCGCGCGACCCAGAAGAACAGGATGTCGTGCCCCGTCTCCATGACTTGCGTCGGGAAGAATTTTTTGAAATCCGCCGCGTCTTCGTCGGGCCACCCCAACGTGCTGAACGGCCAGAGGCCGCTGGAGAACCACGTGTCGAGGACGTCCTCCTCCTGGTACAGCACGACGTTCGCGCCGTGACCCTCCGCGGTCGCCTTCGCGCGCGCGTCCGCTTCGTTACGCGCGACGACGTAGACTTTCGACGCGCCCTTACCCGAGCCGCTCCGAGCCGACTCCAACGCCTCTTCGCTCTCGTGGACGTACCACACCGGGATCCTGTGCCCCCACCACAGCTGTCGAGAGATGCACCAGTCCCTGACGTCCGTGAGCCAGCCTTTGTATATCTTCTCGAACCGCTGCGGCACGATCGTGAGCTCGCCGCTCTCCACCGCCTTCAGCGCCGGCGTCGCCATGCTCTCCATCTTGCAGAACCACTGCTCCGAGACCAAAGGCTCGATGATCTCGCCGCCACGCTGCGACCGCGGCACTCGCGTGTCGTACGGCTCGCTCTTGATCGCCATCCCGGCCGCCTCCATGTCCGCCCAGACCTTCTCGCGGCACTCCGCGCGGTCCAGGCCCTCGTACGCGCCCGCGTTGGCGTTCATGCTCCCGTCTTTGTTCATGATGTTGATCGTCTCGAGGCCGACGCGTTTGCCGATTTCGTAGTCGTTCGGGTCGTGCCCCGGCGTGATCTTCAGCGCGCCCGTGCCGAACTCGATATCGACGTAGTCGTCGCCGATGATGGGCACGGTCCGCCCGCCGCTGAACGGCACGATCGCGCGCTTGCCGATGAACTGCTTGAAGCGTTCATCGGCGGGGTTGACCGCGACGGCGGTGTCGCCGAGCACCGTCTCCGGCCGCGTCGTCGCGACGGGTAAAAAGGCTCCAGGGTCCTCGGCGTCTGAATCGTCTTCTCCCCCTTCAACGAAGTACTTGAAGTAATGCAGCGTGCCGGGCTCGTCGGAGTACTCCACCTCGAGGTCGCTCACCGCGGTCTGCAGCTTCGGCGCCCAGTTCACCATGTACGTGCCCTTGTAGATGAGTCCTCTGTCGTGGAGCGAGACGAAAGCCTCGAGCACCGCGTCGCTCAGGCCGTCGTCCAGCGTGAACCGCTCTCTGGACCAATCGCAGGACGCGCCGAGCCGTCGTATCTGCCCCGCGATGCGTCCGCCGTACTCCGCCTTCCACTCCCACGTCCGCTTCTCGAACGCGTCGCGGCCGATCCCCATCCGCGTTTTGCCCTCCGCCTCGAGCGCGCGCTCCACGACGAGCTGAGGGTCGGGGGGCGGTCCGACCGACGTGGGGGTGGAGTTGAAAGGCGTCAGGTGGGGTCGAAAGGCGTCGATGGCGGGGACTGAAAGCGAGGGGTGGGCGGAGGGAAACGCCGGGCAAAGTCCTTAAGTAACGGCGTTCACCACGCGAACGCGGTCGTGTGGGGACCAGTGTGAGGAGGACGCGCCTGCGTCGCGATGCCCGCGTGGTCCGTGCCCGGGAGCCACAGCGTCGGCCGCCCGCGCATCCGCGCGTTCCTCGCCATGATGTCCTGCAGCGTCACGAACATCGCGTGGCCCATGTGCAGCGCGCCGGTGACGTTCGGCGGCGGCATCGCGATCGTGAACGGCTCGCCGACGGCGTCGTCGGAGGGCTTAAAGCATCCGTGCGACTCCCACCACTCGTACAGGCGCTCCTCCGTCGCGCCGTGCTCGAAGTTTTTCGGGAGGTCCGCGTGGTTCGCCCCCGGGGAGATTACGCCGGCGGGTGGGGAGGAGGAGGAGGAAGAGACCGAGGACGCGCCGCGGACGATCGCGGCGCGGCGCGAGCGGTGGAGGAGGCGGAGACGATGATGATGATGATGCGGTCCCGGCGTCGAGGGCCTCGGGCGGCGCGGCTGGAGGAGCGCGCCGTGGGGCGCGGGCGACGCGCGCGACGCGAGCGTCGCGCGCGAGGACGCGCGCGCGAAGACCGCGTTCGGGGTGACCCCGCATCGCGGCCGGAGCGCCATCGCGATCGCGGGCCGGAGCATGCGTGCGTCGAGCGCGCCGGCTCGAGTGACGTCGCGTGCGACCACCAAGGCCCTTTTCCGATAACCCTGAGATGGATGCTGAAGCGCTCAGGTAAGGCGATTCCGCGACCGTTCATCGGTTCATCGGTCAATTGAAAGAGTATGTGATCAAACTTTGAACCTGGAGGGTGGGTGAACTTGATCGGACGTTTTTCGCTGATGATTCGTTTCGCAAATTCGCTCGCGATATCATATCACTCGAATTAAGATGCGAGCGGGGAAATCGTCTGACGCCAGGGGACGACGCGCGCGAGCGACGCGCACGCCGTTCATCGCTCGAGAACCCGCGCTGGCTCGGTCGAAGACGGCGTAGCGAGCGGGTTTTCTGAGCGCGCGCGCGCCGACGCGAGGTACGGCGGCGGCGGCGGACGCGCGACGAGACGGAGGGGCGTTCAATTCGAGTCGGCAGCGCGATCATAAGTACAGCTGTAGACTGGTGAATTGCGCCCTCCGCTGGAATCTCCTTCGAACGCGACCACGATGGGGACGCCCGCGGTCGACGCCACCGCGCTCCTCGCCGCGGCCGCGCGCGGCAACGTCGCCAGCGTGCGCCTCGTCCTCGACGCCGGCGCGAGCGAGGGGCTGACCGTGCGCTCGCGGAACGCGCGCGGGGACACCGCGCTGCACGAGGCGACGCGACGATCGCATTGGCCGCTCGTGACCTGGCTCATCGCACACGGCGCGGACGCGGAGGCGACGAACGCGGACGGCGCGACGCCGCTGGACGTGTGCGAGGACGACGAGGTGGCGAGGGAGACGTACGCGGCGATCATGCGCGGGTCGCCGCTGACGAGAGGCGCGGGCGAGCGCGCGGCCGCGCTGGCGGAGTCCGAGGCGTCGTTTCGAAGACTGGCGGCGGAGCGACCGGGACCGGGACCGGGACCGGGAACCGAGACCGCGCGCGGCGGCGAGCCGACGCCGAAGGAGCTCGCGAACGGCGTGACGACGACGACGCCGATGGGCGGCGCGTCGCCGGCGATGGTCGAGGAGACGGTTCGAAGGGCGAGGGAGTTTCGCGCGCGCGCGAATTTCGCGCGTGGTCATCATCAATTCTCGACGACGTCGTCGGCGGCGGCGACGCCGGCCGCGGGAGGGCTTGCGACGACGTCGCGCGAGTCCGCGCTCGAGCGCGAGCTCTTCGAGACGAGAGCGCTCCTGGAAAACTACTCGAACGAGCTCGAGAACGCGCGGAACGTCGAGTCCGCGCTGCACGAGCGCGTCCTCGAAGAGGGCCTCCAGATGGACCGCCCGGGAGGATTTGGATTTCATAGCGCTCGCGCGCCTCGCGTCCCCGGGGCGGATTACAGCCAGACCGCCGCGGTCGCGGCGTCGCTCAGAGAACAGCTCGCGGCCGCGAACGAGGCGCTCGAGAAGCTCAAGGCGGAGACGTTCGGGGGCGAGGGCGGGACGGCCGCGAAGTTTGGCGAATTTGGCGACGAGGACGTCGTGGAGATTCCGAAAAAACTTCTGAGAGAGACGGAGGACGTGATCCTCCGGAAGACGAAGGAGGTGGAGGACGCGCGGCGGGAGATTCGGGAGATGGAGCGAAGAGCCGCGCGATCCGGGCGCGCGCTCCGAAGGCTCGCGAGCGTCCTCATCGAGGGCGAGGACGCGATGGACGACGACGCGGACGACTACCGTCGCGTCGGCGGCGGGAAAAAAGACGGCGACGACGACGACGACGACGGCGGCGACGGCGACGACGACGACGACGCGTCCTCGGTGGTGAACGAAAAGTACGCGGACTACCTCGAGAGCCTCGGCGCGAAGAGCGTCCTGTTCACCCCGGAGAAATCCCCGCGAGCGGGAGTCTCGGGAGCGGGACGGCGCTTCAAGACGGACGGACGCCCGAGGACCACGCGGTCGCGCCCCGCGATGGTCGCGTCCCGCCGCCCGCGCGCGCCCATCGCCGACGTCCCCGGCCTGCGCCTCGTCCTCGGCGCGCTCGCGGAGCGCGCGGAGCGAGACGACGCCCCGGAGTCGCACCCGTGGAGCACCGCGGCGGCGGCGGCGCACATGGACGGCGACGCGCTCGTGGACGCGGTCGCGGTGCTCGCGGCTGAGGCGCGTTGAACTTCTTACACTGGTCCCCGTACGACCCCGTCCGCGTGGTGAACGCCGATCCTTAAGGACTTTCTCTCCCGGCGGGCGTTTCTCTCCGCGCACCCCTCGCTTTCAATCCCGACGCAAACACCTCGGCGCCTTTCAACTCCGCTTCTGACGCCTTTCAACTCCACCCCGTCGTTCGTCGCTTCGCGCGGACTCTCCCTCGACCCTCAGGCGCACGACCGCGGCGTGAAACTCGACGAGTCCAACGCGGCGCGGCGAGAGGCGGAGAAGGAGGCGCTCGCCGCGCGGCTCGCGATCGCGGACGTCGCGGACGACAGCGAGGACAAGAGCAGGGTCGTCGTCGCGATGAACGAGAAGTGCGAGAAGCTGCGGCGGAGGGCGGAGGTCGCGGAGCGGGACGCGCGGACCGCGACGGAGAGCGTCGACGCGTTGAAAAAGTCGCTCGACGACGCGCGCGGCGAGCTCGCGACCGCGACCGCGGACTTCGCGCGCGATACGGCGCGCCTGGAGGAGAAGCTGAAGAAGTCGATGGACGACGCGAAACGCGATAAGGAGACGCTCACGACGGAGGCCAAAGCCGCGGAAGAGAAGCTTGAGGAGAAGCTGAAGCGCGCGTCCGACGACGCGAAACGCGCGGAGGAGACGCTTCGAACGGAGGCCAAGGCGCGGAGAGAGGCGGAGATCGCGCTCAGGGCGCGCGAGCTCGACGTCGACGACGCGAAGCGCGCGGTGGAGAGCAGCGCGTTCGAGGCCCAGCGACGCCGCGAGACGGACGCGCGGCGCGAGGAGAAGCTCAAGCTGGAGGTGGATGAGCTCCGCGAGCAGGCGGACGCGCTTCGCGGCAAGCTCCGCGACGCCGACGGCGAGGCGAGAGACGCGAGCGTCGGCGCGCGAACCGAGGCTGAGCGCGCGAACGCCGCGGAGGCGGAGATTGCCGCGACGCGCGCGAGCCTCGAGCGCGCGCGATCAGACGCGACGGAGGCGAGGTCCGTCGCGAACGCCAAGACGCGCGAGATGGAGGCGCTCGCGACGGAGGTGACGCGCCTCGAGCGCGACCTGTCGAAACTCGCGGCGGAGCACGAGCGGAACGTGATCGAGACATTGGACGTCGTCGCGGAGCGCGACGCGATGATTCGCGACTGGGACGCGGACGCGGAGAACCGACGTGACTTGCAGCGAAGACGGACGCAGCTCGCGGAGAAGTTGGTCGAGATGGAGACCGTGGACGAGGCGCACCGCGAGCGGAAGCTCGCGAAGATTATCCTGCGTTTTACGGGCGCGAGGCAGCTCCGAGCGTTGAACCAATGGCGCGGCGTCGCGCGTCGCGAGCGTCGGCTCCGATGGCAGGTCTCGCGCGTCTTGGGGAAGATGCGACACCGGCGGCTCGCGGCGGCGTGCGCGATGTGGAGGGAGCTCGCCGAGGTGGCGATCGCGGCGAGAGACGCGGCGGCGCGAGAGGAGGCGCGGCTGGAACGCGTCTCGCGCCGCGCGATTCAAAAGATGCGCTCGCGGACGGCGACGACGGCGTTTTCGCGCTGGAGGCTCGAGGCGAGGGAACGCCACAGGGCGCGAGGGCAGATGAAGAAGTTCATATGGCGGTGGCACCGCGCGAAGAAGCGCGCGGCGTTTAACAAGTGGGCGACGATCGCGAGCGCGTCCAAACGGGACGCGTTGAATGCGTTTATTCACCAAAAGGACGAGGAGCTCGTCGAGCACAAAAAGCTCACCGCGGAGGAAGTCAAGGCGACGAAACAGAAAGCCGCGGAGGCGCGCGAAAAAGCGCAAGCCGCGGAGAGAGAGCTCGCGGCGAATCGCGCGGACTTGCAACGAAGACGCGCGCAGCTCGCGGAGACGATGAAGAGCATGGAGAAGAAGGACGAGACGCATCGCGAGCGAAAGCTCGGGCGAATCCTCCTTAGATTCACCGCGTCCAAGGCGGTCAGGGCACTGAACAAGTGGCGAGGCGTGAGCCGCCGAGAAAAGCGGCTGCGGTGGCAGGTCACGCGGACGGTGGGTCGACTCCTGCACCGCGCGCTCGCGGAGGCGTTCGCGCGGTGGAGGGTCGAAACCCACGAGTCGACGCGCGCGAAGCTCGAGGCTGCGCGCGCGGAGGCCAAGCGAGAGATGCTCGTGCGTCGGACGATCGCGCGGATGAATTTACGCGCCGCGACGGCGGCGTTCGCGCGGTGGAAACACGAAGCGCGGTCGAACCACCGGAATCGCGCGGAGATGAAGAAGTTTGTGTGGAGGATGACGCGCGCGAAGAAGGCGGCGGCGTTTCGGTCGTGGCGGTGGCGTCTCGCGGAGAAGCGGCGGATGGCGCTTCTCCTCGCCAGAGCGCTCGGGAAGATGTCCGGCCGCGTCGTGGACGGCGCCTTTATGCGCTGGCGCGAGGTGTGCGCCGAGCGCGAGCGCGTCCGGCGCGTGATGGCGAAGATCGCGGGGAGACTCGCGCACGGCGCCGCCGCCGCCGCGTTCAACACGTGGCGCGACGTGACGTCGGAGCGCGAACGCGTCCGCGGCGCGCTGCGTAAAATCACCGCGCGGCTTCAAAATCTCGGGCTCGCGTCCGCGTTCGCCACGTGGCACGAGCGCGTCGCCGAGCGCGCTCGCATGCGCGGCGCGATGGCGAAGACTCTGGCGCGTTTCCGAGGGCGCGCGACCGCGGCGGCGTTCGAGACGTGGAAGGCGGCGACGTCGGACGAGCGGCGGTCGAGGGAGACGTTGCGACGCGCGGCGCAGAAAATCGCCGGCCGCGCCGTCGCCGCCGCTTTCGCGACCTGGGTCGACGCGTGGGAAGAGACGCGACGGTTGAAGGGTGTCATGAAGAACGTCGCGAGCCGGTTCGCGAATCGCAGGCTCGCGACCGCGTTCGAGCGCTGGGCCGAGGTTGTCTTCGACGCGATCGACGAGGAGGCGCGTCGGATGGCGATTCTCGGGAAAGCCGTCGCGAGGTGCGTTCTATACACTGGTTCCCATACGACCCCGTCGGCGTGGTGAACGCCGATCCTTAAGGACTTTTCCAGGCGCATCTCTCCGCCCACCCCACGCTTTCAATCCCCGCCCTCGACGCCTTTCAACTCCAACTGACGCCTTTGAACTCCACCCCGACTTCGCTTTGTATGGACCCTCGACCCTCAGAATGACGCGGCTGCGGCTGTCGGGCGCGTTCGACCGCTGGAACGAGGTCGCGTCCGAGCTCCGACGCCTCGCCGGGCTGTTACGGAAAGGCGTCGGGAGGATGCGGTACCGGAAGTTGTCGCGCGCGTTCGTCCAGTGGCGCGGGCTCGTCGTGGAGCTTCGCGACGAGCGCGAGCGCGAGAAGGAGGAGGCGCGTCGTCGAGAAGCGCTCTGTCGAAAAGTCGCGTCGAGGCTGCGATGTCGCAAAGTCGCGCTCGCGTTCGAGAAGTGGTGGCAGGTTCTCGACGACGCCAAGCGCCACAAGGACGCGTCGGAGCGCGCGGCGTTCGAACGACGGCGCCGGGATCTGGAGGAGGAGCTCAAGCGCGGCGTCGCGACGTCCTTCTCGCACGGACAGCTCACCGAGAGGGTGTCGCTGCTGAGTCGGGAGCTCGAGACGCTTCGCGCGCGCGCCGACGCCGCGGAGGCGGCGTCGCGGGAAAAGTCGCGGCAGCTCGCGAGCGTGCGCGCAAAGTCCACGAGAGACGCGGAGCGCGCGGTGGGGGCGGCGCAGGCCAAGGCGGACGCGGAGAGAACGTCGTGGGCGGAGACGGAGCGGACGCTGCGCGAGGAGCTCGCGCGTTTTAAATTCGCCGCGGAGAGTTTGACGACGGCGAAGCGCGAGCTCGACGCGGCGCACGCGGTCGCGAGGGACGAGGCGAAGAAGGCGACCAGGGAGCTCAAGTGGGTGAAGGAGGAGTGGAGCAAGGACACGGAGATGGCGCGCGCGACGCTCGCGGCGCAGGCGAACGCGAGGAAGGCGAAGGCGCGCGCGCGGAAAGAGTCAGAGAAGAAGCTTAGGGAGACGATCGCGAGCGCGCGGTCGGATCGCAAAGCGCTGCAGCTCGCGCTAGAGAAGCTCAACGACGAGAAAAAGTCGATCGCGCTCGAGCTGGAGAAAAAAACGCTCGATCTTCGAGCGTTTGAAGCGAAAACGAAAGAGCTCGAGGCGCAGAACAAGGCGAAGCAGACCGCGCACGACGAGAAGGAAGCCGCGGTGAAGAGGGCGTTTCAAGCCGCGGCGGAAAACTCCAAGCTCGCGAGCGAAGTCCGCGAGCTGCACATGCAACTCCAAGCGATCGACGCGATGACGCCGGACAAGAACAAGAGCAAAACATCTGCCGCGTCTCCGACGCCGAAGCAGCTCGGCGACGCCGCCGCCCCGGACGAGCGGTCGGTCGTCATACGCCACCTGAGGGAGGAGCTCAACGCCGCCGCCGTCGCCGTCGACCGCGCCGTGTCGGAAAAAACCGCGCTCGCGAACAAAGTGTCGGAACTCACGAAAGAGCTCAACGACGTCACCATCGAGGCGGAGGCGATCGCGCACGGGACGACGACGATGAAGCGAAGCTTCGAGGAGCGCGCGAAGAGCGCGCGCGAAGACCTCGAGAACGTCGCGGCGGTCGCGGCGAGCGAGCGCGAGCGCGCCGCCGCGCTCGACGCGACGTGCGCGGAGCTACGAGAACACGTCGCGACGACCGAGTCGGAGCGCGACGCCGCGGTGACCGCGCTCGCGGCGACGCGCGGCGACGTCGACGATAAGACCGCGCTGTCGTCGAAGCTCGTGAAGGACTTGCGGGCGGCGACCGCGGAGCGAGGGAAGCTCGAACGTCGCGCGAGAGAGGCGGAGGCGGCGCGCGACGCGCTCGCCGAGGCGCACGCGGCGGCGACGGCGGAGCTCGACGCGCGCAGAGCGGAAGCGGAAGCGGCGAGGCCCGGGGTGAACCGCGCCGCGGATGCGCGGACGATGATGCTGCGATGGGCGCTCGCGTCGACGAAGACGAAGCTGTCGCACGCGAGAGAGAAGCTGTCGCACGCGACGGGAGAGCTGAAGCGCGCGAGGAAGGACGTCGTCGCCGCCAAGGCCAAGGCGGACAAAGCCGCGGCGAAAGAGGCGGAGCACAAGATCGCGTGCGAGGGCGCGCGCGCGGAGCGCGACGCCGCGGAGGCGGACATCGCGAGCGCGAACGCCGCGCTCGCCAAGTCGCAAGCGCGCGCGTCGGCGGCGTTCGCGACCGTCTCCAAGCTACGCGTGAAAGTGGCGAGCGCGGCGGAGAGCGTGGACGACGCCGCGCGCGCGCGAGACGTCGCCGTCGCCGCGCTGGGCGGGGGGAGCGGTGGGAGCGCGAGTGCTCGCGATACTCGGTCGCGATCCTCCGTCGCCGCTTCGACGGCGACGACGTCGCCGCGAGGCGTCGCGCCGTCCCCGCGCGCGGTTCTCGTCGACTACGCGACGTCCGCGGGGATGACGAGGACGACTTCGACGGCGGCGGCGGGAGGGATGGACGCCAAGATCCTCCGCGCGAAGCTCGAGACCGCGCGCGCGGTCAACGACGCCCTGCTCGATCGCGTCGTCGAGGTCGAGACGCACGCGCGGGAGTACCAGGCCGACGCGGTCGCGGCGGCGATGGAAGGGAACGCCGCGCGACGCGCTGCGGCTGCGGCGGAGGCTGAGGGGAAAATCGCGCGCGCGCACATCGCCGCGCTCGTCGCCCGCGTCGCGGACGCGGAAGCCGCGAAAGCGAAAGCGGAGGAGGACGACCTCGACGCGTTCTTCGAGGTGGGCGACGCGTCGCTGAAGGTGGCGGTCGCGTACGCGCGGAGCGCCGCGGCGCGCGATCTGTACATGAAAGCCGCGGAGCTCGCCGACGACGACGCCGCCGCCGACGCCTCGAAGCCAGCCCTCCCCGCGCGCCGCCCGAGCGTCTCCCTCCCCATCGCCGCGTCCGTGATGGAGACCGCGGCGCTGCGCGCGGAGATCAAGGCGCTGCGAGGCCTCCTCGCCGCGTCTCGCGCCGCGGCGAAGCGCGCCGCGGGGAGCGAACGCGCGGCTGAGAAAAAAGCCGGCGACGCGTTGCCCGCGCTGGAGATCGCCAACGCCACCGCGGCGGCCGCGACGACGCGCGCGGAGACGCTCGGCGCGCGCGTCATCGAGGTCGAGTCCCTGTGCGCCTCCGCGTCGGCCGCGCGCCTGGACGCCTGCGCGACCGCGGCGGCGCAGCAGCGCCGCGCCGATGCGTCGGAAGCGGCGGCGAAGAAGCTCGAAGATGCGATTCGCGACGTCGACGGCGACGGCGTCGAGGACGACATCGACGAGCTCCCGGCGCGGACGCTCCGCGCGAGGCTTCTCGTGTCTCGCGCGATGCTCTCGCACGCCAAGGCGCACGCGAGCGAGCGCGCGGTTCGCGCGGAGACGGCGAAGCGGCGGGTGAAGGACGCGGAGGCGCGCGCGGCGGCGGCGTTTACGGCGGCGACGCGAACAAAGTTGGACCTCGAGGCGCGTTCTATCTCACACTGGTCCCCATACGACCGCGTTCGCGTGGTGAACGCCGATCCTTAAGGACTTTTCCTGGCGCATCTCTCCGCCCACCCCTCGCTTTCGATCACCGCCCTCGACGCCTTTCAACTCCGCTTCTGACGCCTATGAACTCCACCCCGACGTCGCTTTGTATGGAATGACCTCCAGGCGTCGAGGGCGTCCGCGGCTGCGCTGTCGGGGCTCATGTCCGTCGCGTTCGAGCGCGCGCGAGACGCGGTCGTCGTCGCGAGCGAGGCGACGTTCGAGCGCGCGCTGGCTGAGGCGGAGACGGTGGCGCTGCGGCGCGTGGCGTACGACCGCGACCGCGGGGACGACGCCGCCGCGGACGCGGACGCCGACGCCGACGCCGAGATCGTGAACACGCTGTCGCTGACCGCGTCGCTGTCCGTGCAGCTCGCGCAGGCGCAGGCGGCCGCGACCGCGGCGAGGGGCTCCCTCGACGCGATCCAGGGAGAGCTCAAGACGCAGACGGACGCCGCCGTGGACGCCGCCGCGCGGCTGGCGCGCGCGCACGAGGCGCTGGCTCGCGCCGACGCGGCGACGGAGGACGCGTCGGCGCGCGCGGCGGCGGCGACGGCGGCGCTGACGCGCGCGAAGAAGGAGGCGGAGAAGGCGTGCGCGAGAGCGGACGCGGTGTCGGACGCGGCGAACGAGACGTCCGCGGCGTTGCACGCCGCGAACGACGCGCTCGCGGACGCGAGGGCGGCGGCGGCGGCGGCGGGCGGCGGCGGCGGCGGCGGCGGCGACGGCGGGAGACGCGACGCGCTCGTCGCCGCGGCGGAGACGGCGGCGGAGCGCGCGCGGTGCGCGGCGCTTGGCGCGCACGTCCTCGAGCTT
>MDSW01091531.1_pt1 | contig 15510 bp, 14 predicted proteins | sample 811171 | NCBI WGS metagenome assembly MDSW01 (sample SAMN05326641, study PRJNA326480) | marine metagenome | isolation source: seawater | place: Atlantic Ocean: North West | collected 2012 | reverse complement strand
ATCATATTCATAATGTTTTTGTCCGCAATAAATACATTCATAATTGTTTGCCTCCTTAATAGCTTTTCTCCATAGGCGTTTAGCGTCTCCTGATGTCATGACTATTAAGTTTTGTGTGTAATGTTTATAAGTAGGAAGTATTGGTGTCATTTTTTACCACGATTTCTTGCTCTGTTTGCTGAAACACTTTCACGTACTAATCTTCCTGATTTAGTGTGTGAAAAATCCTTTCCGCCCTTACCTTCAGCCCCCGCTTTTCTACGGGCTTTTTTAAGTTCCACTCTATAGGCAATGGCTTCTTTGGATTTGTTACGCTTTCTGTTGTAAGCGTTTTTCTTTTCTCTGGATGCGGGGTTATCCCTGTAGTTTCTTGCACTTCGTTTAAGTTGTTTACGTGGTAGTCGTCTAGGAGCCATTATTTAATTACCGATCTTTGTACTGTTTCAAAATCGACACTTGGCATAATGTCTGCTAGTTGAGATAAAGGTGACGTATCAAACGCTACACCTGTTATATCATTTTTATAGAGCCAGTCAGCAGCAGCTTTTAGGTCAGCGGTAGTAGCTTCACCGCTACGTATTCTGTCTATAAGCTCAGTTGTAACCAACTTATGTAGTTCGTTAAACTGTTCTTCTCCTGCTCTTTTACTCAACTTTTAGTCCTCTTTTAATAAATTCTACTGCCTTGTCATCAAGGTCATTATCGCTTTCTTTGGATAACTTTTCTAATAAATCTACAACAAACTGTTTGAATTTGTCACTTTTTAAAAAAGTTAAAACGATTGGTTTAAGGATTGCTAACATTGTCTTTTTTTACTAATTGGATAGGTACGACATCAGAGCACAATTTGTATGAGTCAGTATCAGGTCGAAAGGTAAAGCCCTTGCGATGAAGATCTGCACATTTGAGTGCTCTTGTCATTTCTTGTGAAAGTTTCATATTCCGTTCATGAAGTGCAGCGATGCGTTCGCATTGCTTAGTCAGATCACGATTAAGGGGAACCATAAATGCTAGTTGGATTCCCCAGTTTTCGTTTATGACATATCCATCTTCAGTCTCAGGTTGAACATCATTACCCATATAAAACGGGCTAAATGTTAAAGTACTTCCATTGCACGAGTTTCCGTTACTAAACTGTTGTCTAGAGGGTGCTCCATTGTTCTGGAATTGCACCGCACTATTGGTCACATTGCCTGTAGCAGCAGCAACTGGAGTTGCATTATTATGTACATCTCCCTCCGCAAAGACTGGACTGCCTATTGTGAGAAGACAGAGAAGGAGTTTGTGGTGGAGTTTATTGTATAGTCTGTTGTGATGTCCCATTTTTCTATAAGACCAGCAGCTCTAGTAGTTGTTTCCAACTGCCATGCTTTTGTGTCATCTTTAATTGAAAATTTTGTAGCAGCTCCAGCTATGTCTGCGGATGCAGTTACGTTAGTACCAGACCATGTATTAACAGCAGATCCAAAGATTTCTTTCTTTGTAACCTCCTTTACTGTTTGGGTTGAAACTGTGGTTGAGGTCATATTCCCAGTTGTAAACTGAGGTGTTACTGTATTGGCTCTAGCTATGCTTGGTGCTAACAGAGCTAAAAGCAAGATTAGTTTTTTCATGCTTTTGGGTTTGTGTTGGTTGTTGTGCCGTTTCCGTTCTTTTTACTGTTACCAGTAGAGAGTCCGAAAGTTGCTAGGGCTCCCGTAAAAATCGAAGCCACAAAAGTTATATCAGAGGATGCTCCTAAAGGTTTTTTAACCATAGGTAACTCGACATAATTTAAAGTAATAATAAATCCAGACCAAACAACAACACCAAGACGCACTGCTGCACCAAGGATTGCCATTTGTTCATCGTGGTCATCTACATTCTCTTTTAATTTTTTTAATAAACCTTTTTTTTCTATATCAGGTTTTTGTTCGTTTTTTTCCACGTATCTTTTTCCAAGTTGTTTTAATAACTGGTTTCATAATTTTTACAACCCAGTTAAATACAGCAGTAGCAGTAAGTGCAGCAGCTACCGAAGCAACTGCTGTTGTTGTTGCTGTAATTAAGATTTCAGTTTCTGGAAGTGGTATCTCTACATTTGTAGAAAACAAATTAACTGTTCTCATTCCAGGTTGGGTGCTTGGTTTAGTAGAAGTACCTTCAGTTGCTTTAGCATCTATCTCATAGTTATCAATAGATGTATCTGTTTGTATTTGTATTTGCTCCGTTGCTCGTAAATCACTAGGAGGTATAACCAAAGGAGTATAGAAAGGTACTTCTGCTGTGGGAAGAGGTATAGATATTGTCTCTATTTCTTCAATAGGTGGAATTTGTATGATTGGTATTTCAATCGGTGCTTTTATAGGCATTAGCTAGGTTCTGTAGGCCAAACAATATTGTCTACATCAGTTTGTGCTGGTACATCTCTTAATGCTTGACGATAATCTCTCCAAGCATCTGATAATGTACGATCACTGGTTGCTCTCCAGTCTGTTTCAAAAAGTTTTTGATTTCTTTCTGCTCTTATCTGTTGCCATTTTCTAGCAAGAATTTCAGCATCTGTAGGTGCATTTGCTTTCATTTCTGCAATTTCTGCATCTGTTAAGGCGATTAATTCGCCATTTACCATTTTGTACATAATATTTTTTAATAAATTTTTTAAGAAGTTAACCTTTCATAAAGTAAAATTTCCGTACCAATCTCCCAGTAGTAACTTGAGGAACCAGCATAAAACCGGACTTCAGTAATAGTATCATTGTAATAACTATTACCAATTGCACCCATTTCAAAATGGTGTCTAGCTCTTTGTACACTTGGATCACTTGGCATCGCCATTTTTAAAAAATAATTTTGCAAGTGTTGGATATTACAAAATTCTAAAGTAAGTACACTTCGTTGTGAAGGTTCCCAGTAGCCATTGTTCATCTGGTATCTAAGATCTATATCATACTGACCAGTGCCACTATTTCTACGAACGTAAGGATAACGCATTTGTTCCTGAAACCTATGCCAAGTTGGTTGAGCATTATTAGCTTTGAAAAACGAAATTTTTGGGCTAGCATATATTGAGCTAGTATGTAAGTTTTTAGAAACAAAAAAATAACGACCTTCAGAGGGTAAAGTAAAGCTAATATAACTAACTTGATTATTTACTGTTATAGGAGTAGATTTACTTACCAGTTTTAATGCTGCACCTTCACCTGCTGTAAATGCTGGCATGTTAGCTGTTGGTATAGTTCCTGTTGTAAAACTAGACGCAGCCATATTAGAAGTATCTATTGTAGTAAAAGATTTAAACTCTAATTGTCCTTCAGCAGTAGCCCCACTTCCTGTAGTACTTTGAACATGTAAATTTGCTCCAGCTGTAAGATTCTGGTCAGGTAAAGTTAGAGTATAAGATTGACCAGCACTATGAGCTGGAGACTTTAATTTTACTGAATTAACTCCACCAGTAGGTAATTCTAAAGTTCCATCTGTACCACCAGCAGCTTTAACTTTTACAAGTCCTGTGCCTTTAGGCTTAAGTTTGAGATTTGAACTGGTAGTTTCTACCTCATCAACTTTTATTTTTGACATAATTAACTCTCCACGTATTTATAAAGACTGAGACTAGATCCATAACCGAACATTAAATGAGATTGGTTAGTCTGCAGATAGAATTTTACACCACCTATTTGCTGCAGCGCACTTTGTTGTAAGACAGTAGCTTGAATTGATTGATAAGCGTAACCCGAATAAGATTCAAAAGCTCGCACAAACATTGAGTCTGCACCATTTTTAGTAGTAATATCTGCAAAAATCTCTATTCTATAATAATTACTTTGATTTTGAAACCAGATTGGAAAATGATCTTGTTGAGTAGAGTAGTAATAATTAGGATTATATAACCGATCCATGATATACTGAGACATATAGTCAGAGCTACTATTTATTTCAGCATTAGATGTATCTAAAAATCTAATCCGTATCCTGTCGTTATGATAATTATGTAGAGCTAAACTGCCATATATTCTATACGTTGCATTAGTTTCAAAATTTTCAAAACTTATACTCTGAGCAGTTTGCCCTGATGCTATAGTAGATGTATTAATATGTTGCATTCCCAGACCTAAAGATCCAGATAAAGGTGTTGCTATTCGGCCTTTAGGTACAGTACCGGATGTTATGTTAGATGCATCTAAATTTATATTAGGTGCTGTTACAGTTGCATACTCTAATTGTCCGACTGCTGTTGATCCACTTCCTGTGACACTTGCTACTTGTAAGTACTTATCTTGAGCTACTTGATTATCAGGCAGAATCAATGTATAGTTTTGAGCAGCAGACTCAGGTGGGGATTTAAGTTTTATTTTGCTTGATGCTAATGGAGATGAGTTAAGTTGTAAAACCCCAGCACCTTCATCATTACTTATTTCAACAGTACCTGTTCCGTTTGGTGTTAATTCTAAGTCTCCGTTAGTTGATAAAGCTTCAACCTCGCTAAGTTTTATTTTTGACATAATTATTCTAAAAATTGATAAAGCATGATTTCAGTGGGTGCCATAAACGTATAGCTTGAATTAACTACTTCAAACTCAAAACCATGAATCCGTGTTCCAGTAGCTGGCTGATATAATTGAGCGTTCATGCTAAAATGAGTTGGATACCAAGTACCACTCTGTCTTTCTATGTGATGAGCTCGGAAAAACAAACAATTTTTTTCAGCACCTGTAAATAATTCCATTTCAAAACTGTAGTGATCGACGTTATAACTACTTTGAAAAGGTAAATATGAGTAACTAGCATAACTCTCGTTAACATAGTTGTATAGGCCGTTAATTCTCTGCCATGCGTAAGTGTATGGGTTGTTATTAGAATCCTTTATCTTAGTACCGTCTGAACCTAAAAAATATCCGTATAAGTATGTAGCTCCGCTAAGTTGAATATCTTTACCTTTTATTAAATAGTGACCATCATCATCAAGTCCTGTGAAACTAACTTTACTTGCAGTCTGTGCTCCAGTAAGTTCTGTTTTACTTACGAATTTAAACCCACCTCCGGCAGAAGCTGGAGTAGAATTTAACCTAGCATTATCTAAAGTTCCAGAGGTTATGTTAGTAGCATTTAAGTTTGTATAAACAGCAGGTGGTGCATCAGCAAACTCAAGTTGACCTTCAGCAGTAGCTCCGCTTCCAGTTACGGTTTTTAATTGTAATAATTTACCCGCTGCTATCTGGTTATCAGGTAGAGCTAGTGTATAGTTTTGACCAGCACTATCGGCTGGAGCTTTTAGTTTGACACCGTGACTTTGAGCAGAACAGTTCAATTGTAAAGTAGCATCGTTATCTGCACCTGTAACTTCACACGTTCCAGTAGAACCCTTACTAACAAGTTTTAAATTGCTATTAGTGCCATTAGCTTCTAATTCATTAACGTTTAATTTTGACATAATAATATTGTTTAAAAAAAGTCTATAATAGATCCTTCTGCTACAGTTAAAACAGAACCTGGTGAGATACTAATTGGACTAATTGCAAGATAATTGTTATTTTGTGCTGTAGTAAAGCTATTATTAACTTGATTATCTGCTTCTATAAATAACTGTTCACCACTAGAGCCTTTTAATTCTGTTAAGGACAGAAGAAAAATTAATTTAACTAACATAAGCTTAAATTGATACAAACTGTATAACACTTCCGCTTGCTACAGTTAGTGTGGCGTTAACTGATAATGGAAGAAGATTAATGTAATTCTTATTTGTTCCTGTTGTAAAGTCTGTACTCATTACATTATCTGACTCAATAAATAATTCGTCAGTACCTCCACCAGTTAAACCTCCACTACTTGAAGGAAGATTCGTTAAGTTAGCTCCACTAATTGCTGGTAAAGTGGCTGGAAACCTAGCATCTGGTATTGTACCAGAGGTTAAATTAGATGCGTTTAAATTTGATAAATTTGCTCCACTGGTTACTGGAAGTGTGCTTGGAAATCTTCCATCTGGTATTGTTCCAGTATTTAAATTTGAAGCATCACCAGCTGTAAAACCTCCCGAAGTACCCGTAGTATCTTGGTTAAGAGTATCAACAGAAAATGTAGTACCAGTCAGCGTTAAACCTGACCCAGCACTGTAAGTTGTATCTGGATTAGCTACCCATGCGTAATCCGAACCGTTCCAACTAAGCACATGACCCGAAGTAGGATTACTTTGGTTTAAATGTAAGTCAACGTCAGTGTTAGTAAATCCTGCATTATCTACCCATGCGTAGTCACTACCATTCCAACTAAGTACATATCCTGATGTAGGATTATTTTGATTTAAATGTAAGTCAACACTGTTATCATTGTAAAGACTTCCTTGCGCTGTAACACCACCTTGCCAAGAAGAACCATTATAAATTTTTAATTCGTTAGCAGTAGTGTTAAAGAATAAGTCTCCTGTATCTAAATTAGTAGTTGGATTACTAGCACCTGAACTATATCTTGCTGCAAAGTCATTAACAGTACCAAGATTACTTGCAACTGTGTTTACGTTTGCTATAGATCCACCTACGGCATTTACATTTGATATATCACCAGCAGTAGTATTAATGTTTCCAATATTACCTGCAACTATACCTATATTGTCATTAATAATTGATATGGTGTTACCCATACTATTACCATGTTGAGTACAGTAATATAACAACGAGCTTGGTGCATTTGATGGTACAGCAAAGACTACTGTAGATCCAGATTGACCTGCTGTTCCATTTACTGTTACACCTGTGGTATATGAAGCATTACTACTATCTCTAAATGCTAGTGGATGATTATTGTTAGTACTATCAGATTGGTCAAATGTGTAAGTAAAACCTCTAGTTAAAGTTAAAGAAGGGTTAGCTGTACCATTTATATAAAAAACACCACCTGATACAGTTACAGTAAATGTTTGTGCAGCTCCTAAAGAATTAGCTACAGCATTTACATTTACAATATTTGCACCAACAGTATTTACATTTGTAATATCACCTGCAACAGTATTTATGTTAGCAATATCATTTGCTGTTGTACTAATATTAGAAGCATTAGAATTAACTGTATTTATATTTCCTATGTTACTAGCAATTGTTGAAACCTGTGTTGCATCAGGTACTAATCTATGAAATGTATATGTATGTAATGTAGTAGTTGTTTCTACTAAAAACCCTAAATTTTGAGGTATAGGATCTGTCACTCCTGTAATTGTAACTGTATTACCAGTTCCAGCACCATTAGTAATCGTAACTGTAGTGCCACTTGGAGTTAAAGTAGTTGATGCTGTTTTAACAGAAACAATAGTACCAGCACCGTTGTTTGCATCTGGATTTGCTGTAGGAAAACTTGTTTCGTTTGCTATCGGTACAAAACCACCAACATCATCAATTAAATCAATAATCCTGTCATTGATAGCTGCTGTTGTAGCAATAGTTGTATCGTTATCTGGAAATACATCACCATCTTTGATAGTATCTCCAGTAGATATGTTAAAATATCTAGCATCCGCAGCTGCTTCAGTAAGGTATAAACTATCAAGAGCACCTCCATCAAGTTCGGTTTCTGTATAGTATCTACTATCAAGAGCACCACCAGAGGTTAATTCTGTTTCTGTAAAATACCTAGTGTCAAGTTGACCTGCATCTAGCTCTGTTTCTGTATAATAGTTACCATCAAGTACCCCACCAGAGGTAAGTTCAGTTTCTGTAAAATACCTAGTATCTAGTTGTCCAGCATTTAACTCTGTTTCTGTATAGTATCTATTATCTAACTGACCTGCATCTAGTTCTGTTTCTGTATAATATCTGTTGTCTAGTTGACCTCCATCTAATTCAGTTTCTGTATAGTATCTACCATCAAATGTACCAGTTGGTATATTATTAGAGTCTACTGTAATGTCACTAGGAAGATTACCACTACCTAATTTATCTAAAGTTACAGAATCATTAGCTAATTTAGAACCTTGTATATTTGCATTTGCGTTTATATCAGCATCAAGAATAGAACCATCTATTATTTTTTCTGATGTAACAAAATTAGATGTTATAGCACCTCCATTAAACAGTGCTCCTTCTATTTCTAATGCTTTGTTTCTAGCATCTTGTGCAGTAAAGTTTGATTGTTCAGATGAGTCGTTAAGATCTCTAGCTCTTATAGTACTGCCACTAGCAAAATTTGTATATGTGCCACTAGCATCTCTTGTTCTACGTTCACAAAAAACTACTGCACCTTGCGGTAGTGCAGAGTTAAATGTAATGGTATTGTTATCAGTGGAAAGTTGGTAGTTATATAAAGTTGTACCTGCTGTAACTGCAGGGAAGTATAATCCGTCTGTGTTGTTCACCTGTGGGTGACTAGAAGTTGCAGTACTACCAGTAGACTGGCGTAGCTGTAAAACTCTAGTTCCACCCGACAATGTAACATAAACATCTAGATCATCTTGGTTATGAAGTTGTATACTGACAGGACTAAATACAGTTGTAGTTGCATTAGTCGTGGCAGCGAAAGTTTTTTTAGTTGTAACTGCCATTGATAATCAATGTTAAATTCCGTGTTTTTTAAGTTCGTTTATCTTATTATAATATCCTGAGCTTGTTTGTGCTAATCTGGCTCTTCTAAGCTCTACTCTACTACGAAGTTTCTCGTTTTCGGCCAGCATTTGAGACATAGCTCTTGCCTTTACTGATATAAATTGCTCTCTTATCTGTTGGTAAAATGGTGTAGCATTTACTTTATAATTATCTCTGTTTAAAATACCTGCATCTTTGTAGGCTTTGACTTGTGCTTGCCACTGTGGGTTTGACACTATCTGTTCTAAGGCATTTCTAAACTGTGTATCAGTCGCCATATAGCGTTGCAACTCAGACTTTTCTAGAGATGTTAGAGGTTCACCTTCAAAATAACTAATTTCTTGTGGTATATTGTAACCAATTTCAAATAATGCTTCTTTTACAGGATCTCCTTCTGTATAACCTATAGTTACAGGACTAATAAAGTTTATAGCACGTAAAAATGGGTTGACAGGAGACGCTACAAATGGTTTACCAGAGCGATCTTTAGCTAATATGTCATATTTAGGAGGCACTGCAGCTTTAAATCCAAGATCTCTTTGAATTATCATCTCCCAAATACTGTTTGCTTCTACTTGATTAGCTTGTACAACATCAGATAGTGCTCTACTCATACTAGAATATGGAAAAGCTGATCTACCCAATCTAGCTGCAAGTCGTTTTACTGGCCCACCAGAACTATTAGCGTTAAATAAAGTAACTAAATCATCTACACCCGCTAACATAGACTTATCTATAAGAACTGAACCAAACATAAATGTAATTTTTTGAACTAGATCATCCATTATATCTTCACCTAGTACATGTTGATTAGTAAATACGTTTGCTGCTAGTGCAAATAAAGTATTAAATGGCTCCATTTCTCTGTAAGAAATATATGCACCATTGGGTAACTTAAATGAGTTAGGCATAATACCATTTGCTTTCCATAACTCTCTAGTTTCTCTATCAGGAGGTAAATCACCTGTAACTGCACCTGACATAGCTAAAACACCTACCATAGTCATTAAAGATGACCCAGCAGCTATTCTACCTTTCATCATCCCTCTATGAAAGTCTACATCTTCTGGTTTTATTCCGTACTGTTTTAAAACTGAAGGGTTAGTTTTACTTACATTAACTATATCATCATACTTTTTTCTTAGCATTTCTAAGGCTGTATGAGCATAAGTAAGACGCAAAGCATTGTAACCAGTTCTCATAAATGGAAAAAAGAACTGTCCTACAACTGGTATATTCTGTAGTGTTTGAAATGCAGCTATATTTCCCGGAAGTGCTGTTGTCAAGGCTGCTTCGTTACCTGCTAAGGTTGCAGCTTGGTCTGTCACAATAAATTGGTTATCTTGATTTTTAGTAAAAATTTCTTTCCTAAAATTTTCTTCAGTTTCTGCAGCAATTTTTCTAACATCTTTGAGGTCTGCTCCATCAGCAATAGCTTGCCTAGCTGCCCTCATTCTCATCTCATGTCTACCTATAATAGTTCTAGCTAAAGCATCACCAGATCCCATTATAGTTGTACTGTAACGAGAAAAAGGACTTCTATTAAAGTTAACTACAAAATTTAAAGCATGATAACCCATAGAGTCTGCCTTACCACTAAACTCAGTATAGTATGTATTTAACTTTTGCCAATCCTCTATATCCTTAGCAACATCAAACTTACCAGAATAAACTTGACCTTTACCTTTGTTTACAGCTAAATCCCAGTTATGTTTGAAAGCCTGTAAACCTTCTGCAGCAGCTCTAGCAGTAGAATCTAACATAGCTGCAGCAATAACTGCATCAGCTCTACTACCACCGGGCAGCATGGCTCCTATGTAAGCGTTTAGAGGACGCATTATAGCAATCATGTTTGTACTTGCAACAGCCTTAACAAAGGTCTTAGGAGCACTAAGAAGTGAGTTGTAGTAGACTGAAGCTAACTCATCGTTAATACGAGGTCTAACCTTTACACCATCAACTGTAGTACCTGCTATCATTCTGTATGGATTAAGAGTTCTTTTAGCCATAAGAAAATTATTGATAGAATCATAGTGTCTAACAACACCACCTGATAAACGGTGTATTTCTTGAAATGTTTTTGCAGCCTCTTTACCCATAGTCTTTTTGACTCTTCTAAGTTCATCAAAATATTTAGTAGCTTCTTCTGTTATAGATGCTACCTCTTGATTTACCATGTCTTTTACAAAACTATCTGCCATAGCATTTTTGTTTTGTAGTAGAGTGTTACCTGCCATATATGCTGACTTCTTTTGCTCAATAGTCAAGACCTTCATCAGGTCAATAATTTGGTCATCTTGACGTAATGTCTTTGCACCTTTAGGTAAGTCTGAAGCTGCAACTGCTATAGAGTTTATTTGTTCTGCTAAATTTAAAAGCACCAAATTCATAGCATGTCTAGTTGCAGGTGTTACAACTCTTAGACTTGTACCATCGTGCATGTAGTGTATGTAGTTTGTAGCTTTACCATTTAAGTAATCTTGTATAGCTTTAGCAAAGTCATCTCTACCTGCCACCATCGCACTTTGTATCTCATCCATCTGAGCTATTATAAGATCTTTAAACTCATCAGGTGTAAACTTTTTCTGTAAACCAGTTATAGTTGATTGTTGGCTAAATAATTTTTCTGATACTCCTTTAGCTACTTCATTTAAAGTTTTAGCAATATCTTTGTTACCAAAACTTATTTTCTTTAGTGTAGACTCTCTCCATATAGGACTAGGGCTACTAGGTCTGTCACCTCGTTTCATACTGGCTACAGACTCTTCCATGTTCTGTTCAGTAGCTTCTTTGATAGTTTGTTTTTCTGGACGTAAACCAGCTTTCTCATTATCATTAAAAGCAGCTGAATCTACAAAGGGGTCTTGTTTACGTAGTGTAGCATCTGCAAGTTGTTCTAAACTAGCACCCTCTTCTGCTATCCAAGAGTCACCTTTACTTGCTCCAACCTTTTCAGATAATGCTTCTATATCTTTTACTGCTAACTCTCTAATTAAATCTGCAGGATAGCTTTCGGGATTCATGTCAGGATTATCTCTAATGATACGCTCACGAGTAAAATCACTAGGCTCTTCACCATCAATTAATCTTTTGTATTCCTGAGCATCCTCCATTTCTAAATGCTTTTCTATATACTCTAATCTATTATCTTTACCAGACAAGCCTTTACCTTGAGCTTTAGCATCAGTTTCTAACCTGTCCATATTTTCAGCATCTAGCTTGAAACCTTCTTCTAGTTCATCTTTAACAACTTTGTTACCAGCTAAGTTTGCTTGATCTACAGTTTTACCAGCCTTAAGTTCTTTTACAGCTCTATATGCACCTTTTACATAACCACTTAAAAAATGACCAGCTATATTAACACCAGCTCCAGCTGTAATAGTTTTTATTCTTGCTAACCAAGAACCATCTTTTTCTGGATCTACAGCTAACGCTTCTGAAAGCGGTATAAATGGGGCAAAATCATCAACTAAGTTTGCGATGTTACCCATTTCAGAACTTGTAGATATAAGGTCAGCTATAGAACCTTCAGCAGCTATACCAGCAAACTTTGCACCTTTGGGTATAAAGTGTATCATTTTAGCACCCTTTTTACCATATCCAGCTAGTCTAGCTGCTTTATATGCTTGTAAACCTGTTCTAGCTGTAAGTCCTGCAGCCTTAAGTCCTGCACTACCAATACCGCCTGTAGCTGTAGCTAAGACACCAAACTCAACTAATCCTCTTACAAGATTACCTAAACCTGACTCGTTTTCTGGAGCTAAATTATCTGGTATGTCCCACCATGCTCCTCTCTTATAACCTTTGCTAGTTATATCATTTGCATCATCTATTTCTGCACCTAGTAGTTTGTTAAGACCTGTAAGTATAGTATCACCAGATAAATCTAAAAAACTACCAACACTGTCTACAGCATCAATACCACCACCAACAAGAGCTTTACCAGCTTCTTTTAGTGCCTCTACAGGGCCATCAGGTAAAAAACCTTGGTCTTTCATCTGATCCTGCATTTGCTTCTTGATTGTATTTGGATCAAGTTGCATAGGGTTTATTGTTTGTCCAGCATCATCTGTTATTACTCTTTCAGAACCTCTTTCAAGATCAGAGTCATCAATGATGTTTGTAAAATCTTCTTCTAAACCCTGTTCTAATTCAAAATCTTCATTCATCGTCTAATCTATAAAATTGTTCTGTTTTAATAAGTTCTTCAAAAAACAAATCTGAAAATATCCTGTTTTGTCTTAATGTTTGAGATAGGTTTTGTCTACCAACACCAAATGATTTACCAGTTTTTTCAGTATATTTTTCGTTAGTTTTCTGTAATAATTGTTTAAATTGTTTATCACCAAATGATGCTTTTAAATCGTAGTAAAGATTTTTACTTTCGACATCTGCATTGAGCACTCCGTAGAATAACTCAGTGTTACCAGTTTCTAATCTTTTAAGAACATTTTGTTGAGCTTTAAGTTTGGTTTGGTTTTTATTCCAATTTTTCCAATCTTTATTAACTGTTCTTCTATTGTTATCACCTTTAACATACTTAGGTGGCTCTACAAGTTCGTCTATTTCAGCCTGTACAATATTAGAGTTCATGTTGTTAGTTTCAGCTGATAACTCACCAAAGTTTACTTTAGTAATTTTGTCACCTGCACCTTCTATAACACTTGTGAATTGTTCTTTGTCATCAATATTCCAACCACGATAGTATGCTTTTAACACACTATTATTTATTGGTTGATTACTTTGACTGTACCAATACTTACCAGATCCAAACTCAGAAGCAACTTTTTGTATAGCAACATATTTATTTTCAGTGGTTAAAATTGCTTTGTCAAGTAAATTATTTATATGTATCTTAAATACTTTTTCTTGTAAATCTGTATCTTGTTCAAACTCTTGTCTAGTTGCGTTGATTCCATGTTTTTCATCTGCTAATATCTCTGATATGTCAGAGCTATCCATATCTGTATGGTCAAATCCTGCAGTATATATAGCTTTATGTAAGTTATTTACACTTATAAGACCAGACATGTCAATACCTTGTTCTCTTTGTTTAGAGTATGGACTCATTAAAAGTTCTCTAACACCAGCATTTTGTTCTTTAAAATATGTAATAATTCTTTGACGATCTTCTGGTAGTGACTCAAACTCTACAGTTTTTAAGTCATACTTGTCACGTAAAAGATTACCTAGTGTAAATGGATCACGTTTTTTAGGATCTACCAAACTAAGTTTTCTAACTAACTCTGGTTCAGTTTTATAAAGACCACCTTCTTTTACAAAATCTAATTGTTTTTTCTGAGACTCAGTTACAAACAATGTATCTGACAAATTTAGTATAGGATCTTCTCCTACTTCCTGATCTAACTGACCTAGAAAGTTTTGAAATACATTATCAGATTCTGCTAGTTTTTTAGATAAAGAAAAATCTTTAGCTTCTTGAAATTTAGGGTTAACAAACAAACTAAGTGTATCTTTTGCTCCAAACGTTAAAGCGTAAAGATTACCTTGTGCAAATCGTTCTTTAGCATCACCTGCGTCAGCATCTGCAGCTTGCTGCATTTGTAAAGTTATTTGCTCTGCAGCTTTTTGAAAGTAAAACATATTAGGATCCATACCTTCTGGTATTTGACCATCAAACTGTCCACTGTTTCTTATTTGTTCTACTAAAGACCAAACGTGTTTATTTTTAGCATAATCCAAAGCATTTTGTAATGAAATATCTTTTGTTGCACTTGTATTTAAACCTTTAGATGGCCCTAAAAAAGCTAGTGTTAAAGCCTTATCAAACTTACCATTATCAGCTATGTACTCTTCTAAAAGTATTTTACCTTCAGTAGTTTGATCCCATCTAATCTCATCGTTTACTGCACTTGCATATTTTTTTTGATCGTCTTTAGTTAAGGTCATATATGTAGTTACACTAAGACTACCATAACGCTCTATTTCTTTTCTAGCTGCCTTAGCACTATTATCTTTACCTAATGATACTGGTTTAAAACTAAAAGCATTATTAAAAATAGTTGCTGCTTCTGGTAAAGCACCATATTCTGGATTATCTTGTAATTCTTTTACTTGTAACTGATAAGACTTATAAGATATATGGTTTTCATCATCTTCTGGACGTGTACTTAAATACTTTAGTTGACCTATTTTAAGTTTAAGATCTGTAGTTTGACTTCTAACTTTTTTAGTTAAATTATTTTCACGTTTTGCAAATATAGCAGCTTTTAAATCTTCCATCCTAAATTCTATAGGAAAAGCATCTACTAATGTTTTAGTACCTAAGTTTGGTATTTGATACTTTTTATCTTCTATATGATTTAAGATTTCCATAATCTTTACATCACTGTCTAAACTTGCTACAGAATCAACAAAAGAATCTTTTAAATTCTTCTTATTAGCTGCCCCAGAGGAGCCTTGAGTACCTGCTCTAAAATGTAAGTTGTTACCAGTTAAGACTATTTGATCTATAGCATTATCAAACTCTGTTGTATCTTCTGTGTCAAAAGAAACAATAGCTGTATTTAAGTTTACGGATTGTAACCTTATTTTTTCAGCTGCTTGAGCCTGTATTTCATCATTGAGCTTTTTATCTCGATATGATTGTAATTGTTTTGTTACACTAGATGTTAGGTATTTATCAACTATAGAACTGTTTACACCACTAATATTATTTTGATCTTCATACTCTTTAATGAGTTTATTTTCTACTGCATACCTATCTGCAGCATTTGTAAATGTATCATACTCATTTACTCTAATTTCACGGTTATCATCCATTTTGATAACAGTTGTATCCTCGTTGGTCTTGTTCATAAACCAAGGCATAAAACCGTTAGCAGCTTCTATCATGTGAGCTTTAGTGTAACCATAAGCATAGTTAGACCCTAATCTACGTGCATTTAAAAGCCTATACTTTTGTTCATAACTTAGAAACTTCTCGTTTCTTTCAGCTTCACTAAGT
>MDSW01053408.1_pt1 | contig 15511 bp, 8 predicted proteins | sample 811171 | NCBI WGS metagenome assembly MDSW01 (sample SAMN05326641, study PRJNA326480) | marine metagenome | isolation source: seawater | place: Atlantic Ocean: North West | collected 2012 | reverse complement strand
GACTTTGCCCGGCGCATCTCTCCGCCCACCCCTCGCTTTCAATCCCCGCCCTCGGCGCCTTTCAACTCCACCTGACGCCTTTCAACTCCACCAGGCGTGCGTCGAAGAGAACGACTTCCACCGAGCGGAGGGGTTGTACGTGAAAGCGCGGCGGCCCGAGCGCGCGATGAAGATGTACGCGCGGCGGGATTTATGGGAAGACGCGCTGCGCGTGTCGGCAGATTACCTCCCGAATCTCGTCTCGGAGCTCCAAGCGGAGATGCGACGGGTCAAAGCCGGCGGCGCGCGCGCGCTGAGCGCTATGACGGAGGACGACGACGACGACGCCCGCGACGCCGCCGCGGGGATCGATTCCGTGCCCTCGAGCGGCGACGCGGCAATCGGAGAAGGATTCTCGGACGCCGCGACGGACGCCGCGACGGACGCGGACCGTCGCGACGGTTCGGTTCCCGAGTGCGTCGCGCGCGGGAAGAGGCTCGAACGCGAGGGCAACTACGCCGCCGCCGTCGACGCGTTCCTCGAGATGACGCTCAAGGTGACGAAGGACACGAACGCGCTCGCGGACGCGTGGTCGACTGCGGTTGCCATCGCGTCGGATCACGTCCCCGGGAAGCACCGCGCCGTCGTCGTGGAGGTCGCGAAGCGCCTCCGGGACGTCGGGCGGAGCCGAGAGGCGAGGGATCTGTGTGCCTCTTCGGGGGTGGATCCGAACGCGCCGCCGCCGTCCGATTCCGTCGCGCGGCGGTCTTCCTCATCCGCGTCCAAAAACGCAGCCGACGTGGACTTGCGAGAGATGGGCTTATCCTCGCCCCCCGGCGGCGGCGGCGCGGGCGCGAGGACGATCGCGGCGACGACCTCGACGCTGTCTCCCGGAGGGAAAGCCTCCGTCGCCGCCGCCGAGGACGCGGCTCGACGCGGCGACTGGGACGCCGCGCACGCCGCCGCCGCCGCCGTCTCGCCGGACGTCGCGGCGACGTTCAGCGTCAAGCACGCGACGATCGAGCTCCGCGGCGGCTCGCCGGCGGCCGCCGCGGAGGTTCTCGCGACGCACGGGGTGTTACACGACAAGGGATGTTACGCCCTGTACGAAGAGATCGCCGCGGGCGTCCTCGCCGGCGCGCGAGACGGCGACGCCGACGACGGAACGCCGCGCCTGAAGGCGTTTTTACTGACGCTCGTCACCGGGATGGAGGCAAGTTTTTTACACTGGTCCCCATACGACCGCGTTCGCGTGGTGAACGCCGTTTCTTAAGGACTTTTGCCGTCGTCTCTTTCCGCCCATCCCCCCTTTCAATCCCCGACCTCGATGTCTTTCAACTCCACCTGACGTCTTTGAACTCCACCCCGACATTCGCTCGATGGAACGACCCTACAGGCGACGCCGGAAATTCACGCCGAGTCGCTCAAGCGTCTGCGCAAGTACCTCGACGCGTCGCACCTCGCGTGCGTTCGCGCGGACGCGAAGAGCGTTGGGTTACGCGCGATATCCGCCAAGGCGGCGACGGCGGCGCTGCGTCACGTGTGCGAGATTCCCGCGGATCGCGCGTTTTTTCAAGCCGGCGTCGCGTGCCGCGACGCCGGCGACGCCAACCACGCGTTTGTCTTTCTCAACCGGTACCTGGACATCACCGAGGCCATGGACGAGGGCGACGTCGACTCCAGGGGGCTGGACGATGTCGACTTCGAGACCGCGGCGTCGGACCTCCCGTCGCGGTTCCCGCTCCCGCGCGAGCACTTCGTGAAGAACGAGGCGACGCGCGAGGAGATTCGCGACTGGGTCCTCGCGCACTCCATGGACGCCGCCGTGGACCAGACGTTGTCGCAGGCGCGTTCATGGTCACACCGGTCCCCATACGACCCCGTTCGCGTGGTGAACGCCGATCCTTAAGGACTTTCTCGACTTTCTCTCCCGGTTTTCGTCACTCTCCGCCCACCCCTCGATGGCTTGGTTTCAATCCCGACACACCTCGACGCCGCCTTTCGACCAACTCCGCTTCTGACGCCGTTCGACTCCACCCCGACGACGTTCGTCGCTTCGTACGGACCCTCGGCCCTCGTCAGCGCGTCTGCGACGGATGCGGGCGCGACACGTACGTCGCCGCGCTGACGTGTCACCGATGCGCGTCCACCGCGGACGCGTGCGTCGTGACCGGGTACCCGGTGCCCGCGGGGGAGCGCGTGACGGCGGGCGCGGGGCGGCCGGCGCGGCGGGAGGATTGGAACGCGTGGACGGGAAAGTTCGGGACGGATCCGTGGACGGGGAAGGAGGGCGCGACGCCGAAGCACTGAGAGGTTGAGCTGCGATGCGATAGACTATACAGTACACTATGGTCATTCGTTCGTTCGTTCGTTCGTCTAGGGTACACGTACACGCAGTCTAGTCGTCTATTACTCCGGCGGCGGCGGCCACTGTTTCGTGTTCTCGTCGCCGCGTTTATTACGTTTCGTCGTCGCCGCGCCCGGCTTTTTCCTTCGCTTCTTCGTCGTCGTCGCCGGTTCCGCCGCCTCGGTCGCGTCGGCGTCGTCGTTCGCCTTCGTCTTCGGTTTCTTCATCTTCTTCTTCTTCTTTCTCTTCTCCTCCGCCTCTGCCGCCGCTCCCGCCGCTCCCGTCGCCTCCGTCGCCTCCGTCGCCTCCGCGCTCGGCGCCGCGCGCGCCTTCTTCAGGCGCTTCCGCTCCGCTCTGCTCATCCGCGCGTGATCGTATCGAACCGGTCTCCGCCGCGCGTCGTCGCCTCCGTCATCGCGCGCGTCCCCGTCGCCGTCCGCGTCCACCTCGCGCGATCTCACTCTCTTCGCCGCCGCGACGTCCGCCGCCTTCGCCTTCGCCTTCGCCGGCGCCGCGCGCGATGACGGCGCCTCCGATCCCCCCGAGCGAAAGCCTCCGTCGCCGCCGCCCACGATGAGCTGCTCTCGGAGCGACGCGAGGAGCGCCGCCTCCTTGTGCGTCAGCGCGCCTCCGCCGGCGCTCTTCGCGGATGACGACGCGCGCTCGCGCTCTTGCCGCTCGAGCGCCTTGCGGTTCGCCGCCGCGACCGCGATGCCGCTGAACCGCGACCCGGACATCGGACGCGCGCGCGCGAAGTCGACTGACGAGTGGCTGGATGTCAACTACAGGTACAACGTCAACTGTACGAAAAATGCATCATCGGTCAGTTGAAAGGGGGCGCGATCAAATATTGAAACCGATGAATGGGTGAAAAACTTTTGTCCTTCGTGTCGCGAGAGTTCCGAGACTTCCGAGACGGGTTCCCCCGGCGGTGCAGTGCAGATCGCGCGGGGAGTCGAGAGCGCGCGCGCGCGGACGCGATGGGCGCCGCGCGCGCTGTGCTCATTCCGCGCATAAAACCCCGGTCGAAGCCGAAGACGCGGCGGCGTCCGAGAGCGGCGACTCGCGACCGCGGTGGGTGCGCGTCGTCGTCGTCGTCCGCGCCGGTCACGCCGCAGCAGTCGTGTGGCGGGTCCGATCGCCGACGCGGACGTCTCGACGGATCCGCCGCGTCCGGGGGACCCGCGACGCACCGCGCGACGCCGGCGCCGCACGTCCGCGAGCCGCTGACGCCGCTGACGCCGAACGCGCGATCCGACGCGCGCGCGACGGCGAACGCCCCGAAGAACGACAAGGACGACGCGACGCGCCACAGAGAGACCGCGGCGAGGAGCGCGAGGGCGGAGGGGACGAGAGCGGTGCGCGCGGCAGTCGAAGCGGATCGCGACGGATTCGTACGCGCCGCGGTGAAGGGCTACGCGACCGCGATTCGGAAGCTGTCGACGTACGTGTCGCTCGAGCGCGACGACGCGGCGAAAGAGGGCGTGGTCGCGAAGGTGGCGCAGTACACCGCGCGTTTGGAGAGGCTGCGGGAGGTGTTGAAGATGCGCGAGGAGGAGGAGGAGGAGGAGGATGAAGACGGCGCCGACGACGACGCCGACGACGACGACGACGCCGACGCCGACGCCGACGACGACGCCGACGACGACGATGACGCCGACGACGACGCGAAAGAGAACGATGACGGCGGAGCGAAGAAAAAGCGAACGCCGACGACGACGTTCGTCGTGAAGCCGCGTCGGGGACGGTCGGTTCGAGGGGGGGGCGCGCGGACGGGGACGGGGTCGGCGGGGGCGTTTTTGAAAAGAGAAGCGACAGCCGCCCGCGACGCCGACGCGGGAGCGGGGGAGACGTTCGCGTCCCCGGAGAAGAAAGGCGCGAGCGACGACGTCGACGTCGACGTCGCGGCGGCGGACGCGGCGACGGCGAGCGCGCCGGCGACGCCGCCGCCGCCGTCGTACGAGTCCGTCATGGCCTCGGACGCGTCTGACGCGTCTGACGACTCGGAGTTTGAACGCGGCGCGACGACGACGACGACGCGCGCGGCGAGCGCGCGCGCGTCTTCCGTCGTCGTCGCGTCCTCGTCCGAGAGTGGTTCATCGCTTTCGTCGTGGTGGTCGAGTACGGTCACGCAAATAACGCCTCATCTAGGGACGTTACGAGAGAAAACGAAGGAGACGCTCCGACCGGCGATGGAGAGACTCGCGATCGAGGCCAAGAAAACCGGCGAGCGGTTCCTCGCGGACCAGTTCCCGAGCGACGACGAGTACGAGAAGGAGTTTTTGAAGCTCGAAGCGCTCAGGAGGGAGACGGCGACGGCGTGAGTTGAAATGAGTCATCATAGTTGAATCGAGTTTTGGCGGGGGGGTATCCCTTTAGACCCGGTGTGTAGTTAACTACACATATTTCATCGGCGGTGTGTAGTTTACTACGAAGGTACCTTGTACACGAAAATGCTCGGGTCTAAAGGGATAGGGTGGGTGCGGGCGAAGCTTCACGAGAAAGATCTTACGACGAATGCGTCGTTCTTTTCTCTTCATAACAACCTTATTACACCATCACGCGTGGTGATACAATGTCTCCTACGTGCGCGTTCGTTCGCGTCGTCCCCTCCCTTCCAACTAGTATCGCTCACTTTTTCCGCTTCGCCGCGAGCATCGCGCGGTTCTTCCGATCGAGCGCGTTCGCCTTTTCCCGCCGCGCCTTGGTCTCCTCCCGTCTCTTCGCCGCCGCCGCCGCCGCTTCCTTCGCATCCGCCGCTTCCTTCGCATCCGCCGTCGCCGCCGCCGTCGCCGCCGCCGCGCTCGCGCTCGCGCTCGCGACCGAGGACGCGCGCATCGGCGCCGCGAGCGTGCGAGCGCGCGGCGGAAGAAACACCACCGGCGCGTGCGCTTGCGTATCGACCATCGCGTCTTCCTCTTCCTCCTCCTCCTCCTCCACCTCCGAGTCCGAGAGCTCTTCCATGTCGTCCGACGCGAAATCAAACGACGCCGCGTCCAGCGCGTTCGCGAGCGCCGCGAGCGACCGCCCGTCGACGGAGAGCGAGACGTTCTGATCGCCGCCGGCGGCTTCGGCTTCGGCTTCGGCTTCGACGGCGGCGGCTTCGACTTCGACGGCGACGTTCAAGTCCACGTCGGTCGTCGACGGCTCGTCGTCGTCCTCGTCGTCGACGACGGCGTAAGACACGCGCGCGTCCGACCTGAACCTCTCCGCGTCGTCGTCCACCTCGGAGTCGTCGCCCGCGTCCGCGTACCTCGACGACGACGCGTTCGTCGGGGACCCCGCGCTCGCGCTCGCGCTCGCGTTCGCGCGGGCCCCCGGGGGAAGAAGCAGCGAATCTTTCCACTCGTTGTCGAGCGCGCCCAAGGCTCGCGCCCACGACGAGTCCGCGTCGTCCTCCGCCGGCGCGGCGTCTTCCGCGGGGGGACCGTCGACGCCGGCGACGACGCCGCCGTTCAGCCTCGACGACATCGCCGCGGCGACGCGCGAGGAAATCTCAGACTTTTCCGCGCGCGGGTTCGCCTTCACCGCCTCGGTCGCCAAGCTCGACGCCAACTCCGCGATGTCGACGGGCAACCCGCCGCGAATCGCCGCCGCGTACACTTCCTCCGCGTCCACCACCGGCGTCGTCGTCGCGGCGCCGCGCACCGCGGGAGTAGCGCTCTCGTAGCGCAGGTTCCGCGTCACGCCGCTCTCGAACGCTCCGCCGGCGTCCCTCTGCGGCGTGAGATCGTACGGATCCGTCCCCGCGCCGGCTTCGGAGAGAGGCGTCGGCGCCGTCGCCGCCGCGCCGCCCGGGCTCCGCGCCTCCGCCTCCGCCTCGCTCGCCGCCGACGCCGACGGCGGCGCGGAGTTGTTCGCCGCCGCGCTCGCCGCGGCGTACAGCGCGCTCGTGTTCAAATCCACGGCGGCTGCGTCTTCGCCGGAGGACGACGACGCGGGAGGCGCGCGATCGCTCAGCGCGCCGGCGACGACGGCGTCAAGGGTTCGGACCCGCGCGCCGAGCGCGCCGAGAACGTCGTCCAGGTCCTTCAACTCCGGGATGTTCGTCCGCGTCGGGAGGTTCACGCCGCTCGCGTCGTCCATCGCGGACGCTTCCGCGCGCTGCAGCGTCGCCTCCGCGACCGCAGCGGCGGCGGAGACCGCGTCCATAGCCTCGGACGTTTTCGCCAGCGACGCGAGCATCTCTCGCTCCGCCGCGCCGCTCGAAGAGCTCCCGCCGCCGATCGTCCCCGTCGCCGTCGTCGTCGTCGTCGTCCCGGTGCCGGTGGTGCCGGAGCTCGAGGAGCGCTTCTCCGCGCTCCCGAACGCGCGCGCGCGAGAGGGCGACGCGACGTCCGCGTCGTCCATCGTCGCGGAGAAAATGTTCGCGGTGTTTTCATCCGAGACGTCCACCGTGCGGTCGTAAAAGCCCCCGCCCGCGCCCGGACGCATCGACGTCTCGTCCAAGTCCAGGGATAAATCCCTCGCCATGGACTCCAGCCCCGTCGCGGTGACCTCCGTCGCGTTCGCGTCGTACTCAAACTTCCCGGGCGTGGGTTCGAGCCCGAGGAGGCCCTTCCTTCGGAGCTTCGCGCTCGCGGTGCCGACGGCTTTCGCCACGGCGGCGGCGGCGGCGGCGTCGCGGTTCCCTCCGCCCGGCGTCGCCTGCCTGGAGGAGCTCTTCGCCGCCGCCGCCGCCGCATTAATCGCGGCGTCCAGCGCGGCGTCGTCCTCGTCCTCGTTCTTGCTCTTGCGCTTGTTCGCGCTCCCCGCGCCGGCGCCGCGGCCCGCGCCGCCGCCGCCGCCGACGAAATCGTCGTCCGAGTCCGTCTCGCTGTCGTCGCTCAGCGTCTGCGCGAACGTCACCGTCGCGTCGGTCGCCGGTCCCCTCGCCGCCGACCGACCGACCGACCGCGACGCCGCTGGCGCCGTCTCCCCGCGCGCGACCGCGGCGACGTCGATCCACTCCGCGCCCTCGGCGTCGTACCCCAGGTCCGCGTGCGTCTCCGCGTTCTTCGCCATGGCGATGATCTTCCGCAACGCGGCGTTGTTCTCCATCCTCTCCCTCGTCACGGCGTCGACCGCTTCCGCCTTGCCCGCGCCCTCGACGCGCCGCCATCGGTTCGCTTCCGCGTCGTCGTCGAACATGTCGTCGAACGGCTCCGCGTCGTCGAAGAACCGACGCTCGCCCGTCGCCGCCGGGGACTTGGGCGGCGGCTTCCCCGGCTCGTGCGACACGTGCGCGGCCATCATCGACTCTGGGATCCTCCCGGCGAGGATGTCCTCCGCAGCCTTCGCCGCCTCCGCGTCTTTCTTTTCCTTCGCCCACTTCCGTAGCAGCGGCGCGTGGACCATCCCGCCGCCGGCGAGGAGTTTGTCCACCTTTTCTTTGCGCTCCGCGCGGTCGAGCACTCTGAGCTCCTCTTTCAACCGTCGCATGTCCCTGTGCGCGTGGACAACCTTCGCGGCCGCGTTCGCGCGCTTCGCTTCCTTCGCCTTCTCCTTGCGAAGCTTGTCGAGGTCGTCGTCGCGGCCCTCCGCGAGCGCTTTTTCTTTCGCGAACGCCACCGAAAACGCATCCTTCGCCTTGGACGCTTCGTTTTTGTAATTCGCATCCTTCGCCGTAACGGATCTGCCCTTGACCTCGCTCGCCGCCGCCGTCGGCGCGCCCTTTCCGAGGACGTGCGCTTTGTGCTGCACGACGTATTTCCCTTGTCTGTGCGACCGTCCGATCGCGACGCCCTTGCTGTCGAAAATCAACCCGTTGAAGTGCGTCCCCTCGAACGATTTCGGGTTTTTGATCGTCAACGGCTTGGCGATGATGTCCAGCGTCTCCTTCTTGAGGTTCTCCACCAAGCACTTGCGCTCCTTCACCTTCGCCCTGGTCTCCGCGGTCCTCTCGAGGTACTCCGCCATCTCCCTCCTCGCGTCCGCCGCGAGTTTATCCGCCTTGACGCGTCTATCCCTCGCCGCGAACAGCGGCGAGTGAAGTTCGTCTCGCCGCGCGTACTCCTTCGCGAGCGCGCGTTCGAACCGCTCGAGCTCGCCCAGCGCGTCGTCGTGCTTCTCGAGCTTCTTGACGTGCTTCGCTTTCGCGAGCGGCGGCGCGAGCGACGCCGCGGCGCGCTGCGCGGCGCCGACGCCCGCGGCCGCGTTGGCGTAGTCCTCGTCCAGCTCCTTCTGCTTCGCCTCTCGCGCGCGCGTCCATCCCGCTCGGAGCTGATTCTCGAGCTCGCCGTGGTGCTCCTTGACGGAGCGCTGGAACTCTCGGACTTTGAACTTGGCCCACACCTTCTCTTGCTCGCGGACCTGCGCGAGGCGCTCCAGGCGCGTCGTCTGCGTCGCCTTCTTCAGCCTCGCGGACGCCTCCGCGGCGCCGAGTCGGTACGTCGATTTTTCCCGAACGATCTCGGACGCGCCGCGCGCGTCGTGCACGAGGCCGCCGCCGGGGGCCATGAGCGCGGCCTGGATGTCGTTCAGCGGCGGCATGTCGTTCGATGGCCACGGCGTGGACGCGCTCGCGTGCGCCATCGTGCGTGCGACGTGCGGGGAGGCGATGCCGCGGGGCGTTGTGCGCGACCGATGTCGGCAACTCCGACGACGCTCAACGGTTAAACGGCCCCAACGGCCGGCTGAGCCTATCAGGTGCGTTCTCTACACACGTTTTTCACCCATCCACCGGGTTCAATATTTGATCGCGCCCACTTTCAACTTTCCGATGAACTTAGGATATGATAGCTGAAATCATAATCAGCCACCTCGGTAAATAAAAGTAACAATGGCAGATCCTTCGGCGCGCCATGGCCGCCGCTCCGCCCGCCGCGAAGCTGTTCATCGGCGGCCGATGGGTCCCCCCCATCCACGGCGCGTCCATCCCCGTCGTGAACCCGCACGACGGCTCCACGATCGGCGCGATCGCGGCGGGAACGTCCGAGGACGTCGCGGCCGCGGCGTGGGCGGCGAAGCACGCGTTCGCGGAGTGGAGCGCCACGACGGGCGCGCACCGCGCGTCGATCCTCCGCGCGATCGCGACGGAGATCAAGAAACGCAAAGACGCGTTATCGTCCACGGAGACGAACGACTGCGGGAAGCCCCTGGAAGAGAGCGAGTGGGATATCGACGACGCCGCGGCGTGCTTCGAGTACTACGCGAGTCGATGCGAAGCGATCTTCGGATCGGCGTCCACCGCGTCCAAGCCCGTGTCGCTCCCCGACGCGTCGTTCCGAGGGACGCTCGTGAAAGAACCCCTCGGGGTCGTGGGCCTCATAACGCCGTGGAACTATCCGTTACTCATGGCGGTCTGGAAAGTCGCCCCCGCGCTCGCGGCCGGCTGCGCCGTCGTCTTGAAGCCGTCCGAGCTGGCGTCCTTAACCTGCCTCGAGCTCGCGGACGTCGCGCGCGTCGCGGGCGTCCCGCCCGGCGTTTTCAACGTGGTCACCGGCGCGGGCGCGGACGCGGGCGTGGCGGTGTGCGTCGCGCCCGGGATCGATAAGATCGCGTTCACCGGGTCGTTGGCGACGGGAAGGCGGGTCGCGCGCGCGTGCTCGGAGGAACCGAAGCCCTGCTCGCTCGAGCTCGGGGGGAAATCGACGCTCGTCGTGTTCGACGACGTCGACGTGGACGTCGCCGTGGAGTGGGCGATGTTCGGGTGTTTCTGGACGAACGGGCAGATTTGCAGCGCGACGAGCCGCGTCCTCGTGCACGAGCGCATCGCGGAGGCGTTCAAGAGGAAGTTACGCGCCGCCGTCGCCGGGATCGACGCGGGCGAGCCGCGCCGTAAAGGGTGCCGCCTCGGCCCTCTGGTCAGCGCGGGCCAGCGCGATAAGGTGTTAGCGTACATCGCGAACGGAATATCAAACGGCGTGGAGGTGCTGTGCGGGGGATGCGAACCGCCGCGAGGGAAGCACGTCCACGCGGCTGGGTACTACGTCGCGCCGACGGTTTTTTGGAACGTCCCGCAGAGCGACCCGCTGTGGAAGGAGGAGATCTTCGGGCCGGTGATGTCCGTGAGGGAGTTTCGGGACGAGGACGAAGCGATCGAGATCGCGAACGACAGCGAGTACGGCCTCGCGGCGGCGGTGTTATCGAACGACGACGCGCGGTGCGAGCGAATGACGGGTCGGTTTCAGGCGGGCATCGTATGGCAACAGTGCTCGCAACCGTGCTTCGCGGAGCTGCCGTGGGGCGGAAAGAAACGCAGCGGGTTCGGGAGGGATTTAGGCGAGGACGGCATGGAAAAGTACTTGCACACGAAGCAGGTCGTGCGGTACGCGAGCGAGGAGCCGTTCGGGTGGTACCCGAGCTGTTCGAAGTTGTGACCCGCCCGCCGTCGATCATTCGATCGTTCGATCATTCTATATCATTCGATCCCTCTGTGCTTCTTGTACCTTCGCACCATGCCCAAGAACAACCGCGGGGCGTACGACCCGAGGAGGTAACGCAGCGCGAACGACGGGAGAAAACGCGTCAGCGCGGGAAGTTCCTCGACCGCGGTCAGCGTCGCCATTCGCCGGGCGTCGACGTTCTCTTTCGTCCCCTTCTCTCCGTCCTCCGCGGGCGTGACGATCCCTTTCCCGCACGTCGCGCCGCTCCCGAAATCCAGCGCGCCGGTGTTCGCGTCGTAGCTCCTGTACGCGTACGCCACCGCGCCCTTCGACGGCCAGTCTCTCTTCACGCGCAATCGCACCGTCGCCCGCATCGCCGGCAACATCGGCACCTTATACTCCGCGACGAACGCGTCTCCCTTCGCGCCGCCGTCCGCGTCGTCCGCGTCGTTCGCGACGCGTTTGAACGACGTCTCGGCGTCCCACGCGCTTCTCTCCTCGCACGTTGATAAGATCATGTCGACGTAGTCGTCGACGCCGAGTCCCGGCGCGGTGCACGTCGTCTTCGCGAGCGTCCGCCCGCGTTCCGCCGACGCCGCGGCGTCGTCTTCGGTCACTTCCGATTTCGCGGCGGCGACGACGGACGCGGCTTCGCCGGTGACGGGGACCTCCGTCCATCGTTCCGCGTCGTTCAGCATCCCCACGAGGTCGTTCAGTTCGTCGTCGAGCGTCCGGGAGAGAAGCGCGGGTGGACTCGCGGCCGCGGTGGGGGTCGATTCGTCCGCGGCGGCGGCGGCGGCGGCGGCGTCGAAGGCCGTCTTATATATCAGATCTCGTCGATCCTCTTCCTCCGACGTGGACGTCGACGCCGGCGGCCGATCGCTCTTCGTCTCGCCGACGACCTCGTCGTCGTCTTCCTCCTTCACCGCGCGCTTCGCGTCACCCTCCTCCGTCTTCGTCTCGTCCGCGGCGCCGACGACGGCGTCCGCGGCGTCGTCCTTCGCCTTCGTCAACTCGCCGTCGCGCGAGACGACGACCATGACGTCCTCATCGCGCGCGTCCGCGTCCGACGCACTCGTCTCCGGCGGCGTCGCTTCTTCCGCGTCCGCGCCGGTCGCGTCCTCGAGCGCGTCCTTGACGTCGCCGAGGTCGAACCCGTCGTCTGGCATCGCGCGCGCGCGCTCGAGAGTGCGCCCGGAGCGCGGCGCGTTCAAAACGACCTGCTGGACGCGACGGTTCGGACGACGCGTCGTCGTCGCGGTCGTCGCGGACTCGCGAACCGACGCGCGGGCGCCGCGCGACGTCGGCGTCCCCGCCGCCGACGCGCGCGCGCTCGCGAACGAGACGCGCATGCGAAAGAGTCCGCGCGCGACGCGAGCGCTTCCCGCGCCGCGGTATCGCGGAGGCGGCGACGCGCGCGAGACCGAGGCGACACCACGACGACGGCCAGTAGCGCGGCACGTTTTTCTCGGAAGACACGACGCGTCGCGTCGTTCGTTCCACCTTCGGTGCCTAGCTAGTAGACTATCTATGTTCTCACAGCTACGTGTTCTAGTACGTGTACTCTAACGCGCCCCGCCTCTTCGTTACGCCCGAAGCGGCGGAGTGCTCGTCGGCGGCGACGGCACGTCCTCCTCGTCCAAGACGTCGCCGTCGCCGTCGACAGAGGACGGCGAGTCGCCGCCGCCGCCGTCGCCGCCGCCCCGCAACTTCAATCGGACTCTGTTCACGACATCTTTCCGTCCGCGGTCGCGCATCTCCTCGTCCTCTTCTATCGTCACGAAACGCCCTTCTTCAAGCCGTTTTATTTTTTCCTCCAACACCACGCGCGCCCGCGCCCGCGGTCGCAGAAGGTCCTCCACGCGGGAAGACGCGTCTACGAACCGCTCCCACGCCATCACCGCCCTGTCCGCGGCTTTCCACTCGATGACCTCGACCGCGTCCGTGAGATGGAGCAGATCTTCCTTCGTCGCCGCGTCTATGTGCTCTTTCACGTCGAGCGCGGGCGCGATCGCGGTGCCGAGGTTGACGAGCGCGGCGTTGAGTCGTCGGACGGCGTGTTTGCATTCGTCCTCCGTCTCTCGCAACGCGCGTTTCGTGTCCGACACCATCGGTTCGATCGTCCCGCGATTCACCAGGGTGTCCTCCGCGCGCGCGCGCATGGAGAAGCTGTCGTCGTATATCCGCATCGCGTCGTTCTCCATCGCGACGTCGTTTCGTTTTACTTTCGCGTCCACCGCGGTGATTTTCGAAACCGCGCGTTCCTTCGCGCGTTTCATCTCGCACCGCAAACGGCTCAGGGTCGTTCCATACAAAGCGATGTCGGGGTGGAGTTGAAAGGCGTCAGATGGAGTTGAAAGGCGTCGATGATGGGGATTGAAAGGAAGGGGTGGGCGGAGAGACACGCCGCGCAAAGTCCTTAAGGAACGGCGTTCACCACGCGAACGCGGTCGTATGGGGACCAGTGTATAGAACGCACCTCAGCGCGTCCATGACCCTGTCCTCGACCTCCGCGGCGTTCTCTTTGACGTCCTCGACGTCTTTTCTCAACTGATCGGCGACGACCGCGGACCAGTCGCGCATGTCGTGTAAATCCGCGCGCGTGGACACGTGGCGCTCTCTCATCGCCTCGAGACCATCCGCGTCCTCTCTTTCGCCGCCGCCGCCGCCGCTCGAAGGCGTCGTAGATAACGCATCATTCTCGGCGGGCGTTTTCTTCACCGACGAACCCCGACGAATCCCGATGTGCGTCAAAAGCAACCGCAGATGCTCCGGCACCGCCCTCGAGACGTGGTCGTTGAACGCCGCGCGCGTCGTTCGATGCGCGCACCCGTACCGAGCGTACCCGCACTCGATCGCAACCTCCGGACACGACGTCGCGTCGTGCGCGTCGCGTCGCGTCACGTGCACGCGCATCCCACACCGCGCGCAGGAGAAGAACCGATCGTTGCACTTCGCCTCGTGTGCTCCCGCGCGTCTCAGCGCGAAGTGTTGGTGGCACCACTTGCACTGCGTCGGTTGGTACTGGCACACCGCCTTGTGCGCTTTCATTTTCCGCCGCGGGAGGACGACGCCGCACGAGTCGACGCGATACGAACCGTCGCGTGTGGAATACGAAGCGCCGGCGTCGTCTATGAACCCGCAGACGATCTGCTCGTGCGGGCACGTCTCCAAGTGCGCGTCCGCGTCGATTCGTTTCCCTCGCCACGTGCACTTCTTCGTCGGGCATTCGAACGGTCGCTGGTCGCACAGCTTGGCGTGATTTTTCGAATACCGAGCCATTATCTTACGATGACACCCGGGGTGGACGCAGGACACGGCTCTTCGATCGCACTTCGTCCTGTGGTCCTGAACCTCGCGTCTGCGAATCCGCACCGGGCAGCACTCCGCGGGGTTCGCGTTGTTCGGGAAGCCGCAGATCGTGATCTCGTACGCGCAGTCCTTCTCCGTCGATTTCCTGTCCATGAGCCGCCCTTGGTCCGGGCACCCGCCGCGGTCGAGCCGCCACAACAGCCCGCCGTTCCTGTGTTTCGACGCCCTGAGCGCGTGGCGGCACAACACGCGAAGCCCGGCTATCGCGCGCGTCGTCTGCGGGTCATCCGGCGCGTGTTGACCGACCGAGATACCCTTCGCGGCGCACAGACAGTTTCGACAGACGACGCCACGGCCGTTGGCGCCGCGATCGGAGAGGTCGACGACGGGCTCCCACGCGACGTCTTTGCACAGGTTACACAGCACGCTCGTCGGCGGCGGCGTCGCGAACGCGGTCGGAGCTTTCATCCCTTCCGTGTAGTTTCTCGAGAGATAGCACGTGTCCACGAGACCGGCGCTTCTTCGATCGTCGTCGTCTTCTCCCTCCGCGGCGGCGTCGCTACGACCCCCCGGCGCGGTGAGCTTGCACAACGGGAGCTGGTCTCCGTTCCACTTCGTCTCCGGTTTCCGTAACCGGTGCGGGTGCACGCCGCCGTTCACGGCCATCGCGCTTCGAACGAGATGGTCGTAGTGTTTGGTGATCTCGACGTCGGTCATCCTCTGCGCTTCCGTGGCCAAGTGCACGGACCGCTGCGACCGGTCCGTGGAGCGTCCGTCGAGTCGCCCGAACGCGTCTTCTTTCGGCGTCTCCGGGGTGTCGATCCGCCCGGGGGTCCCGACGCGCGTGGACGGCGTCGACGGCGATGTCGACCGCCCCGGGGAGTACGTCGTGTACGAACCCGACCCGCCGCTCGTCGTCGTGAGCGCAAACCCGCTCTTCCGGCTGGACGACCGGCGCGACCGCTGGGACGTCTGCCGCGACAATCCGCCGCCTAATCCGCCGCCGCCGCCGCCTCGCTTCTCCCCGCCGCGCATGTGCGAAGGCAGCGCGTCGCCGTCGTCGCGCGCGTCGTCGTCTTCGTGCCACTCCGCGCTGCCGTCGCTGCGAACGCTCATACTCCGATGCGTGCCCCCGCCCCAACCGGAGACGCTCGAAGCCAACGAATCCCGAGGCGGCGCAGCGTAAAACGCGCCGCCGCCGACGGCGCGCGCGGCTCGTATCGCCCGCATCGCCGCCGCCGCCGCGGACATCCCGCCGCGCTGCGACGCCGTCGCGAGCTCGCCGTCGCCGATCCACGCGGCGTCGCTTCCCGTCGTCTCGCGCATGAGATCGTTTCGCCCCGCGGCGCCGTCAACGTCCGCGCCGGCGCGTTCCGCGCGCTCGCGCTCGCGCTGCCGCCGCGCGCCCGCGCGGACGATGCCCGCCAGCGAGAGCCTCGACGCGGAGGCGTCGTCGTCGTCGTCGTCGTCGTCCGCGGCGACGGCGGTGCCGAACCCGAACCCGCGGGAGTCGCGGGAGTCGCGCGACTGCGACGACCTGGCGACGCTTCGACGCGCCGTCGCGACG
>MDSW01004877.1_pt1 | contig 15513 bp, 16 predicted proteins | sample 811171 | NCBI WGS metagenome assembly MDSW01 (sample SAMN05326641, study PRJNA326480) | marine metagenome | isolation source: seawater | place: Atlantic Ocean: North West | collected 2012 | reverse complement strand
TTTGGCCACCGGGTGTACAAGAACTACGATCCCCGGGCCAAGGTGATGCGGGAAACCTGCCACGAGGTATTAGGGGAGCTGGGCATTAAGGATCCGCTGCTGGAACTGGCCATGAAGCTGGAGGAGATTGCCCGCTCCGACCAGTACTTCATCGACAAGAATCTGTATCCCAATGTGGACTTCTATTCCGGCATTATTCTCAAGGCCATTGGCATCCCCACCAGTATGTTTACGGTGATCTTCGCCCTGGCGCGTACTGTGGGCTGGGTGGCTCACTGGCACGAAATGATCAGCGGCTCCTACCGCATCGGTCGTCCCCGCCAGCTGTATACGGGTTCCCCGCAGCGGGATTTTGTGCCCCTGGACAAACGCTGATAACCCCAGAGATAATAAAAAAGGCTGCCGCTGGCAGCCTTTTTTATTGCGCAATCTATCACCAGCCATTCACCAGGGGACCCTCTGTATGAAACTGGCATTTATCGGACTCGGCGTTATGGGCTTCCCCATGGCGGGCCATCTGGCCCGCAGCGGCCATGACGTCTGTGTGTTCAATCGCAGCGCAGACAAGGCCGGGCGCTGGCTGCAGCAGTTTGCCGGCCGCCAGGCATCCACCCCCGCCGCCGCCAGTGAAGGTGCGGAAATTGTGTTTACCTGCGTGGGTAACGACCGGGATCTGGAGCAGGTCACTTTGCAGGACAACGGCATTCTGGCTGGCATCGCCCGCGGTGCCATTATGGTGGACCATACCACCGCGTCAGCGGATTGTGCGCGCCACCTTGCGGCCAGATTGCAGGAAAAGCAGGTGGACTTCATTGATGCGCCGGTATCCGGTGGTCAACAGGGAGCGGAAAACGGTCAGCTCACGGTAATGTGTGGTGGCAACCAGGCCACCTTCGAACGGATTTTGCCGGCACTCCAGACCTACGCCAGGCAAGCCACTTTGCTGGGGCCCGTGGGCAGTGGACAATTAACCAAAATGGTCAACCAGATCTGCATTGCCGGCCTGATTCAAAGCCTGGCGGAGGGAGTCCAGTTTGCCCAGCAAGCCGGTCTTGATGTGGCCCAGGTGTTCGATGTGATCGGCAAGGGAGCGGCCCAGTCCTGGCAGATGGACAACCGCCATCAGACCATGGCCCAGGACCATTATGATCACGGTTTCGCGGTGGACTGGATGCGCAAGGATCTGGCGATCTGTCTGGCGGAGGCCCGCAATAACGGCGCGCAACTTCCGGTGGCGGCACTGGTGGATCAGTTTTACGCCGAGGTGCAGGCCATGGGTGGTGGTCGCTGGGACACTTCCAGCCTGTTGGCCCGGCTGGGCCGGTTTCAGTCGGAATAAATATACGGCTGATTGAATTCCGTGAGCCGCGCCGGCGACTGCATGCGCACCGTGGCCACGGCAGTTATTGGCGTACCGGCTATGGCCTCCGGCAGACTGCTCTCACCTATAAAGCGGATGTTATTGAGCAACGGCACTTTACTGTCGTACAAGTAGGTGAGCCGTACCCGCAGCAGATTCGCATCCTGGATATTGGCGCCATCGCATCTCAGATCGTTATGATCATAAAACTGCAGGCCAAAGAATGGCAATTCCTGGCAAATCAATGAACCGTTACATACCCCCGGCGTGGCCGGCGGTAGCCCGCAATCATTAAACATACCCTGTGTGGGGTTGAGCACTTCGATATTGAAGCGACCCAGAGCGCCATCGATGTCATCCTGGTTTTCCGCCGACACTCCGGTGGTGGCCCGCATTCGGTATTCCGCCTCAACCACCATGGCTTCAATATCGATGTTGTTGGCAGCCCCGGCCCGGGCCGCCATCAGTGCCGCATACTCCAGGTTGGACTGCGCCTGGAACACCAGACCGCCGTGGATTATACCCAACCCGATCACCAGCATGATGGGCATTACCAGCATGGTTTCGATCATGGAAACACCGGTTTGTCTGACTACGGAGATAGGGTTTCTGTTTGTCATTATTATCTCCCCTGTGACTTGTCCAGGCACTTCTTAGAACACGCACAGAATGGTCTTGTCATCTTTGCCACCCAGGGCTTCGCTTTCCGCCACCAGCGCCATCAGTCCCTCCGAGGTGGAACCCTGGTGTCCCAACAATTCCGCCATCCGCTGCTCCTCCACCACATCGCTGATGCCATCCGTCATCAGATACAACCTGTCTTCGGGTTCGAGATCAAAGCGATTTAACTCTATTTTCACCGTGTCCCGCAGCCCCAGGGCGTTGGTCACCACGGACTTTTTGCTTTCCCCGCCCCGATCCAGCAACTTGGAATGATCCCGGGTGAGCGCCGTCAACCGCCCTGCGGCCAGCCGGTACACTCGGCTGTCGCCCACGTGGCAGACCAGGATGGAACCGGCCCCCAGCACCAGTGCCGCCACCGTGGTGGCCATGCCATTGAGGCGGGGCTGCTGTCCGGCGTGGAATATCTTCTGGTTGGCGCTTTGAATGGCGGCCAAAAGATCCTGTTCCGGGTTTTCCCCACTGGCGCAACGGCCCTCAATCTCATTCACCAGGGTGCGCGAGGCGAAATCCCCGGCGGGGCCGCCGCCCACGCCATCGGCCACCACGAATATACCCTTCGCCGGCAGCGCCAGGCAGGCGTCCTCGTTGACGGTGGACTTGCTTCCCTTCTGACTGATGGACACCACGTGAACCATAGAGTTATTTTTTCAGGCTGCCCGCCAGTTGATCCAGGGTCTGTTCCGGCACGGACGGCATATGGTTGCGGGTGAACCGATCAATATCCGCCATGAGACGGGATACCTTCTTGATATCCGCGTCCGGATCCACCAAGGCGGCATAGTATTTGAAATGGTTCTCCGCCTGCATCAGACGTATTGAGGCCAGGTTGTAATGGGCCTTGTAATGTTTGGGGTCGGCAGCGATAACTGCCGCGAAGTAATTGGCGGACTGATCAAACCGGCGCTGTTTGAAGGCAATGGTGCCAAGCCGGTAATTGGCATTGGGTTCATCCCCGCGCAGCGCCAACATGGCTTCAAACTCTTTCCGGGCAGCGTCCAGCTGGCCGCTCTGGTACAGCTCCTCACCGCGATCGTAGTGAATTTTCAACTGCTCCCGCAGCAACGCCTGCTCGGATTTGACCTGTCTGAAGGTGTCCGGCTTGGAACCCCCCAGACTGCCACAGCCGGTCAGGACCAATAGCAAAACAACGCTCAGGACCGTTTTCATCAGCTACCCCATTTCTCGTACCAGGCCAGTTTGGCACTGGCCTTGGTGTGATATTCGGTCCCGGGTGGCAGCAGAGTGGTCACTTCCGCCCACATGGCCTTGGCCTTGCTGGTGTTAACATATTCCAGCCGCAGGGCCTGACGATAGAGCTGGCGGGCCTTGTTGTTCAGATTGTCCAGAGCAATCTTGGCGGTGACACTGTCCCCCAGCTCGATGGCCTTGTTCCAGTAGTTATAAGCCCGATGATAGTCGCCCTGGTTGGAGGCCTGGTTGCCCCGCTCCACATACTCGTCCATCACCTTGGTGGTAATGGAGCGGCTATAAGAACTCTTTTGCCCATCCAGCACTTTGGCTTCCCGGGCCATAAAGGCGGTCCACAGACTGAACGCCTGATCCTTGTCACCGGCGGCGAAAGCCCGCTGACCGCTGGTGTACTGGGAATACAGGGCATCGATATCCCGGTAGGTCTCACTGACTTGATCCTGATAGGATTTGGAGACCGCCGCATTACCGATATACTGCTTCAATTCCTGCAATGCTGCCGGCGCCTTACCCTGGATATACAGACTCTGGGCGGTGCTGCGGGCGGCGGCGGCCTGGCTGTTCAGATTGGGTTTTGGCTTGGGTTTGGGCGCCGGAGGGGCCTTGGGTTCCGGGGCTGCCGCCACAGGTTCGGGGGGCCGCGAAACCGTATTGTCCGTATTGCCCTGCCGCACCGGGGCCAAAGCCAGACTGGGTGGGGGATCAATCGCACTGGCTGCCGGGGGAGCCTCTGTAGAAGACTGGCGGGTCGCTGCCGTGGGCGCCGGTGTCGTTGCTGCGGATGCCGGTTGTGAAGGAGCAATATCGCCAGCCGGAACTCCGGCAGACGTGCCGCTGGGGGCCGGAGCAACTCGATCCTGATTGAACCCCGCCAGCGGCGGCTGACTGCTGCGCTGCAGGTACATAAATCCGGCGTAGGCCAACAGTCCCACTGCCATGATCAAAGCCAGGGCGCTGACCATTTTTTTCCAGGGGTTGGGGCCGAAGGTGTCGTCCGCCGGTGCTGGCGTGCCTTTCGCGCGCTTTGCAAACAGGCTCTTCTTCTCCGGTTCCGGTGCGGAATCCGCTGCGCCCTTCTCGCCAGAGTGAAAGGTCAGAGCCACCTCACCGAGTTTGATATTGTCGTTCTCTTCCAGAATAACCCGGGCCACCTTGTAGCCGTTGACCTTGATCCCATTGAGGCTTTCCAGGTCGTTCACCACAAACCGACCGGACTGAAACACAATCTCCGCGTGTTTGCGGGAGACGCCCTTGCCCTGGAGCACCAGATCGCACTCAGTGCCACGACCAATAACGAACGGAAACGTGGTTATGGGACAGGATTCGCCGGCATCCGTGGACAGGGTGGCAATGGCGTCGGATTCATCCAGGTCAGCGTAGACCTCGGTACGGTCCGCATCCCAGGAGGGTGCGGGGCCGATACCCGGCTCGCTGTGATTCTTGAGGCCGGATTTCTTCAAATCCAGAACCGGGGTGGATTCCACCCGGAAATTTTCGGGGTTTTGACTCATTACTCTACCCTGCATCTCCGCGTGGAGATGATACTGAGGCCAATTATTCTTATATTTTTCAGCATTTAATCAAATAACAACAGGTCATCCAAGTGAATTCCTGTTCGCTTAACGTTACCTTCTGCAATTTCCAACACACTGCGGGTGCCTTTTGGCGCGAGCCTAACCTGCCAAGGCCCAACCCCTTCGCAAATCCGCAGAACCCGGTGCTGATCCCCCAAAAATACCAGATCGAGACTGAAGCGCATAAAAAAGGTGTGAATGCTGCCCCCCGGCTGCAGCAGCAGGCCCTCGTCGGACGCCAGTGACGAACGCCCCAGTAGACCCACCAGCCGCAATCGAAAAGTATCGGCATAACGGATTCTGGTGAGCCCGGTCTCCAGCTCACGCCCCCCTTGGTCCAGGCGCCTGAGACGGTAATGACGGCTCACTGGTTACCCCGCCAGCAGATTCATCAAAACTGCCGGCAGGAAATTGGTTTCCGCCATTTTCACGATCAGAATAAACGCAATGAGCATGAAGATAATGGGAAACAAAAACAACACCAGAGGCAACAGCATTTTTACCGGTGCCTTATTCGCAGCCTCTTCGGCCTGATTGAAGCGTTCCACCCGGCGCTGCTCCGCCTGCAGGGTCAGCACTTCCACGATTTCGCCCCCGGTTTCCTCCGCCTGATTGATGGCGGACACAAAGTTACTGATGGATTTGGTATCCATCCGTTGGGCCAGATCCAGCAGCGCAGCCCGCCGCACCTTGCCGGCACGGATTTCCCGCAACAGTTTACCGAACTCGTCTTTCACCGGGCCTTCCGGCAGGTTGGAAATAGCCTGCCCCAGGGAGGTGGAATAGTTCAGGCCCGCCCGCATGGAAAGCACCAGCAGATCCAGCAGAAACGGGAATTCCTTGGCCACCCGGGCACGGCGCACCTTGATTTTGTCATTAAGCCAGATGTCCGGGTAGAAAAATCCCAGGGGAATCAGTGACAGCAGCAATAACTTGATCTCTGCGCCCCACTGGGTATCTGCGGTGAATAAAACATAGGACAGCAGGCACATGGCAATCAAACAAACGAATTTCAGGGTAAAGAACTCTTCCGCCAGAATGGCATAGTTCATACCGCCAGTACTGAGTCGGGTGTTAATCCGTCGATACAGGCTGTCGGGCATGATACTGCGCATATCCGAGGCAAACAGGCGCACGATGGGCTTGAACAGCTTGTAGATCAGCGGTGGCGGATCACGCCAGTCCTCTTTGGCTTTGGCCCGGGTTCGCAGCACCAGGTTGATCAGCGCGTAGGCTCCCAGCCCCATGGCGGAGGACATCAGGAAAATCGGTAGAAACTGCGCTACCATGAAGCCCTCCTAGACGTCCACGTTAACGATCTTTTGAATCATGAAATAGGCCATGACCGCCATGGTCCCCATCACCGCCAGAAAGATCCAGCCCAGGGGCGTGACAAACAGCTTGGACATGGCCGCCGGTTCCACTTTGTAAAACACATAGCCGATAAATGCCGGAAACACCGTGGCCAGAGTTCCCTGGGCTTTGCCCATGGAAGTGAGGGCGCGGATTTTACCTTCCACTTTGGATTTCTCCCGCAGGGTTCGGGACAGAACTTCCAGGGTATCGGCCAGGTTGCCGCCGACGGTGCGTGAGATTTTTATGGCGGAATTCATCAACAGTAGATCCTGGCGATCAATACGCCGGGCCAGATCGTCCAGAGAATCGTTAAGATCCGTACCCACCCGATATTCCACCAACACCTGGGTAAACTCCTGGGCCAGGGGCTGGGGCTGGTTTTTGGCCACCTGCTGAAAGGCTTTCACCAGGTTAAGACCGGAGCGCAGAGAGGAGGCGATGGCCGACAGGGCATCCGGCAGCTGCTCTACGAATTCGTCCGAACGCCGTTTTTTCATCACCTTTAACACCATCGTGGGGGCGATAAAAATCACCACTGCCAATCCCAGGGCAATCACCCAGTTGGTGGTCAGCAGAATAATGGGCACTATGATCACGGCGGTTACCAGGGTCAGAGTGAAGACCTGCCCCGGCTCCATCATCACCACCACATCCCGCAGCCCCTTGTCCACCTGCTGCAGAAAATTCCGTTGGTAGAGGGCGAACAGTTGACGGGCAATAGTGGCCACCACCCAGGCCAGGCAGAAAAACGCCACTGAAATCAGCACAAAACTCACCAGTAGGGCGTTACTTCCCAGCAGATTTTGTAACGACTGCATCAGATCACCTCCGCCCGACCGGGGGTATCAGTATCCACCTCAGTGTTGAACAACGAGGTATCCAACTCGATGCCCTGATCAATGGCATTACGATAAAATGCCGGCACATAGCCGGTGGGCCGGTAGAAACCCACGATCTTGCCGTTGGCGTCGTAGCCCTTGCGCACGAATTCGAATACCGGCTCCAGTTTCACCGCGTCGTTTTCAAAGCCTGTGACTTCCATGATATGGGTAATCTTACGGGTCCCATCCGCCAAGCGGGTTTGCTGCACCAGAATATCCACCGCCGATGCAATCTGCTCCCGGATGGCTCGGGACGGCAGATCCACACCGGCCATCATCACCATGACTTCCAGGCGGCTGAGAAAATCCCGTGGAGAATTGGCGTGACCCGTAGTCAGCGAACCATCATGGCCGGTATTCATGGCCTGCAACATATCCAGGGCTTCACCACCCCGACACTCCCCCACCACGATGCGGTCCGGGCGCATCCGCAGGGCATTGATCACCAGATCCCGAATGCTCACCTTGCCTTTGCCTTCCGCGTTGGGGGGCCGGCTTTCCAGAGAAACCACATGGGGCTGATTCAGTTTCAGTTCGGCGGCGTCTTCAATGGTGATAATGCGATCTTCCGGCCCGATAAAATTGGAGAGGATATTCAACAGTGTGGTTTTACCGGAGCCGGTACCGCCGGAAATAACAATATTCTGTTTCAGCTCCACCGCTGCTTTCAAAAACAGGCCCATGGCTTCCGAAATGGAACCGTAGCGGATCAGATCCGACATGTAGAGATTTTTTTTGGCGAATTTACGGATAGTGATGGAAGGACCGTTAAGGGCCAGGGGCGGAATCACCGCATTGACCCGGGAACCATCCGGCAGCCGGGCATCCACCATAGGGGAGCTTTCGTCGATGCGCCGACCCAACGGCGCCACAATTCGATCGATAATGGCCAGCAGCGATTGGGTACTGGTGAATCCACTTTCCGACAAGGTCAGTCTGCCGTCTTTCTCCACGTAAATCTGGTCCGGCCCATTGACCATGATCTCGGTGACATGATCGTCGTTCACCAGGGGCTCCAGTGCCCCCAGGCCCACTGCTTCGGCCACCACCTGTTGTTGCAACTGATCCCGGGTGATGCCTTCGGGGATTCGGGATACATGGTCGCGAATAATTTCCTGGGTGGCTTTTTCCGCTTCGTGGCGCAGCTCGTCCTGACTCATGGTTTGCAGGTTTGCCCGCTTGCGCAGATCCAGATACTCGAGGATCAGGGAGTGGATGCGGCGTTTGAGCGCCACCAGCTCTTCACTCTCCTGTTTTCTGGGGTCCACCTGCTGGCGGCGGTCGCTGCCTTCCTCAAACACCGATTTGAATTCCGGCGCTGTCAGCACCCGGATACCGATCTCACCAAACCGCAGCACATCTCCCGGCGATAGTATCAGCTCGGCCAGCAGTCGCTCATTATTAACCCAAGTACCATTGGTACTGTTCAGATCCCGTACCACGGCCCCAACCTTGCTCACCTCAATCTCGGCGTGATTACGGGACACATGACTGTCGGTGAGGATCACATCACAGTGATCCCCTTTGCCCAGCACAACCCTACCCTCTTTAAATTCGTAGATGGCCTTGTTGTTATTGCTATCAAAAACCTCGAATTGAAGCATTGGGTTCAGTCCGCACAGCTGGCGTGAATTTGGCTCAGTCAAAAATACTGAATTTCATGTCTTCGGACGCATCCGTGTTCAACTTGCCGGCGTAGTCCAGCATATCCCGGTTGCGTTTGCTGTCCGGATCCACCAGATACGGCGTGACGAAAATCACCAGTTCGGTGGAGTTCTCCCGGAAATCCCGAGACTTGAACAGCTCCCCCAAAATGGGAATGGAGCCCAGCCCCGGCACCTTGGACACCGCCTTGCTGTCTTCCGCCTGCAACATCCCGGAGATCACCATGGTCTGGCCGGTCTGCACATTCATTTCCATATTAGTCTTACGAGTGATAAAGCCGGGGATATCCAGCACCTCCACACTTTCATCCACCGCACTGACTTCCACATTGATCTTGGTATTGATAAAGCCGTCCGGGTCCGCCACCGGTTCAAAGTCGAGGATCACGCCCACCTGTTTGAATTCCACCGTCAGGTCGCCATCGCCGCCGCGGATGGGAATGGGTATCTCACCCCCTGCCAGAAACTCCGCTTTGGAGCCGCTCTTGGTCACCAGCTTGGGTTGGGCCAGTACCCGCGCAATACCATTGGTTTGCAGCATATTGATGGTGGACCCAATTTCTGTGAGTGGCTCGGTAGTACCCTCACGATAACCAAAGCCGAAAAAAGACGCGTACTTGTCAAAATCCACCACGCCATGAAATGCGCCGATCATCTCGTAGAACGGACCCGGAGCACTGCCATCCCAGTTTATGCCTACGTTCATCAGGTCATCCCGGCGCACTTCCACCACCTGTACATCCAACAGGATCATGGCCTGCAGACTCACTTTGGGGCGGATGACATTAAACACCACGCCCCCTTCGGATATTTCCTTGGACAGTTTCTTTTTCATGTCTTCGATGATGGGAATATCCTGCTCCCGCAGAATTCGCCCCTCGATAAACACTATGCCGTTTTCCTCCCGGGCGTTTACGCCTTCCACGTCAGCCAGCACGATATTGGCCACTTCCAGTATTTGCACCCAGGAATTGTCCACCACTTTCAACAGGTAGCGCACCTGAGAGCTACCCTTCCAGATCCGCAAATCGGTGACCCCGGCCTTCAGACCGGTCAGGAGAATTTCATCCGGGCCCGTGGGCTGGGCATTGGCTATATCCGGATGGCCGATGGAAACCCGACTCACGCCGGGATAGGGCATCAGACGGGTCTGGCCTTCTATGATATTGACGGTGCCGGAGTAGCTATCATCCGCCGCCCGCGCCAACCCCATGGACAACATTGCCAGGAGCGCCAGCAACCACGCTCGAGCATACAACTTCGCCATAACTTCTTTGGTCCTTTTATTTTTATAATCAGGAGCGCTTACCGCCTTTAATCACCTCGAACCCCCAGGGCTCCGGCTTCGGCTTGGGCGGCTCGGGTTTCACTTCATTGGGAATATCCACCAGGTTGTCCAGGGTCACATAATCCTCAAACCGGTCGGCCTCATCCTCCGGCCGCCGCAGCAGGATACTGATATCCCCCACTTTCTGGGCATGAATCAAGCGGGTGGCATACAGAGGCGTGACCCCCAGGGTAATTTCGGTGTAGCGATTCCTGCCCTGCTCGGGAATACCGTCATCAAGATCCTGGCCGGCGGCCAGTACCCGCAGGTTTTGCGCCAGGGGCACGGTGCGTTGCACCTGGCCATCCTTAACCGTAATCATCAGATCCACGAAATCCCCCGGCGACAGAAAACCGGAAAAGGTGTCCAGGGTGGACACCGGAATGGTAATGGCACGCTCCCCTTCCCGCAGCAGGCTGGAAAGCCCCTCAATTTTGGCGCTGCTTACGTGCAAGCCCAGTATGGGTTGGCCGGCACGCACCGGATGCACCAGTTGCCGGCCATCCAGCAACGAAAACTGCGAGGGCGGAACCGCTTCCGCGTTGACATAAACCTTGGGTATTTTACGCACAGAGGCAGTGCTGGTGTTGACTTCTTCACCCACCTGCAGATCCCGCTTCGCCACCACTACGTCCACCGCCTCCCGCTCGGCATCAAAGCTGGATTTGTACTCGGAAATTTCACTCTGAATGTGACTGGTGGAGAGATACCAGCCACCGGCACCGGCGGCAATGGCACAGAGCAAAAGCAAAATGCTGTTTTTATTGTTGGGTCTCATGGCAACTACCGTTAGGGCTGATAAATGTCGCGAGCAAAATCCTGCTGCTTGTCGTTGATGGCGGAAATGATAATGGGATCGTTGGTATCGGGATCCCCGTCCGCACCCCCATCGGGGCTGGAGCCTGGGCGACCCATGATGGCGTAAGCCAGTACCGAGGTGAGAAAAAGCAGCACCACAAGGTATTCAGAAATAATGTTTCCGCACTGTCGACGAGCTTTCATTGTTCTTCTTATAAATTTATTTGACCCAGTTTAAAAGCACTTCGCTACTGTTACTGTTGCGACCTTGTAATCCCTTGATATTCAACTGTAACAGTTCTCCCTGCCGTTGGAAACTGATCACTGCGCCACTACGGCCATCGCCGGATGCGCTGTAACGCTGCCAGCCATCATTCTGTAACCGGTTGATATAGAAGTCGATCACTTGCGGCACACCCAGCCGTGACTCAAGAGTCAGGGTTTCTGAGCGCCGGCCCCCATCCAGGGACTCCACTTTACTCGCCACCTGGGTGCGGGGTGGCAACGGCAACCGGGTGTCACGACTTGGACGCCGGCTCAGGGGCGACAGAGACACCACCAGCTTGCCGTCCACATTGTCGCCATGCTGGGCGAACTGCACGGAGTATACGTGCTGATCCAATTGATAGGTGATGATCCGGGCATTACCCACAGTCTGCTGGGACAATTTGCCCAGGCCGGACAGCCGCCAACGATCCAGATAGAAGCGCTTTACTTCCTCGGCGCTGCCCGGATAGGTGAATACCTTGATGGATATGGGGATATCGTTAATGGCCATGCGCTGCCCCACCCATTGCCACTGGGCACCGGGAATCACTTCCGTGGCCGGCAGCTCGATGGTCAGGGGGTCCCGCGCCGCTGCCTGCACCTGACCGGCAAGCATGAGTGCCGGCACCAACCAAGCCAGCAGGGGTAAGATTCGTTTGCCGATGACTGCTATCAACATCAAGGGTGCGGAGGATTAAGGCTGGTACGGTTCCAGTGCCGCCTGTGGCAGTGCCGTGGACTGATTTTCCGATACCATTTCAAAGGAATCATTGCCATTGATGTAGAGCCGGTCCCTGAGCTCGAGGAACACCGGCTGCAGGGGTTTGATAAAGATGCCATTCTCAAACCAGCGCTGTTGCCGGGCCAGAGTATCGTAACGCACGCCAGCCACTCGCTCCTGATACTGTTGTTCCGATACCGGTGCCCAGCTGTCGGCAATCAACACGTAGGAAGAGTCAACCCGGGGGGTGTTTTCCATGGCCTCCAGGGCATAGGTATTCTCGGTGTTAAAATCCACTTCCAGGGTGGCACCCGCCGCCGTGTTCACCTCCACTCCGGCATTGTCCTCCAGCCAGTCCACCTGACCACGATTGGCCGCCAGATAGTTCATGGCGGTGGACAGGTTCACGTCATTCTCATCCGGCTGCAACACCCGAATGCCGTCGTTCAGCTGCACCACGGTCTGGTCCGAATCCCAATCCTCCCAGCGCTTCGAATAACCGGTGGCACCGGCGGAAAAGCCCACTCCCCCATTGACGAAGAAGCGCTGGGCCACTTCGTTATTGAAACCATCCGTGGTGTCCTGCAGCCGCTGCTGGTAATCCTGATTGGTGTAGGCTGTGCGCTCCCAGGCCACATAACGGGCAGCCTTATGGGTTTCGGTCTGCACATTGATCATATGGCCGATGGCCACCAGCATCAGAATGAACGGAATCACCCAGGCCATGGAGACGATAAATTCCGACATGGCCTGGCCCTGTTGATACTGATAGTGACGGGACAAAGCGTTACCACTCATAGACTGCTCCTAACGGACCACCAGTCGCGCATGCCAGAACGGGTTGTAAAGATTGGCCACTTCCCGGGAGCCATCGGCGGAGGGAGCGGCGAAGCCACCGGTACAAATGCCCAGTGCGTTCGGCAGACAATCCGGGCGCTGGAAATAAACCTCCGCCTGGCCAATGGCATAGATGGTTTCCCCGCAAAAAGTATCGCCCTCATCTTCGAACCGTTGCAGGTTATTGCTCCAGCCCTGCTTGCGGGAGCCATCGTCATTGTAGCCGATGCCGTCACCGCAGTTGTTTTGATCCACAAAGGCGGTGATGACGGCGGTCTGGCGGTTGGGATCCAGTGCCGCATAGCGCTGAATACTGTCATAGGCGCCATTGACCACGTCTTCGCAGCTCACGTCTTCTTCATTACACAGGCCGGAGAGCTGCAGAATATAATCAAAGCCCTGATCCAGCCAGCTCAGGCCCTGTTGGGTGTTACTGCGGGCATCGCCGCTGGCGGTAACCGTGCCGAACACCGGCATGGTCAGACGATCGTCGCCGGCCTCCCAGTTCAGGGACTGGGTGCTGTTGTCGTAAACCACTTCCGTGGAGCCGCGACGCTGCACCGGCAGAAAACCGCCGGCGATATAATTCATATTGCGGTCGCGAATAAAAGTGGCGTTTTCCGTCTGTTCCACGGTAGCCCGAATGGCCTGTAGCATCATACCGCCATCCGCCTCCGGGTTATCCAGTCCACCCAACAGGTTATCGTTGGGGTCATTGCCGCTGAGGCGCTGCTCGCACTCCTGGCGGCGCCCGGCGTTGGCGGAACCCACACCGTTGCCCACTTCCGCACCGGGAGTGGCGAACAGAATCATTTCACAGAGCTCAAGGGTATTGGTGGACGCCAGGGTGGCGGCGTCACTGGCGCGCTCATTATCGCTGGCCACGAAGTCCGCCAGTACCTGAGGATCATTCACACTGATGGGCGCATAGGGACGGTCGATATAGGAGGCCGCCACCACTTCCATGGTCCGGTCCACCAGCGTGCGGTTGCGATTATCCAAAGTCAACAGATCCTGATAGGCCTGTGCCTGAAACTCCCCAAAGCGGGTATTGTTGGCGTCCAGCATCAGACTGAGAATGCCGGTGTAGGCGCCGGAGCCCTGGATAATCTGCTCCATATACTGAATCGCCCAGGCTTCCAACTGGGCGCAATCCACGGTGACAAAAGGGATGTCAATGTCACAGACCAGGAAGCGTATAAAATCACCCAGCATGCCACCGCCGGTCAACACCTGGGTCAGACTGTTGCCGATGATTTCCGCTTCCACCTGAAAGCTGTAGAGATGGCCGATGGCCACTTCGTTGGCGATCATGGCCCGGTTGGTATAGGCCATAAAATTCAAATGCCGGGCGGCCACCTGGGCCCCGGAGAAGGCAGCGGCATCGGCGGCGTTCACCAGATTGATCTTTTCGTTGACTACGCGACCGCTGTTAAAAACCACAAAAAAGGTCACGGCGGCAATCACCAGCACCGCCAGGGAAAGAGGGAGTATCTGCGCTCGCTGGCGCTGAAATTTCCCGGGATTCGCACGCACCTTTGAATAGTAATTCATTATTATTTTGCCGGAGCGATCGGGAATGAGTTGGGTAATAAACCAATGAAAACGGGCAGAGGTGCTATCTTCACCCCCGCCCTTCCATCATCAAACCGGAACAGAAACTAAATTAGTTGCTGATCTGGTTGTTGTTCTCTTCGTAGTTGTCCAGACCGGCAACCGCATTGTCTTGAGCTTCAGTGGCGGAAGACAAGGCTTCATCCCGGAAGGAACCGCTGTCGTTGCCGGAAAATTCAGCAGCGAATGCAGACATAGTCTGACGCACGGAACCACCCATGAAACCCATTGCGGCAATGCCAGCAACCGCCAGCAGACCCACAATCACCAGATACTCGGACATTCCCTGACCGGTAATTTTTTTGTTGGACAGTTTGCGAGAAGTATTGATATCCACAGGATTAGCCCCTTTTTTGCTTGTTAATTGTCTTATTATCATCTGGACGAGTTGAGTTGCACACAAATCGCCCTGGCTACAACGCGTTTCCTCCATCTCGCTGAAAACCCTGCAAGGATTTCAGTTAACGAAATGGACAACCACCGTTGGATGCTATGTTGCTGATCGCCGCATCAGTAGTCAATATCCTACAACAGCTGAACCACCAATTTTCCGACGAACGTGATGCAGGCCCCAAAAAAGCGTCACCTTATTGACAGTGACAGCCAATGACTGGTGACAAAATAACCAACAGTCGCTTTCTTTGCCAATCCCCGCAATGGGTGTACACTTAACAGATATTCAACAAAAACAACTTATTACTTTGTTTTTTAATGCTTGAGGGCAGTCCAACCCTATGAATCTGACCTGGCTTTTCTCTTGGCGCTCCAAAAAACAGAAAAAGGACGGGGAACCCGCCAGGCCAGCCGCAAAATCCGCTTCCAGCAGCGCCCCCCGCGCCGGCAAAGCCGCCGCTGATGAGGGCGACAGCCGGCCTGCATCACCAATGCAGCGCCCCTTCGAGGTGCGTCTTAATATCGGCCGCTATCGGATGGAACCCTTCACGGAGGGCGGCATCTGCGTGGTGATGAAAGGAATGCCCCTGGATCCGGGCAACCCCAAGCTGGCGGTCAAGATGGTGCGGGAGCAATGGCTGAATCACCAGGCGGTGCGGCGGCAGTTCACTACCGAAAGTCAGATAGTCCGTGAACTGCACCATCCCCAGCTACCCAAATACCGCTCCCGGGGCCTGATCGATGGCAAAGCCTATTACGCTTATGAGTTTATAGAAGGCTTTCAGCTGATCAACCTTTCCCAGGAACAACAGCGCTTCCCGCCGGCAC
>MDSW01196870.1_pt1 | contig 15515 bp, 6 predicted proteins | sample 811171 | NCBI WGS metagenome assembly MDSW01 (sample SAMN05326641, study PRJNA326480) | marine metagenome | isolation source: seawater | place: Atlantic Ocean: North West | collected 2012 | reverse complement strand
TCATTAATCTTTGTCATAAAGTTCTTCTATTTTTCTAACTCTATCTTCTTCATATTTCAAAGTTTTTATAACCTCAGGTGTTACTCCTAAACTTCGTAGTGTATCTAATTGATTAGCTTTAGATAGTTTGTATAATCTAGCTTGTCTTGTAGTTCTATTTTCTATTGTAATTTTCTTTCTTTCGCTTTTCTTTGCAGCAGGTTTTGGTGTAATAAAAGTTACTTTTGTAGTATCAGTTTTTGGAGTAACTGGTTTAAGAGTGTCTTTATCCACTGGTTTTAAATGAGCAGCTTTAGGTGTATGTATAACTTTAGTACTGTCACGCAGCTCTTTTATTTTTTCCACTCTTAAGTCTTCGTTTTTGAGTTCTTTTATTTCTTCATCAGTTAACTCATATTGCTTTAAGATATTAACTTGTTCCTCTTTTGTGTATATACTAGGTTTGTCAATAGCTTTTATTGCTTTCTTTTGTTCTTTCTCCTTTGCTTTTCTCTCCTCTTTTGCACCGCTAGTTTCTAATTGCCACTTAGGCCAACCTAAAAACATTGCAACTCTTTGCCATGGTTCGTTAGTTTCATCCATAGCTCCTTGAATATTTTCAATTTTTTGAAACAACCTATCTAAAGGAACATTGGTAACTGAAGCAATAATTTTAGAAGCTGCTCTATAATTAGGATTGTTTATATTAAACCATTCACTAGCTTCAGGTCTCCATCTGTTAAATTGATAATCTAACCAACCACTTCTCCATTTTTTTAACTTAATAGCTAATGGAGGACTAACTTCTATTAACTTAAACACTGACTCTTCATATTTTGGTCCTGGAAATGGATCAGCATCAGGATTAAAGTATGGATCTTTTTCAGATCTTTTTATTAAATCTACTATAACATTTTTACTTGCTGATATAATAGTTCCTTGAACTCCTAAACCTCTTAAGATATTATCTAACATGCTATTAGCAGCATTAATAGTTTTATCTTCAATCTCTTCTTCATCTTCTTCTCCTGCAACAGCGAATATAGCTTGTTGAAGTGTTGTAAATAATAAGTTTTGAACAAAACCATAATACATTATTTTACTAATGTTAGATTTCCAATCTCCTCTTCCATTAATCAAATCTCTACCAGCTTTGTCCATTATTCTAGCATACTGAGATGGAGTGTTAGCAAAAGCTAAAACAATTCTACCAAGTGTAGAAGCTTGTTGTTGAGAAATTTTATCTGCCCTTGAGGACTGTTGTGATTCTTCAGCAAGATCTCTAAACTCTAAAAAAGCTTTTTCTTTTGCTTCGGCTTCAGACATACCTTCTTTCGTGTATGTTTTAATTCTATTTCTATAAAACGTAGCTCCACCAGAAGCAATAGCAAAACTATCTGCTATTTGAGTAAACACAAAACCTTTATTCAATAAATAACTTATAACACCTTTAACACTATTACCAGTAGTTTTAGCTGCTTCAGCAATTTCAGATTCACTAACATTTATCTTCAAACCATTTCTTCTATCAACCAAAAAGTCTGAGTTCATTAGCTCTATAAAATCTTTCCAATATTGAGGTTGGTTAGCAAATGCAGCACCTGCTTTTATAGGATTATTATCTGTCCAATTAACAAAGTTTACCGCAGATATAGTCTGTAACACAGCAGATCTTGCATTTAAGAACATAACAGCACCAACAGAATTATTTAAATAATCAAGAAATCTTTGTTCTAATCTACCCATTCCTTGTCTTCTGTTTCTACCAGTCTTCATTCGTTCTAAAGCATTTTCTAATGCTTCTCTATATTTAGATCCAAATGCTGCTTCTAACTTATTCATGTTAGACTCATTGAAAGCTAAGTCAACATTTTCTTGCCATTGTTGTAAAAGTTTAGGACGAGTAGTTTTACGTAAACCTTCTATAAAATCTGTAGTAATAGTCCCAGCTAACCAGGAAGCTCCTGGATAATGGTATCCATCTCCTTTTGTTATAGTTATAAGTTCATCTACAAATATATTTAAATCCGCTTTCGATTCAACATATTTTTTCATCTTATCTAAATCTCTTTTAGATAATCCATCTACTTTTATTCCTTGTCTATCCCAAGCTACAACTCTAACTACATCTTCGTTAGTAAAACCGTCAAATGCTTTTTTCTTGAGATTTTTAGGAATACCTTGTAAGCTATTTTTTAATTCTCTAAAATCAGCCATCAATTGGTTTTGAGCTACCGAAAGATCATTCATAGCTCTACCATAAGGTTTTATAAGATTTTCTTGCATCCATTGCCATTGTGTGTCTCCTGCTTTTCCTTTTCCTAAAAGCTTATATAGTAGTCCACCAAAGTCTTGAGCTGACGAAGGTATTAAAGCGAAAGATCTTTTCTTTCTACCTCTTGCCTGAGCACCTACTTCTGAAAATTCTTTATATTGTTCAATACCAGTTTTTTCAAAAATGATATTGTTCATCATTTTATCTACATTCTTTTTAAACTTTACTTTAGCTTGTTGTACTTTAGATTTAACATCAATTACATCTAGTACTCTTTTAACAGCATCCACATTTCCTAAGTGATCATCTGCAAAGTAAAAATCATTATAACCATCTGCTGCTTTATCTACTATCCAACCTGATTTAGCTAATGGAGAACTATCTCCTAAGCCGGTTATATTTTCTAAAGGAATTTCTAACCCTACGCTATCTAAAAATTCTTTAATAGCAGGTGCAGCTTCTTTGGCTCTAGCTGTAAGAACAAATACATCTTTTGTACCTCTTGTATCTTGTATTTTTTTAGCAACTTCAAATAGTGGACCTTTCTTGCCTTTCATTACTTTATTGAATTCAGAGAAATCCCACACCGCTCCTTCAGCTAACATCTTATCTCCTTTTTTAGCAAACTCTTCAGCAGTTAGTTTACCTTTAGTTCCATCCGGCATTGTATATAGTACATTACTTTTAGTTCTAGCTAATGTGTCATCAAAATCAAATACTCTAATTTTTTTAGTTGGAGCGTTTGGATCACGAGCTATGTTTAAAGCTTTATCTAATATTTCTGCTTGTCTTATTTCCTCTGAAGTAGGAGCATTGTCATCAATTTTTATAACTCTACTTTTATCTAACTTCTTACTATTTAATCTTCTAGCTTTTTTCTTTTCACCAGCTAATTTTTTAGTAAATTCGTTTAGTTCTTTTTGAGCTTTTATATCTTCTCCTAATAATAGATTTTTAATTAAGTTGTTTTGAAACTGAATTACGTTAGGATCTTGTTGAAACTTTTTGTCTACTTCAACTTTAAATTCTTAAGCTAGCGTTTTGCCATTTTCTAAAAGAATTTCATTAGGATTAAAACCATTATCGTTGTTATTAACAAAGTCATTAAAGTATCTTAACCAAATAGAATCATTACCAATTACAACATCATAGGCATAATCTTTTGGTGGAAAATGAGCTAACTTTCTTTTAGGTTCACCTGGTAAATCTTTTAATTTATCATCATTAACTTTAGAAATTAAACCTTGAAAAAAGTTTTGTTCTATACCATACCAATAATCATCTACATTACCTTCTATAGCTCTTTCAAGTAAATATTTAGCAGTAAAACTTACTGGTAAAGTATGCTCTTCTATAGTTTTCTTACCTTCTAAATTTTGTTGCATAAATCTAGTGGGAGATGCTACACGGATGAACTGACCCATGTTAGAGCTTGTGCTACTTAAAAATTGAGCTATATATTTGATGTTTTGAGGATCATCATTTATCATCTTTTCGAAAACTTCAAATACTTTTTTAAGACCTTTTAATTTACTATCGTTAAACTCAGTAAATTCTTTTTCTCCAAACTTAACTGTTTTACTTTCACCTTTAGAATCTTTTATAGTTACTTTTCCATCACGAATTCTAACTGTAGCATTAGTAATATCTTGATCGGGCTTTGCAAATTCTTTAACAGTTTTAATACTCTTGTTAAAATCAGCTTTATCCAACCAAGCTAAAGCACCACTTTCCAATGTTCTTCTTCCTCCACTAAAAAAAGCAGCTTTAAAAACTGATTCAGGTAATTCTTGAGTTAATTCATTTAATACCCAACCTTTATATTCTTCACGATCATTTTCGTCTCTTAAATCTAAAGCTTTTATAGGTTTATCTTTCGTAGAATAAGCATTAACTAAGGTTCTCCAAGATCCTAAATTTCTAATTAACTCTTCTCCTAAGCTAACTTCATCAGTTGTTTCTAAAACGTTTTTATTGTTGATTAGTTCTTCAAGTTGTCTTTTAGCAACCTTATCAGCCTTTCTTTTCCACATTACCTTAGACTTACCTTCAAATACTTTAGAAGGAACTTTCTCACCTTTAGTTTCAGCTTGTTCTCTTATAGCTTGATTAGTAAGCATTCTACCTGTTTGTGTTACAAGCGCTTTAATTCTAGAGCTAGTATTTCTATCAGATAAATTTGGTTGACCAGCAGGAGTAATACCAAACAATTCGTTAAACTCTTCTTTAGTTATATTATCTCTTTTAGTCTGTTCTTTTAAACCAGCTTTGCTACCGGTTTTTGCCATAGCTGCTCTATCACCTTTAGTGTAAAAAGCATCAAGTAAAACTTTTTGAACACCAGTAGAAGTACCTGATGGAGTAGAACCTTCAGGTAACATTGCTATTAACGTATCAGCATTTTTAGAAATAAACTGTTGAGCATTTCTTACATCAGCTTTAGTTAGATTACCAGGTTTAGGAGAAATACCAAACATTTCCTGAGTCATCTTTGGTGTAAGATCTTTTAAAGTTTTAAAGTCTACAGTTTCTAAATCTAGATCTTTACCTCTTTGTTTTACCTCTTCAGTTATTTTAACCGCATCGTCACCTAATCTTTCCTTTAACTTTATTTGTTTGGTAGGAGTTTTTTCTTTTATTGTAACACTTTCAGTAGGTTCTGTAGCTACTCCTTTTGCTTCTGATACATCTTCTGTAAAGTCTTGACCAAACGTATCTGTAGCTAGTTTATTAGCTCTTAGATTTAATCTATTGCTAACAAACGCATCTAACTTTTGTTTAGATGGATCGTATTCATTTTGTATTAATGTACCAGCTAAAGATATTAAATCATTTTTAAACTCATTTCTAGTGATATCTCTTTTAAGATCTTTTGGAACTTTATCGTATAATCTTTTAGTCGTAGCTTCTACAATTGGTCCTATTTCTTGACCTAAAGCAGACTCAGTAAAATTAAAAGTCTCTTTACCCTGTGGTGTTTTAGTTAATGTTTCACTAATAAACCTACCTCTTCCACTAGGTTTAGACATATCAATATCCATAGACTCAGTTAATCCTTGTAAATTAGATTGACCTTTCTTGAATTTTACTCTTTTTCTCGTGTCTTTATATTTAAAATCTACATCTAAATCTGTAGTACCTTCTTTAATATTTACTTCTGCTCCTTTTTTAATAGCTCTTTTTTGAGCTCTAGTAAACTTTCCTTTTTCCATCGATGTGTTATAATCTTTTATAAAATTATATACATCTTTAGCACTTCCAAATTTAATTTTTGCTAAACTAGGTGATATGTTTTGAAACAAACGTCTTAATACATCTCCAACTTTAGTAAAAAAGTTTTCTTCAAATTTTATATCTCCTGTTGTTAGAGCTTCGGAAAATAAAGTTAAAGTTTCTTCTGCTAATTCCTCTTTATCTACATTAGGATCTTGTTTGTAAGTTAATAAAGTTTGAGCAAACTCTGAATCTCCTAAAGTTTCAGGATCTAATTCCATTAACTTTTCTTTTAATGCATTTGCTAGAGCAGTTCTATCTTTTCCTCTATCCCATTTTAATACTTCATCGAGTACAGCATGAAAAACTTCATGGTTAACAGTTGTAATTTTGTTATCTTTAGCAATTTCATCTACATTTAAGATAATCTTTTTCTTACCTGTTTCAGGATCTGCTTCTGTTACAAAAAATCCATATGATTCTGATGCTAGTATTTTAGCTTCTTTATCTATATCTTCTTGTGTTTGTCCTTCTTCAGGAGTAATAGTTTCTTTAATTGCTTCTTCAAATCCTTGTTGATCTACTGAAATTATATCAGACTCAACAGCAGTTTCGTCTATAGCGGCTTGTGCTTTTTCAGTTTTTTCTTTTAAAGTTTCTTTAGATTTCTCTATAGCTTTAGAAGTTAAATCTCCTAATTCTTCTTCAATAGCTTTCTTTTGTTCTAAATAAGGTTTAGTAGCAGGATTATCTTTTCCACCCATTTCTTCGATCATGCTATTAACATCATCTAGTTGAACATTTAAATTTAATGATTTTTTCTGATCTCTAGGATTAAGTCTAGGATCTACTTTTTTGAATATAGCTGCAACTTTTTTATTAGCTTGTAATAACTCATTTGCTTTTTCTCTACTAATCTCACCTCTATTTACTCTAGTTTCTAAATCTGTAGCAAAAGTTTTTAATGTTTCTTCATTATAAGCGTTCTTAACTAAATTTACTTGACCTGCATTTAAATCTGCTAAAGCCCCATCACCTCCATTTGTATAATTGCTTATTGCTGAAAACATTGTACCAGTTACAGTAGCTGCAGTTCCAGAAACTATAGTAGTAGTTTTCATTTCTTCCCACATATCTTCTGAAAACCAGTCAGCATTATGAAACCCTGATTCTACTAAATCTCCTTCTCCATATCCCTTAAAAAAGTTAACCATGTCTTGAAGTCCTACTTCTTCTAAGTATTGAATATTTTCAGTTATAATTTCACCTGGTGCCCTAGAAGCTGGCTTAAGTACTCCTCTTTCTATTAACTGAGCTATCCTATTAGTAGCAACTTGAGCAAAATTCTTTTTTCCTTTACTGTTTTTTACTATATAACCCATTATATCACGCACTACTCTAGGACCAGCTTTACTCATTGTTGCATCAATACCTATTTTATCTAACTTACCAATAATCCAAGATTGACCTGTGGTGTAAAAAAACTTTTCAGAGTTAGACATATCAGCAAACTCTGGAGATTGAAGCATACGATCATTATTATACCATTCTCTAGCAAACATCATCGGATTTACATTTAAAACAGCAGCACCAATAGTTTTCATACTCTGTCTAGATAATGGGTTTCTTAAAGCTGGTTGTAATTTTTTCAAATATCCTATTCTGCCAATTCCACCCACACGCATAGTAGCAACATCAAACACCATATCTAATAAACCTGCCATTATTTGCCCACCTAATGATTGATCAAAAGCTTTAGACCAATCACTATCTTGAGAACCAGTTCTTATTGTATCAAAGCCATTTTCAATACCTGTTTGAAGTTGAATTAAAGTAGAATTCATAATTTTTTGATCATATTCACTCCACCATGGCAACGCTGCATAAGCACGTAATGGCGCACTGTATATTGTACCAATTACATTTTCTACATTTTGAACTGTATGATTCCATCCCCATTCTGTGATTTCACCCCACGTTTTTTCTCGTTCTGAAATAATTCTATCTCTAGCTTTTTGCAAAACCATTGCATCTTTATATAGATCAGAAATATTTCTTTGTTCATTAAAATTTAATAACTCTAATCTTTCATTATCTTCAGATAAATTTAAAATAGTAGTAGCATGTTTGGCAACTTCTTGTTGATGAGATTTTAGTATATCACCTAAACTTTCCTTACCATCACGTAGCCTAACTAAATCCGGATATCTTAATTCTATTTCTAAACCTGTGGCTTTATGAGTAATTTTATATTTCTCCATATTTTCCACATTAGCCTGAGAATTTCTCCAATTATCTGGGGTTGGTTTATTTTCATCAACTTCACCTGTTAATGGATCATAATATTCTTGAGCTTCACGCCCTAAAAATTTTGTATCCCATTCATCTTGAAACTCTTCCCAATGGTTATATTTTTTATTACGTAAAGAGGCCATGTTTTTACCTAACTCAACATTTTTGTTGTATTTATTTATTAAACGATTATGCTGTCTAATACTCTTCTTGCTAGATAAATCTAAATTAGCTTCACTATTTCTAACGTCAAACAGTAAGTCTTCTTGACCTTTAGCAATAACTTCAAATTGACTATTAATAGGAGATAAAATATTTTCATATTCTAAAGACGCATATGTTGATTCTTGAGCTTCTTCTTCAATTTCTACTAATAATTTTTCTCTTTCGTTTTTTAATAATCTTAAATTTCTTACAGTAGCTGTATATTTTCCAGCTGCATTAGTTTCAATATTTTGATTAGTAATTACAACTTTACCATCTACCATCATCCCTTCAGGAGCATCACCTGTTTGAATAATGTAATTCATATCTAATGGACGAGCATGTTTTTTCATAAAAGCTCGTATTTGAGCATCAGATTTACCCTCTAAAACTAACTTAGGCGCCGCAGATGGAGTAACCCATTCTCCATTTTCATTCATATAACCTGGTTGAAAAAACTCTCTAGTTGTACCCATTCCAGGAACGTAAGCGCGAGCCATTTCTCCTTGCATATCTACATTACCATACATCACTCCATCACTAACCCAAAAACCCATTCCAGGAAAGATACTGTTATTAAATTCATTATCAAACTTAGTAACTGGTTTATCTCCTTCTTTAAGACCTTGTTCTGCAACTTCCGTAACAAGTTCTTTATCTTTAATATCTTTAAAAGTAGCTTTGTCAATAGCTTTATCTACACCTGTTTGCCAATCCCAACGTTCACTGATTACTTCTCCGTTTTCATCGGTAACAGGTTTCATAAAATCATCAGCAGTAAGATTTAATATACCGGGAGTATTTACTCTATTTAGTCCTAATCTATGTTCTATATCTTCTTGCCTTGAAGTAGGGTTTTTGATTTGAGAAAATTGAGTACCAGAATTATCTGTAAACACTTCCATGCCTACAGACTTAACTTGTTCCATTCCAGTTACTTTATTTCTAAATATTAATTCGTAACCTTCCAACTGCGTTTGAGAAACCTGTTCTGACCTTTCTAATTCTTCTTGATCTAAAGCACTTAAAACACCTTGATTAACATCTGTTTCTTTTGTAACAGTAGTTTCTTTCCCTGTAGGATTAATTCCTATTAATTCCCATTCACCTGATTTTCCAATATCTCCATTATAATGTTTTGCTAAACCTTCCTTGTATATGTCTATAGAAGTTTTACCATCGTCTCCTTCTACAAACTTACTTGCAACAAGTGGATGATCTTTAACTTCATCTACACTAAGATATCCTTCAAACAGACCTCTAGCACTCAATCTGTAATCTTGCAAAGACATATCTTCTGATAAATCTCCTGAAGAAAACTTACCAGTTCTAACATCACTTTCTAAATCTTTAGCTATAAACTTTAAAAAATCTTTTTTAGTAAGATTTAAATTGTTTACTTTAGCATGTTCTTTAAAATCTACTAACCTTTTCTGTATATATAACCCAGCTTGAGGGTTGTCACTATACAAATCTTTATAGTGAGATGAAGGTATAGTACCTAAACTTAAACTTCCGTCATCTTCAATTTTTAACTTTTTTGGTAATCGTTCTACTAGTTCAGTTAGTTTACCTTGAGCTCCTTCAAATTTTTCAGATTCTTTTACTTTTAGTTCTTCAATTTGCTTTTTTCTTGCTGTTAACGGATCTACTCCTTCACCTTGAACAACACCAATACCTTCTTCTACAATAACCTCTTCTTCTTCATCATCTTCATCTTCTGGTTCTGGAATAAGTTCTAATTTATCACTTTCATCTTCCTCTACTAATACAGCATTAGCAGGAGGTGTCCACTCTTCTGTAGTTTCTACTTCTACAGTTGTGTCACCATTAGTTTCTACGTCTTCCTCTACTAATGTAGCGTTTGCTGGTGGTGTCCATTCGCTCATATTAACTTAAATTTATTTGCCCTTTGTCTAGATTTTTCTTATATTTTTTACCATCAGGTCCTATTATAACTTCTCCAGCCAATGCAGCCTCAAATGATTTATTAAATTCTTCTTCAGTGGGTCTAGGTAAATCAGATGATATTTCCATTTTACCACCATGTAAACTAGATCTTTCTTTCCATGACTTTTCAAAAGCTGTTCTTTGTTCTTTAGCGTAGTCTTCTAATACCTTCACATCTTCTTTTGTCATTTTACCTCCCTCTTTCCAGTTGTCGTTCTTTTTTCCTTTTATACCTTTCCACCAACTAGGATATACTTTTTCTTTAGCAGCTTTTTCTAAATTACGAACTCTTCCATCATAACTTTCTTCTTTAGCCATACTTATCATTCCTGGATCTATCTCACCACTTTTAAGTTTAGCCATAATATCTTTACCATGTTTTTTCCAAAGCTTATCAGTTTCTGCTTTAGTTCTAGTATGAGATTCTTCACCTGTACCTATCTCGTCTCCTAATGTTTTATCTGTACCTCCATAAGCTATAAGAAGTAAATCTTGAGTTCCTCTACCACTATTGAATTTGTAATCATACAATGCATCTTGAACACCTTGATCTACACCACTCAAATCTCCTAGTTCGTTTACTACAGGATTAACAGCATCTCTTTCAAACAATTCTAACGCTTTAGCTTCTGCTTCTTCATCACTTAAACCATCAAATACATTATCGTATTTTGCTGCAGTAAAACCTCTATTTGCTAATCCTGTGCCTACTCCACTTCCTTTTTCACCTTCGTATTCAAAAGTTTTTAAAGCTCCATCTTTCCAACTAGCTTCCACATCTGTAGTAGTATCTTTTGTACTACCGTCAGTAGTGTTTGTAGTGGTGTTTGTTTCTTCGATGTTTACTTCTGTAGTTCCATCATCTTTAGTTTCTACTTGATCAGGAGTGTCTAATAAATATTTTTTCTCATAGTCAAGTATCAAACCATTACTCATTATTTGACGTTGAAGTTTTACTATATCATTATCTTTAGCTCCAGCACTTTGATCACCACCAATCCATGGCCCAAAAGCAGCTGATCCGTTGTTTTCATATTGAACCATTGGATCATCCATGTCTTCCATGCCACCTTCTTCAAACCAATTAGGTCCATACCAAGTTTCCATTAATTTTCTTTCTGTACTATTTAGATCTTCTGGTTTTGTTGGATTTTTATCTTTTATTCTTTTAACTTCATTTAAGTTTTTACGTAAAGAACCTCCCCATAAGTTAGCAGCATTACTAGAGTTTAATGTCCCTTCAAAAGAATATTGATTAACTCTTTTTCTAAGAATATCATTAACAGCTTCAGCGCCCGTAGCTGTATTACCATCAATCTCTTCAGTAATAGTTTCCCCTTTATCATTCTTTTTAGTAATAGTTAAAACGTTATCTTTTAAACCTTCACTAAGACCAGGAATACCTTGTTCTTTATCACCATCATGCATTATATTTATTATAGGTGCTGAGTCTGCGTTTGTAGGAAAAAAAGGTACTTTATTGTTAGGATCTAATTGACTTTTAACTAACTCTGCATTATTTATTCTATATTGAGTTGGTTGCACTGTTCCTAAATCTTCTCCTGTTGTAGGATTTTGCGCTCCCCGTATAGGAACTGTTCTAGAATCATTAGTATCTACTTGTTTATCTAATGTCCAGTATATTTCTAATGTTTCAGGGTCAAAATTACATTTAACATTTCTTCCTCCATTATTAGCAAACTCTTCTCCAAATGCATAGTTAGTAGGACTTACTCTATCAGTGTCCAATGAATTTGGTTCTCCAGGAGCTATCTTATTCATCTCATTAAAAGTATTAGTAAGAGATCCTTGAACTTCCATACCTTGTGCTATTTGCTGTGGAAGTTGTTCTATCACAGACATCTTTCTAGAACACTCATCGCTATCACTAATTGAGCACTCATAATACATTTCTTTTAATTGTTTAATAACTGTTTCAGTAGAAGAAGGAACACTAGCGTCGTTTAATCCTGATTCTGTAAGTAATTTATTTAATTTGTCTTGCGCTTTATTTTTAGCAGTTTGATTTGCTTCGGTTATTTTCGCTTTTTCTTTTGCTTCAGCTAATTGCTTTTTTTTGTCTGCTTCAAATTGTTTGCTAAGATTTTTACTATAAGCTTTAAATTGACTATTAATAGTATCTTGTAAACCTTTAGTAGCTTTAGCCTTTGCTAATGAACCTTGAGCATCTTGTATGATTGTTGGATTTCTATAACTCATTTTATTAATCTAAAGTGTACCTAAAATGTTAGTAAAACCACTTATAGCTCCACTACCTATTTGACCATAAGCTGCTTGCTCTGCTTGAGCTGCCGCAGCTTCATTAGCTCTTTCTTGATCTATCATAGCAGCTGTTCTATCTAAATCCATCATATCTCTTTCTTCTTGAGCTTGGAACATAAATTTCTTTCCTTCTGCCATTAATTTACTAACTTCCATAGCTCCCTGAGCTTTAAGTTTTTCATTAGCTACTTCTTGCTGTTCTAAGTTGGCTGATATTCCTTGTTTACTTTTAAGAGCTGCCATAGCTAAAGCAGTAGCTCCACCAGCTCCTGCACCTGTTGCTCTAAGAGTATCTAAGGTATTTGCTAAAGCTTTATCAGTTTCTTCCGCTTGAAATTTAGATGCTTTAGTAGCTACACTTAAATTAGCATATTGATTAGATATTCCTGCATAAGGATTATTAATAGCTTGCATGCTAGCTCTTTGATCTGCTAGTGCTCCTTCAAGCGATTCTCTTTCTCCTTCTGCTGCTTTAGCTTTGTTGTTTGCGTCTACTTTTCCAGCCACACCTGCTCCCACTCCCACAACTAAACCTGCGATTGCCACTCCTGTTGCTACTGCCATAATTATTAATTTATTATTTTTATTAACTCATAAGAAGGAGATTCATCTGCACTCCATCCTAAACTTTTAAATGTATTTATTAAATTGCTATGTCTACCAATAAATAATATGTATTTATATCCTTGAGATTTACATACATTTTCTGCTCCTTTGATAAGCAGTTCTAACGCTTCTTGTCTGTCATTATCTCTATACTGAGGATCAGATATTAACCACTCAAACCAAACACCTTTAGAATTTGTGGTATAAATAAACCCAGCTATTATTGGTTTACCTTTTTTTTCTACTATTAGTCCTCCTAATCCATTATCTGGTAATGCATCTCTTGAAGGAGTTTTCCATTTTGGCCATTGTTCCCACCACTTTGGTAAAAAAGACCAATCATTTTCTGTAAGTCTACGAATATTTAATTCCATTTAATTTAAATTGATGACATAACAAAACTAGAACCAACTGAGAATAATTCTTTTAATCCACCAACGTTAGTAACATCATCTGTTTGCATGTCTACTGTTACATAATAACCTTTTATACCTGAAGTAGGAGCTGCTAAATTAGGATTGCCATCCCAAAAAATAACTTCCCCAGCTTGAGGTAAACTTGCGCTAATTAAATTAGCTACATATCTATTTTCCTTTCTATAAAATCCAGATCTATAAGTAATTCCATCCGAACCAACATAAACTCCATCTTCATAACTAGCAACTTCTGCTGTAGTGTCTTCAGAAGATTTCCAATTAGGAGTAAAAGTTAAGGGATTTGTAGGTGGTGTAATAGGGAACGGATCTTGATCAAATTCTGTAGGATCACTGTAATATCTAGTTACTTCCCAACCATTACTTCCTTCGTAGTTTATAGTTTGAAAAGACTTAACCATAGATACGTTAGAATTGAATATAAACCTTATCTGTGCTGGTTTATATTCTTGATCATAAAAAATACCTCTAGTAGTGTCAGTTGCATTTGTAGCATAGTGTTTCCAAAGTTCAAAACCATTAGAAGAATAAAAGTCATTTTTCAAACTACACATCATAACAGGTTTGTAGTCATAAAAACTAACCCACCCATTAATACTTTCATCAAAATTTAACGTAGAATACCCAACATCTGTAACACAGCCATTTTGAACAGTAGTAGGTTGTAAGGAAATAGTATAACATCTATTATGTATATCGTAACCTCCTACTACATAATCTTCTATAGATCTTTGCAGTTTAACATATTGAGGCCATGAGGTTAAACCATAATCTAAATAAGAAAAGAACCCAGAAAAAGTAGTTTGACAACTTTCACCACGGGTATCAACAACATATAAACCTGTATTAACCCATTCTTTTGTTCCACCTTGCTGAATAAGTAACACCATACCAGGCTCTATACTACAACAACCACATTCTCCCGCATCTAACTCAAGTGTATTTAACTCTTTAATAGTCGTACTTCCAGGTAAAGGAGCTTGTAGTTCATAAGTTAAAGTAATAGGGGACGCGTTATTATTTATAACTTTTAACGCATCTCTAAAATAATCTCTCATTCCATATTCAGAAATTTCTGTTATTCCATCTCTTGATAACCTACATATAACACCTCTATTTTGATCAGCAAAATACTTTTGATAACCAAATGTTGCAAAACTTTCTGGATTTTTACTAATTCCATATTCACCTAAGTAAGGAACTATCTGTCCAATTACTACATTAGAATTAGTTTGAACAGGATTTCCTTCTGCAGAATAAATTGCATCTTTGTCAATTAATGCTTTACTAACTTTATTTTCTTGCCAAATATTAAGATTAGTATTTTCTGCAAAAAGTTTTTGTATGGATCCAGCAATTGGGTTAACTGATTTAGTTATTTCTTCTCCTACTGAAAATACATTTGTATCATTTATACCTGTTCTAGAATTGTAAACACCAGAATAAATCAACGATGCAAATCTATGTTGTTGCTCCGCTTCTTCCTCTTCAGCTACATAAGCTTTCACTCCTAAATCAACCATTGTATTATTAAATCCTCCTCTGACTCTAGCTTCTTCAATATACCATTGTCTAGTTTCACCAATATCTTCATTTGGATTAGCATTTACTTGAGCTCCGCCCCATGGAAAAGTAGGATAACCTGTTGGGTTCCAACTTAATCCTGGCCATACAGATAAAGGAAATTCATCACTAGCAGCAGGGTATTGTATATTTACGGTAGCAGGATCTCCCACAGGTAAAGTATCACCAGCTGCTTTAGGAACAACTTTCTTCATCCAGAATGAGTTAAAGTATTTCACTTTAATAGAATATGCCATAGTTAATAATTACGTATATTAAAAGATTATTACAAGTTTTTCCAAGGATAAGTATCTACATATTGAGGGACATATGCAAAAAAGTAGCCCGCATTTTCAGTTATACGAACTGTTCCGTAGTTAGTGCAAAAAGGTCCATTTATTATTATTGGTACATCCCATTCAAAATATAATCCATCTCCAGAAGGTAGAGTTACAGATTTATCTGTCGCTCTTACTGTTACTACATATCTACCTGGCGGAATAGGAGTATTCGGATCAGTTACTATAGTGCCTACAGTAGGTTCGTAAGGATTAGGTGGAGGATCAGTTACAACGTGAAAATCAGGTACTATATTGTTATTTATTCCGGTCGCTTGCGCTAGTCCTAACTGAAAAATAGTAGGATTGATAAAATCAAAGTCAAACCGTACGGAATTAACGTACCAAAAACCATTTTTATTAGTAGGATTAGGCATT
>MDSW01022551.1_pt1 | contig 15516 bp, 15 predicted proteins | sample 811171 | NCBI WGS metagenome assembly MDSW01 (sample SAMN05326641, study PRJNA326480) | marine metagenome | isolation source: seawater | place: Atlantic Ocean: North West | collected 2012 | reverse complement strand
CATAAAGAATCACCTCTGCCAATATTAATCAATAAAGAGTTTTTTTTCATTTTTTTTAAAAATTTTTTATCAATAAAATCTCTGGTTGTTTCTGTAGAAGGTAAAATTGATACTATAATGTCACTACTTGAAATAAAATCATTTATTTTTTTACCTGTAAATACTTTAAAAGAAAGTTTGAGTTTTGAATGAGTTTTTTTATATCCAATAATCTGATAATTTAATTTTTGTAATTTTTTAGCAACAAAACTTCCAAGATAACCTAAACCCAAAATGCCTATTTTTAAATTTTTATTTTGGGGAGTTGGGAAATCTCCTAACCATATTTTTTTTTGTTGGGCCTTTTGATAATGAGTTAACTTTAATTGAAAGTTTAAAATTTGTGAGAGTGTATGATTGAACATTCTTTCTCTCATATTTGGATCTTTAATTCTAATGATTGGAATTCCATTATAACTTGGCAGATTTATAATATGATCAACTCCGGCTCCTAAAGAAAAAATCAATCTAACATTGACTAACTTTTTATATATATTATTTGGTAAATTCCATATTACTGCTACACTAATATTACTGTAATTAACTTTATCTTTAATTGTAAAAAAATTATGTCCTTTAAATTTTTTTTTTAGACTTTTAAGCCATTCTGCTTGATCAGAAAATGTGCAATGAAATAAAATATTCATATGATTAATTAATTTTAGTCAAACTATTAATTAATAACAAATATTTTTTTGAAATATGATCCCAAGTAAATTCATTAAATGCTCTTTTTTTCGCATTACTACCTAATTTTTTGATCATATTTTCATCTAGAAGCAAATCGTGTACAGTTGAATAAAGTTCATCTATATTATTAATAATTTTTCCAGTTACATTGTTAATTACAGCTTCAGGCGTTCCACCAACATTGGAGGCGATAGATGGTATAGAAAAAAAAGAAGCTTCGAGATATGAAATCCCAAAACCTTCAATAGATCTATTATGCGTTTCATCAAGTGTTGTCATAATCATTAAGTCAGTTTTTTGAAATAAAAATTTTTTTTGAGATTCATCAACGTTTCCTAAAAGTATTACATTTTTTTCCAATTTTTTTTCTTTGACTATTTTCTTTAAATTTTTCAATTCAGGACCACTTCCAGCAATTATATATTGAAGATTAGGAAACTTAGACAATAATTTATTAACTGTATTGATAATTTCTAAATGTCCTTTTCTTTTTTCTAGTCTAGCTAAAGTTAAAAGAGTTGGACTACCTTTTATTGAAGAAATTTCTTTTTGATCTATATTTGTAATATCTAATGCTCCAGGATAAATAGTAACTAAATCTGCTTTAGGATTAATTTGTTCTTGCAACAATTTTTTAGTAAAATTTGAATTAGCAACAATTGTATTCACTAGATCTAAAGTTTTCTTAATTCGCTTTCTTTTATTTTGATTATTCGACAATATTTCATTGCCATGGGCAAGACATATTAATGGAATATTTTTCTTTGCAAAATAATCAACTCCAAGCTCTAAACTTTTCCAACTATCAGCTATAATTAATTTAACGTTACCTGTTTCTATAAAATGTTTGACTTCTTTGATTTTTTTTCTACGTCTAAAAAATTTTAATCCTCCAATGCGCCTAACTAAAATTTCTTCTTTATGATGATTATCAAAAATTGCATCAAAAAATAAATTATAACGATCAGCAAAAACAATTATTTTTTTTTGTCTACTTAAACTTAGAGCTAAGTTGCTAACTAAACTTTCCATACCTCCTATACGACTAGGAAAACATTGTGTTAAAAATAAAATCATGATTCAATATATTTTTAATGAACAATAATATAAATACAAAATATATTACAGTTTATAGTTTTAAAGTTTTCATATTTTAGTATCTACAGAGGTCTTGTTACCTTATATAGCCATTTTTGTTCTTTTTGATTTAAGCCTAACTTAATATTTTTATAAACTTTTTTATGATATTCATTTATCCAAACTTTCTCTTTTGTATCTAATAAAGAAACGTCTATTAAATCTATATCTATAGGAGCCCATGAAATTGTATCAAAAAAAAGGGAATTTTTTTTTCTAACAGAACATATCACTAAATTTTCTATTCTAATTCCATATTCTCCTTCTTTATAATATCCAGGTTCATTAGATAAAATCATTCCAGGTTTTATAAGACCATCACTTTGACCTTGAGATTTAGAAATACGTTGAGGCCCCTCATGAACACTTAAAAAACTACCTATGCCATGACCTGTTCCATGATCATAATCACATCCAATTTCATTTAGAGATTTTCTTGCCAAAATATCTAGTTCAGATCCCTTAGTATAAGTTGAAAATTTTGAACATGCTAAAGCAATATGGCCTTTCAAAACTCTTGTAAATCTATCTTTTTGCTCTTCAGTAGGTTTGCCTAAAATAATTGTTCTAGTAATATCAGTAGTGCCATCTTTATATTGAGCTCCAGAATCTACAAGATAGATAGAATTTTTAGCAAATCTTAGGTTTGATTTTTTTGTCACCCTGTAATGAGGTAATGCAGCATGTGGACCAATTGCAGAAATTGTATCAAAAGAAAGAGAATAAAATAAATTATTTTTTTTTCTCAATTTAAATAAATAATCTGCAGCTTTTATTTCATCCATTTTATTTAAAACTACTTCATTTTTCAGCCAGTATAAAAATTTTGAAATACTAACTCCATCTCTAATATTAGCTTTTTTTGCTCCTAACAATTCAGTAGAATTCTTCATAGCTTTTGAATAAAGAGATGGATTATTCAAGTTTTTGATTTTTATTTTTTTTGATAGACATAAATTCTTAAAATGATACGGGGTTTCACTAACATCAACACCAACAACATCTTTTAAATTTAAATTTTCAATAAATTTATCAATATTTTCAAATGAATGAAAATTTATATAGTTTTTAACTCTTTTCTTTATGTTGTATATTTTTTTTTGATCAATAAATAATTCAACTTTACCTTTATTGGGAATTATTAAATAACAAAGTAATAAAGGAGTATATTGCACATCATTACCTCTTATATTTAAAAGCCAAGCAATTGAATCTAATGAATTCAATATATAAAAATTAATAGAATTTTTTTTAAGAATTTTTTGAATTTTATTTATTTTTTTTAAAGAAGATTCACCTGAATATTTTTCTTTATGAATAAATGCTTTAGAAAATGGATATGTAGGTTGATTTTTCCACAATATGTCTATTGGATTTTTTTTTATAAAATCTAATGCAATATTAGAATTATTAAAAAGTAATTTAATTTTTTCAATCTCGGCAATGGAATGTAAAGTAGCATCTATTGATAAAGTAAGTTTTTCTTTTTTGTATTCTTTTAAGTGATTCCAATAATCCTTGAAGTGTTTAATATTATAAAATTTAGTCTTAACTTGTTTTCGTACTTGATTAGTATATCTTCCATCTACAAAAATATAAGCTTTATCTTGTTCTACGACCACCTTACCTGCAGATCCAGAAAATCCACTTACCCATTTAACTCTTTCAGCATACTCAGCAATATACTCGCTTAAAAACTCATCACTACGATTAATAAGAAATATATCTTTGTGATTTTTTTTCATCCAATTTTGTAATTTTTTTAATGTGATCATTTGAATATTTTTACAATGTTTGAAAATAATAATTCATCAATGTTGCCTCCTGAAATCATCACAACTATTGTTTTATTGTTTGAATCGATTTTATTATTCAATAGTGCTGAAGCAGCCACAGCTCCTCCTGGCTCTACAACTATTTTTAAATCTTCAGAAAGAGTAAGAATAGTTTTTTTTACTTCATCATCAGTTACAGATAAACCCTGATATAAATTTTTTTGATTTATAGGAAAGGTTATATCTCCAGGCTGATTCGCTAAAAGAGCATCACATATTGAATTCTTACCTGGAGTATTTGGTGTTATTGAATTCTTTTTCAATGAAATTTGAGTATCGTTGAATCCTTCAGGTTCCACAGAATAACATTTCATTTTAGGAAAAACATATTTAAGATAAGTTGAACTTCCTGCAATTAATCCTCCTCCTCCACAACAGCATAAGAATATGTCAGGTATAATTTTTAAATTTACTAGCTCATTGGCTATTTCTAATCCACAAGTTCCTTGACCTGCAATTATGTCCAAATCATCGTATGGCTTTATTAAAATTCTGCCTTGTTCTTTTGCAATTCTTTTACCAATATTCTCTCTTTTCTCTCTATTTGGATCATATAAAATTATTTCTGCTCCATATTTTTTTGTATTTTTAATTTTATTTTCTGGAGCATTTTTTGGCATTATTATTATCGAATTAATTCCATATTTACTTGAAGCATATGCTACAGCTTGTGCGTGATTTCCAGATGAATAAGCTACAACGCCTTTTTGTTTATCCTCTGTACTTAGAAGAGATATTTTATGCATAGCTCCTCTAAGCTTAAAAGAACCTGTCCATTGTAGATTTTCTAATTTAAAAAAAACATTAGCTTTAGTTATTTTATTTATATTTTGATTAGTCACCAAAGGTGACTTTAGAATCTGGGATTTAATCTTTCTATAAGCTTTTTCTATCTCTAAATGTGAAAAATTAGTCATAAAAATACGTTTAGTTATGGTATGTTAATAACTCAACTATTTTATTTGAAAATTTTTAAAATAAATATATTTTCATGAATATGAACGAAAATGTAATCGTCTCCCCTTGTATTTCTGTTTGTAAAACTGATCCTATTACTGGTTACTGCTATGGATGTGGTAGATCATTAGATGATAAAAAAATGTGGAGTAATTCAGAAACTAACAATCATTGGAAAGAAAAAAATTTAGAAACTATTAGAAATCGCTTATCTGGTTGGCAACAAATAGCTTTTGATGAATCATATAAAAATAAAAAAATATCAGGTTTGTCATTAATAAAACAAAAATTAAATGAATTAAAAAAATAATTCTAAGATTAGTTAATTTACATATAAATTAAATTAGTTTCTTACTTAATTGATAATTTTTAATAACATACTTTTAACAAGTATAAGCCACACGCAGGTGCAGTAACTCCTGCTTGAGATCTATCCTTGCTTTCAATAATTTCTTTTAAAGATTTAGTTATTTTTCCTTTGCCAATCTCTACAAGAGTGCCGACCATAATTCTAACTTGAGAATGTAAAAAAGATTTTGCTAATACTTTTATTATTATATTATTACCATTCTGACTAATTTTTATATCATTGATAGTTTTTACAGGTGATGATGCCTGACAATCAACTGACCTAAAAGCTTCTAAATTATGCTTACCCAAAAAGAATTTTGATTCGAGTTTCATTTTTTTGAGATTTAATTTTTTATATACTGCCCAAGATTTATTAATATCTAAAGTTAGAGGAGCGCGTCTGTTTGTAATAATATATTCATATATTCTTTCATTTGCAGAAAATCTTGCATGAAAGGTGTTTTCAACTTGTTCAGTTTCTAATATTGATATTGGAAGAGATCTAAGGTATTGATTGAGACCATCACGAATATTATCTATATTAAATTTTTTTTGTATTTCAAAATGTGCTACTTGTCCTAATGCATGAACTCCTGCATCAGTTCTTCCTGCTCCAAATAATGTTACTTTTTCTCCAGTAAGTTTTAATAAAGCTTTTTCAATTGATTCTTGAATAGATTTACCATTTTCTTGTTTTTGCCAACCTACAAAATTAGAGCCGTCATACTCAACCGTGATTTTAAATTTATTCATTAACTTTATCGCCAACCTTAATTTTAAAACCTCTCAAAAAATTTTCCAAATTCAATGGTTTTTTTCCTTCTTTTTGAATGATTTCTGGACAAATTTTACCAAATTTACATCCAATATGAAATTTATTATTCAAAATTCTAGATGATTCAAAATCACCTTCAACAAAATTTGATTTAATTATTTTAATTCGTTCTTTTTTATAATTAAACCATGCACCAGGTTTGGGAGAGAAAGCTCTAATTTTATTATAAACTGATTTAGCATTTTCATTAAAATTAAGTCTTCTAATATCAGGGGTAATTTTATTAGCATATGTTGCTTTGTTATCATCTTGAGTTTTATAATTTATTTTTTGATTAAAAATTATTGGTAAAACTGATTTTAAAAGATTGACTCCAACATAATTCAATCTTTTGGTAAGTTCTTCTTTGCTAATCTTATCATCTATATTAATTGATTCTTGAGTAATAATTGGCCCAGCATCCATTTTTTCTACTAGTTTAAAAATAGTAACTCCAGTATTTTGATCTCCGCTAAGCAAAGCATGTTCAATAGGTGCTGCTCCTCTCCAACATGGAAGCAATGAAACATGTATATTAATACAGCCTAGTTTAGGAATATTAAGAACTTTGTTAGGAAGCTTTAAACCATATCCCATAACTACAATTAAATCAGGTTTTAATTTATTTAAATCTTCTATTGTATTATTAGAATTAAGATTATTAGGAGTATAAATAGCAATTCCTTTTTCTTTAGCAAACTGATGAACAGGAGATTCTTTTATTTTCATACCTCGATCTTTTTTTCTTGGAGGTTGAGAAAAAACAGCTACTACATTTTGATTTGATTCAAATAAAGATTTTAGATAAACTAGAGCTATTTCAGGTGTACCCATAAAAATTATTTTGTTTTTCACTCTAAATTTCACCCATTTTTTCTAATTTTTTAACTTTTTTAATAAGTATATTTCGTTTTAATGAAGATAGATAATCTACAAATAATTTGCCATGTAAATGATCGATTTCATGTTGAAGAACTCTTGCTTCAAAGCCAATTTTTTTTTGTTCAATTCTTTCATTTTTTTCATTTTGATATTCAACTATTATTTCTTCTGATCTTTCTATTTCAGCATATTGTTGAGGTAAAGATAAACAACCCTCTTCCATGATTATTTTATTTTTTGAATAAAATGAAATTTTTGGATTAAAAAGAACATAAATATTATCATTATCTTCAGAACTTTTTATATTAACTGTTACAATTTTTTTTAAAACACCAATTTGATTAGCTGCCAAACCAACGCCTGGAGCTTTTAACATCATATCTATCATTTTTTTTGAAATATCTATTTCTTTAGAAGTAATATTTTTTATAGTTTTAGCTTTTTGACGTAATATTGGATTTGGAACATATAATATTTTTTTCATTTTTTAATTAGACTATTTTTTTTCTTGATTGAAATGCTGTATTTAAAGTGTTTTCATCTAAATAATGCATTTCCCCTCCTATTGGAATTCCTTGAGCTAAACGAGTTATAGTTAAATTTTTTATTCCTTCTAATTTATCAGCAACAACATGACTAGTAGTTTGTCCTTCTATTGTTGTGCTCAATGCCAATATTATCTCTTTTACATTATCTTGTTTGATACGTTTAATTAATTTATTGAGACGTATTTCTTCTAAACCAATTCCATTAATAACAGATAACGAACCTCCTAAGATGTGATAAAGTCCTTTAAAGAAACCTATTCTTTCAAAAGTCCATAAATCTGATACATCTTCAATAACTAGGATTGATTCTTTATCTCTTTTTGTATTTTGACATAAACTACAAGGATTAACCATATCAATATTTCCACAAATTCCACAGTCTATTATTTTTGTATTAGCTTCAGTCAAAGAATGGATTAACGGTAATATCGCTTTTTTATTATTACTTAATAAATATAATGCAATTCTTTGGGCAGAACGTCTACCTAGACCAGGCAGTTTAGAAATTTCATTTATTAATTTATCTATTTCTGTACTTGGCATTAATATAACTAAAAAGGAAATTTCATACCAGGAGGTAAAGGCATTCCTCCAGTTAATAATTTCATTTCTTCTTGTGAAGCGGTTTCTCCTTTTTGCCTAGCATCATTAATTGCAGCAACTATCAAATCTTCTGTCATTTCCTTTTCTTCTTTAGATAAAAGAGATTCATCAAGAATAATTTGTTTAACTTCACCTTTTGCAGTTGCAATAACTTTTACCATTCCTCCTCCTGAAACACCTTCAACTTCAATAGAGTTAAGCTTCTCTTGAGCTTCAGCCATTTTTTTTTGAAGTTGTTGAGCTTGTTTCATCATATTTCCTATATTAACCATCAGTTCTCCTTTTTATTATTAACATCGTAAATCAAATCTTTATCTTTAGACGTTTCATTAATCTCAGTAATTGAATGAATCTTTACACCAGGAAAAGAATCTAGAATTGTTTTGACTTCTGGATCATCCTTTATCCTTTCTATTTCCTTTTGCTGAAAAATTAAATCTTCTTCTTGTAAAGTTTTTCCTATATTGCTTGAAGAAGAACTGACTTGCCAAATTCTTCCTGTCCATTTTGAAATTAACTTAGCAATTGTACGGGCAAAATGTGGGTCAACAACTGATTTTATATTTATAACAACTTCTCCCTCTTTAAAAGATATAAGCTTAACATTATTATATAAGTACGTATGAAGGATACCTTCTCTTTTTTGATAAAACAAATCAACAAATTGTCGGAAAGATTCAATTTTATTTTGTACTGAAGAAATATTTTGATTTATGATGGGTGTAACTTTTTCTTCATTAGTTTGATTATCTTTTTTATTTATAATTAAATCATTTTCTACTTTCTTCAATTTTTCTGTTTTTTTTAATAAATCATCTGGTGTTGGACCGTCATATAAATATATTAATCTAATTATAATCATTTCACCGTGTTGAAATAAATGGTAGCCAGTTCGTAATTCCTCATAACCTTTAAAAAGTACCTGCCAAACTAAGCCTAAGGACGACATAGATATTTTTTCTGAAATTTCAAATCCTCTTAAACGTTCTAATTCAGGAATATGAATATCTTCTTTTAGCTCTGGAGCTATTTTTATTTGCGTAAGAAAATGCACTACATTTAGCATCTCTTCAAATATCATAACAACATCTGCACCAGCATTGTGAATAGTATTAAAAAGAGATATAGATTCTTTTGCTTTACCTTGAAAAATAAAATCTAATAAATCAAAAATATTACCTCTATCAGCTAAACCTAGCATCTTAATAATTGAATTTACCTCTATTTTTTCACCCTCACTAGCTATTGCTTGATCTAATAAACTTAATCCATCTCTAACTGATCCATCAGCTGATCTAACAATTAAAGCCATTGCATCTTGTTCAATGTGAATTTTTTCTTTTTTTGCAACAGAAAGTAAATGGGAATGTAATATTACAGTTGAAATTCTGTGCAAATCAAAACGTTGGCATCTAGAAATAATAGTAATTGGAATTTTTTTAACTTCAGTAGTTGCAAATATAAATTTAACATGTGCGGGAGGTTCTTCAAGAGTTTTTAACAACGCATTAAAAGCATTTTTTGAGAGCATGTGAACTTCATCTATGATAAATATTTTGTATTTACTGCTTACTGGCTTATATTTGATGTTATCAATTATTTCCCTAATATCATCAACTCCAGTTTTACTTGCAGCATCCATTTCAATAACATCAAGATTTCTATCCTCTCTTACAGATAAACATGAATCACATTCACCACATGGCTCGCAACTATCCTTTGAGCGATTCTCACAATTTAAGCTCATGGCTATTAATCGAGCAGTTGTTGTTTTTCCTATACCCCTAACACCTGTTAAAAGATATGCATGGGCTATACGGTTATGTGTAATTGAATTAGATAAAGTTTGAACAAGAGTTTCTTGTCCTATTAAACTTCCAAAAGTTTGTGGACGATATTTTCTTGCTAAAACTACATATTCATTTTTTTCTTGTTTTTTTATCATACTAACTTCAAAGGAAGGTATATGAGACCCAAATAAGCCTGGTACAGCTGCTTCTTTTCAGATCTGACTGGATTAGCAAGTTAATTGCCCTCACTACCTTCCATGATTAATATATCATTATTGATAAAAAAGACCTACTCACTTATCAATTTTTTATTATTTTTTTCTAAAATCTGACATCTTATAAACACCTAAAATATCAATATGTTTACAAAAATATTTCATTTCTTCTAATGCTAATTTTACATTTTCCCTATCTGGATGACCTTCTATATCAGCATAGAACTGTGCTACATCAAAACCCTTAGGGTCAATATAACTTTCTAATTTAGTCATATTTACCCCATTACTAGCTAATCCTCCTAAAGACTTATACAAAGCAGCAGGAATACTTTTCAATTCAAAAACTAATGTTGTCATCAATTCTGTAGAGATTTCACTTGGCTTATTTAATTCATTAGACATTATTAAAAAACGAGTAACATTATTTTCTGAATCTTGAAAATTTTTTATCAAAATTTCTAATGAATATGTTTCTGCAGCAAGTTGTGAAGAAATAGCAGCATCTTCTTTATTCTTTAATTCTGATATCTGTTTTGCAGCTCCTGCTGTATCAGCAGAAACAACCATCTCTTTTTTATTTTTAATAATGTTATTTCTGCATTGAGCAATTGCCTGTTCATGACTATGGATGCGCTTAATATCATTTAATGAAGTTCCTGGTATAGCAACTAAACAATGATTAATCTCTAAAAAATATTCTCCAATAATTTTTAAATTAGAATCAGGAATTAATCTTTGAGTATCTGCAACACGACCTGCTCTTGAATTTTCAATTGGAACTAAAGCTACATCTGCATCTTTTTTTCTCACTGATTCAAACATTTCTTCAAATGTTTTGCAAGGAATAGAAATTGAATTAGGATAGAGATTTTTGCCAGCTAATTCACTATAAGCGCCCTTAACTCCTTGAAACGAAAATTTTATTTTGTTACTCATAGCTTCCCTTTATAATATTTTCAGCTCTAATCAAATCTTCTTTTGTATCAATACTAATAGGCACATTTTCAATATAAGTAGCTCCAATAGATATATTGGCATCTAAAGCTCTCCACTGTTCTAACTTGTGACGCAGTTCATTTACAGAAGGTTTTAAATTAACAAAATTCTCAAGACTTTTATAACGAAAACTATAAATCCCAACATGATGATAAACATCATTTATAATATTTTTTGAAATTTTATAAAAATTTATTGCCTCACCAAGATTATTTTTTTTAATCCAGTTTATTTTTGCTTTTGTAATATTCAAGTCTTTTTCTTCTTGTAAAGTAATATCTGTAACTAAAGTGCCAATATCAAATCCTTGAATTAAAGGTATATTAACTTTTTGAATATCGGATGAGTTTATTAATGGCATATCGCCTTGTAAATTAATTATACTTTCAAATTGATTAATATCAGGAAAATTTTTAACAACCTCATATATGCGATCAGTTCCTGAGGGATGATCTGGTGAAGTCATTACTGCTTTTCCACCATTTGAATTAATTAAATTAAAAACTTCTTCTTCACAACACGCAACAACTACTGGACCTAAATTTGAATCTTTTGCTTTTTGCCAAACTCTTTGAATCATAGGTTTCCCATTAATTAATGCCATTGGCTTGTTAGGAAACCTAACAGAAGCCATTCTAGCAGGAATAATAATGATAGTTTTCATTAAATTATGCGACAATTAAGCAGTAAAAACTATTTCTAAAACAGATTTGAATTCTATTAATTTCATAAAAAAATCTATATATGTTTCTTACACATGTCTGGTCTTGAAGTTAATAAAATTATTGCAGCTATAGTAATGGCAATACTAATAATCTTTATAATTAGCAATATAGGCGACATATTAGTAAATACAGATTCTGACAAAAATGCAAAAACAGCCTTCAAGATTGAAGAATCTGAAGCAAATACTGATGACACAGCAAAAACTATAGATAATGAATTAACTGAAATTGAACCCATTTCTGCCTTATTAGCAAGTGCTTCAATTGAAAAAGGAGAAAAAATTTATAAAAAATGTGGCGCTTGTCATACATACAAAAAGGATGGGGCTAGCAAAATGGGTCCTAATTTATGGAATATAATAAATCGAACTAAAGCCAATGTAGATGGTTTTGCATACTCTAAGGCTTTGTCAGAATTTGGTGGCAAGTGGACTTATGAGGAAATGTCAGAGTTTCTATATAAGCCCAAGGACTATATAAAAGGTACCAAAATGAATTTTTCTGGATTAAAAAAAGTAGAGGATAGAGCTAATCTAGTATTATTTTTAAGAGAACAGGCTGATAACCCAGTATCGCTTCCATAATTTTTACTTTAATAGAACATTTGTGATTCCAAACTTAGAAGAATTAGTGACTTTTTCAAATCATTTAGCTGATGAATCTGAAAAAATCATAAAACAGTATTTTAGAAAATCGATAAAAATAGAAAGCAAAGAAGATGAAAGTCCTGTAACCATTGCGGATAAAAGTGTTGAACTAAAAATAAGAGAATTAATTCAAAATAAATATCCTAATCATGGAATATTGGGTGAAGAATTTGAAGCTAAAAACATAGACTCTGAATATTTATGGGTAATTGATCCGATTGATGGAACAAGAAGTTTTATTGCAGGACATAAAGATTTTGGAACTTTAATAGCTTTATTACATAATAACGTATCTATCGTTGGTATTATTAATTGCCCTATGCACCAAGAAAGATGGGTTGGTGTAAATGGAAGAAAAACAACTATGAACAATTTAGAAGTAAATACTTCAAAAATAACTTCTTTAAATCAAGGTTATTTTTGTACCTCAGGTTTATATTTAGAAGATGATCACTTTAAAAAAAGTTGCGACAAAATAATAAATAAGACTAAATACTATAGGTTGGGGGGGGATTGCTATATGTATGGCATGGTTGCTTCAGGATTAATTGACATAGTATTGGAAGATACTTTAAAAACTCATGATTATATGGCTTTAATCCCAGTCATTGAGGGTGCTGGTGGGGTAGTTACTGATAAATATGGGAGTCCTGTTAACATTAAATCTGATGGAAGCATTGTAGCATCTGCAAATAAAATCTTACATAAAGAAATAATTGATATTATTAATAATTAGCAATTTTATTTAAAATAATTATATTTAACTTATGATTTTGATGAAATTTTTTTTATTTATTCTATTAACTTTATCTTCTTTAGTACTAAAAGCGGAAGTCAATATATCACATGCTATAGCAATGCATGGGGACCCAAAATATTCTTCAAAATTCAAAAATGTCGACTATGTCAATCCTCAAGCTTTAAAAGGAGGAAAAGTGGTTTTTAGTTCTACAGGTTCTTATGATTCTTTTAATCCTTTTATTCTTAAAGGATCTGCAGCTGCAGGCATTGGAAATCTATATGAGTCATTAACAATGAGTTCAAGTGATGAAGCATTTACTGAATATGGATTAATTGCAGAAAAAATAGAATGGCCAAATGATCGCTCATGGGTAGCTTATACAATAAGAGATGAAGCAGTATGGCACGATGGAAAAAAAATAACCCCTGATGATGTTATATGGACTTTCAATACTTTAATGGAAAAAGGACATCCATTTTACAAATATTATTATGGAGATGTTTTGGAGGCGGTAAAGTTAAGCGAAAATAAAGTACGTTTTAATTTTAAGAATACTACTAATTTAGAATTAGCTTTAATTGTTGGTCAACTACCTGTTTTACCAAAACATTATTGGAAAGATAAAAATTTTGAAGAAACTACTTTGGAAATTCCAATTGGTAGTGGTCCATATAAAATTAAAGATTTTGACTCAGGAAGATCTATTACATATGAACTCGATGCAAACTATTGGGGTATGAATGTGCCTATTAAAAAAGGAACAGAAAATTTTGGAATAATCCGATATGAGTATTACAAAGATAGGTCTATTGAACGTGAAGCTTTCAAAGCAGGGGATATAGATTTTTTTTCAGAAAATTCTTCTAAAGAATGGGCCACAAGTTATGATACACCGGCAGTAAAAAACTCTTTAATAAAAAAAGAATTAATAGAACATGAAAACCCTCAAGGGATGCAGGCATTTATATTTAATATAAGAAAAGATATTTTTAAAAATAGAAATGTAAGAAAAGCTCTAACATATGCTTTTGATTTTGAATGGACAAATAAAAATTTGTTTTATGACGCTTATAAAAGATCGAATAGTTTTTTTGAAAATTCTGAATTAGCATCTTCAGGTTTACCTACAGAAAAAGAGTTAGATATTTTAAACGCTTACATTGATCAATTATCTAAAGAAATATTTGACAAAGATTTCAAACTTCCAAAAACAGATGGTTCTGGATTTATTAGAGAAGAACTGCGAAAAGCAACTTCTTTACTTAAAGACTCTGGCTGGGATTTAATTGATGGAAAATTAATTAATAGAAATAATGGTAATAGATTTACTTTTGAAATTTTACTTGTTTCACCAGCTTTTGAAAGAATTGTTCTCCCTTTCAAAGATAATCTTGAAAAGTTAGGTATTGATGTAAGTGTAAGGACTATTGATAGTGCACAATATCAAAATAGATTAGATGCTTTTGACTTTGATATGGTGGTTAGTACATTTTCACAAAGTTTATCTCCTGGAAATGAACAAAGAAACTTTTGGGGATCTGATGCATCAAAAACTAATGGTTCAAGAAACATAATTGGTATAAATAATGCAGTTATTGATTTATTGATTGAAAAAATCATTTCTTCAAAAAGTAGAGAGGATTTAATAGTTAGTACTAAAGCCTTAGATCGTGTGTTGCTATGGGGTCATTATGTTATTCCACAGTGGCATATATCAGCTTATAGAACTCTCTATTGGGATATTTTTAATAAACCTTCTATAAGACCTAAATATTCTCTTGGAACTAACACATGGTGGATAGATCCAAACAAAGAAAAGAGTCTTGAAGAAAGAAAGAAATCTATTCAATAGTCTTTAGAATTAACATCTTTTATTCATAAATAGTGATATAAATATATTTATATGACCGCATATATAATTAGACGGTTACTTTTGATTATTCCTACTCTTCTAGGAATTATGTTAATTAATTTTGCTGTTGTTCAAATAGTACCTGGAGGACCAGTTGAACAAATGATTGCTCAAATGACTGGAACAGCAGTAGAATCTACTGCAAGATTTTCAGGAGCGGATGAAAGTGAAACTCTGAATTCATTCAATAATACTGAATCATTCAACTATGATTCTAAATACAGAGGAGCGCAAGGTCTAGATCCAGATGTCATTAAAGAAATAGAAGAAATGTATGGAATGAATAAACCAGCACATATTCGTTTTTTTGATATGATTAAAAATTATCTAACATTTAATTTTGGTGAGAGTTTTTTTAGAGATCAAAAAGTAATTGATTTAGTTATAGACAAAATGCCTGTGTCTATCTCATTAGGTTTATGGACAACACTTCTAGTATATTTAGTATCAATACCTCTTGGTATTAGAAAAGCTGTAAAAGATGGTAGTCAATTTGACATCACTTCAAGTACAATTATAACTATAGGTTATGCAATTCCAAATTTTTTATTTGCAGTAATTTTAATAGTTTTTTTTGCTGGAGGAAGATATTATGACATTTTTCCTCTAAGAGGTTTAGTTTCTGAAAAT
>MDSW01114698.1_pt1 | contig 15517 bp, 14 predicted proteins | sample 811171 | NCBI WGS metagenome assembly MDSW01 (sample SAMN05326641, study PRJNA326480) | marine metagenome | isolation source: seawater | place: Atlantic Ocean: North West | collected 2012 | reverse complement strand
CTCCGACTGAGATGGGTGTCCAAAGCGTATGTGCAAGGATGGTTTCACACCATTGCAAAGCGCGCTTTACCGCATCGATTCTTATTTTTTCAATCTCTGGCAAAGAGTTCAGAGGTCCAAATGGAGTTTTATGATTCATAGGCGAATTAAGAATTCGACCCATAATAAACAACAACCAATAATTCGATTTCCATCCACTTCAATGGTTTGAGTGTTCTATCGGTAATGATTCAATACAAAACCGGCTGAAAGCAATTAAGTAAACATTGATAGCAGAAGTCAATGGTTGCCCAATGGATTCTTTCGGGAAGTTTGATTCTCGGATTCGGTGCATTTGTCCATTTAATTGAAAATCGAATCCCATTAGAACAGGTAAATAGGAAACGCGATATCGTTTTTGACATACTTTTCATAACGCTCTCTTCACTCATGGTTGCGGGAATGACAATTGTCTTGTTGGATGAGTTTGTCATGACATGGCTCAATGAAAACCTTCAGTTTCAACAATTCATTCTTACTTTACCCCTCTATTTACGTCTTACATTGGCATTAATTATTGGCGATTTAGGTTATTATGTCGCCCATCGAATGATGCACACAGCCCCGTTATGGAGGACACATAAATTCCATCATTCTATTCGTGAAATTTATTGGTTCTCTGGGCTTCGTACATCAGCAATGAACTCGTTAATCATTCGAATACCCTACCTTATTGCCCTTTGTGCATTTGGAATAACTCAACAAGAAATGGCAGTTGTAGCAATTGGCTTAGCGGCAGTCAATTTCTGGGTACATGCAAACGCCAATATTTCTCTTGGACGACTCAATTATCTGTTCATCACGCCCGCATTTCATCGCATTCATCATTCTATGGAAGCACGAGCAGAGGGGACTAATTTTGGCAACATCCTCTCCTGCTGGGATTACCTTTTTGGCACAGCTATACAGGTTGAAGAAACATTGGTTGTTTCCGAAAAAGGTTTCATCATTGAACGAGAAGAGGTCGCTCGTCAACTTATTGGAGTTTGAAATTTTTTTCCAGTACTTCTTTGTACCCTCAACAACAGCCTTCATCACGCACTGGGGCGCTGATAAAAGAAACTTTATCGACATTCGGTATATTTTGTAACTGTTCAATCGCTGCACGATAATGGACAGCAGTACCTATAGCATGTAAGACATCAACACACGTATGGCTGTGATTCAGGCAACTATGACTGTATGAGGAGACTTCAAGATTATTTGAATGTCGAATTTCCATTAATTTATGTTCAATACCGTGTTGGTAATAAATAACTAAATGTCCCTCTACGATATCTTCATCCTTCATCTGAGCAAGTTCACCCCTTTGTTGCATTTCGGCAAAATGCAGTGCAGCATCTCGAAGAAATTTGCTTCTGTTATGGTAGCCGGATTTTTCAATCAAGCTCTCAAGTCCTTCAGAAAATGATTTGTCAGCACTGAACGATATAATTTGGCTCATGGCGATGGGTGGAGATACCAGTTAATAATAATTCTCAATTCACAATTTATTAGGTTTGATTAAATAGTTAATAGGAAACGGCGGGGCATGAATTCCAACTGGAAGCGCGCCATGCTAACAAGCCTAATTTTGATTTTCTCAACCCTTGCAGGTTGTCTTGAAGGCGACACTGAAACTCCAGGAAGCGACAATTCAACCGAATCTTTTGGGACCGTTATGGTCTCCACATACCACATTGGAGAACTTGTGAAAGGTATTGCAGGTGAACAAGTGATTCTCGAATTCATGAGTCAAGATAACATCCCTGTTCATGACTACGAGCCTTCGGCATCTGACCTTATCCGACTTCAGAACGCTGATGTGTTCTTTTACCACGGATTAGGACTCGAACCGTGGGTCGAATCAACCCTCTCTTCTCTCGGAGAAAATGCACCAACCTCTATTGAAGTGCACACCATGCCAGATGGTCAAGATACGCTTGATTATGAAGGAGTACTCGTAACTGATTTGTGTAAAACACTTACAGGAGGTCCTTACGAAAACATCGAACTCGTCGACGAAGAAGAGCACGCAGATGACGTTGAAATTCATGCCGAGTATACCGCATTCAACATGTCCTTCCATGAAGAAGACCACGATGGCCACGGCGAAGAAGACCATGACGAAGATGAGCACGACGGTCATGATGAAGACGGTCATGATGACCATGACGACCATGATGATGGACACGAAGGTCATGCTCATATTGAGGCTGAAGAAACAATCGCAAATCCTGAAGGCTGCCCAGCTGACTCAATCATTTCCATCTTCCATCTTGAGGAAGGCGAGTATGTCCTCGAATTTGACGCCGAACACCCAGAAGATTTCACAATGGCCGTTCTCAAAATGGGAGGCGGACACGCACACCATGATCATGGCGATGAACATGATGGCCATGCAGATGATGAACATGGCGATGAGCACGGTGCCTGTCATGACATGTCAGACCACTCTAACAACGACATTGACAATGAAGAAGACTGCGTAGCAGGCGGATTCATGTGGATGGAAGAAGAAGGTCACGATGACCACGAAGGAGACTACTGCCATGACACTGCATCTCACGCCAACACAAACCACACTACCGAAGAAGAGTGTGAAGCTGCTGGCCACATGTGGATGGAAGGCGACCACCATGATGAAGAAATGACTGCAGAGCACATGCTCGAAGCATTTGACTCCAACAATGACAGCCACCTCTCTTGGGATGAATTCTGGGCTGTCTGGGAAGCCGACCATGACGGCCATCATGATGAGAACGAAACCCATGATGAGAACGAAACCCATGATGAGAACGAAACTCACGATGAGAACGAAACTCACGACGACCATGATGAAGAGCACATGGAAGAATACCTCATGTGGATGTTCAACCAATCCGATATCGATGCAGATGGCCTCCTCGACATGGCTGAAATTGGCCAACTCATCGAGATGATGGATAGCGACGTCCCCACTCCGGAACAGGCGCTCATCATGGCTGATACCAACGACGACGAACACCTTTCCTGGGACGAGTTCTGGAACGCATGGTCCGATGAAGAAGGCCACGACGACCACGACGACGATGATTCGGACATGGTTTGCTATAACTTCTCAACTCACGCTGTCGACAGCAGCTACACTACTGAAGCTGATTGTGTGGCTGCAGGATTGATGTGGACTGCTGCCAACAGCGGTCCTGGTGGCGAAGACGAACATGACGCACACGACGAGCATGAAGAAGAAATTGTCATGGAAATGTTCAATGAATCTGACATGGATGGCGATGGTTTGCTCAACATGAGCGAACTCGAACACTTCATCGAAGACTTGGATGCATGGGAAAACCCACCAATGGGCTACTTGACGCTCCACGTTGGGGCTGAAGGCGAATATGGATTCGCACACCCAGCAGACCTTGAATTCCATCTCATGATGGCTGGTAACGGTCATGAAGGACATGACGACCATGCTGGTCACGACGATCACGGCGACGAAGATGGCCACGATGAAGAAGAAGATGGCCATGACGAAGAAGGTGATGACCACGATGAACACGAAGGTGAAGAATCCCTGAATTTCGACCCACACAGTTGGCTCAATCCATTGGCCTTCAATGCCCAAGTGTCAGTAGTCATGGACGGCTTAACCACCGCTTTCCCTGACGGTGAAGCAGACTTCAAGTCCAACGCAGAATCCTACTCGGCACAACTCACTGCCCTTGATGCGGCCTTCGATGCCGCCTTCGGTGCAGACGGAATCTGCATGGCTGGGGGCTACGATAAGACGGTGGCTGCAAACCACAACGCTTACTCCTACATCGCTGTGGAATACGATATCAAATTCATGACAGTTCACGGACTTGACCCAGAAGGTGAGCCATCTCCTGAAGACGTTGCAAAGGTTGTTGACTTCATCAACGAGGAAGGCATCACCGTCTTGTTTGTTGAGGAATACACAGACCAATCTTCGGTCCAGAGCATTGTCGATGAAACTGGTGTTGAAATCCAGATCCTTTACACAATGGAAATGGCTCCAAGCGACAGCAGTGATAATTACATGACCATGATGACGAAGAATCTTGAGAATTTGATTTCAGGAATCGGCTGTTGATATCAAAAATAGATTTCAAAGTCTCTTCACACGGTAGGTGAAAGTATGAATTTGGTTGATGTAGTACCAATTGTATTCGTGTCGTTCACATTCATTTTACTCATCGGTCGAATTTGTCTTGAGTATCTTAAAGCGAGGAAAACTGACTACCGATAATCCCGTGATGTAATATACAGCATTGAATTAGGAACAACTGGGATGCCTTGTCATGCAATCAATCACGATCGAAGACACTGGGACAGATGTTCCGATTCTGGACCTCAACGGTGTGTCCGTTTTCCGTTCAAGTAAACTGATTCTTAAGGATATTAATCTACGTGTCTCCAAGGGTGAATTTGTCGGGATAGTGGGCCCAAATGGCAGTGGTAAGTCAACACTTTTGTTGAGTATTCTTGGTCTGCTGAAGATTCAGAACGGTTCTATACGAATGTTTGGCCAACCTCCGTTCTCAAAGCAACTCTATGGGAAAATTGGATGGGTTTCTCAAGCCGCAGCAAACCTTCCTCGGGACGTGAAAATCACGGTGCGAGAATTGGTTCAATTAGGGACTGTTAATGCCAAGAATATGCTCAAAATGTTTGGTAATAACAACCGAGAACAAGTCAACAAATCTATTGAAATGGTCGGTTTAGAAGATGTACAGCACATCGACATAGGCCGTCTATCAGGTGGACAACGACAACGGGCAGTCATTGCTCGAGCATTGGCATCGAATTCAGAATTTATCATTCTGGATGAGCCTTTAGTCGGTATTGATCGCGATGCTCGCAATTCTTTGCTAAAATTGCTCGACAACCTTTGTCATGAAGAAGGAAAAACCATCTTGATGGTTTCTCATGACCTTACAGCCATGCGTCAAACAGCTCACAGAATGATTTTCCTTGAAGAAACAATACGATTTGATGGGGATGCCAAGAACTTCCCTGACCTTAGTCAACTCGCCGATTTGCGAGGTATCACTCATGTCCATGAAAACATGCCATCACACACGCACGCGCATACGCACACGCATTCAAAGGAGGAAGACTGATGGGTCTTGGTACAGGTCTTATGGAGATAATTTCGCCTCTTTTAGAAGCGATTGCCCCGTTTGTCCCAGGTGATATTTTCCCTTACTTTTTCACCATGGATATGTTCCAACGTGCTATGCTTGCAGCACTCATGGTTACGGTTGTTGCTGGTATTTTAGGCACCTATCTCTTGATTCAAAATCTTGCCCTCATCGGTGATGGTCTTGCACACGTATCCTTTGGAGGGGTCGCCGTTGGAATCGTTCTTGGTTCAACATCTCCATTGTGGTATGCCCTGGTTTTCAGTATCACAGCGGCCATTCTTATTCATGAAATGCAGTCGAGGGAGATCCTCACAGGTGATGCATCCATTGCTATTTTCCTTACAGGAATGTTGGCACTTGGGCTTGTCATTCTCCGTCTTGGGGGCGGGGGTATTACCACCGATATCGAAGGCTACTTGTTTGGTAATCTTCTGTTGATTGATGAAGGGAGTTTAGATTTTATTTCTCTGATTTCTTTGTTTTCAATAATTTTGTTAGTTACCTTACGCAACGGATTACTTGCTACCGCAATCGACCCCATCTCAGCCAGAATTCAAGGTTTGCCAGTTCAAACCATTGGCCTTCTGTTTAGCATTACAACAGCTGCAGTCGTTGTAAGTATGGTTCAAATCGTTGGTACTCTGCTGGTTACTGCACTGTTGGTTACTCCTGCAGCAACAGCCAAATTAGTAGGTCACAGTTTCAAATCCTGTTTAATTTGGACTCAAGTTTTCGGTTTTTCTTCAGTTATGCTTGGCCTTTATTTTTCAGCAGAATTTGATACAGGCAGCGGTGCGATGATTGCTTTGGTTGCTGCGGTAATTTTTGGCATAGTTGCGATTTGCCAAATCATTCTGCAGTCTCTTCTTCGTCCCAAAGATAATCTCTAATAACCAATCTGCAGACTCAACCAAAAGCTATCTTCATCAGTGAAATTTGGAATATCAGGAGGGATTGCACCAGTTTGGAATATCTCCATCTGCATCTGCCTTTTCGATTCGCTCGTTATAAATTGATTCGGAATTCCCATTTTCTCCTTTCATGTATGCAAGACAATCTTCTTCAATCAGTTGTTCAGATTCATCATAGGGTGCAAGGAAAAATACATTGTCCACTACACTGTATTTAAAATTGTAATAGTATCCTTCGCCATCATAGAAATACACGTCTCCTTGCGATGTATACCATGTGTCAAAAGTGCCCGTAGTCTCTTCGATTTCCCCGTTACTTTCAAGCACCATTCTATCTACAGGGTTTGTCCAAGTAGATATCAATTGAGGGTCTTTTTGATCTTCAGCGAGCGATGATGCCCATGTATACAAAACGCCTGCTAAAACCGTAATTAGAATCATTCCAACGACGACACATCCAGCAATGATTAATCCTATTTTCATGCCATTATTTTGTGGAGGTGCAACCCACGCCCCTTGATGAGTCGTAGGATTCATCGTACCTGCCATGGGTGTATTGTTTACCGCCTGAGTATGTGGCTGTGCCCCCTTTGAAAGAGCCTGATTTTGAAGTTCAGTAGGAACCCATTCTCCATTTACATTTTGCCAAAAGCCATCTTCACTTATTTGGGCCATGTGGTTTGGTATCAATATGAGTAGTTAAATCCCTCTCTTTACCAAATCTCTCCATCTCAAAGGAATCATTGATGAACAGAGAACGATTGACATCGATATGGGCGAAAAAACAGACGAACCAAGTTTTATCACATTGGTTTTTGAGCAAACAGGCCCAGAGGAAATGCTCTCTCGAGCAAATTCATTCTATCACCAAATGAATGAGAGGAGGACAACTCGCCATTTTTCGTCGCAAGAAGTCCCACGAGAATTGATTGAACTGGCTATTAAAACAGCCAGCACTGCTCCGTCTGGCGCTCATCTTCAACCTTGGACATTTGCCGCTGTAGCAGATTCACAACTTAAAACTCAGATTCGAGAAGCAGCAGAAGAAGAAGAACGACGCACCTATGAAGAGCGAATGCCAGAGGCTTGGTCAGAACTCCTCCTCCCGCTCGGAACAGACCACGTCAAAGAACACATTACCGATGCGCCTTGGATTATTGTTCTCTTTCGACAAAGTAAACGATTACGCCCAAATAATGAATGGGCTCCGACTTATTACTCTCAAGAATCCTGCGGCATTGCTGCTGGTTTATTGATTGCAGCCATCCACAATATGGGCTTGACAACATTGACCCACACGCCGTCTCCGATGAATTTCTTGCGTGAACTTCTTGGACGACCTGACCACGAGCATGCCATGCTCCTAATGCCGGTTGGTTATCCAGCAGATGATGCACACGTACCGAACCTTGAACGTAAATCCTTAGAAGAAGTTTCTGAATTTTTTGAATAAAAGGCATGTGTGTTGCCGAATGAATACATTCGACAAACAGGTTCAAAATAGACGTACTGTTGCTCAATGTATGGGCACACTGAAATCACGAAAGTGGCTCAATCGTTTTGTTAGTGAAACTCCTGGAGATTCGGAAGTTGGAGGCCCTTCTCGTCAAGTTGCGAATGTATGCTGGTCTCGCGTCACACCTTTTCCCGCTCCAGCGCCTTCACTTGAATTATGGTCAATGGAAATGGGTGAACGCCTCGGATTAGAACGAGGAGATGCGGTACTCTTGGGTGGCGGAAAACCAGTGGATGGAATGGACACCTATGCGCAAAGATATGGTGGGCATCAATTTGGAAATTGGGCCGGACAACTCGGTGATGGCCGAGCGATCACATTAGGTGAACTCCAATGTGAAGATGAAGTTCTCGAACTCCAACTCAAAGGTTCGGGTAAAACTCCATATTCTCGATTTGCAGATGGTAAAGCAGTTCTCCGTTCATCGATACGAGAATTTCTTTGCAGTGAAGCAATGCATCACTTGGGTGTACCGACGACCCGTGCACTTTCTTTGGTGACAACAGGAGAATCGATTCTTCGAGACATGATGTATGATGGAAATCCAGCACTCGAACCAGGTGCTGTAGTTTGCCGAGTAGCACCGAGTTTCTTGCGTTTTGGTAGTTTCCAAATCCATACCTCGACAGGGGACATTGAGTCTTTAAAAATTTTAGTTGAACATACAGTTCGACATCACTTCCCTGGCCATTCAGTTGATGATGACGCAGGACTTATCGCATGGCTTCGTCAAATCGCTGAAGATACTGCCTTGATGGTCGCCCATTGGATGCGAGTTGGTTTTGTTCACGGAGTGATGAATACCGATAACATGTCAATACATGGTCTAACCATTGATTATGGGCCATATGGCTGGCTTGAAGATTACAACCCAGGGTGGACACCAAATACGACAGACACATCGAGGCGAAGGTACCGATACGGCCAGCAACCACAAATTGCAGCTTGGAATTTAGCACGGTTGCTTGAAGCAATGGTCCCTTTGATGAAGGACCCTGAGCAATTGCATGATGTTCTTACAGCATATACAAGCGCTTTTGACGAGCATCATAATCGGATGTGGGCTGAGAAATTGGGGTTGACTGTATTCCTCAAGGAGGATGAAGATATGGTTCGAAACCTCAACACTTTGTTGCAAGAAGTCGAAACGGATATGACGCTTTTTTTCAGAATGCTTGGTTCGCTGCAAAAACCGAACATCGAAGAACTTTCATCTGCTTTTTATGATGAAGAGAAAATTCCTAAACAAGCGTGGAATGAATGGTTAGAGGTATGGTGGTTGCGGGTTGATGCTCAGCCAAATAGAGAGCAAATGCAACAAGCGAATCCGAAATATGTTCTGCGGAATTGGATGGCACAATTGGCTATTGATGCTGCTGAAAAAGGAGATTTTTCAATATGCGAATCGCTGTATGAACTCTTACAACGACCCTATGCTGAACAGGTTGAGCATGAAGGTGAATGGTTCCAAAAACGCCCAGAATGGGCACGAAATCGAGTAGGTTGTTCTATGCTTTCATGCTCGAGTTGATTTCTTCCCGAGATAAACTGGTGGAACCTTTCTATATGCGGCCCTTTGACATAAATATATGAGCGGAGATGGAAACTTTTGGGATAATGTCGATACCTCCGAAGAAGGTACGCCAAATGTTGAGACAAAGGATGAATTGAGTTACATCCCAAGGGAGGCTCAAGAACTCTCAAATCGAATCGCCTCATTATTCACATGCTTCATGATTGCCATACCTCTCTTGCTGTTGACTGCACCTTTTGCATTAGTTTCAATGGGTCTTCTTGGAGGAGAGGGGTGTTGGGGTTCTTTGGAATATCTCGAAGATGGAAAGTTACATTGTGTCGAAGGAGACACATTTTACAATCCTGAATATTCTTTCAGTGAGCATCATGTGTCTGTTGAATACAATGATGGTTGGTCAGAACTGCTCCGTTGGGAAATTATCGGTGATGGCGGAGTCATTGGATTTGCTTACTTCGATTCATACTCTGGAGATGATACATGGTTTTCCTATGGACATTGTGAATGGGAGGGAGGGGAATTCGAAATGGCGGATAATCAATGGTATTGCGGAATGAATGAAGGTTCAGTCTCAAATTACGGGTTTGAACATTGGCATTCTTATTGCGAATTTCAAGAAATGAATTGGTATTGTACAGATTCATTCGGCAAAAATGCCTCTTTTGCCGATACCTCAAATGAAACACGTGCCGGCCCAGAAATCCTTGACAAATGGACTTATGATTGCCTACCAGTCGTGGCGAAATCTCCATTTGAGAACACTTCAATTCAAACAATTCACGAGATTGAAGCAAATGTCGTCTTGCCGCAATGGTGTTATGAATCACCAACTTTCACGGCGAACAACAACACTTTCTCTACACTTCCGTTCAATGGCGAGGCAGTCTACTTGTATCCAATGGGATTTGAACACGGCTATATTGACATGATTCAATATTCCGAGAATATGGTCTATCGGCAGGTGTTTTCACTCCACACGTTCAATGAAGATGGGACTCTAAGTGAGGAAAGTGAGCAAGCAAGTGGAGGCTTCCCGAGCATTCTTGGCATAATCTTCATTCTCTTCTACCTCATTGGTGGTTATGGATTGTATGTCCTTTCAACAGGTAAAAACCATATTGAGCATCTTGGCAGTGAAAACACCATTGTTGTTTCATCGAGTTGGAGAAACAAACCTCGGAAGGTAAAGGCCACTATTCCGTTATCTGAAACTTCACGTTTACACTTTTTCACAACCACTTCGACACGTACTGATTCTGAAGGGCACACCTCGACGCATACTTCACATCATCATGAAATTACACATTTGGACCGTAAAGCTGACTCTTTGCCGAATGGATTTTCAACCGATGAATTATTGCAATTAACAGGTTTACAACTCATTTGAAATTAAACAAATTTCAAACATATGCTTATGGGCATCCAGCCCGAGCATCGTTTGATACTATGTCATTTCGAGTTTGTATAGCCTGCAAAGGAATCCGAGTTTACCCATACGCTGGGTTCATGACTGGCCAACGATATCAGTGCCAAGATTGCGATGAAATTATGGTCATTCCGTTGGAATTTGAAAACGAGGCAGACTATCGGCACTTTCTCGGAATTGATATGGAAGAGGAATAATCATCAAAGGCTCGACATATCGAAAGAGTGGAAGGTTCTTCCAGATCACAGAGTCTAAGTGAGATTGAGCCATACAATTGACCATCAAAAACGCCATTTTGGGCTTGTTGAGACGGGGAAACTTCATATTAGCACCAGCGAGGCTGTTAATTGGATGGGATGCATATGGTTGAGCGAAAGCAGGATGCTTTGAGCACAAATTTCCTTTTGGGATTGATGGATGATGAACAAGAAAAGAAAGATGAAATTCACATGGATGTGCGAAAAGCACCGAAAGTGAAAGGCGACCAATCAATCGCTCATCTTGCAAATCGAATAGTCGATGAAGTTCGAGTTACGACACCTCGACAACGTGCACAAAGAGTTCTTGATAATGCGGGCCTTCTTCCGAAGTCCAATGTCACTCGAACTTACAACACGCATCTTCAGCATGTTGGCGAACGAGCCAAAAAAATACCTTTGAATCAAGAACCTGTTCGCCGAATTCGGAAAGTCAAGAAACAACCTGAACCAGTTCGACGACGTCGGTCAATGCGTGGCCCTCCTCAAATGACCCGTTCGCGTCCTTCTGTTGGCATGGAAGACGAAGTACGCCGTTCAGCCAGGGATAAGTCGAATACCAAAGGTCGGCGCCGAAAGCGACGTGGAATGTTCCGTCGTTAGACTTTCTTCGACAAAGGGTGAAAAGGGAGAGTGCCTCCCGCAAAGCGGGTGAGACCAATGGATATAGCCAATCCTAGTGAAGAACACGCAATGCTTCGTGAGATGGTTCGTGATTGGACCAAAGAGCACGTGGAACCTCAAGCTCTCCTTCATGATCGTGAAGAAAAATTCAATTTGCCTTTGCTCCGTTCAATGGGTGAACTTGGACTTTTAGGCCTCAGTGCAGATGAAAAATATGGCGGTGCAGGTCTTGATGCAACCGCTTGCGCAATTGTCCATGAAGAACTCGCTGCTTCCGACCCAGGCTTTACACTCGCTTATCTTGCTCATGCTATGCTGTTTGTAAACAATCTTGCCTTCAACGGTAATGAAGAACAGAAAGCACGAATTCTACCACACGTATGTTCGGGAGAATGGATTGGTGCAATGGCAATGTCTGAACCTGATGCAGGTACCGATGTTCTTGGATTATCAACCACTGCTGTTCAACAAGATGATGGCTCTTGGAAAATCAACGGACGAAAGATGTGGATTACCAACGGTTGCCTCGATGATGAGGGCACACCTGCTGACGTCGTTTGGGTGTATGCAAAAACCGGTACCGATGACCAAGGTCGTGTCCAAATGTCGACATTCCTCATTGAGGCGGGAATGGTTGGCTACAGTGTTGGTCAAAAGATCATGGATAAGACAGGAATGCGTGCTTCAAACACCGCCGAACTTGTTTTCGAAGATTGCATCGTTCCTGCAGAAAACCTTGTTGGGTCTCCAGGTGAATCACTTCTCCACATGATGGCGAATTTGGAAGTCGAACGACTAACTCTTGCTGCTATGGCCTTAGGCATTGCACGTCGTTCTCTTGAAGACATGAATCGATATGCTACAGAACGCACAGCATTCAAATCCCAAATTCGAGATTTCGGGCAAATGCAGCGCTACATTGGTGAGTCTTGGGCAAAATACCGTGCAATGCGTGCCTACATCTACGATACTGCTGCTCATATGACCCTTGGGAAGCCAGGTCACCGACTTGATTCCGATGGTGTCAAATTATTTTCTGCGACAGCCGCCAAAGAGATTGCTGATGCAGCTATGCAAGTGATGGGTGGCTACGGCTATGTCGGTGAATACCATGTCGAACGTCTTTGGAGAGATGCAAAACTTTTGGAAATAGGTGGTGGAACAATCGAATCGCACCACAAGAACATTACCCGAGACCTTTCCAAAACACCGGATTCAATTACTCGATAATTTCGAAACCTCTGCTGAAAAGGCTTCATTATCGGAATAATGCCGGTTATTCTAAATCCCTCCTCATCTACGGAGTTCTATGACTGATGATACTTCGGATGATTGGTCTCAAAAGGTAAATAAATTCGCCTCCCAATCAAAGGAACTTGCCTCAAAAGGCTTGGAAAGTTCAAAGAAAATTGGCAAATCCATTGCTACAAAAAGCAAAAACGTTGCCTCTAAAAGTCTTGAAAGTGGCAAATCAGTTGCACATAAAATTTCAGAAAAAAGTCAGAAAGTCAAAGAAAAACGAAAAGAGAAAAAAGCGATGAAAAAAGACACATCTCTGTTCGAAGTGCAACCTCTGACAGATGAAGTTCAGGTCTCTGAAGGGCAATTAAAGAAGCCACATGACGCTGAAGATTATTCACGTCATACGATGAATGACTTGAAAATGCGTTTGAAACTTCTTGGATTAGCGGTGAATGGTAAAAAAGCAGTTCTCATCGAGAGATTGAAATCATCTCGGAAAGAAAAGAAAAAAGTTGAAGAAGTTTCTGTATTGGATGAATTAGAAATTAAAATCCAACAAATTGAAGAAGATTATCCAGAAGTCCTCAAACCATTACCCCCTGATAGAGAAGAGGTTTTCGTTGAAAATTTGAAACATTCATTCTACTATATCTGTGGTTTCACTTTCATTATCTATTCAATCCTACTTCTTTTACCCACTGTTCTTGGAGACCGATTAGGTGAGAGGCCCTTTGGAGTTCCATTCATTGAGTTCTTCTTGCCCTCATGGTTTTCACCAGAACATATTGAACCGATGAGTTCGCAATTGCATACACCCTTCGTTGCAATTGGTGCTTTTATCGTCTTTTCATCTGGAATGCTTCTTCTTCGTAAAAACAATTTTGGAACCACATTACTTGCACTGTATTTCATAGGAATCTTGTTAATTGGCAGATTAGTATATTTCTTTCAATCTGGTCTTGCAATGGATGCAACAGACTATTCAAATATCTTACACGATATCTTCCTAACCTTCATTGTGATAGGATTTGCGTTCTTGCCTCGACTCTTTACACCCATCACCGATACTGAAAACACGGAAAATCAAGCATTTAGTCATGGTAAAGCCTCACTTTTGGCAGAGAGTCCAAATACTTCAGAACGCTTAGAGCACATTATCCAAGAGGGATTTCACATGGATTTCAGAGCAGAAGTAGCAAAACCAAAACCGCCACGTGCACGAGCAAAATTTGAAGCATACGAAAAGATTCTACTCATTGTCTCTTTTATTCTTTGGCCATTCACCATCTTCATGACCATGTCATATGATAATGGACTTTCAGCATACACTGATTATTCCAGTGGCATCGTTCAAGTGGTAGCCGTTTGGACTCTTTCACTGTTAACTCTCATCTCATTAATCCGATTTGACCGTTCAGCCCGTGGAAACGGCTGGTATGCTAAGGAAAAGGAAACGTACGTCGGCATGATGGACCTTTACAGCAAAGCCCAAGCCAAGCATTACGAATATGTTGAACTACGAGCAGCAGCAGAAGCCCAAGAGATTTTGGAAAAGTATCCACAACTCGATAAAGCAAAGTCTGCCTCAGCAAGTAAGGCTTGATTCAGTATTCGACTGGAACAGGGTCCAACATACGCCATAAGAACCAACATGCTGCTGTTCTGTACGGCGCCCAGCGTTCAGATACTTTGAGCACTTTTTCATTTGTATCAGCCTCTGGGACGAGTTTTTGAACCGCACGAATTAAACTGACATCCCCGATGCTGAAAACATCTGGTCGCATGAATGTGAAAATAAGCAGCATTTCCGCAGTCCAAGGGCCTATGCCTCTAAATTGGGTAAAATGTTTGATGAGTTTTTCATCATCGTATTCATCCCAATTATCGACGAGTAAGGCTTTTGATTCCAGGGCAAGACCATGGATATACCTTGATTTTGGCCGTGAAAGTCCACAGGTTGCTAAATCTTCAGGAGCGTGAACGCGTATTGCATCTGGTGAGATTTCACCAACATACTTGACAAATCGCCCCCAGACAGCATCTGCGGCATGAACTGAAATCTGTTGGCCAACAATCGAACGAATCAATGTAGAGAACACATCTCCACGTCCGACAAGGCTTTCATTTGGATATGAACGAACCACTGCACCTAGTATTTCATCCTTGGAGAGAACTTCAACAGCATCTTTCCACCAACTTGGCTTACCGGTTTCCATACCCTTGGGTGAGGGGTTGAGGTTTTGAGGTCTTGTCTCATGGCACAACCATGCGAGAGCAACTCAAAGAGATACTCGGATTAAAAAAAGTCCTTCGTAGCGGTTGGTTGAGAGCAGGAATTGAATCTCCAGAATCAGTTGCTGCACACTCATGGGGTATGTCAGTCCTCGCACTCAAACTAGCTCCACCGCATCTGGATTTGGCACGAATCCTCTCCCTGTGTATTGTTCATGATATTCCAGAAGTCCGAGTCGGGGATTTGACTCCACACGACGACACAACCTCAAAAGCGGAAGATGAGCATAATGCAATGCAAGAATTGGCACCTGAATGGTTAGCTTTGTTTGAAGAATATGAATTGGGGCAAACTCCAGAGGCGAAATTTGTCAAACAACTCGACAAACTCGACATGGCGCTTCAGGCTGAAATATATCAGTCGGAGCATGGAATCTCGCTTGAGGAATTTATTGAAAGCGCTCGACTGCGCATCAATGATGATGAACTCAAAAACATTCTACCTTAAGCGAATTTGAAGACGAGGTTCCGACAAAAACAAAAGGGTGAGCCGACCGCCTGTGTATCATAGCCCGATAGTGTAGGGGTCCATCATAACGGGTTT
>MDSW01092041.1_pt1 | contig 15517 bp, 13 predicted proteins | sample 811171 | NCBI WGS metagenome assembly MDSW01 (sample SAMN05326641, study PRJNA326480) | marine metagenome | isolation source: seawater | place: Atlantic Ocean: North West | collected 2012 | reverse complement strand
GTTCTAGGAATTGATTATGCTGAAGAAGCAATAAAAATTGCTCAAAAAAATAATAAACAAAAAAATCTAGAATTTAAAAAATTGGACGTGAATGAATTAAATGAAAAATTTGACATCATTGTTTCAATTGGAACAATTGAGCATATGGATAATCCAATAAAAATAATAAAAAAACTAAAAAGCTGTCTAAACAAAAATGGAAAGATTATTTTGACAACGCCTAATTGGACGAATCCTCGAGGATATGTTCTGATGACGTTGTTTTTTCTATTTAATGCCCCTATTACATTAGCTGACTTACATTATCTCACACCAAATGAACATTTGAAAATGGCGAAAAAAGTGAATATGAAATTAAAATGGAGAACGATAGAAGAATCATGGGGCAATGGAGAAATTATGATAAAAGATTTTGAGAAAAGAATTCCAAATGTTATGAGAGATATCGGAAAAAATGTTGATGAAAAACAAATAAAATTATTCCTAAAATGGTTGAAAAATAATGTATCAAATATGAATAATTCATTACCACAGAACGGTGCAATTGGATTGTATATCTATTCAAAATAAGAAAATTATTTTGTTTCGCCTACTGATTTTTTATTATAAATGAATTTTAAACAAATGAATCCTGCAGAAATTGGCAACCATTCAACCAAAAGTCTAACGATAATTATTAATGTCAATGCTATAGAAATATCAATTCCTCTATACGCCATAAATCCTGCAAAACTGCCTTCTACAACACCAATCCCTACAGGCAAAAATGACACAAATCCTAACATGATTGAACTAGAATACATGGTCCAGATTGCAAATAATTCAAAAATATTAATTCCAAATGCTACAAGAATAAAATAAACCGCAGATGAAATAAAAATCCAAAATAATGTTGAAAGAGATATCATAATGGCAACAAATTTTCCTTTGATTAAATTTTTTAAAACAAGTTGGGATTCAGATATATTTTCTACAAATTTTTCTAAAAATTTAATTCGTGTGAAAATTTTTGAAAATTTCTGAAATATTTTAGTTGAAGATAAAAATAAGAAAAATGAAAAAACAATTATAGAAAAACCAATCGTCACGTATATTCCAAGATCAAAATAATATAATCCAAAAAGAGATGTTATAACCAGACCAATTCCACTATATACTTGTTCAACAATAACTATGGATACAGATTTAGAACGTGGAATGTTAAATTTTATCTTTAATAATTCAGATTTAATTAATTCGCCAGCTTTTCCAGGAACTATAGACAAAGAAACACCACCCATGAAAATTAAAATACTTGATGTGTTCGGAATAATAATTCCTGATTTTTTCAAAAGTAAATTCCATCTTAAAATTAATGAGAAAAAACCAGAAGTAATCAAAACAAGAATTATTGGCAAGTATTCAATCTGAAAATTTGAAAATTCATTTGAAATTGAATTTACATCAGAAATTATTAAGAATGAGACATAAACTAAAATGGATAACACTACTACAAGAATGACTTTTGAAAGGAGTTTCATATTAAATGAATTTCAATAATGATATCTTAAATAGTAATGGATGAAAACGTTACAAGAATTATCTAATTTTGATGATTTTTAGTATTTATGATATAATTAGAAATTATTAATGATACGGATGAAGCAGTATTACCCATAACGTATGCTATTGCAACACCAATTATCTCAAACATAATACCAAGAAGTATCATACTTGGAAAAATTACAAGTAACCCAATAATTCTACTAATTAACACATGTTTACTATTTTCCATTCCAAGAAATTTTGATGTAATAATAAAAGTAATTGATGTAGGAATTACAACAATGCTCATTATCTGAATTGCTATTATAGATTCAACATAGTCAGAAAGAAATATTGGTATTACAATAGGTGTAAGTATTATTCCAGAGATGCTAATTGCAATCGATATAAGAATTGTAAGTAATTTTATTTTTTTATTTGTTTGTCCTGATGCATCATATGGTAAAATATATTTAAAAATTATATTTGGGAAAAGTTGTAATACAGCCATTATTTGTAATCCAACTGCATAATTTCCTAAAATTGTAAAACTGAGTATTAAAGGAATGATTAATTTATCAATCTGGCTTCTAACTATTTGAAGAATATTCATAAAATAATTATTTGCAATAAATCCAATATGGTCCTTAACTAATGGAAAATTTAGATTATCTTTTTTTAATCCTTTGAAAATAATTATTACGTAAATTGAATATGAAAATGCTATTGCGTAAAGAATTCCTTCTGAGCCAAATAAATAAAATGATGTAATACCTATTGCTACAAATAAAAATTTCTGAAGTAAAACATACTTTGAATAAACTGAAAAAAGTTTTTTCCCAAGGATTTCACCAATAGCTAATGTATTTACAACATATCCAAGAACAAGTAAACCAACATCTAAACGATAAAACCAAATGATCAGTACTAATGAACCAGTAAATGCGGCTATTAACGAAATTAAATATAGTGTTGATTGAATTTTAATTTTTTTTGCTATGTATACAGTCAAAGTATTAGGTCCTGCAAAAAGAACAATTGAAGAAACTATTGTCGCAATGCCAATATAGAAAAATATTTCACCATATTTTTCAGGTTCTATTACAGATGCTAAGAAAAACCAAAAAACTGCCGTAATGCCAGTACCAATTATATCAGAAATACCTATGGATGATATTTCTTTGATGTTTTTTTTAGAATTCATGAAAATCGTAATATTTTCTCCAAAAGATTATTAATTTTACAAAGTTATTTTTCATATCTAAATATTACTTACAATGTATTACAAGGAACTGGTTAATGATCATTAACATGCAAATGTTTCATTATTAATCAATTAATACTTGAATAATTACGTAAAAAAAGGTAAAAATGATTGATGATGAAAAATCAAAAAATCAGAAAAATGATTTTATTAATAATAAGAATAAGTCAGTAAGATTTTCTGATTTTGTAGCACCTTTAAGCATTATTGGAATAGTAGGATTAGTAATTCGATTTTATTATTTTCCATATGATATTCCTTTCACATATGATGCATTAGATTATTTTTCATATGCGATGTCTATGAGTCAAACAGGTCAATTTCCAAATAACTGGGTACTTGTGAATAATGGATGGCCATCTTTAGTTTCTTTTTTCTTCATGAATCTTAATTCAGAAAATTTTATCGATTACGTTCATACACAAAGAATTTTGAGTATAATTATTTCTGTTTTAACAATTATACCAATTTACTTAATTGCAAAAAAATTTTTTGATAAAACATGGTCAATTATTGCTACAGCATTATTTGTTTTTAATCCAAAAATTATTGAAAATTCATTACTTGGAGTTACAGAGTCATTATACCTATTTTTAATTACAATTGGATTATTTTTATTATTAAGTAAAAATAGCTTACATGCATATATTTCATTTATTATAATTGCATTAGTTTCAATTACACGCTACGAAGGATTATTATTATTAATTCCATTTTCAATAATTTTTTTCATTAAATTTAAAAATGAAAAGAAAATTATTTTCAAATATATTTTAGCATTATTGCTATTTCTTTTAATTATTATTCCAGTTGGAGCATTACGAATGGAATCATCAGGACAAGATGGTTTTATCAGTCATTATACTGCAGGATTAATCTATGTAAGTGATGATCTTGTTGAAGGTACAGAAGAAGATGAAGAATGGATTATTGAAGGTCAAAATAATATACCAATATTTTTGAAAAATGGCATTTATGGATTCATTAAAGCATTAGGATTATTATTAATTCCATTTTCAATATTTTTGATCCCAGCCAGTTTAATTATAATATTTACAAAAAAATATCAGAAAAAAATTGATTTGAAAGTATCAAGTATAATATTACTAACCGGCATAATGTGTATTCCTGCATTTTATGCATTTGGAAGAAATATTGATGATCCGAGGTTTATTTTTGTATTTTTGCCATTTTTATGTATATTATCAATTCCAATTTTGAAAGATATACAAGAAAAAATCAATAAGAAACGTATTTTCTCTATATGCTTTATTGGAGTTATCATTATTGGAGGAACCATGATAATGGAGTATCAGAAGACTGACTATGAAAATGAACGAGAAGTTTATCAAATTATCAAGTATGTAATAGAAAACACAGATGGTGTTAATGCCATATCACCTGAAAGCAGATATTTCAAAACTGCAGAAATTGAACATAAGTGGCCAAATATTTCAAATTTAGAAGTAAGTGATTCAGGACATGTTTCGAGAGAAATAAATAGAATTTTTGCTGAAGATTTCAAAACGCTAAATGAATTATTAATTGAATCAAAAAAGATAGGAATTACTCATTTAATTGTTGATGGAAAAGATAGTAGACCTGATTTTTTAAATTCAATATACCAAAATGATGAAAATTATCCATTTTTAGAAAGAATTTATGATTCTACAGAACACGGATTAGAATATCATGTAAAAATTTATTTGATAAATTATGAATATTTTGAAGAGATTCAAAATTACAGATAATACTCCTCAAAAGAATCTTGAAATTTCTACGAATCACATTAATAGTTTCAGATTAAAAAATCAGTATTGTTTTCTAGAGAAATTTTTCAAGAAAATTATACAAAAGGAGCAATACTCGTTACAATAATTTTTTGTATTTCTGTGAGTCTAGTAACAATTATTCACAATCCATTTTTAAACAGTGCAAATACTGTTTTCTATTATTTTGCAGGAAAAGAAATTTTGGCAGGATATGCTCACGAAGTTATTGTTCCAAATGCACCATTAACTAATGCAATGTTATTTGCATTAACGGATAATCCACATTTTCATATGAGAATATTATCAATTTTTTCTACAACAGGAATAGTAATTTTATCGTACGGAATTACAAGGCAAATTTTTAATGCCAAAATTGCATTTTTAACAACAATATTCATATCAATATATGCAGGACTACATCAGCATTCTTATCAGATTAATGCAGATGTTTTTCCAATTTTTTTACTTATGATTAGCTTTTATTATATTACAAAACAAAAATTAACACATCAGAGTATTATAATTTCAGCGATTTTTATTGGATTATCATTTATTGTAAAATATCAAGCAGGAATAATAGCAGTTGGAATTTTGATGTTTTTATTGATGTATACAAAACCGCGTTCAAAAAATACTATATTATTTTTTATAGTGTTTTTGATAATAATTAGTCCATTGTTAGTATATAATTATAATACCGCAGGATCCTTTACCACGTCTAATTCAAGTTTTTTAATTTTAATGGAATGTGATAATGTTCCTGAAGAATGGTATGAGGACACAAGTTATGATACATCATTACTACTATTTAGAGATCCTGGGTTATTGGTAGAAAATTTTTCTAGAAATATTTTTGATAGTACAACACAAGTTATACTTAATCTAAATGATAATTGGAATAATTTATCAATAATTCCATTAATTCCTTTTATTGGAATGATTCCATTATTTGGCGGAATTTACTTTATTAGAAAAACCATTCCAAAAAATTTTCTTCCAATAATAATTACATTTTTAATTTATTTTCCAATTATGTGTATATTTGCAGAGTTAACAAATCCTATTAGATTATTTCCACCGGCAATACTTTTAGCAATTTTTTGTGCAATCTTTTTTTCTAAAATTAACAAAAAAAGTATTCTAATACCTACAATTGTGTTTATAATTTGTGTAAATTTAGTAGCATCAAATATTATGGCAAATTGGTTCTTATACGAAAATGATTCAATTTTTGAAGATAATGTGGAATTTCACTCTCAAGAATTGTACAATATTGGTCAAATTTTAGGTAAAGAGGAAAATATACAAATGAAATATCTTATGGCAGAACATAATCTAGTTGCATATTATGCAAAAAGTAAATTTATTGCAGATAAAACATTTGGCGAACCAATAAATTTAGAAGATCATGTTTTAAGAAAAGATTGGAGACCGTATGATATTTTTGTTTCAGATTTCTATTCATATCCTCAAAGAGAAAATAATATGGAACGTATGCCAGATTATTTATTAATTGAACCTCAAAAAAATATTCCTCAAAATTGGAATATTTTATATAAATCAGAAAATTATGTTTTATTTAAAATTCCATAATTTTTTAACATAATTTTTTGGTTTATCTGTAACAACACAAGTTATTGTCATAGTTAATTTTAATTCAATGCCAGGATTGTATGATGCGTATGTGGCAAAAATAAATCAATATTAAATTTATTTTATAAGAAGATTTGATAAACAAACTCTATTTGAATATGAACCACGATTGAATTTTGAATATTTTTCATCTCCTAACCCAAATATGACGCATTTGGAAGGTTCTAAACCAAATTTTTCACAAACTTCTATTTGTTTCTCTCCATATTTTTTTTGGTTATAATCTGGAGAAAAATTTTGCATGATTTTTAATCCTAATGCTGCACCTGCTTTATTGAACATGTCAAATGAATTAAAAACATCAACAGGATCATCAGTAAATTCTTTTTTGCATCTTATTCCAATTCTTAGTTTATCAAGCGGATAATACCCCTTGCTAAGACTAAAAGTGATAGATTTTATTGATGATCTATTTAAATCAAAATTCAGATCTCTAACTAAATTATAATATGCTAAATCAATCATCACTGGCACATTCAAAGAATCACATTGTTCAAGTATATCATTGGTAAGTTTATGTAAATACCCATTATCTGAAAAGGGAATAGAAATTATAACTGCGTCATTTTTTTTTATTTTTCCATCATCTAAATAACTGAATTTAAAATTATTTCGTTTCCAACTTATAGCATGATAAAAAAAATCACCTTTGAAACATCTCAATCTTCTAGATTTATTTTCTGCATAAAAAAAATCGAATGATTGTGATGTTCCATGAACAAATGATATGTGTTTAAATTTTTTTATTCCATTTAATTTATTTAGTTTTGATTTTTGTATCCATTTAAAATAATAATTTATGAATTGTTCTCTAATTTTTAAATTTGTTAATGATTTACTAAAAAAATTATTTTTATCAGTTTTTTGTATAAATTTCAGAATATCTTTATCTTTTATGGGTAAGGCATTTCTTGCTAGTAAATTATTATATTTTTTCCCCATTTTACCATCTTTATTTTTGATCTAAAAACCAATTAATTGTATTTTTAATACCTTCTTCAATACTTGTTTCAGGATTAAAGCCAAAAGCTGTTTTTGCTTTATCATTACTCACACGTCTTCTTGGTTGACCGTTTGGTTTAGATGTATCCCATTTAATATCTCCATGAAAGTCCATATATTTAGAAATAGTTTCAGCCAAATTTTTAATTGATATTTCATCATTAGAACCAAGATTAACTGGTTGGGGGTCATTGTAATTTTCTGCTGCAAGAATTATGCCTCTTGCAGCATCATCCGCATACAAAAAATCTCTAGTTGGTGAACCGTCTCCCCACAGTATAATTGAATCTGAATTAGTTTTTTTTGCATTAAAAATTTTAAGAATAATTGCAGGAATTACATGAGATGTTTTTGGATCAAAATCATCATATGGACCATAAAGATTTGTCGGTATAAGCGAAATTGAATTAAAATTATATTGTTTTTTATAAGCCTCTGATTGCACTATCATCATTTTTTTTGCCAATCCATACGCAGCATTAGTTTCTTCAGGATAGCCATCCCAAATAAGATCTTCAGAAAAAGGAATATTGGCAAATTTAGGGTAACTACAAACAGTTCCGATACCAATAAATTTTTCTACATTCATATTTTTTGCTTCATGAATTAAATTTGTACACATCATTATGTTATCATAAAATGCTTCTGCTGAGTTTTCTTGCATAAATCCAATTCCACCACCTTTGCCAGCTAAATGAAAAATTATATCAACCTCTTTCACTATTGAAGTACAATTTTCTTTGTATCTCAGATCACAATCTTTTGATGATGGGCATATGATTTTTTTTGGATTCTCTTTTGTTAATTCTTTTACTACTGATTTTCCTAAGAATCCATTAGCTCCTGTAACTAGGACTGTTTTCTCATTCCATTTCATATCTTTCATTAAATGGGACTCCAATGTCTAGATTTTCTTTCTGAGACCATTCAATTGTTCTTTTTAGTCCTTCGTTGATTGAGATCTCAGGTTTCCAACTCAGAAGTTTTTGTGCACGATCAAAATTACAGACTAATGTCTCTACATCAAATGGTCTAAATCTTGTTTGATCAATTTCAATTGAGACTTTTTTGCCCATGATTTCTGAAATTAATTCAACAAGTTCTCTAATTGAGTAAGCTTTTTGGCTTCCAACATTAATCACTTCTCCAACTATGCCTTCTTTTACTAGAGACAAAATTATGCCTCTTGCTGTATCTGATACATATGTTAAATCTCTTTTTGCATTTAGATTTCCTAATTTTACCACATCACTATTCATTATCTGAGTTATAATTTCTGGAATTATGTAAGGCTGTGTAATATTTGGTCCAAATGAATTAAATGGTCTAATTATCACTGCAGGTAAATTATGTTCTTTGTGCATTGTGAAAACAACTCGTTCACCAGCAAGTTTACTCACAGCATATGTTGATTGTGGCGATGTGATGTGATTTTCATCCATAGGCACTGTACGTGCAGAACCATAAATTTCACTAGAAGAAATATGAGTAAATCGTTTTACTTTTTTTTCTTTAATTGCTTCTAGTGCCAAACTAATTGTTGCATTAACATTAATATCAAAAAATTTTTTTGGGACATAATATGAATCTGGAATAAACGGCATTGCAACATTATTTATTATGTATTCCTTATCTTTTACAACTTTTTTTATTGCATCATCATCTAAAACATCTCCCGTAATCAAATTTACATTAGGAAATCCTTCGATATACTTTTTTTTCCCTGATGATAGATTGTCTATAATTGTTACATTTGCACCAATTTTTGATAGCTGTTTAACTATTTCTGAACCAATAAAACCACAACCACCCGTAATTAGCACCTCCTTATTTTCTAATATTGAAACATCTGGTGTTGACAACAATAATTTACCTGATTTCTGATATAAATGTCATACAACTCTTTAATCAATAAACTCTATTCTGAAGTTCTTGATTCAATAAATTTAGTAATTTGTTCTAAAACATATTTTCTTGAATTAGAGTCAATATTTTGATGATTTCCAATTAAAAATGAATTTTTCATAACATCAGTTGAATTATTTAATTTTCCAGAAATTTTGAATTTAATTAGCTTTGTAACTGGTTGCATAGCAAAATTACCTGCCATTACAGGTCTAGTTTCTATCCCTTTTTTCTCCAAATGTTTGACTAAATCATTTTTTTTAAAATAATTATTTTTCTTAACTTTTATTGCAAATAACATATTTGCATGAAAATTATTAGTTTCAGTGTATGTTAATTCAATAAATTGTGAAAATTTAACTAAATTTTTTCTCCAAAAATCTGAATTAGATTTTCGTATAGATAAAAATTGATTTAATTTTTTAATCTGATGTATACCGAATCCCCCTTGAATTTCAGTTGGTCTTAAATTATATCCTAAATTTGAAAAAAGAAAATTGGAATTGATATTTGAATATTTTTTTTCAATTTCTTTTTTATTTTTTAATTCTCTAGACCATCCATGTGCACGAAGGGATTTTCCTAATTCATAAAATTTTTCATTATTTGTTACTAACATGCCCCCTTCCATTGTTGTGATGTGATGTGAGATAAAAAAACTAAATGTACTTAGATCTCCAAACGAACCCACTTTTTTCTTTTTTATTTTTGCACCTAATGCCTCACAACAATCTTCGATTACATACAAATTATTTTTTTTTGCAATCTTTCTAATTTCATCCATTTTGCAAGGATTTCCTAGTAAATGAACTGGCAGTATAGCTTTAGTCTTTTTTGTAATTGCTTTTTCTATTTTTTTAGTATCTATGTTGTAAGTTCTTGGATCAATGTCAACAAATACTGGTTTTGCATGAATGTTTATAATTGGAAAGACAGTTGTGGACCATGTTACTGCAGGCGTAATTATTTCATCATTTTCTTTAATTCTTTTATTTTTTAATATTGGATTTGATAAAATTGATAATGCCAACAAATTTGCTGAAGATCCTGAGTTAACCATTAATGCATATTTCACACCAATGTATTTTGCAAATAATTTTTCAAATTTTTTTACTTTCTCTCCCATTGTGGTTTTCATTTCTAGCATTGATTCTAATGCCTCATACACTTCTTCCCATCCATATGATGGATAGCCTAAAGAAACTTTACTTGAATTATGATTTTTTTTTATTCCAGATAAATTTTCTAAAATTATTTTTTTTGTGATTTTTCTATTCAACATATATTTTGCAAAATTATACATTTTAAGCGTGTTTATTCATTCTTCATTAATAGAGAAATAGAAAATTTTGGAATGAGTTAAACATCAAAGTAAAGATAAAACTCACGAAGATGTTGACATATTGATACTTTAGTAGATATATGAAAAGAATACAGGTTAGAAGAAAATATTCAAATGATTAGCATCCATAGTTTTAGAAGATTGAAAATTGGGCAATTATTTTGCCGATAATAGTGTTTTTCATCAATTGAAATAAACAGGTATTATTTTATTTTAGCCTTTCCAAAAAAGTTCACGAAAAAGTAACGAGCATAATTTTAAGCCAGTAGGAATTCTATACATTTTTCTTTTTCCACCAATTCTAGCAGGTTCATTTCCATCGATATCAACAATTTTTTGTTTTTTTATTAATCCTCTAATACTCATTTGGTAAACTAATGTCATATCAAAATCATCTAGGCGTATTTCATTCCATGCTTTTCGTGTAATAGCTCTACTAGACGATAATGTATCTACCAACTTTCCGCCATAAAAAATATTAGCTAAAAATGTAAATAATTTGTTTCCAAAGCCATCAATTAATCCAGCATCTTCATTGATAGAGGTTTTACCAAATCTTGCCACAATAACTTGATCATAACCCTCTTTCATTTTAGAAATTATTTTAGGAATTTCATTTGGTTCATTATTTCCATCTGCCCCAAACATAATTAAAATATCTGCATCAGTGTATTCAAATCCATCATGTATTGCAGCACCATGTTTTCCTTTTGTTTTTTGTTTAATTACTGTGAAACCAAATTTTTCAGCCTCTTCAATAGTTCCATCTGTTGAGCCTCCATCTACAATAATGATTTCATCAACCCATTCTTTTTGTATTAAGGGAATGATTTTTTTCATACCATCGATTTCATTTAGAGTTGGGATAATCAATGATATTTTCATATCTGAAACAGATTATTTCATTATAAAAAATGATCTTTTAAAAATTAATATTCAAAAATTTTTGATTCTTTTCGTTTTAGAAATTTTTCAGTAATAGTGCCAGTAATTGTCATTGTTAGTTTTGGTTCCATTCCTCCATTACATGTAACATGATGCATTTTTGGAGGTAACTCAATTATATCACCTTGTTTCCATTGATGAAGAACGCTATTTCCTGCTAAGAAATAATGACCCCATTTCCAATCTTCTAACATTAAAGAATATCTTGTAACTTCTACATCATCTGGAACATCAAAATCTTTTCTAAAACCGACATACGTATCTTGGTGCCATGGCAAAAATTGACCAGGATATTGTTTTAGAGCTACTACATTACAATCTCCAAATCCTGCAAATTCTTTAAATGGTTTTAAAATTTCAGGAAATTCTTTATCAGTTATTTGAAGTGATTTTGTGTTATGTTCAGTAAAACCCCATTCTCTAAAACCTTTAATTCTTTCAGATAATGTGCCATGTTCTTTTATTTCTTCAACAATACGAAATTCTGTAAAATTTTTATCATCTTTCATTAGATCAAGCAATGGCGTAAAATTAGTTTTTAGTCTGCCAAGATAAGTGAAATCTTGAGAATCTCGGGATGGGTCAAAATGCCATTTATCTTTATTTTCTTCTTTAAATGATAACCAATATGAGTTATCCATAGTGATACCAAAAAAGTTCAATATAAAAAACAATCTAATAATTTCTCAATTAAAAATCGTGTGCTAGTATTTGATGTTTTATATGCAAGTATTAAACGAAATGTAACCACCATCATAATTGAAAAAATTATGATAAAATAAAATTATAATAAAAAAAGAAACAAGTCTTAAAATGATGTTACAAAAATATTCATGATATCAAAAAGTTATTTTTGTACCTTCACCAAGAAGTAATTTTTTATTTTTTGAGTTTTCATTTTTAGAAAATATTTCAGAATTATTTGATATTATGCTATCTTTTATAGAAATATTTGAATCAATTGTACAATCATTCATTATAATTGAATCTTCTATAGAGCAATTAGATATTAGGGAATTATTTCCAATACTGACATTTTTTCCAATTATGGAATTATTTTTGATAATGCAATTATCCCCAATTATTGCAGGTCCAATAATTTTAGAATCATCAGTCATAGTAACATTCATTCCAAGTGTTACATTATTTGGAATTTCTATAGTAAAATCTGATTGAATACAAGAATGTTTCATATTTTTTAAAATAATTTCATTTGCACGGATTATATCATTTGGAGTACCAGTATCTTTCCAAAAATCAGTGATAATATCATAATTAATTGTACCTTTAGAATCAAGAATCATTTGTAATGCATCTACAATTTCTAATTCATTTCTCCAAGAGGGCTGTAGTTTTTTTATTTTTTGAAAAATTTCAGAAGTGAGAAAGTAGATTCCAGTTATTGCCAAATTAGATACAGGGTTTTTTGGTTTTTCAATCATTTTTACAATTTTATTATTTTCTAAATATGCAATACCAAATTGCTGTGGATTATCAACTTCGCATAATAATAACAATGCATCTGAATCTAAAGTTTCAAATTTTTCTCTAAAATTTTTAATGCTTGAAGTGATAATATTATCACCTAAAAATACAACAAATTTTTCATTATTAATAAAATCTTCACACAAGCTTACAGCATGTGCAATACCACGAGGAGTGTCTTGTTCAATATAGGTGATTTTTACACCAAATTTTTCTCCATTTTTGTAATATTCTTTTACTTTTTTAGAGCCAATTCCACCGATAACAATTGCAATATCATTTACATTTGCATCTTTTAATGATTCAATACAATATTCTGACATAGGTTTATTGGCAATTGGAAGTAATTGTTTTGGACCTGTATGAGTTAAGGGCCGTAGACGAGTTCCATGTCCAGCGTGTAAAATAATTCCCTTCATTTTTTCATCACAAATTTTATTAAATAAAAACTAATTTTTCCACGGAGTTGGTTTGAAGATGTCAGATGATAATCCCTTATACCATTCAGCATTATTTAGATACCAATCAATAGTAATTTGTAATCCATCTTCAAAATTCTTAGATTCAGACCAATTCAGTTCATTTCTTATTTTTGAAGAATCTAATGCATATCTATCATCATGACCAGGTCTATCTTCAACAAATTCAATTAAATCTAATGAACAATCCATTTTTGAAAGAATTTGTTCTACAATGGTGATATTATCTATAGCATTATGAGCGGATATATTATAAGATTGTTGAGATTTTCCGTTTTGCATTATATCCAATATTGCATTACAATGATCAGTCACAAATATCCAATCACGAATATTTTTTCCATTTCCATATACAGGAATATTTTTGTTTTGAGATGCTAATAAGATAGTTTTTGGAATAAGTTTTTCAGGAAATTGCATAGGACCATAATTATTTGTACAACGTGTAATTATTGAATCTAAATCATAAGTCACATTGTAAGAATTAATAATTAATTCAGCAGAAGCTTTTGTTGCAGAGTATGGATTTGAAGGATTAAATTTAAAATTTTCATCTGCACTATCAGTTTTCAGACTACCAAATACCTCATCTGTTGAAATATGAATTAATTTTTTATTTTGATTTTTTATTATATCTAAAATAGTATAAGTTCCACGTATATTAGAAACTAAAAATGGATTTGCATCTAAAATACTTCTATCTACAAACGATTCTGCTGCAAAATTAATAACAACATCACAATTTTGAATTAATTTTTCCATGAGAGTTTTGTTTGTGATATTTCCTTTGACATATTTATAATTAGGATTGTTTTTTAATGAATCTAAATTTTTAGGATTTGAACCAAAAAATTCTGCATCAATATTTGTAATTTCAAATTCAGGATACTTTTTGAAAGTATTTAAAATAAAATTACTTCCAATAAATCCTAGACCACCAGTAACAAGTAATTTCATTATGATTTCACCGTATCCCAATCAAATGGTTTTTTGGTATTAGGATCAATCACGAAGGAATCATTCCATTCTTTTCTTTCTTCATCAGGATTTTCATAATCATATAAATTATTAATGAAATAGATTGTTTCGGATGTTTTATCTCCAATATTTTTAGTTCCATGCCACAAGTGACCAGGAATTTTTATTATTTCAGGAGAATCACCAGAAATAGTTACGTCTATCAACTTTCCAAAAGTATTAGAAGATTCATCACCATCATATGCACAAATTCTTAAAATTCCTTTTCTAACAAATAGAAAATCTATTTGGTTTTTACGATGTCGATGCCAGGCTCGAATTATCCCAGGTTCACTTTGAGAAATAAGTAATTGTTTTGGTGAAAATTCTGGCGAATGTGTATTCCAATCTTGTCTAAAAATTTCACCTAGAAATCCACGTTCATCATAATGTAATAATGGAGTGATTTTTTGAACCCCTAATCCTAGATCTTCAATTTTTGGTTGCAATGAAAATAAAATAGTGTGATTAGTTATATGGGTTAATAATCAATTATTTGTAAAAACCATGAAATAATATATTAAATTATAAAATTCTACTACAACATGACTAGTATACAAAGAAAAGTTGTTTACGGCTCAAAAATTTCATCAAAAATTTCAGAGTATATTCTTTCAAAATTTCAGTTTTTTTTATTATCATTTTACAAAGAAAGAAAAATTGTTGATTTAATTAAACAAGTTAAATCTGACGTAGATTTTGCTGTTTTCCCATATGATGCATATTTGATTTATTCCATAGCAAATACACAAGCAAAATTTGAAGGCGATATGGCAGAAATTGGAGTCTACCAAGGAGGTTCTGCAAAATTAATTTGTGAAGCAAAGAAAAATAGAAATCTTTTCTTATTTGATACATTTGAAGGACTGCCAGATGTTTCAGATGCAGACACACATTTTGGTAAAAAATTTTGGAATAAAAATCAATTTAATAATACAAGTGAAGAACAAGTAAAATTATTTCTAAAAAATTATAATAATATCAAGATTATCAAAGGAATATTCCCAAATTCTGTAGAACAAATTGAAAATAGTAAATTTTCTTTTGTACATATGGATGTGGATTTGTATAAAAGTACAATTGATGGTTTGAGATATTTTTTTCCTAGAATGATCAGTGGGGGAATTAT
>MDSW01000412.1_pt1 | contig 15517 bp, 13 predicted proteins | sample 811171 | NCBI WGS metagenome assembly MDSW01 (sample SAMN05326641, study PRJNA326480) | marine metagenome | isolation source: seawater | place: Atlantic Ocean: North West | collected 2012 | reverse complement strand
AATTTAGACTATGTTTTTTTCTAAATCTTTTATTCCAATTTTAAAAAATAATCCTACAGAAGCTAAAATAAAATCACATCAATTAATGCTTAGAACTGGAATGATTAAACAATCCTCAGCAGGTATTTACTCATGGCTTCCTTTGGGGTTTAGAGTGATGAAAAAAATAGAGCAAATTGTCAGAGAAGAACAAAATAAAGTTGGTGTTCAAGAAATTTTAATGCCCACTATTCAGTCCAGTGAAATTTGGAAGGAAAGTGGAAGATATGACGACTATGGAGAAGAAATGTTAAGAATAAAAGATCGTCAAAATCGAGAAATGCTTTACGGACCTACAAACGAAGAATTAATAACTGAAATATTTAGATCATCGGTAAAATCATACAAATCACTGCCACAATTATTATATCATATTCAATGGAAATTTAGAGACGAGTTAAGACCAAGATTTGGAATTATGAGATGTAGAGAATTTTATATGAAAGATGCTTATTCTTTTGACATTTCAGACGATGAAGCTTTATTTTCATACAATAAATTTTTTCTCGCTTATCTCAATACTTTCAAACGTTTAGATTTGTCTGCAATTCCTATGGCTGCAGATACAGGTCCAATAGGAGGAAATCTGTCACATGAATTTATCATATTAGCTGATACTGGAGAAAGTAGAATTTATACTGATAAAAGAATTTTTGATGTTGATAGTTCAAGAACAACTATTGATAAAGACTCCTTAACTCATTTGAGAAACAATTTTGAAAAATTTTATTCAGTTACTGACGAAAAATTTAACAAGGACAAATTTGAAAAAAATGTTCCTGAGGAACATAGATTAAATACAAAAGGAATAGAAGTAGGTCATATTTTCTATTTTGGTGATAAATATTCAAAACCAATGAAAGCAAGCGTTGATTTCAATGGAAAAAAAGAATTTGTAAAGATGGGATCTTATGGCATTGGGGTTTCAAGATTAGTTGGAGCCATTATTGAAGCAAAATACGATAACAAAAATGAAATAATGAAATGGCCTATTTCTGTATCACCTTACGATTGTTCAATACTTCCAATTACTAATAAAAATGATAATTCAAGTTTAGAAAAAGCATTAAATATCTATAAAACTTTAAAAAAAAATAATCTAGACATTTTAATCGATGATACAGAAGAAAATCTTTCATCAAAAATGAAAAAGTTTAATTTATTAGGTATACCTTATCAAATTATTATAGGTAATAATTTTAATGAAAATAAAATTGAATTTAAAGAAATAAATAATGATACTAAATACATTTCATTAAATGAAATAATTAAGATCATAAAAAATAAAAAAGTACATTGATTACATTATTAGAAAGAAAAATAGCATTAAGATATATATTTACCAATAAAAAAGATGGATTTATAAATCTATTAACCACATTTTCTTTTATTGGAATAGCTTTGGGCGTTGCAGTTCTAATTGTTGTCATGTCAGTTATGAATGGTTTTAGAACTGAATTAATTAATAAAATTAATGGTTTTAATCCACATTTAAAAATATTTCCTTATGAAAACCCAATAGAATTATCAAAATTAAAAAATAAAAAAGTAAAAGAAATATCAAAAAATTTTTTTCTTAGTAATAGTGGCGAAGCTGTTGTTATTCATAATTCTTATACCAAGGGACTAATATTAAGAGGTTACCTCAGAGATGATTTTAAAAAATTACAAGTAATTAAAAATGAAAATTTTAATGGTAATAATTCTATTACTTATAATCATATTTCTATTGGTAGAGAGCTTAGCTATATTTTAGATGTCAATATTGGGGATAAAATTAATGTTATTTCACCCTCCAGTATAATGTCAATTGTGGGTAGCCTTCCGAAACAAAAGTCCTTTATTGTAGAGTCTATTTTCGAGAGTGATATCAATGAATTTGATCAAAATATTGCTTTTCTAAATTTGTATGATTTGGAGGAATTTTTTAATTTGGATAAAAATAATAGATATCTTGAGGTATTTTTAAAAGACCCAAAGGATATTGAAATTAAAAAAAAAATATTCCAGAACATTTATAATGAACAATTAATTAACTCTTGGGCAGATATCAATCAATCCCTTTTTTCGGCATTAAAAGTAGAAAGAAATGTAATGTTTATAATTTTATCTCTAATAATTTTAATTGCAGCTTTCAATATAATATCTGGACTGACAATTTTGGTAAAAAATAAAACTAGAGATATTGCAATTTTAAAATCTATAGGTGTCCAAAATTCGTCAATAACAAAAATATTTTTTTTAGTGGGTTTTTTAATTGGAACACTTTCCACATTAATGGGAATAATTATAGGTATAATTTTTTCTTTAAACATTGAAACTATCAGATCATTTATAAGCGACATATTTAATATAACCCTTTTTCCTGAGGAGATCTATTTTTTGAATAAAATGCCATCAGAAATTGATTTAAATTCTTTACTTATTGTTGGTTTATTTTCTATTGTTGTTACTTGCTTAGTTTCAATCTATCCAGCTATAAAAGCCTCAAAATCAGATACAATTAAATCATTAAAATATGAATAATTTTATAGAAATTAAAAACATAAGTAAAAATTATCATAATCAAAAAAAAATAAATGTATTAAAAAATATTAACTATAAGTTTAAAAATGGAAAAGTATATTCATTGGTAGGTCCTTCAGGCTCTGGTAAATCATCATTACTAAATATATTATCTCTAATTGATCGCCCTAGTTCAGGCAATTTAATTATAAATAATAAAAAAATAAATTTTGAAAATCACAACGAAAACGACTTTTTAAGATCAAGTAATTTTGGAATTATTTATCAGGAAAAAAATTTATTAAACGATTTTACCGCAATTGAGAACATTACATTAGCAGGTGTTGCTAACGGAAAATCGTATAATGAAAGTTTAAAATTAGGAGAAAAAATATTAAATAAATTAAAACTAAATAAAAGAAATAATCATTTCCCATCCGAATTATCTGGTGGCGAAAATCAACGAATCGCAATTGCTAGAGCTCTTATAAATTCACCTAAAGTCATTATTGCCGATGAACCTTCAGGCAATTTGGATAATAAACACGCAAAAGAATTTTTTAAAATATTATTTAATTTAAAATCTAAAAATAGAATGATTATTTATGCAACTCATAATAGATATTTTGCAAATTTAGCTGATTGTAGATTGGAGCTAATTAATGGTAAATTAAAATCTATTAATGCAAGAAAATAATCAAAATTTTAACCATCTAAAAATTCATACACAATATTCAATATGTGAGGGAGCGATTAAAATAGATGATCTCAAAAATTATTGTAAGGATAAAAAAATTAGATCTATAGGTTTATCAGATACAAATAATTTATGTGGAGCTTTAGAATTTTCAGACTTAATTTCAAAAGTAGGAACGCAGCCAATAATTGGTACGCAGATAAACTTTAAGTATGAAAATGAAATTGGAATAATTCCAGTAATTGCTAAAAATTATGAAGGATACAAAACAATTTTAAAATTATCATCGGAGTCATATCTTAAAAATACAGATAATGCCCTACCTTATTGTAAAATTCAAGATTTGATAGAAAACATTAAAGGACTAATTGTTCTTTCAGGCTCAATAAATTCTCTGTCAGGAAAGTTATTTGTTAAAAATAAATTGAATGAATTAAGTAATCTTTATAAATTACTAAAAAACTCATTTAAAGATAATTTCTATTTAGAAATTCAAAGACATGACGACCTAAACGAGAAAGTTTTTGAACAACATAATTTAAATTTATCATCCTATTTTCAAATACCTATAATAGCAACTCATGAAGTTTATTATTTAGATCAAAATATGCATGAGGCGCATGATGCACTTTTGTGTATTAAAAATAAATCATACATAAATGATAAAGATAGAATTAGGTTATCTAAAAATCATAATTTAAAAAGTGATAAAGAAATGTTTGATCTATTTTCAGATTTACCTGAAGCTTTATTAAACAATTATTATTTACCTTTTAAATGTTCTTTTAAAGCAAATAATTCAAAACCCTTATTGCCGGAAATTACATCTGACCAAAATATAAGTTCTGAAAAAATTTTAGAAATTCAAGCTTTTAAAGGCCTTGAAGAAAAAATTTCAAAAAAACTAATATTTATTAAAGAAAATGAAAATAGAGATGAAACATTAGATAAATACAAAAATCGTTTATATCACGAAATTGAAATAATCAATCATATGAAATACTCAAGTTATTTCTTGATTGTTTCTGATTATATTAAATGGTCCAAAAAAAATGATATCCCGGTTGGTCCTGGCAGAGGTTCAGGAGCAGGCTCACTTGTTGCATGGTGTTTATCAATAACCGATATTGATCCAATTAAATTTAATCTTATTTTTGAAAGGTTTTTAAATCCCGATAGAATTTCTATGCCTGATTTTGATATAGATTTTTGTGAAGAAAAAAGAGATTTAGTATTTAATTATTTGAATACAAAATACAAAGATAGTGTTGCTCATATAATTACCTTTGGAAAATTAAAGGCTAGAATGGTTATAAGAGATGTGGGAAGAGTCATTGGTTTACCCTATGGTTTTGTTGATTCAATTTGTAAAATGATACCCTTTGATCCATCACGACCTATGAAATTACAAGAGTGTATTAATTCTGAACCACGCTTACAAAAATTAATATTAGAAGATAATAGAGTTAAGAAACTTATAGAACTATCTTTAAAGTTAGAGGGTTTAAATAGAAATTTTGCAACTCACGCCGCTGGAGTTGTGATTGCCGATAAAAAATTAGATACTATGGTGCCATTGTACAAAGACCAATCATCAGACCTTTTATTACCTTCAACACAATTTGATATGTATTCAGCAGAAAATGCAGGTTTGGTTAAATTCGATTTTCTAGGTTTAAAAACATTAACTGTAATTAACAAAACTGAAAAATTAATAAAACAAAAAAAAAATAAAAATTTCAATATTGAAAACATAAATTTTGAAGATCAAAAAGTTTTTAATCTTTTGTCAGAAGGCAAGACCATAGGGTTATTTCAGCTTGAAAGTTCAGGTATGAAAGATGCCTTAATTAATATGAAACCAAATAGATTGGAGGATATTATTGCTTTAGTAGCTTTATACAGACCAGGACCAATGAGTAATATTCCTATATATAATGATTGTAAACATGGAAGAAAAGATCCTGATTATCTTCATCCAAAATTAAAAGATATTCTTGAACCAACATATGGAGTGATAATTTATCAGGAACAAGTTATGCAAATTGCTCAAGTATTATCAGGTTTTACAGCAGGTGAGGCCGACATACTTAGAAGAGCAATGGGTAAGAAAAAAAGAGCAGAACTTGAAAAACAAAAGCAGCGTTTTATAAATGGAGCAGAAAAGAATGGTATTGCAAAAGATGTTGCAGCTGGAATATTTTTAAAAATTGAGCCATTTGCAGAGTATGGTTTTAATAAAAGTCATGCCGCTGCATATGCAGTTATCGCTTACCAGACCGCATATTTAAAAACTTATTTTCCAAATGAGTTTTTTTCAGCCTCTATGTCAATGGAGCTTTCAAACCAAAAAAAACTCAGTGAATTTTACGAAGAGCTAAAAAGAATGAAAATAAATATAGTAAGACCAGATATAAACAAATGCTTTGCAGAATTTAGTGCTGACGATAGTAATTTTTATTATGCACTGGGTGCGATAAAAAATGTCGGTTTTGAAGCAATATCTAACATTGTAAATGAAAGATTAAAAAATGGAAAATTTAAATCTATATTCGATTTTATAAATAGAAATGACCCAAAAGATATAAATAAACTTCAATTGGAGGGACTCGTTAAAGCCGGGGCTTTTGATAATTTAAATGATAACAGAAAATCTATACTTAAAACTATCCCAAATTTAATTTTAAAATCAAAAAACCTGTTTGAAAATAGAGAAGCTAATCAAATAAACTTATTTAATGAAAGTAAAGATCAAAATGAAAATGATATTTTAATTAAATCGGAAGATTTCCAATTTGAAGAAAAATTATCTAAAGAATTCGAAACACTAGGTTTTTTTATTTCTGATCATCCCTTGAATCAATTTAAAGATTTCTTTCAACAATATAATGTAATTAATTTTAATGATTATAATCTAAATGACTCTTTAAAAGAGTCGATAATTGCCGCAACAATCTTAAAAATTCAAGAAAAAAAAAATCAAAAAGGACTTTCTTACGCTATAGTTAAATTTACAGATTTGGGTGGAGTATTTGAATTATTTATATTTTCTGATTTATTTGAAAAAAAAAGAAATATTTTACTTGAAGGAAATTCAATTATTATGAATCTTGCAAAAAATATTTCTCATGATGGCTCTTCTACAAGAATAAATGTCAGAACAATTGCAATAATAGAAGATTTGCTCAAATCCACAATAAAATCTATTGAGATAAATACTTTAAATATTAAAAATTTAGATCAAATTAGACAAATCATTTCAATTCCAGGGGAAACACTCGTAACACTTAAGATAAACGATAATAATAAGGCCCTTAGGTATAAATTGATAGAAAAAAGAAAAATTGACCAAAAGATTATTTCAGAGCTTAAAAATGCAGGTGTTACGCTAAAAATAAAATAAAAAAAAACTTGTATTAAATTAAAATAATTGTAAAAAATCACCAATTTAAAACGCACACAGTATTTGGTTTAAATACCTCCGGTCCCTTAGGGCGATTACTGTGGAGGCATAACCGGAAAGGAACATGATTATACCTAATATTACAATTGAACAATTGTTAGAAGCTGGAGTTCATCTAGGTCACAAAACACTAAGATGGAATCCAAAAATGAAAAAATATATTTTTGGACGAAGAGATACAATTCATATTATAGATTTAACACAAACAGTAGAATTAATTAAAAAAGCCCTAGAAAAAGTCCACGAAACAATTTCCAACAGAGGTAAAATTTTATTTGTATCTACAAAAAAACAAGCCTCAGAAAGTATAGCAGGATTAGCAAAAGACACCGAGCAATATTATGTAAATCATAGATGGTTAGGTGGAATGTTAACTAATTGGGGTACAATATCCAACTCAATAAAAAAAATGGAAGATTTGAACAAAAATCTTACTTCAGAAAACAGAGGATTTACAAAAAAAGAACTTTTAAAAATGGGAACCCAAAGAGATAAATTGCAAAAGTCTTTAGGTGGAATAAAAGATATGAAAAAAACTCCAGATTTAATTTTTGTTATTGATACAAATTATGAATCTTTAGCCATTAAAGAGGCAATTAAGCTAAACATACCAATTATAGCAATTCTTGATACAAATTCAGATCCAGAAAATATAGATTATCCAATTCCAGGAAATGATGACGCGAGAAGATCTATAGAGCTATATTGTAATTTGGTAAAAGAAACCATTCAAAATGCAAAAAATGAAATAGGTAGTGATGTGCAAATTAAAACAGACAAAACTTCAGAAAATAAGAAAAAAAATGAACTAATAAGCCCATCAGAAGAAACAAAAGATAACAAGCTAAATTAAAAATTCATTAAACCATTAACTAATGAGTGACATTGAAAAAATAAAAAAACTGAGACATTCCACTGGAGCGGGTTTTAAAGATTGTAGCTCAGCATTAAAAGAGTCTAAAGGTGATTTAGAAAAAGCAGCAGAAATATTAAGAGTAAAAGGTATTGCAAAAGCATCAAAAAAAATGTCAAGAGACGCAAAAGAAGGAGTAATTGTCATTAGTGGCAACGCTACCAAAACATCATTAATGGAAGTTAATTGTGAAACAGATTTTGTTGCAAAAAATGACGATTTTATAAATTTTGTAAAAGAATTGGGAGAAATTAACAATCAATGCTCTTCTGATCTAAATAAATTAAATAAATCAATAATGGCAAATGGTAAAACTGTAGAGGATAACTTCGTTTCACTAATTGCTAAAATTGGTGAAAAAATTTCTATTGGAAAGTTAAAAACTTTGGAAAATCTAAATTCAGAAAATTTTATATATCAACATTCTGTTATTAAAGATAATGTCTCAAAGTTAGGTGTCGTTGTTTCCTTAGAAACATCAGAACCCAAAAGTGACATTAAATCTTTTGGTAAACAACTTTCAATGCATATAGCTGCCTCAAATCCATTAGCATTAGTATCAAATGAAATTGACAATGAAATTATATCTAAAGAACAAGAATTAATTGCTGAGGAGTTAAAAAACTCAGGCAAACCTGATGAGATTGCAAAGAAAATTAGTTTAGGTAAAATCAATAAATTTAAAGAGGAGAACAGTTTACTTACACAAGATTGGGTTATGGAACCAAAGAAAAAAGTTAAAGATATAATATCTGAAATAAATATACCTAATCTGAAAATAAAAGAATTTATTAGATTTAAAATAGGTGAATGATGTTTAAAGAAAATATTTACAAAGAAAAAATGACTAAGACTATAGAATTATTTTCTAAAGAACTATCTTCTTTAAGAACAGGAAGAGCAAATGCAAGTATGCTTGACCTAATAAAGATCGATGTATACGGACAAAAAATGCCAATTAATCAATTAGCTACTATTACAGTACCTGAACCAAGAACAATAAACATACAGGTGTGGGATATAAATAATGTAGCACTAATTGACTCAACAATAAAAAAATCAGAACTGGGATTAAACCCTCAAATTGATGGACAATTAATGAGATTACCAATACCTGATTTAAATGAAGAAAGAAGAGTAGAACTAAAGAAAATAATTAAGTCTACAGGAGAAAAATGCAAAATATCAATAAGAAATATTAGAAGAGAAGCAAATGACGAGCTTAAAAAACTTCTTAAGTTGAAAGAAATTTCAGAGGATGATGAAAAAAAAGCAGAAAAAAATATTCAAAATATTACTGACACAAACATCAAATTAATCGAAGAGAAAGTTATTTCAAAAGAAAAAGAAATAATGACAATATGAGCAATATAAACCATGTTGCCATAATTATGGATGGCAACGGAAGATGGGGATCAAAAAAGTTTAATTCACGTAAGTACGGCCATCAAAAAGGAATAAAAACTGTTGAAAAAATAATTGAAGCTTCAATAAAAAAAAATTTAAAATATTTAACATTATATACTTTTTCAACAGAAAATTGGAAAAGACCTAAATATGAAATAAATTTTTTATTTGATCTATTGCAAGAGTACCTAAATAAAAACCTAGATATTTTATTAAAAAATAAAATTAAGCTTAAGATCTTAGGTAATATCAACAAATTCCCTATAAAACTTAAGAACTCACTAAATAATGCCATGAAGTTGACATTAAAAAATAAAAAACTTCAAATTAATTTAGCATTAAATTATGGGTCAAAAGATGAAATAATACGATCATTTAAATTATTAACTAAAAAAAAGATGACAATTAATATAAAAAATATTGAGAAAAACTTATATACCTCAAATATGCCAGATCCAGACATATTAATTAGAACAGGCAATACTAACAGATTAAGTAATTTTTTATTATGGCAATTATCTTACTCAGAAATTTTTTTCGTCAAAAAGCTTTGGCCTGACTTTAACAAAAGCGATTTTAATAAAATATTAGAAAAGTTTAAAAAAATTAAAAGAAACTATGGAAAAATATAATGAATAATTTATTTCAAAGAATTATTACCTCATTAATATTGTTGTTCATTATATCAATAAGTTTGTTTTACAATAAATATATTTGGTTAATTTTTCTCATAATTGTTTCTATTATTTTATTTATTGAATTTAATAATTTATCAAAAAAAATTTGGAAAAAGAAAAAAAATATACTCATTACCTTAAACTTATTCTCCTTGTTGTTTCTAGCAATACTCATTTATGTTTCTTATGATTTGTACTACAGTCCTCCTACTGGATTATTATTTATAATATTAATTTGTATATTTTCTGATACGGGTGGATATATAGTTGGAAATTTAATTGGTGGAAAAAAATTAACCAAAATAAGTCCTAACAAAACTATATCAGGGAGCATAGGCTCATTTATATTTTCGCTTTTTCCTGTAGTAATTTACTGGTCACTAGATAATTTTACTAATATTTCTAATTTATATCCTAAAATAGATTGGAAACTTATTCATATTTGTTTATTTCTTTGTTTAATTTGCCAACTTGGGGACTTATTTATTTCGTATTTTAAAAGAAAAGCAAAGGTAAATGATACAGGTTCAATTCTTCCTGGTCATGGAGGTTTACTTGATAGAATAGACGGTGTTATCTTTGTTTTGCCAGTAGCTTATTTAATAAATAAAATATTTTAAATGTCCAAAAAACAAATAGCAATACTTGGATCAACAGGATCAATTGGAAAAACTACTTATAAAATTATATTAAAGAATAAAAAAACATTTGAAATTAAATTGTTAACCACAAATACAAATTACAAATTAATAATTAATCAAGCAAAAAAATTAAATGTAAAAAATATTCTAATTTCAGACAACAAAAATTATTTAATTGCAAAAAAAAAATATAAAAAAAGTAAAATCAAAATTTATAATAGTTTTAAAGAAATTAAAAAAATTTTTAAAAAAAAAATAGATTATACAATGTGTGCAATCTCAGGTTTAGAAGGATTAGAACCTACGCTTGATTCTATTAAATATAGTAAAAGAGTAGCAATAGCTAACAAAGAATCAATTATATGTGGATGGAATTTAATAAAAAATAAATTAAATAAATATAAAACTCAATTTATACCAATAGATTCAGAACATTTTTCAATATACCAACTTATTAAAGGTCAAGAAAATAAAAACATAAAAAAAATTATTATAACCGCATCGGGGGGTCCATTTTTAAATAAAAAAATAAAAAATGTAAGTTTAAGTGATGCTCTAAAACATCCCAATTGGAAAATGGGAGAAAAAATTACAATCGACTCTGCAACACTTATGAACAAAGTATTTGAAGTTATTGAGGCAAAAAAAATCTTCAATATCAATTTAAAAAAAATTAAGATTTTAATAAATCCTAATTCATATTTTCATTCAATAATAATCTTTAAAAATGGAACTATAAAAATACTTGCTCATGAAAATAAAATGGAAATTCCTATACATAATTCTATCTATGGAGATAACACAAAATATTATTATTCTACACAAGATTTAAACTTAACAAAAATTAATAACTTAAATTTGTCAAATCCAAATATGAAATTTTTTACTACATTAAAACTTCTTAAATTAATATCAGACAAAGATAGCCTATTTGAAACAATTTTAGTCTCCGTAAATGATGAGCTTGTAAAGCTGTTTTTAAATAAGCAAATTGATTATAAAAATTTGTTATATTATTTAAATAAAATTATTAATTTTAAAAAATTTAAAAAATATTGTAATGTGAGACCTAAATCAATTAAGGATATAATAAATATTAACCATCAAACTAAAAAAATTGTACATGAAATTATTTATAAAAAAAAATTTTTTTAAAAAAGTTCATATAGTTTATATTTTTATCATTTTCTTTATTCAAAATTTGTCTCATGCCGAAACTATAAATGAGATTAAAATTCAAGGAAATGACAGGATTACTAATGAAACAATAATTTTGTTTAGTGGTTATAACATAAATGACAACATAGAGTCATCGGATTTAAATAATATAATAAAAAATCTTTATGAAACATCTTTTTTTAAAGATGTCTCGATTAACTTTGAAGATAATATTCTATTAATAACTGTTGATGAAAATCCTTTAATCCAATCAGTAATATTTGAAGGTATAAAAAATAAATCCTTAATCAAGGGAATAAAAGAAATTATATTGCAAAAAGAAAAATCATCATTTGTTGAAAGTAAAGTAAAAAAAGATCAAGATCTAATTCTAAATTCATTAAGAGTTAATGGATATTACTTTTCTGAAATTAATACTAAAATAAAAAATAATAATAATAATACTGTAGATATCATTTACAATGTAACCCTTGGTGAAAAAGCATTAATAAAAAATATAAAATTTATTGGAAATAAAATATTTAAAAACAATAAATTAAGAAAAGTAATTGTTTCCGAAGAAGCTAAATTTTGGAAATTTCTTTCAACTAAAAAAACAATTGACGTAAGAAGGTTTGATTTAGATCAAGACCTTTTAAATAATTTTTATAAAAACAACGGATATTATAATGTTAAGATTAATAGTTCATATGCTAAGTTAATAGAAGATAATTATTTTGAAATTGTTTTTAATATAGATGCTGGTGAAAAATTTTATTTTAATGATTTAAGTATCAATTTACCTTCTGACTACAATCAAAATGATTTTACGAATATATCAAATTTACTTCAGTCGTTTAAAGGTAAACCTTATTCATTAAACAGAATAGAAGATATTTTAGATGAAATAGATTTAATTGCTCTAAATGGAAATTATGAATTTGTAAGTGCAACGTACGATGAAAAAATTGTTGATGGAAATCAAATAAATTTATCAATAAAATTATCTGACACTGAAAAATATTATATAGATAAAATAAATATTACAGGTAATTATATTACCTCAGAAAGAGTTATAAGAAATCAATTACTTGCTGATGAGGGAGATCCTTATAACGATATATTAGTGAACAAATCATTTAATAAAATTAAATCTTTAGGAATATTCAAATCTGTTAAAAATGATGTTGAAACCTTTGATAAAGAAAAAACCAAAATTATTAATATTGAAATAGAAGAAAAACCAACAGGTGAAATTTTTGCTGGTGCAGGAACAGGAACGAGTGGTTCCTCATTAAGCTTTGGTATCAGTGAGAATAATTATTTAGGTGAGGGTATTGAACTAGGTAGTGAAATTTCAGTTTCAGATCAGTCGTTAACAGGTAGATTATTTATTAACGAGCCTAATTATAAAAATAGTAATAGATCTTTCTTACGTAGTTTCCAAAGGGTAGAAAATGATTATTTAAGTAAATTTGGTTATAAAACAGAAAAAACAGGTTTTACGTTTGGTACATCATACGAGCAATATAAAGACATATTTTTTTCACCAAAAATATCAAATTTTTATGAGGAGATATCTACTACTTCAAAAGCATCTGCAGCTAAAAGGAAACAAGATGGAGATTATTTAGATTTAATTTTAGATTATAGAGTAACATTAAATAAATTAAATCAAAATTTTAATCCAACTGATGGTTATAGAGTTTCATTTACACAAGAATTGCCTCTTTATTCAGAAGATTTCACATTAGTAAATAGACTTAATTATACAAAATATTTTGAAACAGAGAATAATGTCATTTATTCTCTAGGTATTTTTACTGCAGCCTCCAATTCATTATCTAATGATGATGCCAGAATAACAAAAAGAATAATTATACCTTCAAGAAAGTTAAGAGGTTTTGAGCCAGGCAAAATTGGACCAAAAGATGGAAGTGATTTTATAGGTGGTAATTATGGAACATCTTTAAACTTTGCATCTACATTACCACGTTTATTTACTGAGGTTCAGGACCTTGATTTAAGTTTGTTTTTTGATGCCGCTAATGTTTGGGCAGTTGATTATGATTCCTCTATAGATGATAACAGTAAAATTAGATCGTCTACAGGTGTGGCTTTAGACTGGTTTACACCGATTGGCCCATTAAGTTTATCGTACTCATTTCCAATAACAAAAAGTTCTACCGATGTAACTGAAAAATTTAGATTTAATATAGGAACAACATTTTAGTGAGAAAATTTAATTTTCTTCTTATATTATTATTTGTATTAAATATTAAAAATTGCTTAGCTCAAAATATTTATTATGCTGATTTAGATTCAATTATAAAAAATTCAGACATTGGAAAAAAAATTATTACATATTTCGATAATGAAAATTCATCATTGTTAGATGAGATCAAAAAATTTCAAACACAAATTAAAGACAAAGAAAAAAAAATTATTTCACAAAAAAATATATTAGAGACAAATGAATATGTCAAAAAAGTTAATATTCTTCAAAGCGAAATAGATAACTTTAATAAAAAAAATAACGAGAAAATTCAAAAACTTAATAATAATAAAGACAAAACTTTAAATTTATTGATGATTGAAATAAATAAAATTTTGAAAGAATTTGCGGAAACAAATAATATAGATATAATCATTTCATCAAAACATATGTTAATTGGTAAATCAAATTTAGATATGACTGATAAAATTTTAAAAACTATTAACAAAAATGTTACAAAGATTGAGATTATAAAATGACTACTACATTAAGTAAAAAAGACATAATAAATCTTTTGCCTCATAGAGAGCCAATGCTTTTAATTGATGAACTAATCAATATTAAAAAATTATTTTCTGCAACAGCAATAGTAAATGTTAAAAAGGATAGTTTTTTTGTTCAAGGTCACTTTCCAGGACAGCCTGTTATGCCTGGTGTACTTATTGTAGAAGCTTTTGGTCAGGCTGCAGCTGCATTAACTGCAGCTGGTATTGATAAAAAGGAATATGAAAACAAACTAGTTTTTTTAATGAGTGTTGAAAAAGCAAGATTTAGAAATCCAGTGATACCAGATTGTAAATTAGAGCTAAACATTGAAGCTATTAGATCACATGGAAGAGTATGGAAGTACAAAGGTGAGGCTTTTGTTGATGGGAAAAAAATGGCCGATGCTCAATGGTCCGCAACCATAGTTGATAGGAAATAATTAGCAATAAATCTTGATAAGCATTTAATAAAAGTTTTGATATTAAACTTATTAATGACAAATCCATTTTTTAAAAATACAGGTCCTTATGATATTAATTATTTATTAAAATTTATAAATTTAGAAAATCAGTCTTTCGATGGAGAAAAAATTAAAGATATTAAAGACCTTAACACTTCACAAAGTGGTGAAATTTCATTTTTTCATTCAAAAAAATATAGTGAAATTGCTAAAAATACTAAAGCTTCATACTGTATAACAACTGAAAATCTAAGTGATATTTTACCAAATACCTGCAAATCAATTATATCAGATAAAGTATTATTACACACAGCAATGATAACTAAAATTTTTTATCCAGACTCAGTAACTGATGATTTCGATAATTCTGTTGATGATATAAATCAAACGCAATTCAAAGAGAAGGTTAAACATGGTAGAAATGTATTAATAGGTAAAAATGTTAATATAGGATTTAATTGCATGATTGGACATAATTCAATTATTGAAAAAAATGTATCTATAGGTGATAATTGTTCTATTGGATCAAACGTTATTATTCGTAATTCATTAATTAAAAATAATGTTCATATTTTAGATGGTAGTGTAGTAGGAAAAAAAGGATTTGGCTTTTTTCCTGATAAACACTCTAATTTTAGATACCCACAAGTTGGTATAGTTATAATTGATGATAACGTAGAAATTGGATGTGGATCAACGATAGACAGGGGCTCACTTTCAAATACAATAATTGGAAAAAATACTTATTTAGATAATCAAATACATATTGCCCACAATGTAAAAATTGGTGAGAATT
>MDSW01088174.1_pt1 | contig 15520 bp, 14 predicted proteins | sample 811171 | NCBI WGS metagenome assembly MDSW01 (sample SAMN05326641, study PRJNA326480) | marine metagenome | isolation source: seawater | place: Atlantic Ocean: North West | collected 2012 | reverse complement strand
TGGTATTCTATTATTTTTCATAGATTGGTTATAAAAGTAATAACTTAATTATATACTTTTTTTTTTATTGATGTAAAAAAATTTAAATGAAAACATTTATTGTAACTGGAGGATTGGGTTTTATAGGAAGTAATTTAATAGATCTATTAATTAGTAAAAATTACAAAGTGATCAATATTGATAAAATTACCTACTCCTCAAATTTCTACAACACTAAAAATTTTAAAGAATCAAAAAATTATAGATTTTTAAGATGTGATATTAGAGATAAAAAGCTCAAAAAAATTATTTTCAAGTTTAAACCAAATGGCATATTTAATCTTGCGGCAGAAACTCACGTAGATAGATCTATAGATAATCCAGAAATTTTCATTCAAAGTAATATTGTAGGAATCTTTAATTTACTTGAAAGTTTTAAAGAATATTCAAAAAAATATAAATCAAAATTAATTCATATCTCAACTGATGAAGTATATGGCGATATTTTATCAGGTAGATCTTCAGAAGATTATGCATATAAACCAAGCTCACCTTACGCAGCAACAAAAGCAGCATCTGATCATTTGGTGAGTTCTTATGTCAGAACTTTTAAAATTCCAGCAATTATTACTAATTGCTCAAATAATTATGGACCAAAACAACATCCAGAAAAGTTAATCCCAAAACTAATTTACAATATACTGAATAATAAGCCTTTACCGATTTATGGTAGAGGAAAAAATTCAAGAGAATGGATATATGTCAAAGATCACTGTGAAGCACTATTAAAAGTATTTACTAAAGGTAAAATAGGTGAGTTTTATAACATTGGTTCAAATAAAAATTTAAATAATTTACAAGTATCTAAAGAGTTAATTAAAGCATCCAAAAAAATAAATAAAATAGGAAAAAAAGTTAAAATTTTATTTATTAAAGATCGTCCGGGACATGATATTAGGTATGCTTTAAATAGTAATAAAATTAAGAAAAGTTTAGGATGGTTTCCAAGAACAAATTTTAGACAAGGAATTAGATTAACTTTGGATTGGTACTATAATAATAAAAAATATTATAAAACATTGTCAAAAAAAGATATTATTAAAAGACTTGGAAGAGGATGATTAAAAAAGGAATTATATTAGCTGGAGGAAAAGGAACTAGAATGAGTCCATTAACCAAAGCTGTAAATAAACAACTGCTTCCAATTTATGATAAACCATTAATCTTTTATCCATTATCAATTTTAATGTTAGCCAAGATTAGAGATATATTAATTATTGTTAATAAAGGACAACTCAAACAATATAAAAAAATTTTACCCAATGGAACAAATCTAGGAATAAAAATTACTTATTTAGAACAAGATAAACCTAGAGGTCTGCCTGATGCATTTGTTATAGGTGAAAATTTTATTTGTAAAGAAAATGTTGCTATGATTTTAGGTGATAACTTTTTTTATGGTCAAAATTTAACTCGTCAACTAATAAATAATACTAAACTTAAAAAAGGTGCTAAAGTGGTATTACATAAAGTTCAAAAACCAGAATCTTTTGGAGTTGCTAAAATTAATAAAAAAAATCAAATAACTAGTATTAAAGAAAAACCTAAAAAGTTTTTATCTAATCTAGCTATTACAGGATTATATTTTTTTGATAATAATGTGGTCAAATATGCAAAAAAATTAAAACCTTCAAAAAGAGGAGAAGTTGAAATTGTAGATCTTTTAAATTTTTATAAATTAAAAAAACAGTTATCAGCAGATATTATTGGCAGAGGTGGTGCTTGGTTAGATACAGGTTCAATTGAGGATTTTTATAAAACTTCTGCATTTGTTTCTGCTATTGAAAATAGGCAAGGATTCAAAATTGCCTGCTTAGAAGAAATTGCTTTAAGAAATAAATGGATACAAAAAAGACAAATTAACAATGCAATAAAATTTTATGGTAATTGCAATTACTCAAAATACCTAAAAAAAATGATTAATGAAAATTTATAAAACTAAATTTAAAGATTTATTAATTATAAAATCTAAAAATTATTATGATCAAAGAGGTATTTTTAGAGAATTATCCAAAAACTATTTATTTAAAAAAAAATTAATTTTTACAGTAGTTTCAATATCAAAAAAAAATGTTTTACGTGGTCTCCACATGCAAAAAAATAAGCAGCAGGATAAATTTCTTTCAGTGGTTAAAGGAAAAATATTAGATGTAGTTGTTGATTGTAGAAAAAATTCAAAAACTTATGGTAAATATTATAAAACTGAATTGAGTGATAAAAATGAAAAATCAATCTATATTCCAAAAGGTTTTTTACATGGATTTTTATGTTTAGAGAAAGAAAATATAGTTATTTACAGCTGTACAAACTACAGAGATAAAAAAAGTGAAATAGGTGTAAAATGGAATGATAAGAATCTAAAAATAAATTGGCCAATAAAAAAACCTATATTATCCAACAAAGATAAAAAAAATTTATTTTTTAAAGACCTATAAATAATGAACAACTTAGATATGTTTTGTATATGCATTCATGATGAATTGTATCAAAAAATTAAATCTTTAAATTATATCCCTGTAGGATTGGGAGACAAAGTTCATAACCCTGGCTGGATAAGAGATAATACTTTGGATAATATTTCTAAAAAAAATAAATTTTATGGTGAATATACATTTCATTATTGGTTTTGGAAAAATCAACTAAAAAAAAAAGAAAATAAAAATTGGATTGGTTTTTGTGCATACAGAAGATTTTGGCTAAAAAAAAATAACGAACCATATAAAATAGAAAACTTAAATGATGATGTTTTAAAAAAAATTCCAAATGAATGGGAACAATATGAAGCTATTGTCGGTAATAAAATTAAAATAAGTGGTGTAAAACTTATGAAATTACTAAAATATGGTAAAATATCTTTTTTAAGAAATCCTAAAGCTATATTTAAAAGTGGAAGAACAATTAAATTTCAATTTGATATGTTTCATGGCAACGGAATTCTAGATAAAGCAATTGACATCTTAGAAGATAAAGAAAGAAATGATTTTAGAAAATTTGTCAACGAAAACAACTCTTATAACCAAGGAAATATGTTTATATGTAAATCACAAGATATAATGAACGAATATTATAAAACTATTTTTAATTGGTTAGAAAAATTTGAAAATATTTATGGTTTAAAAAATGACAATTATAGTTCAACAAGAATCTATGCATTCCTGGCTGAAAGATTCTTGCCTTACTGGTTTAATAAATATACAAAATGTCTCGAATGGCCTATAGCTTTTTATGACACAATAGAAAAAAGGTAATTTTTTTGAAAAATTTAATTGAATTCTTAGATTTAGGCTTGCAACCATTGGCTAATAATTATCAAAAAAAAGGCAAAAAAATTACTAAAGAAAAAAAATATAAACTTAAAATTCAATTTAATAAAAAAACTAAATTAGTTTCAATCAAAGACACTTTTTCTAGTAAAATAATGTTTAATAATAAATATCCTTATCGTTCATCAATGTCATCAACAATGCTTTCTTCATTCAAAAAATTGTCTTTAGAAATTAAAAAAAACTACAAACCAAAGAAAATTTTAGAAATTGGAAGTAATGATGGCTCTTTTTTAAAAAACTTTGATAAGAATATCACTATTGGGATAGAACCTTGTTCAAATATTGAAAAAATTACAAAAAAAAAAGGATTTGATACTTATTCAGAATACTGGAGCAAAAAATTAGCAAAAAAACTCATAAAAAAATATTCTAATGTAGATTTAATTTATTCAGCTAATACAATTACACATATAAAAAATCTTGATCAAGTTTTTAAATCTATATTATCAATATTAAGCAAAAAAGGACTATTAATTATTGAAGATCCATCATTGTTAAACTGTTTAAAAAATAATACATATGATCAATTTTATAATGAACATATTTATGTTTTCTCCTTAATTGCATTAAAAAATATTATTTCTAAATACAATTTAGAAATATTCAAAATTCAGAATCTTAATGTTCACGGAGGCTCAACTAGATATTATATAAGAAGAAAATCGTCAAAATTTAAAATAGAAAAATCTGTAAAAATTCAATTAAATAAAGAAATTAAATATGGTTTAAATAAAATTAAAACTTATAGATCTTTTGCAAAAAGAGTAATGATTAATAAAAAAAAATTAATAAAAATATTTAATAATCTAAAATCTAAAAATAAAAAAATAATTGGATATGGTGCAACAGCTAAATCTTCTACTATTTTAAATTATTGTAACATAAAAGAAAATTACATAAGCTATTTTTTAGATACAACTAAAGATAAACAAAATAAACTTATTCCGGGGACTAAAATACCCATAAATAAATATCAAAGAAATATTCCTAAAGATGTTAATTATGTTTTTTTAGGAGCGTGGAATTTTAAAAAAGAAATTTTTAAAAAAGAAAAAAAATTTATTTCAAATGGAGGAAAATTTATAATACACACACCAATACCTAAAATACTATGAAAAAAATAATATTTACAGGTGGTTCAGGAAGATTTGGAAGTAAATTTAAAAAAATTAAAAATAAATTTAAAATTTATTTTCCAGATAAAAAAAAATTAAATATTACAAAAATAAATTCAATTAGAAAATTTTTAAAAAAAATAAAACCAAATTATTTTATTCATTGTGCGGCCTTGTCTAGGCCAATGAATGTACATGAAAAGAATATTTGTAAAAGTATAGATATAAATATTATTGGCACTTCAAATGTAGTAAAGGCATGTGAAGAAATGAATATTAAATTAATATATTTTTCTACTAATTATATTTATCCTGGTACGAAGGGTAATTATAAAGAAACTGATCCAATTTTTCCTATAAATAATTATGCTATTTCCAAGCTTGGAGGAGAGTGTGCTGTAAAACTTTATAAAAATTCATTAATATTAAGAATTAGTATGACTGAAGAGCCTTTTGTTCATAAATTTGCATTTAATGATGTAGAGATGAATTTTATGTATCATGATGATTTTGCAAAAATATTATTAAAATTAATCAATAAAAAAGGTACTATTAATGTTGGTGGAAAAAAACAAACTGTTTATGATTTTGTGAAGAAGAAACAAAAAAATATTTTACCTATGTCTGCAAAAAAAATGATAAATAAAAAATTTCCATTAAAACAATCAATGAATATATCAAAACTAAAAAAAATATTAAAAGGTAAATGATAAATTAGTAATTAAATTTTTTCTTCATCTAAATAGTATTCTATCATTTTATATATCAATTTTTTACCAAATATCTTGCTTTTAAATTTGATTTTATTTTTCTTTAAATATTTTTTATAATCTGATTTTTTATTTTTTACTTCATTTTTTTTTAATTTTTTAAATTTTACGCTCACAAAATTTTTAAAATCAAGCTTAAAATATAAAAATGCAAAATTTAACATTTGTTTAATAGTAAAGGATTTACCATTAGATAAAATAAAATCTTGAGGTTTTTTTTTTAAAAATTTCATTAAAAGTTCACACTGTTCTTCACACCAATTCCATTCTCTAGATACAATAATATTGTTTAAAGTTAGTTTTTTTTTATTTTTAAAAGCTTTAATTGCACCAGTACAAATTTTAGCTATCAAAAAATTTTTATCTCTTAAAAAAGATTCAGTATTAAACATAATTGCATTATAAGTTGACATTCCAAACTCATTTCTATATTTTTTTACCAAATTAAAAGATTTTTTTTTTGCTTCACCATAAGGATTTAATGGTTTTTTTGGAGTTTTAAGGTCAATCTTATTTTGTATATGTCCATACATTTCTGATGAAGTAGCATTTAAAAATTTTATTTTTAGATTATTTTTGTAAAGACTTTCTAAAATATTTTTACAACCTTCATAATTACTTTTTAAAGTTTCATATCTTTTAATAAAAGATTTTTGAGGTGAACTTTGCCCAGCAAAATAAAATATAATTGACGGTTTAATTTTTTCTAAACAAATTTCTATTTGTCTTTTGTTATAAATATTCAATTTTATGAGTCCAATTCTAGGATATTTTTTTTTAAAACGATTAATCTTATTTCTGAATCTCGATGTTATAAATACCCTAAACCTTTTTTTAATCAAAATTTGACTTAACGTAATCCCATATTGACCAGTACCACCAACTATTAATATTTTATTATTTTTCAAAATATTTCCTTTACCAAATATAACTAATTCACGTGAAAAATACCTTAAAATTGACAAGTAACTGAAGCAAATTTATACCGATCATCTAGAATGGTAGCGGGAAGTGGGATCGAACCACTGACCTCGGGCTTATGAGTCCCGCGCTCTAACCAACTGAGCTACCCCGCCATTAAATAAATATTGATTTATAATGGAAATTTTTTTTCTTTCAACCAACAATTTAGAAAATAATTTTTAATTCAATATTATATCAAAAAATTATTTTAATATTTGTAAAATTTTATTTTTTAAACTAATTAAAGATTTTTTTTCTAATTCTTTTGAATATTGTTTAGCTAATTTTTTTCTTTCATGTTGTGTTTTTTTAATCCAAAATGAGTCGTAATTTTTAATTTCTTTTAAGACTTTTTGACCAAAATCAGCTATTTCCCCATTTTCAACTTTATTAAAAATTAAACCTTTCCAATATTCTACTCCACCACCACCTGTATAACCTATAACCTTATTACCTGATAATGCAGCTTCGATCGGTGGTATGCCTATACCTTCTAAATTTGAAAATGATAAAAAAATTTTAGATTTTGATAAACTTTTTATTAAGTATTTTTCACTCACATTAATTAAAGGTATAATTTTCCACTTTTTAGGAAGTAAATTTTTTAAATAAAAAAATAATAAGCTAGAATGATTTGGGAGTTTTCTAGGCATATAGGTTATCAAATTTGATTTTTTTTTAATTTTAAATTTTTTTTCATCTATTGAAAAATTAACTCTGATAATTTTATTACTAAATTTAGGAAACATATCTTTTAGACATTTAATACTATATTCCGAGTCTGATAAAATTAATTTAGAGTTTTTATAAGAATTTGTTAATTTATTAAAATTATCGGTAGATTGCATATGATAAAATCCTTGAACAAAAATTCCATAATTAATATTTTTTTTCTTTAATTCTAAATCATCTGCAAAATGTGCCCATATTTCGGGTATGATCAAAAAATCATTTTTAAAATCAAAATCTAAAGATTTTCCAAAAATTGCTTTATTATTTATCCATTTATTATTAGGAGAAAAATTTTTAGAAAGCTTCATTTTTTTTCCATGCCAACCAGAATGTTTTTCTTTAAAAAATATAAATCTTTTTGATAAAGATGATTTCATTTTATATGAAATTTTTTTTTTTAAATGAACAATATGAGAAGAAACGTTTTTGTCTAAAGTATTTAAAATTGATGAGTGCTTATATATTACTTTAGCTCCTCCAGAAGCTCCTTTCAATTCAGGTAATAAATAAATAATATTTATTTTTTTCATTAATTAATCTGGAACAATATCATTCTTTTTGGAGAATAATTTTAATCATTTTATTTATTAATGTGTAGAATGATATTTTAAAATATTATTATTCCAAATAATAATACGCCTAATGAGGCTGTAGCAGAGAATAATATTTTTTTTATACGTTCTCTTTTTTGATCAATTTTAACTCTATTTAATAAAACGTTAATATTAGAACTTTTTATTTCTTCGTTATCTTTTTCTATTGAATATCTTGAAAATAACTTATTTTTAACTGATGAGAATGGTTTTTTCACATCCTAATTTAATCATCAAATTCAAATCTTTTCAAATTATTTTATCCTATTAATTGAAATTTAAATATTTTTAAAATTAGTTTGTTTTAGAGGTTTTAAAATCAATTCTATGGGGTTTTTTTTCTTTTCTACCTCAATATGTAGATTTTTAGATTTTAATTCATCTAAAGAATATTCATTTTTAATATATCCAAATGAGAGGTTTTTCTTAAAATTAAAGGAATAGTTTCCAGATGTTGTTCTACCTATAATTTTATCATCTAAATAAATAGGCTCATCATGAAGCAATAAAGGTTCACCAGGTTTGTTATTTTTCAAAATAAACATTGCAAATCTTTTACTTACTTTTTTATTTTTGATTTTTAGTAGCGACTCTTTTCCAATAAAATTAATGTCTTTTTTAAAATTAATTGTAAATGTTAGTCCTGCTTGATATTGATTTTCTTCAGGTGAAATATCGTGTCCCCAATGTAAAAATCCACTTTCCATTCTCAAGGTATCCATGGCATGTGTTCCACAATTTGAAAGATTAAAATTTTTACCTTTTTCAATAATTAACTCATAAATTTTTTTTGCATCGGAAGTATTTACATATAATTCAAAACCTAATTCTCCAACATATGATAATCTTTGTGTCCATATTTTAACTTCTTCAATTTTAATATATTTAGCGCTAGCAAATTTAAAATTTTCATTACTAAAATCATCTTTACTTAATTCTTGCATTAATGCTCTACTTTTTGGTCCAAAAACTCCAAATACACAATAATCTTCTGTAACATCTTTAAGCTCAATATTTTGAGATAGGTGTTTTTTAATATGAAACTTATCTCTCTCTCTAGTAGCTGCAGAACTAACTATTCTAAAATGATTTTTATCTATACACACTACTGTAAGATCTGTTTCAATACCTCCATCTTTATTTAGCATATGAGTATACGTACATTTTCCTATTTCATTTTTAATATTTGCTGTACAAATTTTTTGTAATTCTTTATGTGCTTTATCTGATTTAATCTCGAATTTTGAAAAAGGAGTTAAGTCGTACAAACCAACATTTTTAATTGTATTATTTGTTTCATATTCAACTGATGGATACCAATTTTGAAAATTATAACTATAATGATATTCAGCTTTTTCTCCATCCAATGCAAACCACATTGGTCTTTCATAGCCACCTGAAACTCCAAAACATGCTCCAAAGCTTTTCAAAAGATCATGATGAGGTAAAGTTTTTATATTTCTTGAAGTTTTATGTTGTTTGAAAGGCCAATGCATTCCATATAGGTCACCTAAAGACTCTGTAATTCTTTCTTTAATAAACCCTAACTCTGAGTGAAATTTTTGAAATCTTTTAATATCATAATTAAAAATATCTTCATTAATATGACCTGTCATTAACCACTCAGCAGTAACTTTTCCAACACCCCCTCCACTTCCAATTCCAATACTATTTAAACCACAACTTAGAAAAAGATTTTTAACTTCTGGTACCTCTCCCAATAATGAATTTGTATCTGGTGTAAAAGACTCTGGACCAGAAAAAAATTTCCTAATTCCTACTTTTTTTAATACAGGAAATCTTTTCATCGAAGATTCTAAATAAGGTTCAAAATGATCAAAGTTTTCTGGAAACTCACCAAATGAAAAATCTTCAGGCACTTTATTTGTTTTATCGAATGCTGGAATTGATTTTCCTTCAAATATTCCAATTAATAATTTTCCAGCATCTTCTTTAAAATAAGTTGCACTATCAAAATCTCTTATTACTGGTAATTTTTTTGGTAAATCTTTAATAGCTTCTGTTATCACATAAAAATGTTCAGCCGGGTATAAAGGAATACTTACACCTATTTGTTGCCCAATTTGCCTTGACCACATTCCAGTGGCAAGTACTACATATTCACTCTCAATTTCTTGCTCATTAACCCTAACGCCTGCTACTCTACCATTTTTAATTAATATTTTTTCTACAGGTGATTTTTCAAAAATTTGAGCTCCATTTATTCTTGCACCTTTTGCAAGCATATGAGTTACTCCGCTAGGATCAGCTGCACCATCACCCGGCATCAATACACCACCTTTTAAATCATCTGCAAACATCATAGGAAATTCATTTTTAAGGGTATCTTTATCTAAAATTCTTATATCTACATCATATAATTGAGCAGTAGTTGCTTGTCTTTTAAGTTCCTGCCAACGTCCTTCTGTTTGAGCAACTGAAAGTGCACCATTTAATCTAAGTCCGGCTGAATGTTCTACTTCTTTTTCAAGTTTTTTATATAATTCTAATGAATATTTTCTAATTTTGGTAATTGCAGCAGTAGGACCTAATTGACTAACAAGGCCTGCTGCATGCCAGGTAGTACCAGATGTTAATTGATCTCTTTCCAATAAAACTACATCTTTCCATCCAAATTTTGTTAAATGATAAGCAACAGAACAACCTATTACACCACCACCAATAATTATTACCTTGGCGCTAATAGGAAGATTTTTACTCATAATACATATTGTTTAAACATTAAACTCAAATTTTCAAATTTATTTTAATCTAAAATATTTTTTTCATAGCTCAAAGAAAAGATTAAAGAAACATGTTAAGATTAGAAATAATATAAGTTTTTTATGTATTTTTCTTTCTAAAATTTGTTATTGTGAATGTGAAAATGAAAAAGGCTTTAATTACAGGTATTACAGGCCAAGATGGCTATTATTTAACAAAACTATTGTTAAAAAAAAATTATAAAGTTTATGGAATTAAAAGAAGAACCTCTCTAATTAACACTCAACGTATAGATGAATTTTTTGAAGACAAAAGATTAAAAGATAAAAATTTTTTTCTTTATCATGGAGACATGACGGATTCATCAAGTTTAATTTCTATTTTAAATAAAGTTAAACCTAATGAAATTTATAATTTGGCAGCGCAAAGTCATGTTAAAGTTTCATTTGAGATTCCAGAGTACACCGCCAATTCTGATGCCTTAGGTGTTTTAAGACTTTTAGAAGCAGTTAAATCAACAAATTTAATAAAAAAAACAAAAATATATCAAGCTTCAACATCAGAATTATTTGGAAAATCACCACCACCACAAAATGAAAATACTTTATTCTACCCAAGAAGTCCGTATGGAGTTGCAAAACTTTATGCATACTGGATTATTGTAAATTATCGTGAAGCATATAATTTTTTTGCTTGTAATGGAATTTTGTTTAATCATGAGTCTCCTTTAAGAGGAGAAACATTTGTAACTAGAAAAATTACTATTGGTTTATCAAGAATAAAACTAGGTTTACAAAAAAAAATACAACTAGGTAATTTAGATGCAAAAAGAGATTGGGGTCATGCTGAAGATTATGCTTTAGCAATGTGGAAAATTTTACAACAAAAAAAACCAGAAGATTTTGTAATAGCTACAGGAAAACAATATTCTGTTAGAGATTTCACAAATCTTGCAGCAAAAAAACTAGGTATTAAACTCAAATGGATAGGCAAAGGACCTAATGAAAAGGGTATAGATCTTGATACTAATTCTGTAATAGTAGAAATTAATAAAAAATATTTTAGACCTACAGAGGTAGATTCTCTTAAAGGAAATATCTCTAAAGCAAAAAGAATCTTAAAATGGAAGCCTAAAATAAGCTTTAAAGAACTAGTAGAAGAAATGATTGATAAAGATTTTAAAGATCAAAAACAATTTATTTAACATGAAAAAAATATTCATTGCTGGCCATAAAGGAATGGTTGGTACCGCAATACTAAAAAACATTTCAAAAACAAATAAAATAATTACAGCTGATAAAAAAAAGATAGATTTATTAGATTTTAAACAAACCTATCAATTTTTCAAAAAAAATAAATTTGATGAAGTTTATCTTTGTGCTGCAAAAGTTGGTGGAATTTATGCTAATACAACTTATCCTGCAGATTTTATCTTTGAAAATTTACAAATTCAAAATAACTGTATTTTTTCAGCATATAAAACTAAAGTAAAAAAACTTTTATTTTTAGGGTCATCTTGTATTTATCCAAGAGAAGCTAAAATACCTATTAAAGAAAATTATTTACTGACTGGAAAACTTGAAAAAACTAACGAATCTTATGCTATAGCCAAAATAGCAGGAATAAAAATGTGTGAAAGTTTTAATAAACAATACAACACAGACTATAGAGCTGTTATGCCAACAAATCTATATGGTCCAAATGACAATTATGACGAATTAAATAGCCATGTACTAGCTGCTTTAATCAAAAAAATTATTAATGCAAAAAAAAATAAAAAAAAAAATGTTATAATATGGGGAAATGGAAAACCAAAGAGAGAATTTTTACATACTGATGATTTTGCAAAAGCCTGTGTAAAAATTATGAATATTTCAACAAAAAGATATCGAAAAATTTGTGGTAATGATTATCAGTTTATCAATGTTGGATATGGCAAAGAGATTACTATTAAAGCTTTAGCGAACTTAATAAGTAAAATTGTTAATTTTAAGGGGAATTTTTTTTACGATAAAAAGAAACCTAATGGAACTTATAGAAAGTTGATAAATTCTTCAAAGTTGAAAAGTATAAATTGGTCACCTAAAATTTCTTTAAAAGAAGGTTTAAAAAAAATTATTTATTCAAAATAATTGAACTGGATCAATAAATTCATAACCAAATACATCTGCAACAGCTTTGTAAGTCACTTGACCTTTATGAACATTTAAACCTGCTAAAAAATTTTTATCTTCTGCTAAAGCTTTTTGATATCCTTTGTTAGCAAGTTTGACTAAAAAAGGTAATGTAGCTTTATTTAAAGCAAAAGTTGAAGTACGTGGAACTCCACCCGGCATATTAGCTACACAATAATGAATTACTTCATCGACTACGTAAGTTGGTTCACTAAATGTTGTAGGCTTACTCGTTTCAACACAGCCCCCTTGATCAATTGCTACGTCTACTATTACTGAACCTCTTTTCATAAATTTTATCATTTCTTTAGTAATTAATTTAGGGGCTTCTGCTCCAGGTATCAAAACACCACCAACTATTAAATCTGCCTCAGCAACTAATTTATTTAAATCCGTTTTATCACTTTTCTCAGGTATAATTTTATCTCCAAAGATTTTTTCAAGTTGTTTTAATCTAGCCTCAGATTTATCAACAATATGAACTTTTGCTTGCATTCCTGTTGCTATTATTGCTGCATTCTCTCCAACAACTCCTCCACCTAAAATCAATACAGTACCGCCAGCTACACCGGGAGCTCCACCTAGTAAAAGTCCTCTGCCTTTTTGATTCTTTTCTAAACAATGTGCTCCGGCTTGTACCGACATTCTACCTGCAACTGCACTCATTGGTGCAAGCAAAGGAAGTCTACCGTTATCATCGGTAACGGTCTCATATGCAATATTAATACTTTTAGATTTAACTAATCCTTCCGTTAATTCTTTTGTAGCAGCTAAATGCAGATAGGTATAAATGATTTGATTTTCTTTAATCATTTCTACTTCAATTTTTTGAGGTTCTTTTACCTTAACAATAATATTTGCATCATTAAATATGTCTGATGCTTTCTTTACAATTTTTGCTCCAGCTTTATCATATTGATCATTATCAAAACCGGCTTCAAAACCGCCATTACTTTCTACTAAGACCTCATGACCTTCGGAGACTAAGGTTTTAACGCTTTCTGGTGTTAAACCTATTCTATTTTCTTGAGGTTTTATTTCCTTCGGGACGCCTATTATCATTATTAATGGCTAATTTTTTTTGCTTTTTGCGTAATTAGAAATTCCTGTTCGAAGTTTTTCAATTATTTCATCTATGTGTTTTTTTTCACATATAAACATTGGAGCAATAATCAAACAATCTCCTGTTGCCTTGAAATTTACTCCAGCATCATAACAATGTTTAAAGGTTGCTAAACCTGCTTTTCCAGGTCTTACATCCGTTTTAATATCTATTCCTCCCATCATTCCATATCCCCTTATATTATCAACTACTTCAATATCTTTAAGAGAAAATAATCCTTCTTGAAAATATGGAGCTAATTCTTTTGCTCTGTTAAATATATCTTCTTTTTCAAAAATATCTTGAACTGCCAATGCTGCTGCTACAGAAACTGGTATACCTGAATATGTATATCCATGAAATAATTCTATTACACCTTTAGGAGCGCTATCCATTAATGCATCATAAATTTCTTCTTTACAAGCTACTACACCAAATGGAACTATACCATTAGTTGTCGCTTTTGCCATTGTCATTATGTCTGGAGTGACTCCAAATTCTTGTGCACCAAAAACCGAACCAGTTCTTCCCCAACCTGTAATCACCTCATCGAAAATTAAAAGAATTTTATGCTTATCACATAATTCTCTTAATCTTTGTAAATATCCAACAGGTGGAACTAAAGTTCCTGTTGATCCAGCAATTGGTTCTACAATACAAGCAGCTATATTTTCAGATCCAAAATTATTACAAATTCTTTCTAGATCGTTTGCAATTTCAGCTCCTGTTTCAGGCTGACCCGAAATAAATTTATGCTCATCTAAATGAGTGTGTCTCATGTGAACAACGCCTGGCATAAGAACACTCGCATAAGCTTTTACGTTATTTATCATGCCTCCTACTGAAGTTGCTCCAATATTCATACCATGATAAGCACGCTCTCTACCTACAAATCTAAACCTTTGTCCTTCTCCTCTTGCTTTATGATATGCAATACTAATTTTTATAGCTGTTTCAACTGCAGTAGATCCACATATTGTGTAAAAAATTCTATTAAGATTTCCAGGTGTATGTTTTGCTATTCTGGTAGCTAATTCAAATGATCCTCCAAAACCTTGTTGGAAAGGTTGACAATAATCTAAAGTATTTAATTGATTAGTTATTGCTTCTATAATTTCTTTTCTACCATGTCCTAAAGGATTACAAAATAGTCCTGAACTTGCATCGATTTGTGTTTTGCCTTGATGATTTTTTAAGTAAACTCCTTTAGCTTCTACGATTAATTTTGGGTTTTCCTTAAAATCCCTATTGGATGTAAATGGCATCCAATGTTCATTCAAAGAATTTGGTATAGCTGTTTTACTTTCTGCACTCATAAAATTTTTTTAAAGTTTTAAGTATTGTTAGCTTATAACTATTAGACTAAATCATATTCTTTGCTAGAAATATTTTTGCATTAGTATTTAGTATAATATCTATACAACTTTAAATTGTATTTCATTTTTTTTGTTTTACATCTATCTGAAATTGAATTTAAATATAGATAATTTAATTAATTAACATAGGGGAATAAATGAAAAAAATACTAAGTTTTATTCTTGGATCTATCGTTGCTCTAAATTTTTCAATCTCAGTTGCAAATTCAGCAGCTAACGAAGTTAGAGTTGCATTCTTCCTAGAGTGGCCAACTCCAAATCAAGAGGATAAAGTAAAAGGGATATATGAAAAAGCATTAGGTGTTCCAGTAAAATGGACAAACTTCACTAACGGTGGAGCCATGACTGATGCTATGTTAGCTGGAGATATAGACATTTCTTACTCTCAAGGATTAGTTCCTTTTATAAATGCTGTAAAATCTAAAGCACCTTTAAAGCTTGTAGATATTGCTATGGAATACGGAATGGGTGGAACAACTTGTGTTACTTCTAACGCTTCTGGTATTACAAAAGCAAATGCCTCTGAATTAGAAGGTAAAAAAGTTGCTGTTCCACTAGGAACAATGGCTGAATATGTTTTTGATGAAAGTATGAAAGTTGTTGGAG
>MDSW01142468.1_pt1 | contig 15522 bp, 12 predicted proteins | sample 811171 | NCBI WGS metagenome assembly MDSW01 (sample SAMN05326641, study PRJNA326480) | marine metagenome | isolation source: seawater | place: Atlantic Ocean: North West | collected 2012 | reverse complement strand
GGCTCCACAAAGGAGAAGTGCCCCAACAAGATACCAGATCAATGTTAATTTTAATATATGGATTAGGTGAAGGAATAAAAGATTACAGCTCTTTTATTAGACCATAGATTATATCAACCCCTTATTCTGCTTAATACACTATAAAAACGTTTACTTACATTTTGATCGTATTTATAAAAATATTTTTTTTCAATATAAGAAGATCTTTGTTTTATTTTTTTTCTCCTTAAAAAATTATTTACTTCTTTTTTACTTGTAGCAGTTGGTATTTCGTTATCTCTATTAAAAGTAGGTATAAATTTTTTGTGGTATACTCTAAAAACGTTTTTATTTTTTAAGGATGCCTCTAAGCCAATAGATGAGTCACCAAAAATAATATAATTACTAGTATTTATCAAATCTCTAGGGCTAAATTCATTTAATATCATAAATTTATGAATGAATTTCCTTCTAAAATATTCAGTTGTAATTTTTTGTATTATCGGATGTGGTTTAAGTATGATTTTAAAGCTTGATAAATCTGAATTATTTAGAATTTCAACAAAAGGTTTGTAGTCATTTAAACTTGGAAAGATGGTTAAAATCTTGTCATTATTTGGTTTAAAGTTAATTTTTTTAAAAATATTTTTATTTATTTTTTTCTTATAAGGGTCCAGTTCTATTTTAAGAGAACCTATTAAAAAAATTTTTTCTTTAGGAAAAATCTTTTTTAATCTAAAAAAATATTTTTCTCCCTGGCAAAAAAAAATATCTGGTTTAGGCGATGCTGATTCATTATTCCTTCCTGTGATAAATTCATTTTTTTCAAAATTAAAAAATAAATTGTCGTTGGAATAATTAGCGTGATTGATGCTAATTAATTTTATCTTAGGATCATTCTTTTTACTAAAATGATAAATAGAACGTGAAAGAGGGTAAAATTCTAAATAGCTTATCAGATTTTTACATTGATTCTTCTCTATGAATTGTCCTGTAGACACTCCATTAATTAGTGCATTTTGAATATTGCCAAAAAAAGAATCCACAAGTTTATTTTTTAGTGGGTAAGTACAGTCTTTATTATTAATTAAAAAGAAATTTTTTTTATTTAATATTAAAATTAATTTAATAAATTCTTTTAATGTCAAAAAATATATTTTAATAATATCAAGAATACTTATATAGTGATCTGTAATAAAATATTCACAAGGTATTTTTTTTATTTTTCTTTTAAATGCAAATATATTTTTAATTAAACCAATACCTTCATTTAAATTTATTAAATAAACATTTTTATTTTTATTTGTGAACGAAGCTTTTCCGTATTGTCTATCAATACAATATCTTTTCATTTCTACTAGATCTAGTCCGAATGTAAAAAAACAATTTTCTATTTTTTTAAAATTATTTTTTTTTCTTATAAAAATTTTTATAATTATGTTGAATAAAATACTTTTGACGAACTTTTTAAAAAATTTATAAAATAAGTAAAAAAAATTAAGCCCTCTTTTTTCTATATTTTTTTTATTTAGAACATCATTGAGATCGTAGTACCATTTATCTTCATTGATGTTGTCTTTATCTACAAGAGTTGTTGCCCACCACAAAGAAAAATCCTTATATTTTATTCTATTTAAAAATTCTTCTTTTAAATCGTTATTCGTTAACCATTTAATATAATTTTTTCTAGTCTGATTCCAGGAATTCATCTATTTATTCTTGATATCCAAAGGATGATATCCTCTCAAATTTTTAATTTTTGGAACTCTTTTTATCCATTTGAAATATTTATTCAACCCAACTTTTAAACTAGTAAACTTATAATTATTATATTTTTTTAATAAGTAAGAACTTGATGCATTCCATGCGAACGAGTCACCCATTGTTGGATTTGACACTATAACTTTATATTTTTTTAAGTTGGTTCTATTTAATGACAAAATCATTTTTATTAAATTTTTTACACTTGTTAATTTTCCGCAAGTTAGATTAATAGTTTCGTTCTTTTTTAGTTTTTTGTTTTTAATTGATTTGACAAATACATTTACAACATCATCAATGTATTGAAAATTTCTGAATCTTTTTAAAGATCCTTTTACAACTATTGGTTTTTTTTTCCATAAATAATAGCAATAAATACTTACCATCCCTTTTTTTAGAAAATTTAAATTTTCACCAGGACCATATGTGTTAAATACTCTTAAGATTAAAGTTTTAGTCGATGTTTTTTCCAAGACTTGTTTAAGAAACATTTCACCTGCAAATTTAGAAATTCCGTAAATCGAATCTGGTGTTATGTTTGTATTTTCAGTTATTTTTTTATTAATCCTTGACCCATACACAGCCACTGAGCTGGCATAGATTAATTTTTTTGCTTTAATTTTTTGTGCTAATTTCGATATTAAATAAGTTCCATATCCATTAGTTAAATAGTCGTATTTGGGATTATCATATGCACTTTCCCCACCTGATTGAGCAGCTAGGTGGAAAATTATTTTAGGCTTCCATCTCTCTAAAATTTTTATTGTTTTCTTTTTAGTTATATCCGCTTTTAAGAATTTACATTTGGGATTAATATACGGTATTCCTCCAATTGTACTTAAGTTGTCAACAACCATTACTTGGTAGCCTTCTTCAATAAGCTTTTGGGTTAGATGAGCCCCAATAAATCCTGCACCACCTGTTACTAATATTTTTTGCATCTTATATATTTTTTTTAAATAAAAATTCAGCTATTTTAAAATCTAACGGGGTATTTATATCGTAACCTTCAATATCTGATAATAAATAAAAAAAAGGTTTAGCACCAATTAAAGTTTTTTTATTTTGCATTATTTTCGTAGACAAAATATTTATTGCAAAATTAAGTTTGTAAACATTAGGTAAATCCTGTGAATTTGGAGTTTTACCGATTTTGAAATTTAGTGGTTTATTTTTAAGATATAAATATTCTTTTATTGAAGAAACTGTATTAAAACTATCAAATTTATTTTTATTTTTTAAAAATTTTTTAATAAAGTTTCTGTATGTTTTCTCTTTAACAAGAGGGGAAGTACAATTAGTAAACATTATAAATTTACTGGCAGTTGTTTTTCCAATATGTGACCAAAACTCGCTGTTAGAACACTTAGAACTTGCAAAATATTTTTCTCTTCTAACAAAAGTAACATTTAGTTTTTTTGCAATCTCAATTGCTTTATCCGAGTCTGTATTAATAATTATTTTGTCAATTTCTTTGATTTTTTTTAAAGTTTCAATTTTATAAATTAATAAATTTTTATTAAAAAATTTTTTAAAATTTTTATTTTTTACTCTTTGAGAACCTTTTCTAATTGGAATAACAGCAGTTAAGTTACTAACCATGATGATTTAAAAAATCCAATCCTTTTCTTTATTTCTTTTATTCTTTGGTTGTAGTTTATATTCAATTTCAGACCAAAATTTTTTGAATTTAATTTCTTTTTATTTTTCAACCAAGCTATTTCAAATTCAAAGATTTTTTTTAAAATTTTGTTAAAATCCTTCAAATTTTTTCTATTTATTTTAAACTCAATGTTTCTGGTTTCCGTACTGGTAATATGTCCTTTGTAGTATAATATTTCGAAAAATTTTTTGGAGTCGGGTGTTACAGAACCTCCAATTTTAATTAAAATTTTGTTTTTCTTTATTTTATTTAAATTTTTAATTATTAGTTTTAAAACAAAATTGGAATTCACTTTTTTTTTTGTTTGTCCAAAAGAACCCACTAGATCAGACCTTCCGACAATTACGCCAGACAACTTTTTAAAATTCTTATTATTTTTAATTAAATTAAAATTATTAAAAGCATTTCTGCTTTCAAGGTTTATATATAATTTGCTCTTACATTTTTTTGGTATAGACTGAACAAACTTTTTAAGAGCGTATTCGCTTTCTACCATTGGAGCAACGATTCCATCAACTTTTAGAGCTGAGCAAAACAATATATCATTTATTGCTTCACACCCTCCGACTTTGACATTCAATTTTAAATTTGCCTTCTTGGTTAGTTTTCTCATTATCACCAAGTCCTGAAAAGATGCTCCTTCGTCCTCCAGTGATTGCTTGACTGCAACAGCACCCATTTTTTTAAGCTCAATTAATTTTTTTAACAAAACTCTCATTTAAGAAGCCAGAAACTTTCTGAATTAAATTGACAATATATCAATATAAAGTAATATGTTCAATATTTGAACATTAATGTCAATAAAAAACTGCCTTTTATTAGTTCTGTCAAACAAGGTAAATGCGGAGCTATATTAATTTAAAATAATTTCCAATCCTTTGAACGATAATTTAGTAATATCAAGAGACCCAAATCTTTGGGATAAAAAAAATACAAACTCACTGATTGGTGATTGGTGTTTGCCAATCAATCAAAATGTTCCAAATAAAAGATTTAGAATTTTAAAATATTATGGCGAAGATAAAAAAAAGATATTTAAAAATATAAAATATTTGGAAAAATTATACCTAAGACTTTTAGAGCCTTTAGTAAACTCATTAAACAAATATCACGGTCTAAACAAAAACATTTTTTATTGGGAAATGTTATTGTCAAGATGGTTGTGGCACTACCTAATGTATACATTTGACAGATGGGAAATGCTGAGGTCACTGAGAAGATACAAAAATAAGTTTAATACAAAAATTATAAAAATTAATGATGAAGAGCTAGTAAAAAATGATACTTCTTCGTTTCATTATTCTTCCAACGATCCCTTATGGAATCAGTGGATAATAAGTAAAATGTTAAATTTTTTTCCAAATATCCAAATAAAAGAAATAGTAAAAACAAACAAAAGGATAATGAAAGAACCAAGAAATCAAAAAAAATTATTTATCAAAAATACAAAATTTTTTTTTAAAAATAATGATAAATTTTTTTTTAAAAATTTAAGTTTTGATAAATCTTTCAAAATTAAACTAAATTTACTTTTAGGACAGTTCAATGTACTTAACTATTCTACCCCTAATTATGTTTTGCCGGAATTTAAAATTAATAAAAAAAGAAAAAAATTTAAACTTTTTAATAAAAAAAAAAATAATAATTATTTAAACTTTTTAAATGAGAATATAAAGTATCAAATTCCTAAAGTTTTTTTAGAGGGATTTAAACCAACAAGAAAAAAAATAAAAAATGTCAACTGGCCTAATAAACCAAAAATTATATTCACTTCAATATCTCATTTAAATGATGAGATATTTAAATTTTATACAGCAGAAAAAAAGGAAAACGGATCAAAATTATATGTTTTTCAACACGGGGGAGCTTACATGACGGACAAACTACACAATAATCATTTTTTCGAAAGCAGAATATCAGATAAGTTTTTTTCTTGGGGATGGAAAACAAATACAAAAAAAATTGAACCATTGTTTGTTACTACAGTTGCAGGAAAAAAAATCAAAAAAAATAAGAATTCTAATGGAATATTAATGTCAATTCCCGATTGGGATATGTTTCCACATAAGTTAGGAAGTTTTATAAGAACAATCTCTGAAATTAAAGATCATATTTCAAGTATAGATAGCTTAATTTCAAAATTGAAAAAAAATACAAAAAAAAATATAAAAATAAAATTTAGAAAAACTGTTGTCGACTCTCTGACTGAAAAAGAAATAATTAAAAAAATAAAAAAAAAACATAAAGAAATAACTTTTTACGACAATAAAAAATTACGAGTCTTTGAGGAATCTACAAATTTTAAATTAGTCGTTGAAACTATGAATTCTACGGGCTTGTTGGAGTGTTTAAGTCTAAATATACCAGTAGTTATGCTTGGAAATAAAAAGATAATCATAAATGATAGTTTTCATAATCATTATAAGAAGTTACAAGAAGCAGGAATAGTTCATTATTCGCCTAAATCTTTAGCCGAATTTATAAACACTCACTATCCCAATATAGAAAAATGGTGGCAAACAAAAAAAGTACAAAGCGCAGTAAATTTATTTTGCAAAAATATTTGTATAGGATCTGATAATCCCATACAGGACTTTAAAAAAAAAGTACTTAAAAATGCTAATTAATTCTGAGACAAAAAAAAACCTGCAAAACCTGAAAGAAATTTTGGGCAAAGGATATGTCAAAAAATCATTTTACATATTTGTATTAATGGTTTTTGGAATGTTATTTGAGATACTATTTCTAAATAATTTAGTTATTTTACTAAATTTATTTACATCAACTAACAAAGAAAGTTCAATCGTACTTGATTACATTGGGAAATATTATGCCAATTATAGTCTCGAATTAAAAGTTCTCGGTATTTTCATTCTTTCCTTCTTTCTCAAGACTTCGACAAACATATTGGTATCTTGGGCACAGACTAGTTTTATGTATAATTCACAGGCATTTATTTCCAAGAACTACTATCAAAATTATCTAAGTTTACCCCTAATATATTTTCAGAGAACCAACACTGCTGAAATAATTAGGAAATTAACAAGAGAGATTGAGAATCTAAAAATTTTTATTTTTGCATTGTTGACATTGAGCTTAGAAATTTTAGTTCTTTTAGGAATCACAATATATCTTTTAAATTATAATTTTTTTGTATCATTGGTCTCAATTTTAAGCTTCTTATCTTTTGCGTATATTCTAAATATTATTAATAGAAAGAGATTTATTAACTATGGAAATGAAAGAATGATTTATGAAACCAAAAGAATAAAATCTATTATCGAGGGATTGTCATCAGTAAGAGAAATAAAAATTAGGTCAAAAGAAAAAAATGTTATTGAAAATTTTTATTCCCAGATTCTCAAATTGGCTAGTATTGGAATAAAGTCAACAATGATAATGAATGTTACTAGACCAATTTTTGAAATTTTTTTACTTACTATTATTTGTACTTTTTTGATTGTAATTCTTTTACAAGGCAGTTTAAGTTTAGATATTGTTCCAATTCTAGGACTATATTTAGCCGCAAGCTATAGGCTTGTCCCTTCAATTGCAAAAATTGTCCACAGTTTTCAAAACTTACAACTATACTCTCCCTCAGTCAATAATTTGTATAGAGATAAAAAAATATTTGATTCAAATCTTGTCAGCAAAAAAGATAACAAAAAATTTGAATTTGAAAATTTTATAGAATTTAAAGATGTAAACTTTACTTATGGCGATGAAAAATTAGATAATAAAATTATAAAAAATTTAAACTTTAAAATAAAAAAGAACTGCATTTTAGGGATAGAGGGTAAAAGTGGTTCCGGCAAAAGCACACTCATAGATTTATTGATAGGTTTATACAAAACTAATTCTGGCGAAATATCTGTTGACGGTAAAAATATACAGAAGAACCCACAAGGCTGGCAGCAATTAATAGGGTGCGTTCCACAAGAAGTTTTTATAATAGACGATACTTTAAGAAAAAATATAGCTTTTGGCATGGAGTCCTCAGAAATTGATGATGACAAAGTTTATAAGAGTATAAAATTTGCATTTTTGGATGAGTATTTAAATACTTTAGATCAAGGCTTAGACACAATAATTGGAGAAAAGGGATCAAAAATATCGGGGGGACAAAGACAGAGAATTGGTATTGCAAGGGCCGTTTATAATAACCCAGAAATTTTAATTTTTGACGAGTCTACCAATGCACTTGATCCCTATACGGAAAAAAAAATACTAGATGAGATTAACTTGCTTAAAGGAAAAAAAACAATTATTTTGGTTTCACATAAAAAAAATAATTTGAAAAATTGTGATGAAATTTTAAGTTTAGATAATTAAAATGTTAAATAACAAAACAATCCTCATAACTGGTGGAACAGGTTCTTTTGGTCAGGCATGCACTGAATTTCTTTTAAAAAAATATAAGGCAAAAAAGATTATAATTTTTTCAAGAGACGAAAATAAGCAGTTTCATATGGAAAATAAATTTCCTGATAAAAATTTAAGATTCTTTATTGGTGATGTAAGAGACAGAGAAAGATTGATTATGGCAATGAGAGAGGTTGACTATGTTATACATGCTGCCGCTCAGAAACATGTGCCACTAGCAGAATATAATCCCATTGAATGTGCAAAAACTAATATTGATGGAGCTCAAAATGTAATAACTGCGGCCATTCAATGTAAGGTAAAAAAAGTTATAGCATTATCAACCGATAAAGCTACGAATCCTATCAATTTGTATGGTGCAACTAAATTAGTTGCTGAAAAACTATTTTTATCAGCTCACTCTTTAGTTGGATCCCAAGATACGAAATTTGGCGTTGTTAGGTATGGAAATGTTATAAATTCAAGAGGTTCAGTTATACCTTTCTTTAAAGATTTAATTAAAAGAAAAAAAGCTTTTATACCTATAACCGATCCAAACATGACAAGATTTTTCCTAACTTTAGAACAATCTGTAAAGTTTGTTGTAGACTCTTTATCTTTAATTTCAAAATCTGAAGTGTTTATTCCTAAAATGTATTCATTAAAAATAGTGGATTTATTAAAATCGATAGACAATAAGGCCAAATATAAAATCACAGGACTTAGACCTGGGGAAAAAATTGATGAAACATTGTGTGCGTCTGAAGAGAATAAAAATATTTTAGAATTTAAAAATTTTTATGTAATCTTTCAAAACTCAGAATATTTAGAAAAATTTAAGTTATTCTATAAGAAAAAATTTAAAAATAATTCATTTAAAAAAGTTGATAAAAATTTTTCTTATACTTCTAAAAATAATAAAGATTTTTTAAATTATAATAATATTGGAAAAAAATTTCCAAAATTATAAATATTAGAATAAATCTACTGTTTTAAAAAAGCACTTAATGAATAAAATGTTCCCTTATAGTAGACAGAAAATAGATAGCCAGGATATTAAATCAGTAGCTAAAGTAATGAGGTCTGATTATTTAACCCAAGGCCCAATAGTTAATAAGCTGGAAAAAAAAATAGCAAAGTTCTCCTCAGCAAAATATTCTGTTTGTGTTAATAGTGCAACCAGTGCCCTCCATATAGCATGTATGGCTTTAGGATTTAAAAAAAACGATTTACTTTGGACTGTTCCAAATACATTTGTTGCATCATCCAATTGCGCATTGCATTTAGGAGGTAAAGTAGATTTCGTTGATATAAATTACAAAACAGGCAATATTGATTTAGAACTTCTAGAACAAAAATTAAATAAAGCAAAAAGAAATAACAGATTACCAAAAATTTTAGTCCCAGTACATTTTGCAGGTCTTCCAACTGTTCAGGATAAAATTTGGAGTTTATCAAAAAAATATAATTTTAAAATTATAGAGGATGCATCTCATTCACTTGGTGCAAAATATAAAAATGTTAAAACTGGAAGTTGTAAGTGGTCTGATATTACTGTTTTTAGTTTACATCCAGTGAAGATCATTACATCAGCAGAAGGAGGAGTGGCAACAACTAACAAAAAAGAAATATATGAAATTATGCAAGCATTAAAAAGTCATGGAATAACGAAAAATAAAAAAAATTTTTTTAATAAGTCGATGGGAAGTTGGTATTATGAGCAGCAATATTTAGGCTTGAATTTTAGAATGAATGAAATCTCTGCTGCACTTGGTTTAAGTCAATTAAATAAGATAAATAAATTTGTAAAAGAGAGAAATAAAATTGCCAATTTTTATAAAAAAAATTTAAATAAAACGCACTTATTATTGCCAGAAATAAAAAAAAATTTTTATTCTTCTTTTCATATTTATGTTATTAAAATTAAAAGTAAAAATTACAAAAAATTACAAAGAAAGCTTTTTGATTTACTTAGAAAAAAGAATTTTTTTGTTCAGGTCCATTATTTACCAGTTCATTTACAACCATATTATAAAAAAAATTTTAAATTTAAAAAAAATTCATTTAAGTCTTCAGAAAAACACGCTAATAGCTCGATTTCAATACCAATATACCCAGGTTTAAAACGTGATGTATTGAAAAAAATAGTTTACATAATTAATAATTTCTTTAAAAAAAATGCTTCATAAAGTTAAAAAAGTACTAGTTGTAGCTGCACATCCAGATGATGAAATATTAGGATGTGGTGGCACTATAAAAAAACTTACTAAAAAAGGAGTAAGGGTTAAAACTATTTTTTTAAGTGATGGGGAGTCATCAAGAAAGATTTCCCATACCAATAAAGTTAAATTGATTGAAAGCAGGAAAAAATCTGCAAAAAAGGCTGCAAAAATACTAAAAACTGAAACACCAATCTTCTTAAATTATTCTGATAATCAACTAGATAAGCTGCCACTTTTGACATATGTGAAGGACATCGAAAAAATAATAATTTCGTTCAAGCCTGATTTAATATTTACTCATAGTCATTCAGACCTTAATATTGATCATAAAATTACCAATAATGCAGTAGTTACAGCTACTAGACCAATAAAAAATATTGTAAAAACTATTCTTTTCTTTGAAACACTATCAAGTACCGAATGGAATTTTTCTAATGATAAGAAGTTTTTCAATCCAAATTTTTATATAAATGTAGATAAATATTTAAAATATAAATTATTAGCACTTAAAGAATACAAATCAGAACTTAGAAAGTGGCCCCACCCAAGATCTTTAAAGTCAGTAAAAATAAATTTGAAAAAAAACGGAAGTATAATTAATTGTGAATATGCCGAGGCATTTCAAGTTGGCAGAATTATAGTTTGAATAAAGGAAATATTTTTTAAATTTTAATACAAAATGAAAATCAAAAGACCTAAATTTTTAAATAGATCTAAAGTATTTATAATTGCTGAAATCGGAATAAATCACGGTGGTAAGCTTAAAAATTGCGTTAAATTAATTAAGAGCGCAGCTATGGCTGGGGCAGATGCAGCTAAATTACAAATTACCGATCCCGACACAAGTTATGAAAAAGGAACCAGATCTTACAATGAGTTTAAAAACAAAACATTTAGTCTTAAAAAACTTCAATACTTAAAAAAAATATCGAAAAAGTACAGAATTTTATTTTTTGCTACACCTGGAGATTTTAATTCCTTAAAGACAGTAAAAAAATTGAATTTAAAAATAATAAAGATTTCATCAGGTTTATTAACAAATTTACCTTTAATCAAAGAAGCAGCAAAATTAAAAAAACCGATGATTCTATCGACAGGTATGGCATATAAAAATGAAATTAAACAAGCCTTAGGTATAGCTAAAAAATTCATAAAGAAAAATAATTTAGCATTATTAAAATGTACTTCAATTTATCCCGCTTCATATAAGAATTTAAATTTAAAAAGCATTAAAACTTTTAAGAGAGACTTTGGAGTTCCAATTGGTTACTCCGATCATTCATTGGGTTATGAGGCTACCCTTACCGCAGTAGGTCTTGGAGCCAATGTAATCGAAAAACATTTTACACTTAACAAAAAAGCCAAAGGAGCTGATCATCATATTTCACTAGAGCCAAAAGAATTTAAAAAAATGGTAGAAATGATTAGAAATATTGAATTGTCATTAGGTTCTGAAATCATAAAGCCAGTAAAAGATGAGATAAAGCAACGAAAAAAATTTCACAGATATTTGGTGGCAAGTCAAAATTTAAAAAAAGGTTTAATCATTAAGAGAGAGCATATTAACACGCAGAGAGTCAAAAATTTAAACAAAAATACTTTTGAAGCAAAAAAACTTGAAATTTTAATTGGAAAAAAATTAAAAAAGAATATCAAAAAGGGTCAACAACTTTCACATATTCTTTTGTAACAAGATAAAATTAATTTTAATAATTTTTGATGAACAATCTCATTTCTAATAAAATTGTAATAGGTACCGCAAATTTTGGTAAGAGATACGGTATAAGAAAGGTCAAAAATAATAATCCCAAAAAAATATTAGATTATTTAAGAAAAAAAAAAATTAATTGGATCGATACTTCGGGAGCTTATAAAAATTCAGAAAAAATATTAGGAAAATATAAAAATAGTTTTAAAATTATAACAAAAAATAGATTTTCTTTTAAAAAGAATATGACAGAAAAAGATGTTGAAAAATATATCGCAAAAAAAATCGACCAATCGTTTGATAATCTCCAAAGAAAAAAAATTTATGCATTTTTAATACAAGATCCCAAAATTTTACTAACAAAAGATGGAGATAGAATATTTAAAAAAATACAATCATATAAAAAGCTTGGAAAAATTAAAAAAATTGGAATTTCTATTTATGATATTAAACTTTTAAAAAAAATTATCAAAAATTATAAGATTAATATTGTTCAAATACCTTTTAATATTGCTAACAGAAATATTTTTAACTCAAATATTATTAAAATTTTAAAAAAAAAAAGAATAGAAATTCATGCAAGATCAATATTTTTACAAGGAATCTTGCTGCTAAAATCATCAGAACTTCCAAATCAATTATATAAAATTAAAAAAAAATGGAAAATTTATGAGGAATATTTAATGAAAAACAAAGTTACTGCTATGCAAATATGTTTAAGATACATTTTAAATTTCAAAGGTATTAAAAAAATTGTTATCGGCATTGATTCAAAAAAACAATTAGAGCAAATTTTAAATACAAATACAAATATCATAAAAATGAAAAAAATTAATTTTGGAATAAAAGATAAAAAATTAATTGACCCGAGATACTGGTAATAAATTTTATGAATTTAATAATTTTTAGGGTAGATAGCTCAAATATAATTGGCGCAGGACATATACACCGTTGTATATGTTTAGCGAAAGCTCTCAAAGATAGGAATAATAGGATAGTTTTTTTTTGCAGAAAACTAAAAGGTAATTTAATTAATTTAATTATAAAAAATAAATTTAAAGTTTATATAAACAAGAAAATAGTAAAAGATAAACACATGAATATTTGGACAGAAAAAAATCAAGAAGAGGACTATAAGTTTATTAGAAGCAAGATAAAGAAAAAAGCAGACATGTTAATTTGTGATCACTATGGACTAGGAATTTCTTGGAGAAAAAAAATAAAACTTATTACAAAAAAACTATTTATAATTGACGATAAAGATTCAAATAATAATTATTGTGATTTTTATTTAAATCATAACATAAATGTCAGCAAAAAAAGGTACGATTCCCACTCAAAAAATAAAACAGTATTTTTAGAAGGTTTAGACTATTTAATTACAGGACAGAATTTGAAATTTAGAAAAAAGAAAATAAAAAAAAATAGGTCAAAAAATATTTTTTTCTCAATGGGTAGTGTAGACAAAAAAAATTTAACAGGTAAATTTTACAATTTTATTTCACATAAAATTTTCAATAGTTATAAAATAAATATAATGATTGGTAAAAATTTTAGAAATAAAAAATCATTTTTTAATAAAATAAAAATCAAAAATAATATAAAATTTGTTAAGCCTAATATAAAAAGTTTCCAAAACTTTTACAAAAACTTTGATACAGTGTTTAGTGGAGTAAATACCACGATGTACGAACAATTACAATATGGCTTCAAACCATTTTGTATTTCACAGAACAAAATCCAAACAGATAATGGGAAAAGGCTAAACAATAAAAAATATATTAATTTAATAAACTTAAACAAAATTAACCAAATTAATTTAAAAAAGAAAATTGAAAAAAATGTTAACTTTTTTTCTAAACCTCAGTCAAGTCTCTCAAAAAAACTAAAAAAAAACACTTTATACAAAGTTTGCAATATAATAAAAAAAAATATTTAAAAAAAATATGAAAGTAGTTGCTATAGTTCAAACAAGAATGGGTTCAAAGAGACTACCTGGAAAAAACCTTTTACCCTTAAGAAACAAAAAAGAACCTTTAGTTGAATTGGTTTTAAAACGTTTAAAAATGTCAAAAAAAATTAATAAAATTGTAGTTGCGATTCCAATAAATAAAACAAATGATAAATTAAATAATTTTTTAAAGAGTAAAAACTTTTCAGTTTTTAGAGGTGATGAGGAGGATACTTTAAAAAGATACTATGAGGCTGCAAAAAAATTTAAAGGTCAAATTATTATAAGAATTACTTCTGATTGTGCTTTAGTAGATCCTAAATTAATTGATCAATATGTAGAAATTTTTAAAAATAAAAAACCTGATTATTTAGCGAATAATTTTAATATTGATAGGCTCAAGAAATATTCTTCATCATTTCCCGATGGTTTTGATATCGAAATATTTTCTTTTAAACTTTTGAAGTATGTTCATGGAAAGCACAAAAAAAACGAAAGAATAGAAGGAGGCGTTATAAGCGCTTATTTAAAGCAGAATCCTAGAGAAATTAAAAGATTTAAAATTATTAATTTAGACTCTCCAAAATACCTCAATCAAAAAGTTAAACTTTCAATCGATGAAAAAAAAGATTTTAAACTTACCCAAAGAATTTATAATCATTTTGCACCTAGCATAAATTTTTCCTGGGAAGATGTAGTAAGTTATTTGAAGCTAGAGAAAATTAACAATAATAGCGCTAACAAAGGTCAATTTTTATGGAAAAAAGCAAAAAATTTAATTTTAAACGGAAATATGTTGGCTTCAAAAAATCCGGATGTTTTTTTGCCTGAAAAATGGCCAACATATTATAAAAAATCAAAAGGTTGCTATGTATGGGATTTAAATAATAAAAAATTGACAGACATGTCTTTGATGGGTGTGGGGACCAATATACTTGGTTATAGCAATTCAAAAGTTGATCAATCTGTAAAAGAAGTAATTCAAAAGGGTAATCTAACTACATTAAATTGCCCAGAAGAAGTAGAGCTGGCCGAAAGGTTATTGTCCATTCATCCTTGGGCAGATAAGGTTAAATTTGCAAGAACCGGTGGAGAGGCAAATGCTATAGCTATGAGAATCGCACGTTCTAGCACGAAAAAACATAATGTAGCTTTTTGCGGCTATCATGGTTGGCACGATTGGTATTTGTCATCAAATATATCTGACAAAAAAAATTTAGACAAACATCTTATACCTGGCCTAGATCCATTGGGAGTTCACAAGAATCTAAAAAACACAAGCTTTCCTTTTAAATATAATGATTTTAAACAAGTAGAAAAATTAGTATCAAAAAATAATATTGGCATTATAAAAATGGAGGTAAGTAGAAGCACCAAACCCAATCTTACATTCCTAAAAAAAATTAGAAAACTTTGCTCAACAAAAGGTATTATATTGATATTTGATGAATGCACCTCAGCATTTAGAGAAAATTTTGGTGGTTTACACAAAAAAATAAAAGTTAATCCTGACCTTGCAATTTTTGGTAAAGCACTTGGAAATGGTTATGCTATTACAGCGGTAATTGGGAAAAAAGAAATTATGGATTCAGCAAAAAATTCATTTATAAGTAGCACTTTTTGGACTGAAAGAATTGGCCCAACAGCAGGATTAAAAACTTTAGAAGTTATGGAGCAAGAAAAATCTTGGAAAACTATAACGCTTTTAGGAAAAAAACTAATTAAAGTTTGGAAAAAAATTTCGTCTCGTCATAAAGTAAAAATTAAAATAACAGGAATACCATCTCTGGCAAAGTTTAATTTCACTGGTATAAATGGATTACAATATAAAACTTATTTAACACAAAGAATGTTAGAAAATAATTATTTAGCATCC
>MDSW01123180.1_pt1 | contig 15526 bp, 12 predicted proteins | sample 811171 | NCBI WGS metagenome assembly MDSW01 (sample SAMN05326641, study PRJNA326480) | marine metagenome | isolation source: seawater | place: Atlantic Ocean: North West | collected 2012 | reverse complement strand
CTTGGTAAGATTCTGGGGCCGAAAGGGCTTATGCCAAATCCAAAAAGCGGTACAGTTACTAATGATGTTGCAAAAGCTGTTTCTGAGCTTAAGGCAGGTATGGTAGAGCTTAGGGTCGAAAAAACAGGTATTGTCCATACTCCATGTGGAAAAGTGTCCTTTGCCAATGACGCACTCATTGAAAACATTGAAACTATTTATAATACCCTGGTAAAGGCTAGGCCTCCATCTGTAAAGGGGCAATTTTTAGAAAGAATGTCTGTCTCTTCAACGATGGGCCCAGGTGTAAGAATTAATATAAACTCGATTGGATAATTGAGCTATGCCAAATATTAAAAATGAAAAAAATGTAGAAATATTGACTGAGAAAATGTCTAAAGCAAAATCAATATATTTCACCGATTATCTTGGTTTAGATGTATTAGAGATAACAAAGCTGAGGAGGGAGTTTTTTGCTAAAGATGTAGAATTCATGGTTGTTAAAAACACTCTGCTTAAGATTGCATCAAAAAATAATAAACTTAGCTTGTCTGAAGAATTATTTTGTGGTTCCACGGCCATAGCTATCGCTTATGAAGAGCCGGTTGCTCCTGCCAAAGTAATTAAAGATTTCAATAATGATCACGATCTTCCTTCAGTCAAAGGCATATTGTTCGAGGGTGATTACCTTCCCGCGGAAGATTTTAATAAGATTGCAAACTTACCCAGTAAGGAAGAATCAATTACCAAGTTTGCTATGATGATAAAAAGCCCAATGCAAAATTTAGCAATGATGCTAAAATCACCTATGTCAGATTTTTTAAATGTATTAAACAGTATTAAAGAAAATAAATCTAGCTAAAATTAAAATAAGGAGTTTTTAAAATGGCAGTAAAAAAAGAGGATGTTATAGCATATTTAGAAAAAGCAAATATGATGGAAGTCTCAGAATTAATCACAGAAATTGAAGAGAAATTTGGAGTATCCGCATCAGCGCCTGTTGCGGTCGCTGCTGCACCTTCTGCTGGTGATGGTGGTTCTGGAGAGGCTAAAACTGAGTTTGACGTTGTCCTAAAAGCCGCTGGTCAGCAGAAAATTAATGTAATTAAGGCTGTTAGGGGCATAACTGATTTGGGATTAAAAGAAGCAAAAGAGTTAGTTGATTCTGCTCCAAAGGCTGTCAAAGAAGGTGTTCCTGAGTCCGAGGCAAATGAAATCAAGTCTCAGCTTGAAGAGGCAGGTGCTGAAGTCGAGTTAAAATAGAAATAATAACTCATTTTTTAAAAAACCCGGAGGTTTAATTGAAAGCAACAGAGTCATTTGACAGTAGTAGAATAACTTTTTCTCACATTGAAGAGTTGTTAGAAGTTCCTGATTTATTATCAATCCAGACTAAAGCATATCAACAGTTTTTGCAAGAATATCAAGCTCCAGAGGCTAGGGGTGATTTTGGTCTGCAGGGTGTTCTAAACAGTGTTTTTCCCATAGAGGATAACCACAGGAATTATATTCTTGAATTTAACAACTATTATTTAGGGCAGCCAAAATATACAGCAGATGAGTGTATAGATAGGGGAGTGACTTTTTCTTCGCCTCTGAGGGTTAATCTGTCATTGCATATCACTGATGAAAATAATAAAAATGAATATGCGCAAAGCATTGAGCAGGATGTCTACTTTGGCAACATACCTTATATGACTGATAAGGGAACATTCATTATTAATGGCGCTGAAAGAGTTATTGTTTCTCAGTTGCAGCGTTCTCCAGGTGTCTTTTTTGATGAGTCAACTCACCCGAATGGTACAAAGCTATTTCAGGCTAGAATAATTCCTGCGCGCGGTTCGTGGGTAGATTTTACAACTGACATCAATGATTGTCTGTTTGTTATTATTGATAGAAGGAGAAAGTTTCCAGTAACTATGCTATTGCGTGCCCTTGGGTATTCAACAAATACTGACATATGCAAAGCTTTCGGTAGTCTAATCACAGTAAATGTTAAAGATGAGAATATTTTAAAGTTTATTGGTGCGACTCTCACTGAAGATGTAATAGATCAGAAAACTGGAGAAATTTTCTATGAAAGTGGTATCGAATTAACCAACGAGATAATAGAAAATCTTCAAGAAAATAAAATTAGTGAAATAAGCTTAATAGATGGTAATAAAGACTTTGCCTCTATGTTAATTCTAAATACCATCAGTAAGGATCCCACTAGAGACACTGAGGGCGCATTAGGGGTTGTATATCAACTTCTTCGGACTAGTGAGCCGCCTAATCTTGAGACTGCTCAAAAATTCATTGAAAGAATTTTCTTTAGTCCTAAGAAATATGATTTAGGTCAAGTGGGAAGATATAGGTTGAATCAGCAGTTTGATCTTGATGTTCCCGTTGAAGAAACCGTTTTAACTATGGATGATATAATAAAGGTTCTGACGGTTTTGATTGAAATGAGAAAAGGTGACAGGGGTGTAGATGATATCGATCATTTGGGAAACAGGAGAGTAAAAACTGTTGGTGAACAATTAACAAACCAGTTTAGCATTGCTTTAAGTAGAATGATTAGGACAATCCATGAGAGAATGAACCTAAGAGAATCCGAAAGTATTACACCACAGGACTTAATTAACTCTCGCGTTGTCACTACTGTTATTAATACTTTTTTTGGTACCTCTCAGCTCTCGCAGTTTGGTGACCAGACAAATCCACTTGCTGAAATTACTCATAAAAGAAGGATTTCTGCCTTAGGGCCAGGCGGCCTTACCAGAGAGCGGGCTGGTTTTGAAGTTCGTGATGTTCATTACACTCACTATGGTAGATTGTGCCCGATTGAAACACCTGAAGGTCCAAATATTGGACTTATTTCATCTTTGGCTATGTTTGCGGAGGTAAATGACCATGGGTTCATTGAATCTCCTTACAGAGAAGTTATAAAGAAAAATGGTCATTCCATTGTAACTGATGATATAAAATATTTATCTGCTGATGATGAAGATCGTGTTATGGTAGCTCAGGCTAATACTGAAATTGATGGGGATATGAACATTATCGAAAAACATATAAGGACTAGAGTAAAGGGAGACTTTCCCATTGTTGGACCTGAAAGTGTAGATTATGTTGAGGTTTCACCAAATCAAATTTTGAGTGTTGCCGCTGCCTTAATTCCATTTTTAGAGCATGATGATGCTAACCGCGCCTTAATGGGGTCTAATATGCAAAGACAGGCGGTTCCCTTAATGTATCCTCAGGCGCCAATAGTGGGTACTGGAATCGAGTCTAAGGTTGCAAAGGATTCTAGGTCTTGTGTTGTTGCGCCAGTATCAGGAAGGGTAGTATATGTGGACTCTGAAACAATTCAAATTAAAAGAAAAGATGTACTGGATAGTCTTATGCTTTTTGAGGGTGAATCAATAGTTGAGATAAATCTTAAAAAATATTTTAGAACAAACCAAAATACTGTACATAACCAGAGGCCGTTAGTAACTGAAGGGCAGCAAGTAAATTTAGGGGATGTTGTCGCTGATGGAGCAGCAACAGATGATGGTGAATTAGCTCTAGGTGCAAATATACGGGTTGCATATATGCCATGGCGCGGGTACAATTTTGAAGACGCAATCGTTGTAAGTGAGCGATTAGTGAAAGATGATGTTTTTAGCTCAGTGCATTGTAATGAGATAGAAGTTGAAGTACGTGATACCAAAAGAGGTCAGGAAGAGCTAACTCCTGAAATACCTAATGTTAGTGAAGACGCAACCAAAGATTTGGATGAAGAAGGTATTGTTAGGGAAGGTGCAAGGGTGAAAGAGGGTGATATCTTGATTGGTAAAGTGACTCCTAAGGGAGAATCTGATCCGACACCAGAAGAGAAATTACTTAGAGCTATCTTTGGGGAAAAAGCAGGGGAGGTTAAAGATGCCTCCAAGCGTGCAGAGCCAGGTATTAAAGGCTGTGTAATTAAAACTAAATTATTTGAAAAACAAGCAAAGCGGACAAAGGCAGAGGAGAGAGATAAAATTTTAAGTTATCAGAAAAAAGCTTCTGAAAATAAAAAGAATTTAAAAGCGTCTCGTGATGAAAAATTAATTGGATTACTCAAAGATCAAATATCAAATGGTATTAGAAGTAACTCCAGTAATCGAACATTAATCAAAAAATCAACTAAGCTTACTATAAAAAGACTTTCAGGTTTTGATCTTGAGCGGTTTGCTCAGGATGTACCATGGGTAGAAAATAAAAAAGTATGGAATAAAATAGCTAAGATTTGGATTTCATTTAGGAAAGAGTGGACGCGCATTGAAACTCAGCTTGAAAGACAAGTCTTCAAATTGAAAGTCGGCGATGAACTTCAGCCGGGTATCTTACGAATGGCAAAAGTATATGTTGCTCAAAAAAGAAAGCTTCAAGTCGGAGATAAAATGGCTGGAAGGCATGGAAATAAGGGTATTGTCGCTACTATTGTGCCAGAGGAGGATATGCCTTTTATGGAAGACGGTACTCCTGTTGACATTGTATTAAATCCGCTAGGTGTTCCATCTAGGATGAATTTGGGTCAGTTGTATGAAGCGATGCTTGGTTGGGTTGGTTTAGAAGCCGGCAAAAAGTATGCAACGCCAGTTTTCAATGGTGCGACACCTGACCAGGTATTTGATGAATTAGATAATGCGGGCCTTCCAATTACTGGCAAGGCTAAGTTAATAGATGGGAGATCTGGTGAATATTTTGATAATCCTGTAACAGTAGGTACTGCATATATGATGAAACTTAGTCATATGGTTGATGACAAAATGCATGCTAGGTCCACTGGTCCATATTCGCTTATTACGCAGCAGCCTTTGGGTGGAAAAGCTCAGTTTGGGGGCCAAAGATTTGGTGAAATGGAAGTTTGGGCTTTACAGGCTTATGGTGCTGCTCATACATTGCATGAAATATTGACTGTAAAATCTGATGATGTTGAAGGTAGGTCTAAAGTTTATAATTCTATTGTTAGAGGCGAGCAGATGCCTGACTTCTCAGCTCCAGAATCATTTAATGTTATGATTAAAGAGCTTCAGGGATTGTGCATTGACGTGGAACTAGATTAATAATTAAAAGGGGAATAGTTTTGACTTACATACAAACAAATAGCATAGATACTTCAAAGTCTTATAGTTCGATTACAATTGGCCTGGCATCGCCTGAGTCAATATTGGCTCGTTCATATGGTGAAATACTTAAACCTGAAACAATAAACTATAGGTCGTATAAACCAGAAAAGGATGGTCTGTTTTGTGAAAAAATATTTGGGCCTGTAAAGGACTATGAATGTCATTGTGGAAAGTACAAAGGTATAAGGTATAGAGGTATTATTTGTGATAGGTGTGGCGTCGAAGTTACTAGAAAAAAAGTTCGTAGGGAAAGAATGGGGCACATTACGCTTGCAGTTCCAATTGTGCACATATGGTACCTAAGGTCAATACCAAGTAAGTTAAGTTATTTAGCTGGTCGAAGTACAAAAGAGCTAGAAAGGGTCATATACTATGAAATGTATATGGTTTTAGAGCCAGCGGATAGTGGGTTAAAAGCATTTGATTTAATCGAGGAAGACGAGTACTTGGATTATGAAGAAAAATATGGTTATGCTGCAGTAAGTGATGATCGAAGAGAAGATGATGAATATTTCTATGCTGCTATGGGTGGAGAGGCTATCAAAGAAATGTTATCTCGAATCAATATAATGGAATTGAAAAAAGAACTTGAGGACATTGTTAAGACATCAAAGTCAAAACAAAAAAGAGCTGATGCGTTAAAAAGATTAAAAGTTGCATATTCTTTTGTTCCGGATCCCACAAAGAAAAGATTGAATAAGCCTGAGTGGATGATCGTTTCAATACTGCCAGTAATACCTCCTGAGTTAAGACCTCTGGTTCCTCTTGAGGGTGGTAGGTTTGCTGCAAGTGACCTTAATGATTTATATCGAAGAATTATCATTAGAAATAATAGGTTAAAGCAGCTAATGGAAATAAAAGCGCCCGATGTTATACTAAGAAATGAAAAAAGGATGTTGCAAGAGTCAGTTGATGCGCTTTTTGATAATAGTCGTAGAAAAACTGCAATTAGAAGTGGTTCACGTCGCCCTCTAAAATCATTGTCTGATATGTTAAGGGGTAAAACAGGCCGGTTTCGTCAAAACTTGCTAGGAAAAAGAGTTGATTATTCAGGAAGGTCTGTAATTGTGGTCGGGCCTCAGTTAAGGCTGCAGGAATGCGGTCTGCCTAAAAATATGGCATTGGAATTATTTAAGCCGCATATGATCAGAGAATTAATGGGGAGAGGTTACACTCAGACACCTAGAAGTGCGAAATTGATGATTGAAAATTGTGAGCCCGTTGTCTATAAGGTGTTGGAGTACGTAGTTAAAGACCATCCTGTAATGTTAAATAGGGCGCCTACATTGCACAGGTTAGGTATACAGGCTTTTCAGCCTGTGCTAGTAGATGGGAAGGCCATACAGCTTCATCCCTTAGTTTGTTCTGCTTTTAATGCTGATTTTGATGGTGATCAAATGGCTGTTCATGTTCCATTATCTCTGGAGGCTCAAATGGAGGCAAGGATGTTGATGCTTGCTAGTCACAACATCTTGCATCCTGCAAACGGTCAGCCTATTGCAGTTCCCTCCCAGGACATGATTTTGGGATCCTACTATCTCACGAAATTAAAAGAAGGAGATTTAGGTGAGGGTAAGATATTTGGCTCCATTGATGAGGTTATTCTAGCTTACGAAAATAGAGTTGTCGGTCTACATTCTAAAATTAGTTTGAAGCATAATGATGTTTGGGTAAAAGATACTACAATAGGAAGAGCGATTTTTAATTCAATATTGCCGAATGAAATGGATTATGTTAATGATTTAATAGATAAGAAACGTTTAACAAATATAGTCAACCAATGCTATTTAATTGTTGGTAATTATAAGACGGTAATATTTCTCGATAACCTAAAGGACCTTGGGTTTAATATGGCTACACAAAGTGGTTTGTCAATTTCCGTGAGTGACGTTTTGATACCTCAAGAAAAAGAGACCATTCTGTCCACTGCGTTTGAAAAGGTTGAAGACATTAAGAGAAAATATGATAGGCATGTTTTAACAGAAGGTGAAAGGTACAATAAAGTCATTGATGTATGGACTCATACTACTAACCATATTGCTCAGGTAATGGAAGATGAGCTGAGGGTAGATAATAAAGGATTTAATGCTTTATCTATGATGACTGATTCTGGTGCAAGAGGAAGCAAGGACCAAATTAAACAATTAGCTGGGATGCGAGGCCTTATGGCTAAGCCGCAAAAGTCAATGAAAGGTGGTGTAGGTGAAATCATTGAATCGCCAATTACGTCAAATTTTAAAGAAGGTTTATCTGTTTTTGAATATTTTATATCCACTCATGGTGCAAGGAAGGGTCTCGCTGATACAGCGCTTAAAACAGCAGATGCTGGTTATTTAACTAGAAGATTAGTTGATGTTGCGCAGGATGTTGTTGTTTATGAGCATGACTGTGGGACGATAAATGGAATATTAATATCAGACTTGAAGGAAGGTGAAGAAATTATAGAACCTCTTGCTGATCGTATTTTAGGGAGAACTATACTTGATGATTTCATTGACAGAGGTAGGGTAATAGTAAAAGCTGGTTCAGTTATATCTGAGAAAGAGGCTGAGATGATTGGCGATAGCGGTGTTGAAAGTATAAGAATAAGATCTGTTTTAACATGTGATACTAAAAGAGGAATTTGTGCAAAGTGCTATGGCTGGGATCTATCGTTGCATAAGCTTGTTGATATAGGTACGTCTGTTGGTATCAGAGCTGCGCAAAGTATTGGTGAGCCTGGCACGCAGCTGACTCTTCGAACTTTTCATATTGGTGGTACTGCTAGCAGAGTAATAGAGCAGTCTGAAATGAAGAACAAGAGATCAGGCGTTGTAGAATTTTCAGATAACTATGACTTTGCTTTAACACAAGATGAGGCCGGAACCGAGGTAAAAAGATGCATGGTTCGTCATGCCAAGTTGGCAATTCTGCAAGAAGATGGATCAAATAAATCTACTTTCAATGTTCCTTATGGTGCGACTATGTTGGTTGAAGATGGAGAAAAGGTCGAGCCTCAAACGACATTATTTCAATGGGATCCTTATACGGATATCATTCTGGCTAGGGAGACTGGGATCGTACAATTAAAAGATTTTGTTGAGGGCGAAACTTTTTCTGTGGAGTCCGTTGAGACTGGTAAAAAACAAATAGTAGTTATTGAGGCGAGAGATAGAAAGCTTAGTCCGCATTTAGAGATTGTAGATGGCAAGGGTGAGATTGTAGCGGGAAGTACTATCTTACCTGTAAAGGCTACTTTAGTTGTCAATGATAAAGAAGAAGTTCATAGGGGTCAAACTCTTGTAAAAATACCCAAGGAAATTGGTAAAACTCGAGATATTACAGGTGGTTTGCCTAGGGTAGCTGAATTATTTGAATCTAGAAAGCCGACAAATCCAGCTGTGATGACTGAAATAAATGGAACTGTAAAATTCGGTGAAACTCGTCGAGGAATTAGAAAAATTCATGTTGTTGGTACTGATGGTGAGGAAAGGTCCTATTCAATACCATATGGAAAGCATGTCATAGTTCATGAAGGCGACTTTATTAATGCCGGGGCTTCATTGTGTGAGGGGGCAATCTCGCCTGATGATATCTTAAGGGTTTTGGGTCCATCAGCTGTGAGAGAATACTTAGTTAATGAAATTCAGGAAGTCTACAGGCTGCAAGGTGTTAAGATAAATGATAAACATATTGAGATTATCGTAAATCAAATGATGCAGAAAGTCAGCGTGAAAGAGGTGGGGGATTCAAGATTCCTCCAGGAAGATAGAATTAGTAAGAATGATTTTTTGATTGAAAATGAAAGATTGTCTGGAATGGTAGTTGTTACATCTCCTGGAGATACTGGATTGGAAGAGGAAATGATGATTGAAAAATCAGATTTTAATGAAATTAATAAAGAAGTAAAATCTGAGGGCAAAGAAATAGCTAAGTACCGGAAAGCGTTGCCGGCGACCTTTGAGCCTATTCTGATGGGAATTACAAGAGCCTCATTAAATACAGAAAGTTTTATCAGTGCAGCATCTTTTCAGGAAACTACCAGGGTTCTAACTGACGCTGCTTCTCAGGGTAAGACTGATTATCTATATGGTTTAAAAGAAAATGTTGCTGTTGGTAGATTAATTCCCGCTGGAACTGGGACGCCGCAATTTTCAGATCTTCTTGTTGGTGTGGATGATGAAGATATTTCCGAGGCTAGTGCTGATGATGCAGTGGCATAGAAAAAATATTTTAGGAATCAAGTTGATAGATGACAAATAAATTCATTAAATTGGTAGGCTATGGGAAAAGTTAAATGCCGACGATAAATCAATTAGTTCGCAAGGGTAGAAGAAAAATCTTGAAAAAAACTTCTACACCTGCCTTGATGGGAAATCCTCAAAAAAGAGGTGTGTGCACGCGTGTTTACACTACTACGCCAAAAAAACCTAATTCTGCTTTACGTAAAGTAGCTAGAGTCCGATTGACAAATTTAACGGAAGTTACTGCCTATATTCCTGGTGAGGGTCACAATTTGCAAGAGCATTCTATAGTATTGATTGAGGGCGGCAGAGTTAAAGATTTACCTGGTGTTAGGTATCATATAGTAAGGGGTACTTTAGACACTGCTGGTGTTGATGATAGAAAGACTAGTCGTAGTCGATATGGTGCAAAAAAACCAAAATAATTAATTAAATCAAGTTTAGATAATGAGAAGAAGACGACCAGAAAAAAGGAATATCCTGCCTGATACAAAGTATAATGATTTGAATGTAGCCAAATTCATCAATTATATAATGGAAAATGGTAAGAAGGGTACTGCTGAAAAAATATTTTATGGTGCTATGGATATTATTAAGACAAAAACCAAGACAGATGGGATAAAAATTTTTAAGAAAGGAATTGAAAATGCTTCACCAAGTGTTGAGGTTAAGTCAAGGCGTATTGGTGGTGCGACTTATCAAGTTCCAATAGAGGTGCCAAGAAATAGAGCGTTTTATCTTGCTTCGCTATGGATCATTAACTCTTCGAATAACTCATCAGGTAAGCCAATGTCGGTGAAACTTGCTGGTGAATTAATTTCTGCTGCAAATGGTGAAGGTGGAGCCATAAAAAAGAAAGAAGATACACATAGAATGGCAGATGCTAACAAGGCTTTTGCTCATTTTAGATAAGGAAATAGTTTTTGAAAAATACAAGTTTAAACCAAGTTAGAAATATCGGTATAATGGCTCATATTGATGCTGGAAAAACTACATTGACAGAGCGCATTCTTTACTATACAGGTGTGACTCATAGGATTGGGGAGGTTCACGATGGTGCCGCAACGATGGATTGGATGGAGCAGGAGCAGGAAAGGGGTATTACTATTACTTCTGCTGCTACGACCTGTATGTGGAATGAAAATAGAGTAAATATCATTGATACGCCTGGTCACGTTGATTTTACAGTTGAGGTTGAAAGGTCTCTGCGCGTTCTTGATGGGGCCGTGGCAGTTTTTTGTGCTGTTGGTGGTGTCGAACCTCAAAGTGAAACTGTTTGGAGGCAGGCAGATAAGTACAATGTTCCAAGAATTGCTTTTGTAAATAAAATGGATAGGGTTGGTGGGGATTTTTACAATGTAATGGAGATGGTTAAGGCCCGTCTTGGTGCAAATCCGTTACCTATTGTCATTCCAATTGGTTCTGGTGAAATGTTTACTGGTATTATTGACCTTTTATCGATGAAAGCTATTTTATATAATGAGTCAACATTGGGTTCAAGGTTTGATACCGCGGATATACCTGATGATATGAAAGAAGTAGCCGAAAAATGGAGAAAGCACCTAATCGAAGAAACAGCAACTTATGATGAAAATCTTTTAGAGAAATTTGTATCCGATGAAGAAATATCCACAGAAGAGTTGAAGATTGCAATTAGAAAGGGATGCCTAGATAATACATTTATTCCGATGTTGTGTGGTTCGGCTTTTAAAAATAAAGGTGTACAAAGACTATTGGACGGTGTAGTCGATTTTCTACCATCCCCAGTAGATATTGAAGAGGTTAGGGGTACTGATCCTAAAGATTCAGATGTTGAATTAGTAAGGAAGCCTGATGTGAATGAGCCATTTAGTGCTCTAGCATTTAAGATAATGACAGATCCCTATGTTGGAAAATTAACATATATGAGAGTCTATTCTGGACGCTTAGAATCCGGTTCATATGTTTACAATCCGAACAGTGGAAAAAAAGAAAGAATTAGTAGAGTATTGTTGATGCACTCAAACAAAAGGGAGGATCGTGATGCGGTTGAAGCTGGCGAGATTGTTGCTGCTGTAGGGTTAAAGAATGTCAAGACTGGGAATACGCTCTGTGATCAGTCTAATCAAATAGTTTTAGAGACAATGGACTTTCCGGAGCCAGTTGTAGCTGTCTCTGTCGAACCAGTTAGTAAAGCAGATCAAGATTCTCTTTCAAAGTCTTTGGGTAAGTTGGGTGAAGAAGATCCGACATTTAAAGTTTCTACTGATGAGGAAACTGGTCAAACCATAATATCAGGAATGGGGGAACTTCATCTTGAAATACTTGTCGATAGGCTTTTAAGGGAATTTAAAGTCAAGGCAAACATTGGTAAGCCTATTGTCGCGTACAGGGAGAGTATTACAAAGCCGGTTAACGATGTTGAAACTAAATTTATTCGTCAGTCTGGTGGAAAAGGGCAATATGGTCATGTGGTCATTAACGTTGAACCTAATGAAGCTGGGAAAGGATATCATTTTGAAAATAAAATTGTTGGTGGTGTTATTCCTAGGGAATACATACCATCCGTTGATAAAGGTATGCAAGAGGCGTTAAAAAATGGTGTTGTTGCTGGATATCCGATTGAGGATATTAGGGTTGAATTAATTTTTGGTTCATATCATGATGTGGATTCATCTGAGATGGCATTCAAAATTGCAGGTTCTATGGCTATACAAGATGCTTGTAAAAAAGCTAATCCTAAACTAATGGAACCAATAATGGCAGTTGAGGTAATTACGCCAGATGAATATTTAGGAGATGTAATGGGTGATATAAGTTCTAGGCGTGGAAAAATTGATGGTATGAGTCAGCGTAATGAAGCTCAAGTTATAAAGGCTAATGTCCCTCTAAGTAATATGTTTGGATATGTCACTGATTTAAGATCGATAACACAAGGGAGAGCAGTTTTTCACATGCAATTCTCTCACTATTATCAGGTGCCAGCGTCAGTAGAAGCAGAAATAATGGAGAAAGTCCATGGTAAAGCGGTTTGAATTTTAAAATAGGAGTTATAGATAATGTCAAAAGCAAAATTTGAAAGAACGAAACCACACGTTAATATTGGTACTATTGGCCATGTTGATCATGGTAAGACAACGCTGACTGCTGCTATCACAATGCATCAAGGAGCTCATGGTATGGCTGAGGTAAGATCTTTTGATAGTATTGATAATGCTCCAGAGGAAAGAGAGCGTGGTATTACAATTCAGACAGCTCATGTAGAATATGAGACTGAGAATCGTCATTATGCTCATGTCGACTGTCCTGGCCATGCTGACTATATCAAGAATATGATTACAGGTGCTGCTCAGATGGATGGTGGTATTTTAGTTGTTTCAGCTGCTGATGGGCCCATGCCTCAAACCAGAGAACATGTTTTATTAGCCCGTCAGGTTAATGTTCCAAGTGTGGTGGTTTTTATGAACAAAACTGATCAAGTTGATGACCCTGAATTATTAGAGTTAGTTGAGATGGAATTGCGTGATTTGCTTAATGAATATGATTTTCCTGGTGATGATACACCAATAGTAAAAGGCAGTGCTTTGAATGCGCTAAATGACCCTAGTGATGAAGCTGCAAATAAATGTATTGTTGAATTGATGGAAGCATGTGATAGTTTTATTCCGGAGCCAGAGCGTGATGTGGATAAGCCATTTTTGATGCCGGTTGAAGATGTGTTTAGTATTACTGGTCGTGGTACGGTTGGTACGGGTCGTATAGAGCGGGGTATAATAAAAGTGGGAGATGAAGTTGAAATTATAGGGATGGGAGAGCAGAAGAAGACCACAGTAACGGGTGTAGAAATGTTTCGTAAGCTATTAGATGAAGGTCAAGCTGGAGATAATGCTGGATTATTACTTCGTGGTGTAGACAAAGAGGATTTAAGTCGTGGTCAAGTCTTGGCTATCCCTGGTAGTATAACTCCTCATACTAAGTTTAAAGCGAGCGTGTATATTTTGAAGAAGGAAGAGGGTGGTCGTCACACACCATTTTTTAATGGGTACAGGCCGCAGTTTTACTTTCGAACTACAGATGTTACGGGAGTCGTGACCTTAGCTGAGGGTACTGAAATGGTTATGCCTGGAGATAATGTTGAGTTTGAGGTGTCATTAATAACATCAATAGCTATGGATAAAGAATTGCGCTTTGCGATTCGTGAAGGTGGTCATACTGTTGGTGCTGGTGTAGTCACAGAAATTGTAGAGTAAAAAGAATTATGGCTGGCAATAGTAAAAGAAATATCATACAATTAGAGAGTGCAGCTGGTACTGGTTATAGGTATACAATTACGAAAAGCAGGAAGTTGCATCCTGAGAGAGTTGAGTACAAAAAATATGACCCAGTTGTTCGAAAACATGTCATATTCAAAGAATCAAAATAGGTTAAAATAGGAATTAGTTTTTAAATCAAAAACTTAGGAGAGTAGCTCAACTGGTAGAGCACCGGTCTCCAAAACCGGGGGTTGCGGGTTCGAGTCCTGCCTCTCCTGCGCTTTTAGTATTATATTGGAATAAGTTTTAAAATGATAAAAAAGATTACGCAATTTGGTTCAGATGTAAAGTATGAGATGAGTAAAGTTTCATGGCCTAATTGGGAAGATTTGAAAGGATCTACCTATGTTGTCCTAGTACTGTCATTAATTATAACCTCTTACTTATTTGTGGTTGATTTTGTTCTATCTAGGGCTATTTCCATAGTGATGTGATAATGATGAATTGGTATACCTTAAGAGTGATCTCCGGTAAGGAGAAAAAAATTAAAGAAAATATATTATTCGAAGTTAAAAATGCAGAAATAGATAAATATGTTGAAAACATACTGGTTCCGACAGAAAATGTGTTGGAAATGCGAGATGGTAAGAAAAAAATCAAAGAGAAAGTATTTTTCCCTGGTTATTTATTGATTCATATTGAAATGAATAAAGAAACTAAATATGTTGTTGAAAATGTTAATGGTGTTATTAGTTTTGTAGGCTCCAAGGGTAAGCCTGAGTCTTTAAAGCCTCAAGAGATTAAGAGGTTTTTAGGCGATCATGATGGCGGTGATGGGCCGATAAAAGTAACTGAAGCGGCTCCCTACAAGGTTGGTGACTCTGTTAATGTAAAAGATGGTCCTTTTATTGATTTTTCAGGTGTAGTTCAAGAAGTGAATCATGAAAAGCAAAAATTAAAAGTGGCAGTCAGTATTTTTGGGAGGTCTACTCCTGTAGAGTTAGATTACTTGCAGGTTGCACTTGCAACTTAGTGGTTAAGAGTTTATATGGCAAAAAAAATAATAGGATTTATAAAGTTGCAGATTCCAGCAGGGCAGGCAAATCCTGCTCCTCCAGTTGGACCTGCATTAGGTCAGCAAGGTGTTAATATAATGGACTTTTGTAAGGCATTCAACGCTAAGACTCAAGATAAGATGGGAGATATTATTCCTGTTGAAATAACAGTTTACGCTGATAGGAGTTTTACATTTGTAACAAAGACTCCTCCTGCATCAAGATTAATTCTTAAGTCAGCAAAAATACAAAAAGGTTCTGGTGAGCCAAATAAGCAGAAAGTTGGTACAATCAAAGAATCAGATTTAGAAAAAATAGCTGAAATAAAAATGTCAGATTTAAATGCTAATACAGTCGAACAGGCAAAGGAGATGATAAGAGGTACAGCTAAATCTATGGGAATCGATGTAAAGGGATAATATAAAGTGTCAGAAAACAAACAAAAAAATATTTATGAAATTTATGATAAAGAAATGGATTATGATTTAGGCAAGGCTATTGATATTGTCAAAAAAGCATCGTTTGTAAAGTTTGATGAGACAGTGGATTTAGCTATTAATCTCAATGTAGACCCAAGGCATGCTGAGGAAAATATTAGAATTAGTACTTCATTGCCTAATGGGACTGGTAAGGAAGTGTCGGTATTAGTTCTAGCTCAAGGGTCGAAAGTTGAAGAGGCTGTAAATGCAGGCGCTGATTTTTGTGGAAACAAAGAATATCTTGATAAAATAAAAGGCGGCTGGACTGATATAGATAAAATTGTTGCCACTCCTGACATGATGCCCGAACTGGGTAAGCTTGGTAAGATTCTGGGGCCGAAAGGGCTTATGCCAAATCCAAAAAGCGGTACAGTTACTAATGATGTTGCAAAAGCTGTTTCTGAGCTTAAGGCAGGT